>Ga0213821_1001498_pt1 | contig 10688 bp, 10 predicted proteins | sample MC6MC0909MG_FD_179894 | JGI IMG/M metagenome (GOLD analysis project Ga0213821, IMG submission 179894) | Enriched soil aggregate microbial communities from Iowa State University, Ames, United States - MC6-MC0909-MG | ecosystem: Environmental > Terrestrial > Soil > Unclassified | place: USA: Iowa...
GGAATTGGTCGCGCTCCAAAATGCTTTGGATCAAAAGGTGTATATCAATGCTCAGGATTCAAAAAAAAGAACAGCATTAATGATTGCCACGTACAATCAGGATGTGGAAGCAGTAAAATTATTGATTGATGCAGGTGCCAATGTCAATATTCAGGATGATTTACTAAATACGCCTTTTCTATATGCAGGTGCGGAAGGTTATCTGGATATATTAAAACTCACGATTCAAGCAGGCGCAGATCCTACCATTGTAAATCGCTACGGAGGAACGGCATTAATTCCGGCAGCAGAGCATGGTCATGTCGAGGTCATAGAGGAACTATTGAACGATACGACTATTAATGTCAACCATGTGAATCTTTTGGGATGGACTGCATTGATGGAGGCAATTGTTCTAAATAATGGAAATCCAATACAGCGAACGGTAGTTCAATTATTAATTGACCATGGTGCCGATGTGAATATACCAGATAATGATAATGTGACACCATTACAGCATGCGAAAAAGCAAGGATTCAAAGAGATTGAAAATATCCTTATTGAAGCAGGTGCTGAATAAAGGGATATAGGCTTCTTTGATATTGCCAGTGACAAAGGCAAATGTACCACCAAGGCTTTAGCAATATGTGAGGAAAGTAATCACAAATAGGTAAAATCTCGTCACAACGTGGCGAGATTTTTTGTTATAGCCAGCCTTTCTCACTAGCAACTTGAGCAGCTTGCTGTCTAGATTCAACTTGAAGCTTTTGAATAGAGGTCGATAAGTAATTGCGAATAGTACCTTTTGTTAAGAATAACTGTTTACTGATTTCTTGAGTGGTCAAGCCTTCCTTCACCAGCTGTAAAACGGCAATTTCTCGCTCATTCAAAGGATTGTGCTCCTTCATAAATAAGGTAGCGGCTAAATCCTTACTAACAACCTTTTCACCCTGCATTATTTTTCGAATAGTAGCAATTAAATAATCTATCGGTTCATCCTTCAGTAGATAGCCGTGCACCTCACAATCCATTGCTTTTTGTAAATAGCCAGGACGTGCAAACGTTGTGACAATCATGACTTTACAGGGTAAATGAGCCTCTTTAATTTTTTCAGCAAGCTCTAATCCTGATAGATTAGGCATTTCAATATCTACTAAGCAAACATCAGGTAGCTCCTGTTGGATGTAGTCCCATGCTTTTTGCCCATCTGAAACTTCAGCTATTACCTCAATATCTGGTTCAAATGACAAAAGCGATGTTAAGGCACCCCGTAACATTTGTTGGTCCTCTGCTAGTAAAACACGTATCATGTTGGAGGCTCCTTTCCATCTTGAATTGGTATGCTGAATAACACCCTCGTACCTGTTGGTGTATTCCCTTCAAACATGGCATCACCTTGAAGAGCATACATTCTTTCTTTCATCGAGTTGATGCCATTACCAAGTCCTTTTTGTTGTATGCCAATCCCGTCGTCTTTGATAATAAGCCTATATTGGCCATTTTGACATTGTATCGTAATTTGGCAGTTTTTTGCCTTGCTATGTTTGAGCATATTGGTAGTAGCTTCTCGTACACATAAAGCTAGCATCGTTTCCTCTACACTTGAAAGAACGATTTTAGGGCAGTAATTGTTTATAGTTGTAGTAATATTAGCACTTTGTAGAAGCTGCTGGCAGTGAAGGAGCTCCGTATGTAACGAAACAAAATTCATATCAGATACTAGTTCACGTACTTGTTTTAAGGCTTTACGTGTTGTAGCTAATATATCATTTAGTTCTTGTTTAACGCTTGAAGGATCTCGATCAATAAGTTTTGTTGTAAGTTCTGTTTTAACTTTAATCATCGTTAGGGTATGACCAATCGTGTCATGAAGATCTCTAGCAATACGCTGTCTTTCCTCTTGTTGAACGAGCTGGGTATTGACATCAGCCAATTCGGATTGTAGATTTTTCGACTTTTCTACATAATAAATGAGAACAGGGAATACTAATTGAATAATCATCAGGGGTGCTAGTACCTGCGATTCAATGGGTAATAGGGAATCTGTGGTCATCCTTATGACGACTAAAAACATGACTGCAATGCCTAGCATACCACAAGCGATATGCCATTTAGATTTAGCTCTTCCTAATAAATCTGCAAAGGTAAATCCGAAGATAAGCATGAAGATGTCCTCGTAAATACCCAAGATGCTAATAACAACGAATCCTACAAGTGACGCAAGAAGCATCTTCCAATCCTGATACCATAGAGCGATATAGAAAGCACCTAAGTACAAGCCTAAGACAGCTATTTTTGCCGGGAAGGGGAGCGCTGAATCTGACCATAACACCATTGTTATCAGGACAATCAAGGATACGGTATCGATGATTAAATAATGCTTTACTTGCTCTCTGGGATAAATTTTTATTGCTTACACCATCCTTTGTTGCTTAATGCTTTGTCATGGCTTGAATGGTATTTTTCCGAATCCACTCCAACGGGCCTATATGAAACTGCTGCTGCCAAAATGATGCTAGAACTAGTTGGAGGCAAGATAAAGCTAGCCAAATGCTAATAATAAGAATGCTATTTAATTGTCCTCCAAGCCCAAGACCCCAGCCATAAAAAATAATAGACGCAAGCACGTTTTGTAGGACATAACAGCTCAAAGACATTTTGCCAACATCTGCAAAGCGGTGCCAAAGCCAATCTAGCCTCTTATATTCTACCAGCTTACCAAAAATTCCAATATAGCCAATCGATAAAATCGGCGCACATAAATAACGAACAGGAAAATCAAAAAGTCCTCCAGGAATAAAAATAAGAAGATTTAAAGGGATACCAATGAATACACCGATTTTGAAAAGCTTTTGTCGAGCCAGACGACCTTTGTCTGTCGATGAAAAAACCTCATTACGCATAAACTTTACACCTAGTATAAATAAAAAGACATTCATAGGGATAATAAAAATAGCTTCCGTGCGATAAAACAAAAAGTTTGTCAGGCGATGCTGTACTTGAGCTAGCCATGTGCCATTTTCATATAGTGCAGCGACTGACTCCATGCCATTGAAGGAAACCATTGCCCCTTGTAATGAGCTTATAAAAATAAGCATAATCAAGAGGATGTGAAAGCTACCAAAAAGATAGAAAGCCCATGTCATTGCTTTGTCGCCTAATCTTATTATAAAGGCAACGATGAAAGCTGTTACAGCATAGCTCATTAGAATATCATATTCCATGACAAGTGTGTAATGGAGTAGCCCTTCCAAACCTAAAAAAATAATTGTCCAAAGGTACATGCCAGGCCAAGCATTTCCTTTTCGTAACGCTTGCTGATATTTTAATTGTAAGCCTACGCCAAACATAATTGTTAACAGCCCAAGCAGCTTACCATTGACTAAAAATAATACTAACATTCGTAAAAAATCATTCAAGGACCACCAACCACTATAGTTACTTGTTGTGATATACGATAGATCGCCAAGATAGGCAAAGATCCAGATGTTTGTGCCAAGAGTTCCTAAAACGGCGAAGCCTCTTAACATATCAATAAAGGGGAGTCTTTGTTGTGTTTGCATATGTTCCATCACTCTTTCTTTGTTTTCTTACATTAATGATAAGAAAGGGCAGAGAGAAAACCTATTCACAGCAGTCAAAGGATTTTTATGACACCTGTCATAAAGTGATGAAACAATAAAACCAGCAACGCTTTGGGTGCTGGCAAAATGCAATTATTTTGTACAGGAGTAAATACGATAGTCCAAAATTTTTTCGTATTTAACGCTCATGGCGATATGTTGATCCATTTTATCATATAGCGCTGATTCAATATCTTTGGAGAAATTAAATTCAGGCTTTGATGAGATAGATTTATTTTTTTGTATGCGAATATTATGAAAACCAGCCTGCTGCAATAAGACTACCCAATCCTTTTTCATCAAGAGAGCATCAAATCCGTAAAATTGTTGGATGTCTTCTACTTGTTGAGAGGGCAGTAATTCTGGAATGGTGAATTCAATGGCAATGAAGCGTCCACCTCGCTTCAATAAACGATAAATCTCCTGTAATGCACGTTGTTGATCTACAAAAGAAAGAACTGATTCAGCGAGTATCAAGTCAAATGACTCATTTGGTAATGTAGTTTGCACAATAGAGCCTTGAATGATGTTAACAGACAAACGTGTTTTTTTCATTCTGTGACGAGCTTTCTCTATCATGATGGGATTGATATCTATTCCCGTTACATTGGCTTGAAAGTGAGTAGCCAAATAGGCAGCCGTTTGCCCTGTACCACACCCGACATCTAAAATATGTGAAGTCTGTTGAATATTCTCTGCTTTAAATAGTTCCTTCGATAGATTAATGCCACCAGGGTGTGCGCCCCCAACCCCCAATTTAGCTAAAAATTCGAGATAAGTAGAACCTTGAATAAAAACCACCTTCTTTTTTCATATAGTATGAGAAAGAAACTAGTATGGTTCCTTCAAAATATCATGCTGTAGGGCCAAACACTAGAGTTCCATATTTTTTTGGTTTAGACAAAAATATAATATTTTTAGCTACTTCTTCAAAAGTCTAATTTAGAAATGGCATAAGTGCATATACTAGTTAGAAGCTTTCTGATAGGGGGTGAATCAATGCCATATTTTCAGCCGAATTTTAGAAGAGGACCATATCAGCCAAGCAATAGACAATATTTTGAACCTCCTTTTCGAGGTAGAATGATGCAACCTTCCTACTTTCCAAACCAACAATATCAACCTTCTAGATTAGGAAATTTGCCAAATCATTTAAATACGATTATGGGGCATGCTGGCACGATTACGAATGGAGTATATATGTTAAGGCAGATGGGAGCATTTTTAAGTTTATTTAGATAAAAGGAAGAAACCCTCTTAAGAAAGTTTCCTACTTGAGAGGGTTTCTATTTTGGATGAATGGACTCGGATAAGTTGTTTTTCGATAATGGAGCGGTTTTTTTCTATAAATAGTTTATTATGAGAGGACACTAAATCATGGCGATAGGCTATCCGCTCTAAACATTCACCTAGCTCAACAGGCAAGGCTCATTGCTTCCATCTCAATAATGTCCTTTTTTACAAAACATTAATAGGGTTGGACATATAAATTCGACATTTCATATTTTTCCAATTGTTATTTTTTGAGGGCTAATGATGTCCCCTCCAACTGCTAAAAGCATCGTTTTAGAATAATATCCGATACCGTATGTATGATAAAAATCTCTGTCAAAATGGTTGGATTGAATGTCTTGCTCGAACAGGGGGTGCCCACTAGCTTTTCGGGATAAAGTAATTCACCGAGCTGTGATTGACTTTCAATTACAATCCACGTATTCCACTATAAAAGGCGCTATACAAGCCAGTAGGACCTTCACCTATAATCGGTGCATCATCAACATGTTGCATTTTTATTGCCATTTTCTTAATCAATAGTAAAAAAGTAATTGACAAAATCTTATCAGAAAACTAGACTAATTCTAGTGATAATGATTATCATTTTTAACTGTGCCTATCATAGCATGGAATGAAGGAAAAAGAAAGAGAGGGTCCAAATTGCGTTTAGAAGTTGAATCGATTCGTGTTGGCTATGAAAATAAAACGATTGTGCATGGCTTATCGTTACAAATACCAGATGGCAAAATCACAACGATCATTGGTTCCAATGGCTGTGGGAAATCCACCTTATTAAAGGCCATTACACGTATTTTAAAGCATGAGAGTGGACAGGTCATACTCGATGGTCAAAATATTTCCAAGATGAAAACGAAAGAATTGGCAAAAGAACTGGCCATCTTACCACAAAGTCCAGAAAGTGCACATGGTTTAACAGTGGAAGAGCTTGTATCCTACGGTCGATTTCCCTATCAAAAGGGCTTTGGCAATTTATCACAAAAGGATAAAGATGTTATTGACTGGGCTTTACAGGTGACAAAAACCGAAGACTTCCGCGTGCAATCTGTAGATGCTTTATCAGGTGGACAGCGTCAACGAGTATGGATTGCGATGGCATTAGCTCAAGAAACTGACATCATCTTTTTAGATGAGCCGACAACGTATTTAGATATGGCACATCAATTAGAGGTTTTAGAGCTGCTTTACAGGCTGAATGAAGAACAAGGGCGCACGATTGTCATGGTACTCCATGACCTAAATCAAGCGGCACGTTTCTCTGATTATATTGTGGCACTGTCACAAGGGGAGCTTGTAAAGTTTGGAACAGCTGAGGAAGTTATGGTTCCAGAAGTATTAAAAAAAGTGTTTAATATTGATGCGGTTATTGGCCAAGATCCACGAACAAACAAACCAATGTGCATTACATATAACTTATTACAAACAGTATAAGAGGAGAATGACAATGAAAAAGTGGTTATTACCAATGTTTATGATGCTCGTACTAGTCCTTGCGGCGTGCGGCAATAAAGAAGAGAAAACTGAAAAGGCTGATGAAGGCTCAAAAGAAGCAACTTCAGCAGAAACAATCACATATCAATCTGAGGCAGGTCCTATTGAAGTTCCAACAAACCCAAAACGTGTAGTCGTGTTATCTTCTTTTGTAGGGGATCTATTACAGCTAGATGTGAATGTTGTTGGTGTGGATGCATGGGCAGCCAAAAATCCAAACTTCGAAGATGCCATTAAAGATGCAGTCGTTGTTGAAAACACAGATATAGAAAAAATTCTTGAGTTAGAGCCAGATTTAATCATTGGCTTAAATGGTATTGAAAATGCTGATAAATTATCCGAAATTGCACCTACTGTATTATTTACGTATGGAAAAGTGGATTATTTACAGCAATTTATTGAAATCGGAAAAGTCGTGAACAAAGAAAAAGAAGCAACAGCATGGGTAGAAAATTTTAAAGCACGTGCAGCAGAAGCTGGTAAAAAAATCAAAGAAAAAATTGGTGAAGATGCGACTGTAACAGTGGCAGAAAACTTTAATAAACAATTTTATATTTATGGCGATAACTGGGGTCGTGGAACAGAGATTTTATATCAAGAAATGGGCTTGAAAATGCCTGAGAAAGTAAAAGAAACTGCTTTAGAGCCGGGATATTATGCTATTTCTCAAGAAGTTTTAGGGGACTATGCAGGTGACTATGTGATTTTCAGTATGTTCCAAGACCAAGATAATTCTTTTACAGATGCAACATGGTTTAAAGATTTAAAAGCGGTGAAAAATGGTCACTTATTTGAAGTGAATGCGAATGCCTTTTATTTCAATGACCCGATTACATTAGAACATCAACTGAAGTTCTTTGAAGAGAAATTTTTACAATAATTAGTAGAGAGTAGCGAAGGCAAATGACAAAGTTTCGACAGTTTCCATTTTGGCTTCAGGTATTGCTTGCATTGCTCGTATTAATCGGCACGGCTGGTATCTCGCTGTGCCTAGGTGCAGCGAATACGAGCATTCAGGATGTTTATCAAGCAATTGTCGGACAAAGTGGTGGCAAGCATTACACGATTTTACGTGAAATTCGATTTCCTCGTATCATAGCTGCTATTTTTGTTGGCAGTGCACTGGCAGTGGCGGGGGCGATTATGCAGGGGGTTACACGAAATCCATTAGCTGATCCGGGGCTACTTGGTTTAACGGCAGGGGCAAATGCTGCCCTTGCTTTAACGATGGCATTTATCCCGAAATTCTCCTATTATACATTAATTTTAGCTTGCTTTATTGGAGCTGGCATTGGCATGATGATCGTTTATGGGATTGGTGCTTCTACCAAAAAAGGCTTCTCTCCATTGAGGCTTGTTTTAGCAGGTGCGGCAGTGACTGCTTTATTACAAGCGATCGCTGAAGGCATAGGCATCTTATTTCAAATTTCCAAGGATGTATCGATGTGGACAAGTGGCGGCTTTATTGGCACAACATGGCAGGCCTTATTGATCGTCCCTGTGATAATCCTTGGGCTATTACTGTCATTTGCTTTTAGTCGTCAATTAACGATTTTAAGCTTAAATGAAGAAGTAGCGGTCGGTGTTGGGCAAAATACAACATTGATTAAAGGAATCATGATGTTTGTTGTTGTCATTCTGGCAGGCTCTGCCGTGGCACTCGTTGGGAATCTAGCATTTGTTGGCTTAATGGTGCCGCATATTGTTCGTGTGTTTGTAGGGACAGACTACCGTTTTGTATTACCGATGAGCGCCATTGTTGGCGGTTGGTTTATGGTCACTGCTGATTTTGCAGGGCGCATGATTAATGCACCATTTGAGACGCCAGTCGTAGCGATTATCTCAATTCTTGGTCTTCCATTCTTCCTATTATTAGTGCGGAAGGGAGGACGACAATTTGTTTAAAGAAGGTCGCAAAAAACAACGAAAATGGTTTTTTACTTGGTTTGTAGTAACGTTATTGATTTTTGTTATGGGCATTTCATTAGGACCAGCCTCTATTTCAATAGATCGCATTATCCCAACCTTGCTGGGGGATGGTAGTTTTAAAGAATCCTTTGTATTATTATCCGTGCGATTACCAAGAATGTTTGTACTGACAGCGGCAGGAATGGCATTAGCATTAGCGGGTGCTGTCCTGCAGGGTGTTACACGCAATGATTTAGCAGACCCCGGCATGATTGGGATCAGTTCAGGAGCAGGTGTTGGGATTACTGTCTTTTATCTATTAGTAAACGGTGATCTTCCTCACTTTGCTTACGTTTTACCAGTGGTGGGCTTTTGTAGTGCTTTATTGACAGCGCTTTGCATATATTTCTTCTCTTATCAACGTAATAAAGGTGTGCATCCTATTCAATTTATTTTAATAGGGGTAGGCGTAGCCTCTGCCTTATCTGGGGTTATGATGGTATTAATTTCCTCAGCAGAGCGGAGTGATGTGCAATTTATTGCGCAATGGCTAGCAGGCAACGTTTGGGGAACGGATTGGCCATTTTTCTGGGCTTTAGTGCCTTGGCTTGTGCTTGGTATTCCTTATATTTTCTATAAATCCAATGTCTTAAATGTCTTAGCCATGACAGAGCAAACAGCGGTTGGTCTAGGTATGAATATTGGCCGCGAACGATTACGCTTATTAATTGTAGCCGTGGCACTAGCAGCAGCCGCAGTTTCTGTAACAGGCGGTATAGCTTTTATTGGTTTAATGGCCCCGCATATTGCAAAGCAACTAGTCGGTCCACGCTATCAGTTCTTTTTACCATTGACATTGTTTATTGGAGCGAGCTTGCTGATGCTAGCTGATACAATTGGACGTGTTGCGATTGCGACAGCAACCGTTCCTGCTGGAATTGTTGTTGCTTTTATCGGCGCACCATACTTTTTGTATTTATTAAGGAAGAATGTATGAGCCGGTAGATAGAAAGCAGAAAGATAATAGCTCACAATAGGGAATGCGTAAATAATTGTACTTTTTATCTAAAAAAAATAATGAAATATTTATTTTATGATCTTTGTATTTTAAGTTTTTGGGAACCTCATTTGTGGAGGTTCTTTTTTTGTATAATCATGGTAGGAGGTGTAAAAATGATTTTATTAGCACGTCAAACTTCGGAGTTACAGAAAATACTAGAGGTAATTGTAAGGAGACTGCCTAGAACCTACAATCAGTACTTCAATTATTATGAGCATTTACGACGCATCCAGGCAGGTTTCGCTGGCGAACAGCGCGTTGATGAAGAATGGCAGGAATTAGATTTACCATCCCCTCATTATATTCTCCATGATTTTCAAGTGATAAATCACGCCGGTTCTACTCACCAAATGGACACCATTTTTCTCTGTCCTCACTTTTTACTCATCCTAGAAATTAAAAATATCACAGGAATCCTCTCCTATGATGCATCCTTCGCTCAATTTATACGGACAACAGCAGATGGCACTGTGGAAGGAATGTCTGACCCATTTCAGCAACTTGAGCGGCATGTGGCATGGATGAAAAGGCTGATCCAACAAGAACGCCTTAGCTTACCCATTCTACATGCCGTAGTGTTGGCAACGAAGAATGGTATCTTGACAGAAGATTTTAAGGGTCAACCTATATTTCATGTGACGGGATTACGCTCCCAAATGCAAAAATGGTTAGAGCTGCATCCCAGCGTAAAGAAAAGAGAAGATTTGTTTCGATTTTCCAACCTTCTCTTGACTATGCATACAAGGGTTAAAAGAGAGATAAATGTACCTCTCAGGGATATTGTGAAAGGAGTGTTATGTACAAATTGTGTGGATGGTCAGCCATTAAGGTATCACTACAAAAAATGGCTTTGCCCAAGATGTGGATTAGTGGATCGTGATGCTTTGATTAGGACGCTTGAGGACTACCGATTATTAGTTGGCACAAAGCTAACAAATAAAAGCTTTTGCGAGTTCTTTGCCATCGATTCTCCAAACCTGGCATACAAGTTGTTGCAGCAACTACCTCTGAAAGCGGAGGGGATAAAAAGGCATAGAAAGTATTGGATTATGGAGTAGGTGTTTGCAGTTTTAGGAGGATAGAGATGGATAGCGCGTGGGAAGTGGGGGATAGAATTTAAAAAGTAGTGGATAGAGCGCGCAAAGTGGGGGATAGAAGTTTAAAAGTGGAGGAAACGCATAAGTTTTGGATAGCGCGAGAGAAGTGAAGGATAGAAGTTTAAAAGTAGCGGATAGACCGGGCAAAGAGAGGGATAGAAGGTTAAAAGTGGAGGAAACGCATAAGTAGTTGGATAGCGCGTGAGAAGTGAAGGATAGAAGTTTAAAAGTAGCGGA
>Ga0213821_1001508_pt1 | contig 10640 bp, 10 predicted proteins | sample MC6MC0909MG_FD_179894 | JGI IMG/M metagenome (GOLD analysis project Ga0213821, IMG submission 179894) | Enriched soil aggregate microbial communities from Iowa State University, Ames, United States - MC6-MC0909-MG | ecosystem: Environmental > Terrestrial > Soil > Unclassified | place: USA: Iowa...
TGATCCGATTGCAATCGATGCCGTTACTTCCTGAATTTTTTCCATATAAGGAACGAATGCCTTTGCATTCATCACGGCACGATTCCATTTCGCAGCAGAAGTCATTTCCATTGCTTTCGTAATCTGACTCATCTTTTTCGTAGAATTAATACTATTTTTTATATCGCGTAATGATGCCATAGGTTCTCACCACCCTCATTCAAAGAATGTCTGGCATCCGCACCTCCCGCCCTTCTTATTTGAAAAAGGAACTAAAGCTAAGAGCTTGGGAGTGTGCTTCTGCCTAAACTTATGTCAGACCCTATACTTATTCGGAAACTGCAAACGTCTTTTTAAAGTCGTTGATTGCAGAAGCCATATCGTCATCGGAAGGAAGATCCTTCGTTTCTGTAATATGGTCTAACAACTCTTTGCGGTTGTGGTCTAACCAATTTTGGAATTCAGATTCAAAACGACGAATATCCTCTAATGGAATATCATCAAGGAAGCCGCGTGTTAATGCATAAAGAATCGCAACTTGCTTTCCAACAGGAAGCGGCTTGTGAAGATCCTGTTTTAGGACCTCAACGGTACGTGCACCGCGGTTAAGTTTCGCTTGTGTTGCTTTATCTAAGTCAGAACCGAATTGAGCAAATGCTTCTAATTCACGGTATGATGCAAGGTCAAGACGCAGTGTACCTGCTACCTTTCTCATCGCCTTGATTTGTGCGGATCCCCCTACACGAGATACGGAAAGACCTGCGTTAATCGCTGGGCGAACACCGGAGAAGAAAAGGTCTGATTGTAAGAAAATTTGTCCATCAGTGATGGAGATAACGTTTGTTGGGATATAAGCAGAAACGTCACCTGCTTGTGTTTCAATAAATGGCAATGCTGTGATTGAACCGGCACCAAGTGTGTCGTTCAATTTCGCTGCACGCTCTAATAAACGGGAGTGCAAGTAGAAAACATCCCCTGGATACGCTTCACGACCTGGAGGACGACGAAGCAGCAAGGAAAGCTCACGGTATGCAGCCGCTTGTTTTGAAAGATCATCGTATACGATTAATACGTGCTTGCCGTTGTACATAAATTCTTCTGCCATCGCAACGCCTGCATATGGTGCTAAGAATAGCAATGGTGCAGGTTGTGATGCCGAAGCAGTTACAACGATTGAGTAGTCTAATGCGCCATATTTACGAAGTGTTTCAACGGCATTACGAACTGTTGATTCCTTCTGGCCGATGGCTACATAGATACAGATCATGTTTTGACCCTTTTGGTTCAAAATTGTATCGATGGCCACAGATGTTTTACCTGTTTGACGGTCACCAATGATTAACTCACGCTGGCCGCGTCCGATTGGCACAAGGGCGTCAATCGCTTTAATACCTGTTTGTAATGGCTCATGAACGGATTTACGAGCCATAACGCCTGAAGCAACTGCTTCAATTGGGCGCGTTTTTGTTGTGTTGATTGGACCCATACCATCGATTGGCTGTCCTAATGGGTTCACAACCCGTCCGATTAAGGCTTCACCAACGGGAACCTCCATGATGCGGCCTGTACGGCGTACTTCGTCACCTTCACGAATTTCGGTGTAAGGTCCAAGAATGATGATACCGACGTTATTTTCTTCAAGGTTTTGTGCCATACCCATAACGCCGTTCGAAAATTCAACAAGTTCTCCAGCCATGACATTGTCGAGGCCATGAACACGAGCGATACCGTCACCAATTGAGATAACTGTACCGACATCAGTCACTTGAATTTCTGCCTGATAGTTTTCAATCTGCTTTTTTATCAGGGCACTGATTTCTTCAGCTTTGATGCTCATGAGTTTCACCCCTATCTACGAATCTTAGCTTAACAATTTACGTTCTAAACGATCGAGCTTGCCGCGCAAGCTGCCGTCATATATACGGTTTCCAATGCGAAGCTTTACGCCTCCAAGCAAATTGGAATCAACGATATTTTCAATTCTTAGTGATTTTTTGCCAATTTTAGCAGCAAATACTGAAGATAATGCGCTGCGCTCAGCATCTGTTAAGGCACGTGTACTTGTGACCTCAGCCTCAGCAATACCCATTTCCTCATTTGCCAGTGCTAAAAATTCATTTGCCACGTCAACGATTTGGTCTTCACGGTGACGGTCGATTAAGATCAACAGTGTATTGCGTACATATACACTCACTGAAGCAAAAGCCTGCGTGATGATCTCCTTTTTCTTTTCAATCGAAAGCTTAGAAGATTTCAAGACAGCTTTTAATTCAGGGTTGTATTGTACAACTTCCTTCACTACACGAAGTTCTTCTTCTATTACTCCAAGAAGCTGCTGCTCTCTCGCAATTTGTAAAAGAGCCAACGCGTAGCGTTTTGCTACCATAGAGCTACTCATCGGCCTTCTCCTGCCTCTTGAATATATTGGTTAATGAGTTTTTCTTGATCCGCTGCACTCAATTCCTTCTCAATTACTTTAGAGGCAATTAAGACAGAAAGCTGGGCAACCTGTTCACGAATAGCGGTAACCGCTTTTTCTTTTTGCTGCTCGATTTCAAGCTTAGCTGATTCTTTAATACGTTCAGCTTCGCCGCGGGCTGCAGCAATGATTTCCTCGCGCTGCAAGTCGCCTTGCTTTTTCGCTGATTCGATCAAGCCTTGAGCATCTGTACGTGCTTCTTTTAAAAGAGCACGTTGTTCTTCTAATATTTTTTTCGCTTCTTGACGGCTGTTTTCTGCAGCGGTAATTTCATTTGCTACATGTGCTTCACGTTCTTTCATAATGCCCATTAACGGACCCCATGCGAACTTTTTCAGCAATAACATCAAGACGATAAACATAACTAATTGGAATAGAATATCACCAGTATTAATACCGGTATGTTCTGCTGTACCTAATACAAGACTGCTTGTTAACACCTCGGGTTCACTCCCTTCAAGAGTCGTTCAAAACAAATATATCAATCGTATAATTTTCAAAATCATGATGGTGTCTGACACCCTAGTAACATTGGCATGATGAAAACATGCAGAATGGTGCCTGACACCCTTTTCACTTTTACGACAGTGAATACAAACATAGAGTGAAACTTCAATCAATGGGGAGTTTTTCCATCCCCTATTGATTGTTAGTCCCGTTCTACTGACTCTAATATCAAGTCTAACGACTTGATCAAGAGTCAGTAAGAACCCGATTGGTTCAACTAAGCCTCTGCTTACGCATCGGCAAGTTTCACTGTATCTCACCAATCGGGCATTTACGGTCAGTTGACCTCCTACTTACCTGTTTCAAACTATGAAAACCTTAAAATGGAGGTCTTACTGACCGTTAATGCGGGATAAACGAATGGCGAAGGTTCTCATGAAATGATCTTCGCCATTTTTTGAACGTTTATTGGTTAAAATTATTTACCTTGAACCATGAACGCGATAACAACCGCGATGATAGGAATCGCCTCAACTAACGCAACCCCGATGAACATTGTTGTTTGAAGCATACCACGAGCTTCTGGTTGACGAGCAATACCCTCAACTGTACGAGATACGATAAGACCGTTACCGACACCAGCACCTAGTGCCGCTAAACCAATTGCAATTGCTGCTGCTATAGAACCCATTTGTAATTTTCCTCCTTAAAATGTATAAAAATTTGTATTTTTTTTGTTCATATAATGAACGGTTATATTAATGGTCGCTGCTCACTTTGTGAGACAAGTAAACCATTGTTAACATAGTGAAAATAAATGCCTGGATGGCTCCGACAAAGACTGAGAATCCCTGCCATGCCAGCATCGGTACGATTGCGGCTAAATGTCCGCCCACACCGGTTGCCAGACTTCCTGCAAGCAAACCTAATAAAATTTCACCCGCATAAATGTTTCCGTAAAGACGGAGACCAAGCGTCAGAGTATTGGCAAACTCCTCGATCACTTTAATTGGGAACATAAACCAGAACGGTTTAAAGAATTCCTTCCCGTATGCAGACATACCTCTCATCTTTACGCCATAAAAATGTGATAAACCTACTACTAATATGGCAAGTGTTAATGTTACAGCTGGATCGGCAGTTGGTGATTTCCACCAAAGCTTACCGTCGATCACGACTGAAAATGGCAGTCCGAGCATATTAGCTACAAAGACATACATAATGATCGTAATCCCAAGAATATGGAATCGCCCGCCATCTTTCCAATCCATCGTGCTGTTAATAATATTCTTAACAAAATCCATGACCCATTCCATAAAATTTTGGATGCCTGTCGGCTTCATGGCAAGCTTGCGAGTAGATAGGACCGCAATTAAAAAGACAATGACAGAGGCAACAGTGATCATTAAAACGTTAGCCAGGTTAAAGTACAGCCCTAGAAATTCAACTATTGGTGCTTCGTGTTCCAACAATATTCACCTCGCTTCCACATTTTTTAATGTATTTTTAATTCTTTGTATAAAAAAAATCTATTATAATGACAATATAGGATGTCATTAACCCTATAACCACGCTAATAAGGTGAAAATGTTCTGGATACCTCATAGCAATTATCACGGCTAGTGCCGCTGTCGCAAATCTCGAAAAAGATCCAAGTGATCGTACCTTTTTCCCTTGTGAAATCGATTCACCAAACTGATTCATTTTTCGAACCATTAACCACAAATTAAAGAGGCTCAAACTCGTCCCAAAAACCAATCCCAGAAAGATAGATTTGTACGACGTGAACCCCCAGCCGAGCACATAAAAAGACAATAAAAAAAACATCCATCTTCGTTGTCTTGAAAACATAAATTGAAGTTCCGGCATGGTTGGTTAATCTCCTGAAAAGAAATGGCGGATCGATACAAGCATGGAATAAATACCTGCTGTAAGCCCAATGAACAATCCGATTATTAAGAAAATTGGTTCTGTACCCCAATAATGGTCCAACCATCTTCCTGAAAAAATACCGATAAGAGTGGCTCCCACAAGCTGTGAGAGTATTGCGGACATTAGGGCCATCGCCTTAAATGAATTGCGGTCTTTTTGCATTCTATTCTCTCCTTAATTTTAAGAGAATCTGCAACGGACTTGAGGTATTTGTGGAAATTGATAGAGGTGTTTTTCACAGATAAATTTTATCTGAAAATAATGAAAACCCTACCATTTACACCCTTTGTTAGCATACAATAGGCTCCAGTCATTGTCAATGAGTTTACGTGAATTAATCCACATACAATTTCCCGAAATTTCATTGATTTAAAAAATTCAGTTTACACTATTATTGTATTGTAAATATTGAACGTTTTTAGTCTAATTTGTGTCCATTTTGTGAACATTTAACGAAGAAATTGTAAATCAGCCAAGGCGGGCGGGGGGCTGGATCACTGACAGCCCCGCACCTTACCCTTCCTTTTTTTCAATCACAATCATTCTTTCAATAAAATCCTCTCTACCCGCCTTTTTCGCAAAAATCTTCACTAGGTAGGAACCTTCGGCTGGCAGTTGTTCCGCGGAGATTGTTTGGCGGATTAACCCCTTTTTCACATTTGTCAGCGTATCTAAAAAGCCGACAAAACGGTAATCCTCTGGGTTAAACAAGGCAATCCCAAATTCCTCTGCCCCGCCAGGCAAATAAACCTCATACCTATACTCCCCAGGTCTATCCCCTTCTGCAAAATCAAACCCCATCACCCTTGGATATCCCGGCTCCTCGAGCACGTATAAATACGGTATCTGAATCGTCTTCCGTCCTGCCTGCAAACTTAAAAAGCCGTCATGAATCTTTCCCTTAAATACCTTTGGGTTCACCAATAACTCCACCGTGATCTCCTTTGATTGCTTCGGCTCCAAGGTAAACGATAACGGAAACCGCCACGTGAGCCCTTCTACCTGCTTCGGTATAGCAAATGAGTATCTTTGTACCATTTCACTCGTATTTTCAACATGCAAATCTGCTTTATGACTGCCGCTCTCACCAGTAAACTTCCCAAACCGGATGCTGCTCGGTGACACGAGCGATGCTGCCTTGATCGCCTCATTTACTTGGATTCGGCCGGCGCCCTGCTCGAAGGTGCGGTAATAGGGAGATTCGAGCATGTCTCCGCTTGTTTTCGCACTCCCTTCGCTAACCGTACGTTTCTCCGCCACTCTCCCAGTATCCGCGTTCCGTTTTTCCAGTGGTTTCGCTGTATTCATCAACGCCGCCTTAATTTGCTCCGGTGTCCACTCAGGATGTGCCTGCTTGATTAACGCGCACGCCCCCGCCACATGCGGCGCCGCCATGCTCGTCCCCTGCAAGCTTAAGTAACCGCCCGGAATCGTCGAATTGATTGCCACACCCGGCGCCACAATATCCGGCTTGATTTCCCACGTCCCCGTCACCGGTCCCCGCGAGCTGAAATCCGCAAGCCGGTCCCGCTCTTCGCTCACCAAAACCCTTGCTGTCACCCGTCGGTTTTTTAATTCTTTTTGCAAAATAACTCCGTCACCCTTCGCGAGTGAGCCGACAGGGATGGTCAGCTGAGTATCGAGGTTTCCCATGAAGCCGCCGCTCATATTATTGTAGATCAGCACAGCTTTTGCCCCCGCTTCAAGGGCATTAGCTGCTTTTTCCGAAAACGTCAATGTTCCTCGTTTAATGAGGGCAATTTTACCTTGAACATGTTTGACCTCACTTTTCCTGCCCAAGCCCCCATCCACCACTTCTAAGGTACGGTCGATCGCCCATTGACTAGAGCCTTCCATCGGCTGAAGACGAATTTTATCCTGCATTCCTTCTATTAATAAAGAAGGAATCTCCATCGTCGGTGTCGAGGCCCCAACAGATATGGCTTTCGAGGCTGTCCCCGGCGAGCCGACCGTCCACACATTCGGTCCGGAATTTCCGGAGGCCGCCACCGCGACAATGCCTTTATCGACAGCGCGGTTAAGGGCGAGGCTGATTGGCAGGTCCGGCCCGTTGATATCGTTCCCGAGCGACAGATTAACAATATCGACCTTATCTTTAATCGCCTGGTCAATCGCCGCGAGCACTTGCTCCGTTGTCCCGCCGCCACCCGGCCCGAGTGCGCGGTAGGCGACAATTTTTGCCTCCGGTGCAACGCCTTTAATTTTTCCATTGGCAGCAATAATGCCGGCGACATGAGTGCCATGGATGGTTGCTTTACCTTGGGCGAGGGTTTCCATCGGATCCCGGTCGTTGTCGACCAGGTCATGGCCACCGGCATAATTTCGCTTTAGATCCGGATGGGTGTAATCGACTCCAGTGTCGATGACCCCGACCGTCACCCCTTTTCCTGTCAGGCGTTCATTTTTTTGATCAAAAAAACTGCGAACCTCTTCGCCGCCAATAATCTTGACACTCTCCTCGGTTTCCACCCTATACTGTGTGACCGGCGAAACGTTTAAGATGTGTTTTTGCTCGGCAAGCTTGGCAATTGTTTGCGGGCTGCCTTGGATCGAAAAGCCATCAATCGCCTCTTGGAAAATACGGCGCAGCTTCACATCTTTATACGGCCCGATAAGCTGTTTGATTTCCTGTTCAGATTGCGGTTTTTCCAGGACGACAATCGCGATCGTCTCTTGATTGAGTTTAGGGATTGACGGGTGGATAAGAGTTTTTGGAGTTTGCAACGTGAGAAGGATGGCGATCAGCAGTTTCATATGATGAATTCCCCTTTTTCCATATCGTTTTCTTTTAAATGGGAAAGTATGCAATTGGGCGGAATAAAGTATTGGGTGGTTCGTTTTGCCCCGGTCAAGGGAAGGTTAAGTGAATGGAGTAAATTTTTTGCCACACCTCTGTGCTCAATAAGCAGAAATTCCTGAAACTGTTTTACAGTCAGCGGTGAGTTCAATAACAGAAAATAATCTCTAATTGCCGGTATATGTGCATTCTTTGAGTACCTTTTACAAACGGGACAATGAAACTCTGATCATCGGAATGGCTTTTCAGGTCGGGTAATGTATGCCACGAATAATATCGAATTTGGGAATACCTTAGGTTTTGAGGATGTCAATTTTTGCTTTTAGGTTGAAAAATTTGATTGGCTTATTATTTCACTTTATTGGTTCATTTTCCGGAGGTTTTGGCTCATTTTCTGAAGGTTTTGGCTCATTTTTCGTGAACATCGGTATTTTCACCAATTAAACCCAGATTCTCGCAATACAAAAAAAGCCGAGCGGTTACTCTCGACTTTTTCCAAAAACTTATTTTGTTCCAAACAACCGGTCGCCAGCATCGCCAAGGCCTGGCACGATGTAGCCGTGGTCGTTTAGTTTTTCATCCAAGGCAGCGATGTAGATATCAACGTCCGGATGCTCGGCCTTCACAGCCTCAACGCCTTCAGGTGCGGCAATCAAGCACATAAATTTGATATGTTTGGCACCGCGCTTTTTCAAGGCATGGATCGCATCAATGGCAGAACCGCCTGTTGCCAGCATCGGATCGACGACAATGAAGTCGCGCTCTTCTACATCACTTGGAAGCTTTACATAGTATTCCACTGGCTTTAGTGTTTCCGGGTCACGGTATAATCCGACATGGCCTACCTTCGCAGCCGGAATTAACTTCAGCATTCCATCTACCATACCAATTCCAGCCCGTAAAATCGGAACCAGCCCTAATTTTTTCCCAGACAGAACCCTTGACTTTGTCTTACATACTGGTGTTTCAATCTCGATATCTTCAAGCGGCATATCCCTTGTGATTTCAAACGCCATCAATGTTGCCACTTCGTCTACGAGCTCGCGGAACTCCTTCGTTCCTGTGTTTTTATCACGTATGTAAGTAAGCTTGTGTTGGATCAATGGGTGGTCGAAGACGTATACCTTTGCCACAATAATCGCCCCTTTTTTTAAAATTAATCATGCATTCGTCTCATTTTACAGAAAAAAAAGCCGATGAGCAACTTCTGACCCTTCTCCAATAAAGATTCAAAAAAATTTGCTATATCGTCCTATGTCATGACCGAGATTTATCATGATTGGGTTGGAGACTTAAGATTTCAATTTACATTTGTTCGAATTTATTACATTTGTAATTAACGTAATTCTTTATAGCTCTTTCGTCAATAATTGTAAAAATTTCTTCACAAAGTCATCGAACCTGGCTTATGTTAGGAGACGAATATTTTTCAAAAAAAATCGACCCCATTTTTATCGAGGGTCGATTTGCTAAAATTAATATTCTGGATAGAGGATAAATTTGTTTGTTAATGCTTCAACGCGTCCACTTGCCTCTTTAAGTTTGGCTTCGTCTTCATGATTTTTCAACGTGAAAGCAATAATGGATGCGATTTCGTCCATTTCTTCTAAACCAAAGCCGCGGCTGGTGACTGCTGCCGTTCCGATGCGAATACCGCTTGTAACAAACGGGCTTTGCGGATCGAATGGAATCGTATTTTTGTTAACGGTAATGCCGATTTCATCCAATACTTTTTCTGCAACCTTACCGGTTAAGTTAAGTGTTTGAACATCGACCAACAGCAAGTGGTTATCGGTCCCGTCGGACACAAGCTTTAATCCTTCTTTTTGCAGACTTTCCGCTAAGCGCTTGGCATTGGCTACGATGTGGCCGGCATATTCTTTAAAGCTCGGCTGCAGTGCTTCACCAAAGGCAACGGCTTTCGCGGCGATCACGTGCATAAGCGGTCCGCCTTGAATTCCAGGGAAGATGGATTTATCAATTTTCTTGCCGAATTCCTCTTTGCAAAGGATCATCCCGCCGCGTGGGCCTCTTAAAGTTTTATGTGTAGTCGTGGTAACAAAATCAGCGTATGGCACTGGGTTTTGGTGCAGGCCTGCGGCAACAAGTCCGGCGATGTGGGCCATGTCCACCATTAGATATGCGCCAACTTCATCGGCAATCTCACGGAACTTCGCAAAGTCGATTTCGCGCGGGTAGGCGCTGGCACCGGCCACGATCAGCTTTGGCTTGTGTGTGTGCGCTTTTTCGCGAACATCTTCATAGTTGATGCGGTGCGTCGTTTCATCAACACCATATTCAACGAAATTATATTGAATACCGCTGAAATTAACCGGGCTGCCATGTGTTAAGTGACCACCATGGGAGAGGTTCATACCTAGAACTGTATCGCCTTGCTCAAGGATGGTGAAGTAGACAGCCATATTGGCCTGTGCCCCTGAATGAGGCTGTACGTTCACATATTCCGCACCGAAAATTTCCTTCGCACGGTTGCGAGCAAGATCTTCGACCACATCGACGTATTCACAACCGCCATAATAACGGCGTCCTGGATAGCCTTCCGCATACTTATTGGTCAAAACAGAACCCTGTGCCTCCATGACCGCTTCACTAACGAAGTTTTCTGAGGCAATAAGCTCGATTTTCGAGCGCTGACGGCCTAATTCCTTCTGAATCGCTTGAAATACCTGCTCGTCCGCTTGAGACAAATGCTTCATGATAAATCCCCCTTTTATGTAGAAAATCACAAACAATTAGAAAATTTCCTCTTTATAATAGCACGTTTTCGGGTGCCTGACACCTTTAATACTCCAACAATAGGAGAATTGGTGCCTGTCACCCTTTGCAACCTATCGATAGGGGAATTGGTGCCTGACACCTTTTGCACTATGTGCAGCTTAGATTCTCTGTTTCTTTTTCGTAAACAGCTCTAGCGCCGCCGATTAGTTTTGGCCGTACTTTTGCCAAGGTGACATAAGCATGGCC
>Ga0213821_1001511_pt1 | contig 10622 bp, 7 predicted proteins | sample MC6MC0909MG_FD_179894 | JGI IMG/M metagenome (GOLD analysis project Ga0213821, IMG submission 179894) | Enriched soil aggregate microbial communities from Iowa State University, Ames, United States - MC6-MC0909-MG | ecosystem: Environmental > Terrestrial > Soil > Unclassified | place: USA: Iowa...
AGCCGTCCAGCGCTTCCTGCTTGCTGTCGAACGCGGTCAGCAGCAGCGCCTGCGGCAACTGCCACCACACCGCCGTGGTGTGCAGCTCCTGGTCGGGCAGGTTGACCGGGCCGTAGCCGATGTTTTCATGGGTGTAGTAGCGGATCTTCTTGTAGCCGGCCACGCGGCGCACCACGTGCACTTCGCCGTGGTGCGAATCGCCGCGCCCGGCAATGCAGCCATCGAAGCGGTCCAGCACCTTGAGCTTGGTGAAGTCGATGCTGTCGGTGTAGTAGTCCACGTGGGTACGCGTGACATAGGCCTTGCGGCCTTCCCAGTCCAGCCGCTCCACCTGGTAGGGCGTGGACTGCACCATGTGGATGGCACCTTCGTACAGCGTCAGCGCGGCGGCGGAGTAATCCACCTCGGCGATGATCTGCTGCTTGCCGTCGCTGCGGTCCACCACCACGAAGTTGCCGTCGGCGACCGAGCGCAGGCTGACCGCGTTGGCCGGGTAGCTGTCGGCGATCCACTCCCAGCGGTCGCCCTCGCGATGCACGACCTCGGTTTCGGCCAGCGCTTCGAGGAACACCAGCGGGTCGATCGGCCCGAACGGATCGCCGGCCAGGAAGGGCAGCTCGAAGGCGGCGCAGCGGATGTGGTCGAACAGGATCAGCGGCTGGTCCGGTGCGATGCGCGCATGCTCGGGCGAGGCCTCGGCGAAGAAGTCCGGATGCCGCACCACGTACTGGTCCAGCGGCTGCGAGCTGGCCACCATCACCCCCAGCGCGGGCTGCTGGCGACGACCGGCGCGGCCAAAGCGCTGCCAGGTCGCGGCGACGCTGCCCGGATAGCCGTTGAGGATGACCACGTCCAGGCTGCCGATATCCACGCCCAGCTCCAGCGCCGAGGTGCTGACGATGCCGTCGATGTGCCCGGCGCGCATCGCCCGCTCGGTTTCGCGCCGTTCGGTCGGCAGGTAGCCGCCGCGGTAGGCGCGGATGCGGGCCGGCTTGCGCGGGTCGTGGTCGAAGATGTCCTTGAGGTACTTGGTCAGCACTTCGACCATCAACCGGCTCTGCGCGAAGATCAGCGTCTTCAGGCCGGATTTGATCGCGATGCGGGCAATGCGGTTGCTCTGCGAGCGGGCGGACGCACGCAGGCCGAGATCGGCGTTGACCACCGGCGGGTTCCACAGCAGCACGTGCTTGGGCCCGCTGGGCGCACCGGATTCGGTGATCGCGGTGACCGGCGCTTCAATCAATGCCTCGGCATGCGCCTGCGGATTGCCGATGGTCGCCGAGCACAGGATGAACTGCGGCTCCACCCCGTAGAACGCGCAGATCCGCTTGAGCCGGCGCAGCACGTTGGTAACGTGGCTGCCGAACACGCCGCGGTAGGTGTGCACCTCATCGATCACCACATAGCGCAGGTTCTCGAAGAACTGCGCCCATTTGGTGTGATGCGGCAGGATCGCCTGGTGCAGCATGTCCGGGTTGGAGACCACGATGTCGCCGTGCAGGCGGATCGCCTGGCGCGCATCGCCTGGCGTATCGCCATCGAAGGTGAAGGCTTTCACGCCCAGGTCGCCGGCGCGGTTGAGCTCCAGCAACTCGGCCACCTGATCCTGGGCCAGCGCCTTGGTCGGGAACAGGTACAGCGCCTTGGCCTTGCCCTGCATCGCCGCGCTGACCACGGGCAGGGTGTAGCACAGCGACTTGCCGCTGGCGGTGGGGGTGACGATGGCCACGTGCTCGCCGCGCTGGCTGGCCTCCCAGGCCTGCGCCTGGTGGCTGTAAAGCTGCTCGATGCCGCGCGCCTTCAGCGCATTGACCAGCGCGGCGGGCACATCGGCCGGGATCGGCGCGTACTGGCCCTCGCGGGCGGGAATCGTGAAGCTGCCGGTGATGCGGTCGTTGTAGCGGCGCTGCAGGCGTGCGGTCAGCAGCGCACCATCGCGCGAGGGCAGCCCATCGGTGGTGGCGAGGCGGCGTTCGGCGTCCTCGGTCCGCTTGGCGAGTTCGTAAGCCATGGTCACAACGGTCTGCAAAGGACGCTATGGAAACATGACCGCGTCTCAATGTCTGAGACATCGCGATGCGGGCCGGTGAATGGTTCAGTGCCCGCCGCGCCGGCCGGACAGGTGCCATCAACGAAACCTGACGCCGGCCTCCGTATGCTTTGAGGCCAGCCCGCAACCAACATGGATGGAGTCGCTGTGGCATTACGTGGAGAGCAAGGTGCAGCGTTGCTGGCCGGCTTGGTGCTGGCCGCTGCCGTGCAGGCACAGCAGGTGGCGCCACCCGACCCCGTGGAGCCGCCGCCTGCGCCGACGCAGGGGGATGTCACCACGCTGGGCGAGGTGCGTGCGCTGAAGCCCGACGACGAACCGCTGGATCTGTACCGCTTCAAGAATCCGGTACAGGTGCAGCCGAACCGCTTCAGCCGCACCTGGAGCGAACCCCCCTCGCCCGAGCAGGTCAGCATGAGCGGTGGCTATCTGATGATGGGCATCAACAAGGGGCTGGCCGCCGCGGCGCAGGGTGTGAACAAGCTCACCGGCGGACCGGATCAGATCCAGTCCGCGAGCGCCCGCCCACCGCCGGAGTTGACCGACGACGAGCAGCGCCGGGCACAGGAGGTGTGTATGCAGCAGGGGGGATGCCCGGCGCCGCCGGCGCGCTGATCTGGCAGGGCAGCATCGCTCCGTCGCGCGTCAAGCGGGCCTCGCTCTCCGCCGCCGCTCCATCCACCACAGCAGCCCGGCGGCAAGCACGAAGCACAGCAACCAAGGCCAACGGGCCCCCGGCGTTTCGATCACGACGGCCGACGTTGCTGCGGTGCCCACGGCCAGACGCTGTGCGGTGGCCTCCCGCAGCTGTTGGCGATGCAGCGATTGCGCAGTGGCCGGATCGAACACGTAGAACGCGTGGCGGTTCTCACCCTGATGCAGCTGATGCCAGCCGGCCTGCGTCGGCCAGTAGCCGGCGCAGCGTTCCGCGCCGCTGGCCGGATCGATGCGCAGCGCAATGCGCGCGCCATCCGGTGCGCGCACCTGTGCAGGTTCCCGCAGCTGGCACAGCGCTACGCGCTCGCCGGCCCACGGGGTATCGGAGTCGACGCGTGGTGTATCTGCGGCGGGAAGTGGGCGCGCCACGCGGGCCAGTACGCCGCTCCACAGCTCGGCGTGGCGATCGTCGCGACCGGCCAGCACCAGTCGATAGCTGTCGGTGACCGGCAGCAGCGCAACACGGCCCCGGCCCAGCGGGCGATAGCCGCCGATCGCGTTGCCGTTGTCATCGAGCAGCAGCGGTGTCGCGTCGTTGACCGTCACACCCAGTCGCTCCAGCACCGGCAGCTCAGCCTGGTGCGAGGCCATGTCGGCTTCGTCGATGTAGGTGGTGGTGTCCGCTGCAGGTCGTTGCGGGCCACGACGCGCCTGCAGCAACGCGGCATCGGCATCGGCCGGCAGTGACAGGGGCGCGGCCTGGTTGCTGCCGGTGACGGACAGGCCCCAGCTGCGCAGCGTCTGGCGGGCGCTGTCGCCAAGCGGGCCACCGGTGCGGACGAGAACGCCCAGCCCGCTACGGACGGCCTGCTGCAGCGTGCTGCGCTGGGCAGCGGACAGGGTGCCCAGGCTGCGCTCATCGAGCAGCACGGCATCCGTCGCCGCCAGCGTCGCCGCAGTGAGCGCGACCGGTGCATCGCCGAGCGACACCCCACCGCCGGCATGGGCGTGCGCTTGCACGGCCAGCCCCGCATCGGTCGCCCAGCGACGCAGGTACTTCAACTCGGGCCCCGGCGCACCGGCGAGGATCAGCAGCCGCGGCGCTGCCGCGCCCACGGTGTCCACCGGTACCTCCAGCGTATCGACCACGTGCTGCCCGGCATCCAGCAGGCGCAGACGGAACGTGCTCTGCCCCGGCACGCGCGCGACACCGTCAAGCTGCACGCGGCCATCGGCCCTTGGCATTGCGCGGTCAACCACCAGCCCGGCCGGGTCCACCAGCTCGGCGCGTGCGTTCGGCACGCCCTGCGCACGCGCGCTGACGGTGAACACCGCACCGGGCGCAGCAACCGGTGGCGGCTGGAGTGCGATCCAGCCCTGTGGTGCGCTGGGCCATTCGATACGCACGCCACGGGGCAGCGCGGCATCGCGATCGCGGGCCGACAGGCCATCGCCGATCAACCGAAGGGAGGTGGGACGGGGATGCTGGCGCAACACGGTGGCCAGGTCGGGTGCGGCGAGGGCGTCTGCCACTTTCGTCGCTTCCGGCAGTGCGACCACGGTTTCGCCCGCCGCCGCCGACCAGCGCACCTGATCGGCCGCGCCAGTCAGCACGGTCAGCTGGCCACCGGCCACGCGCTGCATCGGTGGCACCAGGGTCAGGTAGAGCAGCACGGTCGCCACGGCCTGCAACACCAGCAGGCTGGCGAACACACCGGGTGCCCGCGCCGGTCCACGCCATTGCTGCCAGCACAGACGCGCGCTGCTCAGCAGCAGCACGGCGAACAGCGCGATCAGGGTCCAGCGCGGGTCGCTCACGGGGCGGCCTCCAGTGCATCCAGGTAGCGCTGACCCATGGCATCGGGGGCGTTGCGCCGGGCGACCTGCGGCAGTGGTCGCAGCAGCGCACGCCACAGCTGCGCGCGCAGGGCCTGATGGCAGTTGGCGCAGTCCGGGGTGATGCGCAGTGTTTCGATGGCGGCGGCCAGGCTCAGCGGGTCCGGCAGGCGCGCTTCATTGCGTCGCAGCCAGTGGGTCAGTGCATCCAGATCCGGCGCGCTGGCCGGATCGGCCAGCTGCTGCCAGACCTGCACGATGGCCTGGTCGGGTGCCTCCAGCGCACGCAGTGGCAAGGTGCGGCTGGCCAGGTCGGCGCGATCGCCGCTCATGCGTCGGCTCTCGTCGATCGGCGGCAGCTCCGGGCCGACCCGTGCCAGGTAGATGCGCTCGGCCTGCTGCACTTCCTTGATGAAGCCCAGCGCCTTGTAGGCGTAGGGCAGGGCACGCTCGGGCTGGCCCTGGCGCAGCTCGCCTTCCGACGACCACATCTGATCGAGCGCCGCCTTCAGCGTGGCGCGCGTCTTGGGATCGAGCAGGGTGGCGGCCTCGGCGTGATCGTGGGTATGGCCGTATTCGGAGAGCACGTCGGTGGCGCTGCCGAACACCGGGGCGCTGCCATCGGTCGGCGCGCCATGATCATGGTCGTCGTGGCCGGCCTGCGCCTGGGTCCTGGCATGGTCGCCATCGTGATCGTGATCGTCATCGTGCGCGGCCGCCGGTGTGTCACTGGTCGGCAGGGCATCGCTGGTCGGCGGTGGCTTGGCCCCGCCTTCGCTTTCCTCGCCGAGGAACTGGCCATAGCGTAGGCGCAGGATCCGCTGGTCCACGCCGATCGCATCGGCACGCTTCACGAATTCCTCCGCCGGCAGCTGGCGACGCTGTTTGATCAGCGCTTCAGCGTCGATGATGATCTGGCGCTGGCTGCGGAAATACGCGGGCAGGGTCTTCTTGACCATGCCCTCCATGTCGGTGCCCTGGATCTCCGCTGCGCTGGGCAGGCGCAGGATCACGCTGCTGCTCTGGGCGCTCTGCGCGCCGGGCGTGTGGGTGTCGCGCACGGTCAACTGCGCGATCACATCGTTGCCTTCGGTGGCGCCCAGCGCGGCGAGATCGAGCGTGCGCGCGAAGCGCCGCTGCGTCGCCGGTCCGGTGCCGGCGAGGTTGAAGGTCTGCTCACGGAAGGTGATGTTCTCGCCGCTGCCCTGGGCCAGGGTGACCTTCAACTGTGCCGTGGCAACCACGCCGTAGTCGTCGGTGGCCTCGAACTGCAGCGGCCACTGCCGTTGGCCGGATGTCCCCAGGACGAGACTGCGGTCGGGAGCGATCACGCGCACCACGGGCGGGCGATCGGGCACCACATCGAGCCGGTACAGGCGGGTGTCGCGCAGGGCAGGCTCGGTGATCACGCGGTACAGCGCCGGACGCGTGGCGGTCCACTGCGTGGTCCATTGGTCGCCATCGCGTTGCAGCGCGATGCGCTGGCCATCGTGGAACTGGAGCGCAGCGGCCTGCGGTTGCGCCGAGAAGCGCAGCGACCAGTGCAGGCGGCTGTCCTGCGGGACCTTGCCGTCCAGCGTGCTCTGCACCCGCGCGGCCTGCCCGGTGTAGGCCGGGGCGGTGATCTCCAGCCGGGCGGAACGCAGCTGCGGGGGCTGCGCAGGTGTGGCCGGCGGTGCCGCCGTGCCCGGCAACAGGGGCGCCGCGTCCGGGCCGCGCGGCCAGCCCAGCGCAAGCGCCATCACCACCACCGACGTGATCACCGAGGCCAGCAGCCACCGGCCCGGCCAGCGCGACCGCAGATCGGGCATGCGCGCCTGCAGGGCGGCGGCGACATGCGTGCGCTGCCGCTGCTGCAACGGGTTCAATGCCGCCGGTGGGGCAAACAGCAGGTCGGCACTGTCCTGTGCGACCGGATGGTCGTTCAACCGGCGGACCAGCCATTGGCGATCCAGACCACGTGCGCGCCAGGTCGCCACGCCGACGCTGACCAGCAACGTCAACAGCAGGACTACCGTAGCCGCGTTGAAGCCGGCCAGCCGCCACGCCACCGCGCTGATCGCCAACGCGACCGGCACCGCGAGCAGGGTGGTGATCCACCACTGGCGCCGGCGCGCGCGCTGCCAGGCGTGCTGGATGGCAGCGTTCATGCGCCGGCTCCGCGGCGCGGTGAGGTCGCGATCACCCGTTCCAGCGCGAACAGCAGCACGATCAGCGCCAGCAGCCAGGGGCTCAGCTCGCGCGGTGCGGGCAGCGGCGTGGCGCCGCCGCGCAGCGGCTGCTGTGTCGCTGCCGCGGCGAGGGTCGGCGGGGCGGGTGCGGCGAGGACGGCCAGCAACTGGCGCGGGAAGCCGGGATCGCGCAACACCGGCAGCGCCGTCGGCGTCAGCGGCGCCGTGAAGCGCAGCAGGCGACCCTGTGCTTCGGACCGCTGTTCCAGCACCACTGCATCCTCTGCATCGCGCAGGACGGGCATCCAGCCGGCCTCCGCAGCACCGGGCGCGACCAGTACGCTGCCGCCCTGGTTCACCCACGCCTGCCAGGCGGCAGGCAGCGGCGCAGCGGCGAGCCACACGCCGGTCTGCCCGGCATCGGGAGCGGTACCGGCCCCGCGGGCAGGAGACAACGCCTGGTTGGACCAGGCACGCTGCAGCGCGGCCAGTACGCGCTGCTCGCCTTCTGCGATATCGCCACCGACCTGCAGCACCGGCGGTGTCACGGTGCGCGTGCTGGCCGGCGCCAACGGCACCGGCCGCCAATCCACGGCACGCGACAGGCGCGGGCGCTCGCCATCCAGCCCGGGCATCGGGTCGGGCACGTACACCGTCAGCGGTGCGCCGGCAGGCAGTGTCTGGTCCAGCTCACGCAGCAGGCTGGACAGCGCGGAAGCGGTCGCCGGGGCGGCATCGGCCAGTGCCGGGAAGCCCGGAGCCAGCCAGCGCCAATCTCCCTTCGCGTCCTGGCCACGCAGGGCCGTACCGTCCAGACCAGGGGCGACCACCGTGACCGGGTGGATGTCGGCGGCGCCACCGTACAGCACCGGCCGCGCCAGCAACAGGGCCAGTGCAGCCAGCAGCAGCAGCCGCACCAGCAGCAGCGGCCACTCGTCGAAGCGGATCTTCTGGCGCGGCCGGATCCGGGCCTGCAGCCAGCGCAGCGCGGCGAAGTCGAGTGGCGCGTACTGATGCCGCCGCGCCAGGTGGATCAGCAGCGGGACCAGCCAGGCGGCCAGTGCCAGCAGTCCGAGCGGAAACAGCAGGCTCACGCGCCGCCTCCGGCACCGAGCAGCGCCCGCAGCGGCTGATCCAGCGGCTGGTCGAGATAGCCGGTGGCATGCACGATGCCGCTGCTCTGCAATCGCGCCTGCAACGCGCGCTGGGCGGTATCGAAACGGGCCAGGTATTCGGCACGGATCGCACGGCCGTCGCCCAGCAGCTCATCGCCGGTTTCCGGATCGCGGAAACGGTGGCCGTCGGTGAACGGGAAATCGCGCTCTTCGGCGGTCAGTACCTGCAGGTGCAGCACCTCGCGGCGGGCGGCGGCCAGCCGCTCCAGCAGCACGATGCCGCCCTCGTCGAAACCGTCGCCGAGCGCGACCAGCAGGTCGCCGGCCTGCACCCGCTCCCAGACCGGGGCCAGGGAAGTGACCGGCGGCCACGTGCCGCTGGCCCGGAGCTGGCGCAGCAGCAGGTGCACGCGGTCGCGCTGGCGCGGGCCGTGCCCGGCGGGGACCAGTTGCACGCCCTCGCCGCTGATGGCGATCACGCCGAAGCGGTCGCTTTGCTGCAGGGCCAGTTCAACCAGGCAGGCGGCGGTGGCGCAGAGGTGGTCCAGGCGCGACCAGTCCGGTCGCGCACGGTCGCTCTGGCGCGCCGAGGCGGTCGCATCGATCAGCACCCAGGCCGTGATCGGGCTTTCGCGTTCGGATTCACGCACGAAGAAGCGGTCCGAGCGCGCGTAGAGCTTCCAGTCGATCTGGCGAAGTTCATCGCCAGGTTCATAGGCGCGGTACTGCGCGAACTCCAGCCCGGCGCCGCGGCTGCGGCTGGCGTGCTGGCCGATGCCGTGCGCGCCGCGTGCACGCCGTGGCAGCAGCCGCAGCGCCTTCAGGCGGCTGCGGACATCGGCGGGGATCGCGATCGGTGCGTTGCGGCTCACGGTGTGCGGATCAACCCGGGAACGGCACGGCCTGCAGCAGCGCGGCGACCACGTCGTCGGCGCTCTTCTGCTCGGCCTCGGCAGCGAAGGACAGCAGCAGGCGGTGACGCATCACCGGTGCCGCCAGCGCCTGCACGTCCTCGCGGGTGGCCGCGAAGCGGCCCTGCAGCAGTGCGCGCGCCTTGGCCGCCAGCACCAGCGATTGCCCGGCACGCGGGCCGGCGCCCCACTTGATCCACTGGTTCACCGCCGCCGGTGCGTCGCTGCCCGGGCGGCTGGCACGCACCAGGCGGGTGATCCAGGTGAGTACGTCGTCGCTGATGTGGACCTCGCGCACGGCTGACTGCAGCGCCAGGACCTCGTCAGCCTCCATCACCTTGGGGACGCTGCCGTTGGCGCTGCCGGTGGTCTGCAGCAGGACGTCGCGCTCTTCCTGTTCGGTGGGATAGTCCACCCGCACATGCAGCAGGAAGCGGTCGAGCTGGGCCTCCGGCAGCGGGTAGGTACCGGCCTGTTCGATCGGGTTCTGCGTGGCCAGCACGAAGAATGGCGCCGGTAGCGCATAGGTGGTGCCGGCGTAGCTGACGGTGCGCTCCTGCATCGCCTCCAGCAGTGCGGCCTGGGTCTTGGGCGGGGTGCGGTTGAGCTCGTCGGCCAGCAGGAGGTTGGTGAAGATCGGGCCCTTCTGGAACCGGAAGTGACGGTGCCCGGTGCCGTGGTCCTCTTCCAGCAGCTCGGTACCGAGGATGTCGCTGGGCATCAGATCGGGGGTGAACTGCACGCGCCGGAACTGCAGCTCCAGTGCCTGCCCGAGCGAGCGCACCAGCAGGGTCTTGCCCAGCCCGGGCGCGCCCTCGAGCAGGCAGTGGCCGCCGGCCAGCAGGCCGATCAGCAGCTGCTCGACCACGGCGTGCTGGCCGACCACGGCCTGGGCCAACGCACCGCGCAGCTGCTGCAGTTTGGGAAGAAGGGCATCAAGGCGGTCGGTCGTCATAAGGCACTCGCAGGATCGGCGTAGAGCCACGCCGTGCGTGGCTGAAAAAGCAGGAAGAAGCTCAGCTGTTCAAGGCATACATCACGATGTTGACCGCGAAACGGGTGTTGTCTTCGGCCAGGAAGCGCTTGTTGCGCCAGTCGTAGTCCCACTCGCACCCGTAATCCTTGTTGCTGTAGAGCACGCCGAGGCGGCCATCGATCTGGATGCCCTTGAGGTAATCGTGGACCAGATCATCGCCCCAGCCATTGAGCTCGAACCCGGTGGCCGGCGGGCCCTCGGGGAAGTGGAAGAAACTGCGGTAGAGCGCGTGGTTGTTGGGCAGCTTGTTCAGCGCCTTCGGCCCGAACAGCTTGGCCATCTGTGCTTCGAAGGACTTCGCGAACAGACCATCGATATCGTGGTTGCAGTCATCGACGAACACGAAGCCGCCATTGCGCACGTAACGCACGAAGTTCTGCCGCTCGGCGGCATTGAACTCGACCAGCTTGTGCCCGGCCAGATAGCAGAACGGTGCCTCCAGCATGCGCGGATCAGACAGCGCGATCACGTGCTCGGTGGGGTCCACGCGCAGGGTGGTGTAATCGATCAGCGAGGTGATCACGTTGGACGGCATGCGCGCGTCCACGTCCCAGTCGCCGGAGTCGTACTTGAGGCGGGTGAACCAGAAGTCGTACCGCCCGGCCTGGGCGCGCCCCGGCACGGGCAGGGCCGCGAACGCCGCACTGCCCAGCATCAGCCGCAGGAACTGTGCGCGGTTCATCGCCGCGCACGTTCCCGGGAGCAACCGGCCAGCCGGGGAGACGGCCAGTGGCCGTCACGACCGTTCATCAGACCGCGTCGGACAACGAGGTGAAGGTGAAATCGCGCAGCTTCATCGGCGGGATCATCATCACCAGGCTGGATTCGTCACCGGCCACACGCACC
>Ga0213821_1001519_pt1 | contig 10588 bp, 9 predicted proteins | sample MC6MC0909MG_FD_179894 | JGI IMG/M metagenome (GOLD analysis project Ga0213821, IMG submission 179894) | Enriched soil aggregate microbial communities from Iowa State University, Ames, United States - MC6-MC0909-MG | ecosystem: Environmental > Terrestrial > Soil > Unclassified | place: USA: Iowa...
GGCGCATTCTCGCCCACCCGGCCTTCGCAGCAGCCGAGCTGGACACAGGCTTTATCCCGCGTCACCAGGAGGTACTGCTGCCGGCGCCGCAACCGTTGCCCGCAGGCTTCTGGCAAGCCGCAGGTGAAGCCTGGCTACAGGGCCAGGCGGCGCAGCAGCGTGACGACGACAGCCGCTCGCCATGGGCCCAGCGCTCTGGCTTGCGCCTGGGCCTGCCGGCGCGCAGCAGCCTGCACTTGCGCAGTGGTGGTGAAAGCCAGGCAGTTGCCCTGGAGCACTACGCCGCCTCGAACTGGCAGCTGGACGGCGACCGCCTGGGCCATGACGATGGTGGCGTGCGCCGGCGTTACCTGGCGGTGCGCCGGGGTGGCACGCTGTTCCTGCGCTGGGACGGCGAAATGCACGCCATCGAGGCGTTCGACCCGATCGCCGAAGCCGAGGCCAGCCACAGCCACCAGGGCGGCCTGGGTGCGCCAATGAACGGCAGCATCGTGCGCGTGCTGGTCGAGCCGGGCCAGGTGGTGCAAGCCGGTACCGCGCTGGTGGTGCTCGAAGCCATGAAGATGGAACACAGCATACGCGCGCCCCATGGCGGGACGGTGAAGGCATTTTTCTGCCAGGAAGGGGATATGGTCAGCGAAGGGTCGGTACTGGTCGAAATGGCCGAATGACGTGAACCGGGGCTGCTGTGCAGCCCCGGCAATCTAGAAGGTGCCGTGCGCCCGCACGACCACACCCAGAAACTCACACCCGTCTTCACACACCAACGCCGGGTAGCTGCTATTGAGCGCCTTCAGGTAGCGCTCCCCGCCCTCCTCGGCCAGCTCACGCAGAATCGCCGTCTTGCCGGGCTGGCGCGCAATCACCAGCCGCCCAGGCTCTGCGTCCAGCCCTGGGTCAACCAGAATGCGCATCCCCTGTGGCACGCTACGGCCGCTGGCCGTGCTCATGGCATCGTTTTCCACGGTCAGCCAGAACGCCTTGCCTTGCGCCAGGTATTCGGTCTGCTCGTAAACGGCCGGCTCCGTTGCTTCGCTGGCACCCAACTGGTCCCAGCAGAGCACCGGGTAACGAAAACACACGATGTATTGCATCAGGTCCACAGCATCGTCTGCGCCGTCCACCTCGTAGCGGGCGCTGTCCTCACCCAGCTGGCCGAGCACGCGCAATTGAAGGCTGACATGATAGTGCGGCATGCCCAGCTCGACGAACACCCGGTTCATCGAATCGACCTTGGGCTGGCGCCGCTTGTTCACCCAATGGCCCACGCTGCCCTGGGAAACCCCAACGCGTTCGGCGAGCTGCTCCTGGGAGATATCGAGCTCCTCCATCCGGTCACGGACGAGGGCAATCCATTTATCCATATTCATCGCTGGCACGATACGGACTGCCTTCTAGCGCTCAATAAACATTCAGTATTATTTCTTTCCAAGCACATAAATACATCAGGTATTAATATCAACCAGGACCTTTTCCCTATTGGCATGCGCAGGTATCAGGATGAAACCACCGAAAAACGACGAAACAGAACTCGACAGCGAAGCGGCCCGCCGCGCCCTCGACTATTACCTCAACCCCAACCCCAACCGCCCCAGCGGGCACAACCGGATATGGACCCTGCACGAAGGTGTCACCTGCGAACAGGCCCAGGAGCACGCCATCGCCCTGCTCCGCTGCGCCGCCGCCACCGCCCACGAAACGGCCAGCCATCAGGAAGGCAGCCAACGCGAACTGACCTTTGCGTTGATGCACATGATGGACATGGCCAGGGCGCTGCTGGAGCACAAGGGCGCCGCACAGGCCGGGCTGTAAGCACAAAACGTTAGGGAGAGACGTGATGGCCTGGAACGGCCGAGGCCCCGAATGCCGGGACAAGGAAGCGCACCGGTAAAAGTTTTTACCGAATAAGAGAAAAATCATTTGACTGGCAAATGATAACGATTATTATTGCACTCAGCTGATCGCGAGATCTGCTGGATAACCTGGAGCTTAGGTCGCTCTCAGATTATCTCCTCATCAGGCTAATCACGGTTTTTGACCCGGCTTTTTGCCGGGTCTTTTTTTTGGCTCTTCAGGCTAATGAAGATCGTTGATGGCGGCGATGATAGCAAAAGTGTGTCAGGGCGTGAATGCTCATTACAAAACTTTGCGGAATCAGCACTTGAGAATCAATCTCGTTTCGCCTACTCTGGTTTCGCATCACGGACGATGCCCCCATTTCCTCCCCTCTCGAGCAAGGAGCTGACCATGAGCCGCCTGCTGCTGCCCCTTGAGCACCCTAAGCCTTCAACCGGCCATCCAGCCGAGGATGCCCTGCTGCATGGGCTTAAACGCCTGCCTCGCCGTGTTCAGCAAGTATTCCTGCTCAACCGCCTCGACCAACTGGACTTCGCCACTATTGCCAGCCGCCTTGACCTGCCTTTATTGAGCATCGAGCGCAACATGAACCAGGCCCTGCAAACGGCACGCCCCGCTGGCGATGCCTTGGCCAGTGTTGCCGGCCAGTGGTATGTACGGCTGCAAAGCCCCGACGCAACCGCCTGTGAGCGCATCGATTTCCGCCGCTGGCTCGATGCCGACCCAGCCCACCTGCAGGCCTTCCATGACACCGAACTGCGCTGGCGCAGCCTGCTGGCACCGGCACGCGAGCTGGGCCAGGATGGCTGGTACCGCCAAGGGCGCGCGGCGCTTTCGCTGGGTGGGTGCTCGATTGCGGTTGGGTTGGGTGTTGCTGCGCTATTGCTGATGGGTTATTGGGCGTAGGCCTGCCGCAAGGTCCTCAGCGTCTATTAGATCGAGCGCCGCCCGCGCGGCGCATCGCGGCTAAAGCCGCTCCTACACATTTGTTGCAACATGGCCATGCCAGTCAGGCCATGGTTTTTCGCCTTGGCGCATGGTTGAAGACAGCGCCGGCCGCGCCAGCCGAAACATCGCGTGATGCTCACAAGGCTGACAACTATGGCCTATCAGGCCATGGCACGTTGCAACAAATGTAGGAGCGGCTTTAGCCGCGATGCGCCGCGCGGGCGGCGCTCGATTTGCGCATCACCGCAAAAGGCAAGACAGGCATCTAAGCGCCTCCCCCTCATCGCTCGTTGCTCTTCAAAAAATACAACAGCCACACCCCAACCAAGCTACTCGCCATGAATACCGACGCCAAGACGCTTGGCAATCCATTTTCAATCGACGCGATCAACGTGCTGACAACGCCTCCAGAAGCGAACAGGAGTACATTGATGGTCGACGTTGCGACCCCTGCGCGTTCACAATGCTTTCTCAATGCATAACTTGTCGCCGATGGGCGGATTATCGCCACCCCGATTGTCCCAATCGCCACAGGCACCATCAGGCTTGATACTGACAACTCCTCGACAAGCTGCCAAACGAACAGTACCAGCCCCGCGAAGCCAATCATGGCCAGGCCAAAGCCTATTTGAGTATGCAGAGGTAAAACATCTGCCAACTTCCTAGCCACCAGCCCCCCGGTCACATAAGCCACCCCGTAGCCGACAAACACAACCCCAAACATGAACTCACCCAAACCAAGCACACCGATCAACAGCAAAGGCGAAACAACAACAAATACAAAGTGACAGTTAAAGGCCAACGAACACAGTGCACAGCCGATAAGAAACCCTCGATCAGCCACCAGCTTTCCAAGGTTAACCAGCATGCCACCCCGCTTTTCAGGGTAAACATCTTGCACCAATACCTGACTCAACACGAAGCTGCCGCACCCAACGGCTTGGATCAGACGAAAAATCATGAAGCCTTCGTAACCCTTGGAAAACAGGCAACCGAGCGAGCCTATTACCGAAACCGCAAGCCCTCCAATCAACAATGGCTTCCTACCGACCACATCCGACAGCGGACCAATGATTGCCTGCGAGATGGCTACGCCTATAGCAAAGATACTGACCGAGAAAGCGATGGTCTTGAGGCTGACATCAAAACTTGCTGCAAGGTCAGGAAAGGAAGGCAGGATGACATCTAAAGGAAAGACCCCGAGCAAACTGATCATCATAAGCAACACGACAAGATTATGCCCGAACGAGTCACAAGGCTTAGCCACAGCAGCATTCCAGCCGCGTTGTACCTTCTAGCTTACGAGATACAATTATTATTTTTTTCATCCCAACCCTTGAAATGATCCGTACTTTTGCGACCTCATCGTAGATTATTTGACAAGAGACACAAGCAGAACTATCGAAGGAAAAGTCAAAGCTACGCGTAGGAATTCTCTTAACAACTATTACATTTAACGATTCTTCCCACATAATATAGTTGCGCTCAACTTGCGAGGCCTTACCACGCAACCAAAGAGCAAGCCCCCCGCACAAGAACGTTCTTCCAGGCCATCAAGGGGTGTACAGTACCCCCACAACAAAGCCCAAGGAGCCTCGCCAATGACCGTGACGCTGTCCCCCCTGCAGATCGACTGCGCTTTTGATTCCGGCAACATCCAGGTACTGGATGCCAGCAACCCGGCGCAGGTCCACCTGGCCATCCGCCCGGACACTCACAGCGGCCACTTCCAGTGGTTCCACTTCAAGGTCAGCGGCCTCACACCCGGTCAGGTTCATCGCTTCAGCCTGGATAACGCCAGCGAGTCCTCCTACAAGAACGCTTGGGCCGGCTATAACGCCGTGGCCTCCTACGACCAACACACCTGGTTCCGCGTGCCCAGCCAGTTCGACGGCAAGGCACTGGCCTTTGAAGTGAAGGCCGAGCAGGAGCAGATCTGGTTCGCCTACTTCGAGCCCTACCCACGCGCGCGCCACAATCAGTTGATCGAACGTGCCCAGCAAATCGAAGGGGTAGAGCTGTTGGCCCATGGCCGCAGCGTGCAAGGCCGCGACATCCCCCTGCTGCGCGCCGGCAACGGTGGCGCGGGCAAGCGCAAGCTGTGGCTGATTGCCCAGCAGCACCCGGGCGAGCATATGGCCGAGTGGTTCATGGAGGGTGTGATCGATCGGCTGCAAGCGAACGATGACGTCGTCAAGCAACTGCTGGCCAAAGCCGACTTGTACCTGATCCCCAACATGAACCCCGATGGCGCATTCCTTGGCCACCTGCGCACTAACTTCAAGGGCAAAGACCTCAACCGAGCCTGGCAGGATGCCAGTGTCGAGCTGAGCCCTGAGGTGTTCTTTGCCCAGGCGCAGATGAAGCAATATGGGGTGGACGCGTTTATCGACGTGCATGGGGATGAGGAAATCCCGCATGTGTTCACGGCGGCCTGCGAAGGTAACCCTGGCTATACGCCGCGGCTGGCCAAGCTGGAGGAGCAGTTCCGCAGCACGTTGTGCAGCGTTACGCCGGACTTCCAGACGAAGTATGGCTACACACGTGATGAGCCGGGGCAGGCCAACACCACGCTGGCGTGCAATGCCGTGGGGATGGCGTATGGCTGCTTGTCGCTGACACTGGAAATGCCGTTCAAGGACCATGACGATGCGCCCAACCCGGCGACCGGCTGGTCGGGTGAGCGGTCGAAGGCGTTGGCGGGGGCGGTGCTGGAAACCTTGCTGAAGATGGTTGACGATTTGCGCTGACAATTCCTGCCTCTCGCGGGCAAGCCCGCTCCTACAGGTTCACCGCCGTGCTCGCTGTAGGAGCGGGCTTGCCCGCGAAGGGCCGGCCCAGGCGCACACAGTCAAAACTGCACATCGAGAATCACGTTATCGGTATAAGTCGTGGCCGGCGGTGTGGCCTGGTCGGTATAGACCTTGGCGTTGTAATTGAATACCTGGCTGCCGGTCCCGGTGCCCGCGCCTGGGTTCACATCGGCATCGCTGCTCGACCTTCTCGCACTCGTCAGCGAACCCCAGCGCACCGCACCTGCGCTCTTGAAGATGTCGTAAGCCAGGTAGTTGTTGGCCGCAGATTTCATCCGCCGGCGCCCGCCAGCCGCATTCTGGCCGTCATCCAGCCCCACCGTATAGCTGCTGCCCTTGGTGCACGACAAGCTGATGCCCTGGCTGACCGTACCGAAGCCCGCCACCACCGGGGCACTGCCAAAGTTGATGCTGGGCGTGGTGATCTGGCAGTCGTTACTGACGGTCAGGGTCACCGTGAGGGTCTGGTTTCCTGAACCTCTGTCACGCCCCAGGCAGATATTGCCCAGGCCGATGCCCGAACAGTAATCCCATACCCAGGCGAGGTTCAGCGTCTCGGTGTACACACCCGCCGCGACATTGGCGCCAACCACCGTCTTCAGATACAGCGGCACAGTTTTGGGCGAGTTGCCATTAAGCAGCCCCAACGCGTCGATAAGGCCGTTGCGGGCGAAGTCGAACTGCGTGCCACGGGCGATGGGGTAGCTGGTGGTGTTATTGGCGTAGATCGTATACGGGATGACATCCCCGGTCGGCCCCCGCAGCCCGGTTCCGGCAGACGTGATGGTGAGGTAGAAGTGATCGCTGTTCACCAGCAGTGACAACAGCGAGCCCGTGCATTGCAGCCCGGCATTGGTCGTCGAGGCGTTTTGCACGGCGTTGCGCACCAGCGTCGAGTTGACGGTGCCGAACGCTGCAGGGGCGGTCGCCGGCGACGAGCATAACGCCCAGGCCGAGCTTGCCGGCAGCAGCAGCGTGGCCAGCAACAGGCGACATCGCGCCCTGTTCATCGGCACACCAACGGGCCAATCAATGGGATCGAGCCCTCCACCTGCGGCAAATCGAACTCGACCTGGCACTGCCCTCCTCCTTCCAGCTGCACCTGCAGGCGGTTGTGCGGCGACAGGTTCTCCAGGTACACCAACCCATCCCAGCCCACCACCGCCTGGCTCCCGCTTTGCTGGTGGGTGACCGTGCTGCCCAGCTTGAGCGGCTGCTGGTTGCCATCGACCAGTTCGAGGCTGGCGGCCAGTACCCGCTTGAGTGGGAATTCCAGCAGGTAGCCGCTGCCACGGCGCACCGCAACCCGCTGCTCCACATTTGGCGCGAGCACGTCGGGCGGCAGGTCCATGGGATCGATTTCGTATTTGCCGCGGTAATAACCACTGCTGTACGGCACCAGCAAATGGCCGCCTTTGTCGGTGCGGCCGATCTCTTGGTTCTCGTAGCGCACCGGCACATCGGCGTAACCATTGGTGCTGACCACCACGAAGGCATCATCGATGCGGTTGGCGGCGAACACCCCGGCATCCATCCACACCAGCGAGCCGCTGGCGTCGGCCCAGCGGGTCATCTCGCCGCTGTTGCCGTAGACGCCAGCCTGCAGCTGTACCGACTGCAGGCGCCAGGTGACATCGGCCTGGCGGTAGGCGTCGCGGTCGCCACCGGTGGCATAGCCCAGGTTGTAACCCACGCCGCCGCCCACCGGCACTGCACGGCTGTAGTTGACCCGCTGCAGGTCTTCGCCTTCCTTGCTGCGCTCCATGCTCAGGGCCAGGGTGCCGCTGAAGTCGATGGGGATCACCCATTGCGCCTGCACCGCCCACTGGCTGTCGCCGACCTCACGGTTGGCCGACAGGTAAATGCTGCTGTTGCCCCACAGCGGCTTGCTCCAGCTCAGGTTGATCAGCCGGGTGCGGGTGCCGTCACCGGCCCTTACATCGAAGTAACCCGCACCCAGGCTGCCGAAGCGGTCGAGGTTGAGGCTCAGGGTGACCTGCTCGCTGCGCTGGCTCAGTTGCATGTCGGGGCTGTCTACCCGGCTCAGGTCGGCATAATCGCCATGGCGTTGCAGGCGCTGGTAACTGAAGCCCATACGCTGGCTGTTGTACTGGTAGCCGAGGGCGACCTGATGGCCTTTTTCACCGTCGAACTGGCTCTGCGCCAAGGCCGCGTTGAGCACACCGAAATTGCCCAGACGCATGTTGCCGCCCAGGCCGCCGAGAACCAGCGACTCGGCGGTTTCGACGTGGCTTTCCAGGGTGAAGAAGTCACTGACGCCATGGCGCAGGCTGGCCGAAGCCACGCCGGGGCCGTAGCTGAAATCGCGCACGGCATAGTCGCGGCGCAGGCTGCCGGCAGCCACCGTGAAGTCAGAAAGACCTTTTTGCAGCAGGCTGCTGGTGACATAGAACGGCAACGTGGTGGACACCTGCCGACCCAGGGCGTCGGTGGTCACCACCACCGCCTCGCCCGCACCGTTGATGAACGGCACGTTGGTCAGCGTGTAAGGCCCAGGTTGCAACTCGGTGGTGCTGGACTTGTAGCCGTTGATGAACAGGTCCAGCGAGGTTGGCACGGCCGCCTCGCCAGCGAACGCCGGCAAGGGATAGGTGACCAGGTCCGGGCGCGCGGCAAAATCCCGCGACAGCTGCAGGCCACCGACACGCACCGAGCTGGTCCAGGGCAAGGCACCGGTAACGAAGTCGCCGGCCTCGTAGGTCAGCAAGCGCTGCTCGTCGGTGAAGCGCCAGGTGGTGTCATAACGCAGGAAGCCCTGGCGGCTGTCGTCGGTTACCGCGCCGTTGAACGACTGGCGCCACTGGCCGGTGGTGGCGAAGGTACCCCAGCTGTCGAACAGGCGCAGCTCGTTCCAGGCGGCCAGGTAGGTGCCGCCGTCGTCGGTGTCGTTCAGGTACAGGTCATAGTTGAACAGCGCGCCGAAACTGCTGCGCGCATCGCTGGCCGGGTACAGGTTGCGGTCGCCTACCTGCTGGTCCGGCAGCCACGCGGGCGGTACTTGCAGCAGCAGCCGCTGGTTCTGGCTATCGTAGTCGGTGTGCAGGCCCGCCACGCCGTCCAGCGCCACTTCACCTTCCGGCGCACCCGGCAGCGCGATGCCGGCCGCACGCAGCACTTCACTGTCGAGGAACAGCCGGCCAGCCCGTTGCTGGACGGGCACCAGTTCAGCCCTGGGCACCTGGTTCACCAACAGGTCGAGGTACAGCGTCGCATCGGCGGTGGCGGCGGCTTCGGTGGGCGGCGGCGGCAGGTCGTCGGCCACAGCCAGGCTGGGGCCCAATACGGCCAACCCCAGGTACCAGCGGCGCGTTGCCCGCGACAGCCATTTCACACACGGATTCCGACCATTGCCGGGTCCTCCCTGGCCCCAGAACATCAATCAGTTTCGGGCTCATTGCCCCTGGCGGATCGCTTCGGCAGCCTCCTGGCCGTTCACCCTCCCTTTCAGTACGCCACTGCTGTTGGGTACCACCGGCGCTGGCCAGCGCATGCTGGCGCCGGGCAGCACATAGCCGAGCAGGCCTTCGGCCAAGGGTTTGGCCTGGCTACCCTGCTGCACCACCACGTCCGTGAGGCGGGCGTGCACCGGGCCGGTGTTGCGCAATTCGACATAGGGTTTGCCCTGCACCGTCACCGGCCGCCAGCTCAACTGCGGCTTGCCGACGCCACTGGCGCTGCGTTTGCCTTCCGGGTCCGGCTTGCCCCACAGGCCTTCGCCGTAGACGAACAGCGGCACCGAATAACGCATCTGCAGGCGAATAGCCGCCGTGGCGCCCTGGTTGGCGTTGTCCGTTGGCAGTGGCGAAGGGATTTCGTCGATGATGATGCGGTAGGCTTGCTCCTGGCCGGCCGGCGAGCTGCCGGTGCGGGTCAGGCGGATCAACTGCTTCTGCCCCGGGGCGATGGTGGCCACCGGCGGGCTGCCGATGATCTCGCGCTGCGCCTGGAATTGTTCTTCATAATTACCCTGGCGCCAGGCGAACACCCGCACCTGCAGGCTGGCCGGGGCCGTGCCGCGGTTTTCCAGCCACAGCGCACCGGCCTTCTGGTCCGCTTCCAGTACCGGATCGATCGGCCAGATAAGCACTGAAGTCGCCGCCCCCGCTGGCAAGCTCGCCAGCAGCAATAACCCGATCAAACCCTGCGCCCACTTCGCGCCTGCCCGCATGCCGCTCTCCTTGGTCTAATGTCTGGGGCCCGGTTGTCTCACCAGGTCACCGTCACTTGCACTACATCGGTATAGGTGCCTGCGGGAAGCGTCCCGGTCAGTTGGGTACGCCCATAGACGGGCAGCTTGATCGCGGTGGGATCGCTGTAGCTCACCACTGCGCTCTGGCCGATGCCCAGGCTCTGGCTGTAGCCCGCATCCTGATAAAGCTGATAGGCCAGCACCTGTGTGCCGCCGCTGCGTTTGAGGTAGCGCGTGCCGCTGGCGGCGTTCTGCCCGCCATCCAGGCTCATGCTCAGGCTGACCCCCGGCGTGCATTGGAAGGTCACGGTGGTACCCCCCAACGAGGTACTGAGAATGCCGGTCGACAGCGCCGATTGCGTGCCGTAATTGAGCACGCCATAGCTGGTGACACCGCCCACCACCAAGCACCCTGCGGTGATCGTCGCCGAAACCTGGAACGTGCTGCTGGTCGCAGCGTTCACTGGCGTTGCCAGCAACAGCCCAACCCCCGTGACACAGCCGCCAAGCCAACGGCGCATGGCCGCGGCTCAGAACGACAGCTCGACAGCCACCGTGTCGGTGTAGACCCCGGCCGGCAGGCCGGCCTTGCCGCGTGCCTGGCCGTAGAGGTTGACGGTCTGGGCCACGCCGGTGCTGGTCGGCAGGGTGATGGTGCCGTCGATGGCCAGCAGTTGGGTACGCCCGGTGTCGGTATAGAAGTCGTACGGTACGAAGTTGCCGGCGCCGTCGGCCAGCGCCCGGGTGCCACCGCTCGATG
>Ga0213821_1001523_pt1 | contig 10548 bp, 8 predicted proteins | sample MC6MC0909MG_FD_179894 | JGI IMG/M metagenome (GOLD analysis project Ga0213821, IMG submission 179894) | Enriched soil aggregate microbial communities from Iowa State University, Ames, United States - MC6-MC0909-MG | ecosystem: Environmental > Terrestrial > Soil > Unclassified | place: USA: Iowa...
CAAGTTTTAACCCTAAAAGATCAGCTAGCTCACGGACTTGAACATGCGTCCTACCATCTATAATCACAGCTGGAATAGTTTTTGTATCATTAAGCATAACTTTAGCTTCTGTAATTTGTGCCCCTTTTACTTCCTCCAAGCCATTTAAAATGTCTAGCTTGAATTGTGCCTCGGAGATTCCCATACTCGCTAAATACGAATACGGATCTCTATGTGTTGTACCTTTAAGATTATCTGTAATCCATCGATGTGACTTAATACCGTTACCTGCCTCATCTAATACAACAGGTATTCCAGCCTCTTTTGCTAGATCTCTCAACAACCAAATATAAGCAGCATAATCCTTCTTGAATTGCTCTTTATCAGATGTACGAGCCAATTCAACTTGAGCATAGCTAAGTGGATTACCTTTTGAACCACAACCATACTGCAACCTGCCTACTGGCGCGATTTGCACGATACGGCCACCACCGCCTACCCAGTGAGAAGTAAATGCCTCTGCTTTATTTCGGTTCATGTATGCAATTTCATTTTCCAAAGCATTTGGACCTGTATTGTTACCATTACCTGATTCATGGGCAATAACATATTTTACTGCCATTAGCGCCTGATTAGGGAGTCCTGACATTAAGCGTTTTTCAATTGTGTAACTCATTTAACCTCACCCTCTCCTGTTTTATCCTTCACGATTGCTAAAATATTTTTTACAAAGTCAGGCATTGGCAAGCCCATTTTAGTACCGTTCTCAGTGATTGAAATAAATTCTAGTACACAAAATGCAATGGCTGCTCCATCCCCTGCATACTCGATGCCAGGTATTACAACAGACAATAAGTAAACTGAACCTACTAGCATTAAATAATAAATCTTGCGAATGATGCCGTTAAAGCCTGTACGACTGTTTAAATTTTGATTAACAATACCACTCATGATGCCAGTCGCATAGTCAATAGCCATGAAACCGATTAGAACCGTAACAGCCATTCCTAACCCATCAACCGAATATGAAATGATTGTACCAATCGCTCCGCTTACTGCAGCAATCCATTTTTCCATTACAACACTTCCCTTTTCGAAATATAAAAAGCACCCTCAACTGAGAGTGCTACAACTACTTAATTTTTCTTTTTTAATAATTTTATTGGCTCATTTGATGATACTCCCCAGAATCCTTCTGGCTCAAAAGTAAACCTCGCGTTAATGAACCCCTCTTTTTGTAATTCATGAACTGCATCGAAAAACAGCTCGAACTGCTCATTTTTGAATTTTTCACTAAAAATTTCCTTCTCCAATTGCTTAAAGGATAAATCACCTTTACTTAATATATCTAAGATTTTCTCTTTCATATCTTGCTTTATTACATTGACTTCTATCTCTTTTGATTCTTTAAGTAAATCCATGAATGAGTCCTTTAATTGTTCACTACTAATATTTTCAACAGTTAATTTTTTTACTTGTTCTGTAACTAAATCATCAATTTGCTTTTTTATTTCATGAGACTGTTTGTTAACATCTGAATTTCTATCCACTTGCTTCCTCATATGTGTAACAGTTTCTTTTACCATAGTGAAAGTATCTGCATACATTGTATCAAACATTTTTTCTAACTTATCCACATTTGAATTTATTTTATTAGTTGAATCCTTCATTTCCTTAGCTGAAACATCAGACATTTTATAAAATGTTATTGACAACCAAATTGCAAGTGCCGCCATTACTAGAGAAGCAGCCCCAGAAAATATAGCAATTACATCAACCCACCCTAACGATACTTCAATTACTTGATTTACTTTATTTGGTTCTATTGACATATGCCCCATCCTCTCATTTTTATCCTAATTCGACAAAAGGAAAGGATTTCCTGCTAATTTAGACAATAAAAATAACGCTAAGCCTATGCTTGCGTTTCTGTTTGTGTTGCTGATACTGGCAACACACTTACTATGATGTGTTTATTGATGATTGCTCCACCGATATTGACGAAGTTAATCTTTTGATCATTTAATGTTGTTGTGAAAGCTGTTGCATCAAATTCCGCATTTGTTAGATTAATTGCCTGTCCATTGTTTAGTTGTACTTGATAATCCATATTATCAATCTCCTTTTATGTTAGTTTTACTGAACCCACTGTTGAACCGTTAACTTGTACATACAAAGTTCCATTTGAACTTGAATACGAAATACCAATCCCTGATGAGTTAGCACGAGCTAGCCCTGACACTGATGTAGTTTGTGGCACATGCAGGGAACCGTAAATAGTATTCTGACCATTCATTTCATTGCTTGTACCATTTAGTCTGACGTTTGATGATGATAGCTCCATGTAACTTCCGTTATATTGAATAACCGAACCAGAACCAAATACAACCGATTTAGATCCTCCACCATATTTACCTAAATATAAGTTGTTACCTATTGTGGCATCAGTTCCAACATTAATTGAACCACCCTCGATACGTCCAGCATAAATTGTACCCATGTCGCCACTAATATCCGATAGAACCCTTACAGCTCCGACCAAATTGATCTTAGAAGCCTGAATAGTTATTGTTGTTGATGTTTGATTTATCAGCGATGCTATTGTATTACCATTGTAATCAGTATTACTTACCTTTTGTGTTATCTGATGTGCTTGTTGGACTATTGAACTCTCGGCTGTACCAAGTCTTGAATCAACATTTGATACACGGGTTGATATCTGCCCAACCTCAATAGATAAAGAAGACACTTGTGTTTGAGTGCTATCAGCTTTACGTTCTACCCTTGTAACCTCTGCTGTTATGCTATCAGCTCGGATGTTGAGTTGGGCAACTTCGTTAGTAATACGATTGTTCACGCTTAGATTAATGTTGTCTGCTTTAATATCAATAGCAGCTATGCTTTTATCGATACGTTCCACTTCTAATCGAATGTTCGAGTCAGTTTGAGTAATGGCCGAGCGATACTCTTTAATCGACTCCTTTAAAATCTCTTGTGTTTCAGTTAATTCATCAGACAACGTTTGAGGCAGAGCATTTCCGATCACAACGGCCACTGTTTTAAATTCATCCGTTTCTTCATCGATTACTTGAGTGACCTCTAAAATACGAGTCTGCATTTCATAATCCCAAGGCTCGTAGATTAGCCAAATACGCTCCCCGAGCTGTTTATCTAACAGCTCAATTGAATCCAACTCAATAGACATTTCTGGCTGATCTTTTAACGACTTTCGGGCCTTATCCATCAAATTATCTGAATCCGAAAACCTTTCATCACTCATATCATCAGCATCACGAATACCCCATTTAGCTGCCTGTGGTGACGTGTATCTGATAACAAGATTGTCTTTACCCTTGGCACTAATACGAGTCCTTAAATTGTCTGTATTGACCGATTTAGATAGCTCAACGATATTGTCTCCATATTGGTATACAAAATCATTATCTGGACCAAGCATTTTACTAAAATGAATGTTGCTGTTTGATGTGATCTCGTACTCACATTCAAATGCTTCACATATTTGTTTTACTAATTTTACGATGTTGTCATTACCAAAAGCCTCTATATAGCCAGTCTCATCAAAATCACTTGTGAAGGTCCAGTTTGTGTTACGCAATGCAAAAGTAGCAAATTCATTTAAGGTTTTATGCCCTCCGTTGGTTCCTTCTTGCCTACGCCAGATGTTGTCAAAGAAGATATGCTGTGCAAGTACTGATTTCACATTTCCTCTCGATCTCCGTTGTAGTTGCTTTATCCTGAATTGAAAGCCACCAGCTTCAATAACCCCTTCTTCTGTGATCAAATGAAAGGAATGAGGGTTATCATGTTCGCTTGCATCTAAGGTTAGTTCAAAAACGCCATCGATGTTTTTTCTCGCAATAGCCTTGCCTCTGCATACTAAAGCCTCTGTTAAAGTACCTTCATAGTTAGTGATTGATAGCATCGTATCACCTTCTTTTCCATAATAAAAACGCCACTCAATTATGAGTGACGTTGCATTATTTGTACTAAAGCGTATTGCTCTGTTCTTGTTTTAAATTTATACTTTCCTTTTTAAATAACAATCGTTTATCTCTTAAATTCATAAATGGTATTTCGTAATACTTATATAAAATGTGCGAAATTACATAAGTAAGTACTAATGAGACTATTAACAATAGTACACTCCATTGAACGGAGTTACTATTATATTTAAGCAAATAAATAAATAATTCGAAGTGGACTAGATAGACTGAATAACTTGTAACACTTATAAAATTAAACAACTTACTACCTTTTAGATTCGTGAAGTCTGTTTTTTCAAGTGCCACTATTAGTAAACCAAAAGATAGTGAAACTAAGGTAAATAAAAATGTTCTACCAAAGAATGATGAATTAATGATTTCCTTACCAGCTTCTAATTCGATTACATAATAATAACCACAGAATATTATACCAACTATCGATATTACATAAAGATAAGAAGTTTTCAATGAATCATAGAATTTCTTGTAATAAACACTTACACCAGCAATTAATACCCCTGTTAAAATGCTATCTAACCTCAAGAAAATTTGTTTACGAACTCCGTAATCCCAAGTTGGGTTGTTAGTGATTACTTCATATACTCTCATGCCGTTAAACAAAATCAACAACATTATTGTAAAAGCAATAAATAAAATACCTTTATTTTTTACTTTAAAGAATGAAAAAATCACCAAAAAGATTAATGGTACCGTTAAATAAAACCATTCTTCGATTGATAGACTCCATGATACTGGGAAAAACCCAAGACTTACTTCGTCAAAATTTTGAAGGAAAATTAGGTTTGTCCAATGGAACTGTTTACCTACTAAAAACAAGACAAAAACCATTAAAAAGTATAATGGTAATGTTCTATACCAACGTCTTTTATAAAATGTTAATAGATTTGATAACGACGGTTTTTCCACTACACTTTTAATTATTATTCTACCAATTAAAAATCCACTTAATACAAAAAATACTTCTACTCCAAAAAAACCATTAAAAGATAGCCATTGTACGTCAGCATATTGAGTAAAAAACATTCTACTGTGACTTATTAACACCATAACTATTGCTATGCTTCTTGCTATATCTAAGCCTATATTGCGCATTTAAGTTACTCCCTTATCAAGTTCATCTTTATACTTAGTATAAGGAAAATAATAGACAAATACCATATTATTAACTTAATAATGGATAACTAATACCATCAAAAGCTACCCACGATAGCTCTGACATAACTTGATCAGGACTCCCCAACACAAGCATACGTCCATCATTTTTATTGGATATTGCAAGCCTGATAGCTCCCTTGTTGGACATACAGGTAAAGTTTCTAGAGATAGCATCAGACATTACTTCAGGAATATTTGCTAAAATAGCAGTTTGTGCATATCCATCAGCTATAAAATCAGGGGGTACTTTTACAATGCCTGTTAAGTGAACAATTCCATCTTTCAAAGTAGCCATTAGAGTTCTAGTTGATGTCCATGGCAAAAAACCATTTATTAATTCCAGTTTTACAGTTTGTTGCCTAGTTATAGGTATAGTTTCTGCATAAATATTACCACTTTTAATACTTTTTGAGATAATAATTAAATTATTAGGTCTATCATTCCACAGATAGTAATTTCCGTATTTACATAGGCCTTGACCACATCCACTAGTAGGGGGCATTATTTTCTCCACAAAATTAAAAGTATTTCCATCAAATTCGTATTTTCTTATTTCTGCAAATGGAGTATCAAGCAAGGAATTGTGACCATGTAGGTTAACGTAATAAGCATTATCTTCCCACAATGAACCTTGTGGTCCGCCTTGGTTGTACCCTGGTTCTATGAAAAGGCTATATTCTTTAACAAAGTTAAAGTTTAAATCAAACTTTCTGACCACATAAACATCATGATAAGCTACCCAAAAAGCGTTATCGTGTTTTGTTACTGATTCAGCTACATTCCCACCAATATCATGTACACCTAATACATCTAAAGTGTTTGGGTCAAACTTAACTACTCTGCTAACTAGAGGGTTACCTTCGCCATTTAAATTGTAAACAGTAACATACAACAACCCTTCAATTTCGTTCACATCCCCAAACGACATAAACTTACCTTGAGGGTCTAATCCTGTATAGGCGTTGCGTTTCTCTGAAATCAGATTCCCATCTAAAGAATAAACTGAGATGATATTTTCTAAGCCAAAATCTTCATTTCTATCAGTTACTACATAAATCAAGTTGTTGCATACAGCGACACCTTGCCAGCCTCTGTATTTTGTAGCTAACGGTATTTTTAATACAGATGGACTAAGGTTCATTAAATCATTCAAATTTTTTTCACTAGCCTTACTATCCAATATACCTTGTAATCCTGTCACATCATTGATTTCATGAGTATGTGTAGCTGGTGGAAAAGTTGTAGGTTTTTCTGGTACATCAACCCATTTAACTTCTACATTACCATCATTATCAGGGAATCTATTGTTTACACTAGATACTGCCCCTGTACCATCAAGACCCTTTCTAGCTAGGCATGTCCAATCCATTCCTTCTACAGGTGTAATTCCAATACTAGGTCGAAGAGCTTGCCATGTTGAGCCGTTGTCAATAACTACATTATTTCTGACATACTGTTTGTCATTCACCCATTGTTCTGCGGTTCCCCAACCTTCAATTGCATCAGCTGCTTGGTTCGCTCTTGAAGTTGCTTTGTCTGCATTATCGGCAGCTAGGTTTGCTCTATCTGCTGCATTGTTGGCAAGTGTAGCCTTTTCATTAGCATTATTAGCTTCCTCATTTGCACTTTGAGTAGCTTGTACAACGTCAATTTTTAACTGCGATAAGTTTGAAGCTTCTTGATTGGCGTTATCTGCTGCCTCTTGAGCGAGTACAGCTTTTTCGTTGGCGTAATTTGCTTTCTCCTCAGCAAGCAAAGCACTAGCCTTCGCTAATTCTGTGGCAGTTGTAGCTAAAGCTGTCGCTTCTTCCGTTGCTGTTTTAGCAGTCCTTGCCTCTTGCGCTGATGTTAATGCCTGTTGGATCGAATCATTAAGTCGAGCCAATAATTCATCGATATTCTCACCTGTTAACATATTAATTTGTTGTTGTAAATTATTAATATAATTCAGCATTTCTTGACGTAAAGCATCAGTCAGTCCATTAGCTTCACCGATTAAGGCTTCTAACAGCCCGAAATTATAATTTAAATCGTCTCGGTATCCTTTATCAAAGGAAGCACCGATTTCACGCATACGCGCCATTGTAGCCCTCCTCACTTGTAATAAAATTTAAATTTAAAGGATAGTAGAAATTGAGTTGCACCATTAATTTGAATTGTGTTCCAGCCGGGATTCAATACCAACATTTTACGATTTGTATCTTTGAAAATACTTGAACCGTTTTTAGTAAACCTAGTTGGCGTTTCAATTTTAATGACATCATTAATTCCATTAGAACCGTTGTATTGCCAATGGGTACCGTTCGTTGTGTTTCTAATACTTAGATTGGTACTAGCACCCCGAAACTCTATTTCAAAGAGCATGTCTCGCAAGTTAGTTTTTAGTGGCACATCACCAGCATTGTAAACCTGAAAAGACGTTTCGTTTTGGAATACATATTTTAATGTTGTTGGATCCGCAGCAACTAATCCTTGGCCTGTTTGCCATGTCTCTTTATCAAAAGTACGCGCATCTAGGGTGGTACCCGAGGACTCAGCAAAAGGTAATTGATAGGTCTCAAACTCTATATCAACCTTTCCTAGCAACCCTCTTTGTTCTACTTCATTCATGTTTGTACGAATCACTTTGTAGCGTTTGCCTTTTAGTATTTCGATATTGGTTGGTAGTTGAGGATTCTCACCCCATGTTTGCCCTGGCAATTCAAACTCATAAGTACTTGTCTTATAGGTTGGTCGTCCTTCGTAGATATAAAAAGGCTCCAAGTCGCTAAAAATTGAAAACAATTTATCGCGTCTTAGAGCAAAATCTAATTCATCAGTTGCTAGGAACATAATCGATAAAATGATAACTCTTGTACCGTGGTTCACTGATTCTCTTACTACTCCTGGTCGTCCATCCACATCAACACTAGATGCTTTTTGTTCGATAGGTCTGATTAATAAATCCTGTGTGATGTATCCCTCTTTGACAAGGGAGAGTGTAGCCCCTGTACTGTATTCGATTAATGTGTCCATTGACTACACTCCTTTACCTATAGTTGTTCGTCTAGATGAAACCCTGTTACTTTGGTTTCTATCAACATATTCACTAATGACGTCACCATCTAATTCCACAACAAAATCCAGTTTGCTAATTAATGCAGCAATCTGTTTTAAGACTCCGATTTGATCTTGGCTGGATGTTAGCTCGTAGCTGTTTAACAAGTGTGAATCCATACCACCATTTAGAGCTGTAGAAAGCCCGATAGATGCTGCTGAAATATCAGTCTGCATTATATCCGTTAGGCTTCTAACAGTGTTTTCTAACATACCTTTTGTGCTTGCTAGGCCTTGAATAATGCCCTGTCCGGAAAATACTCCTGATTTTTCGAGGACCCTTGATGGCGATTTTATTTGTAACGCTTTACGAATCGTTTTATCGATTGTATTTGCTATCTCATTAGCTTGAGCTTGTAAAGCAGGCACTTGACTAGCTAGTCCATTACGTAAGCCTTCAATAGCATTGATACCAATCTCTTTCATGCTACTAATCATAGGATTAAACTCGTTTTTTGTACCTTCACGAATTTGCTTGACTTGTTCAACCCATTCGTTTTGGTATTGCGTTAGCTTAGATTTCGTTTCTGTTTGTAGTTTTTCGATTTGATCTGTCATTTCTTTTCGTTGACCAGTTAATTCAAACTGAGCTTGTTGCCTAGCAATCTGCGTTTTTTCTTTCCAAAGATTTTCGTACTCATTTAGTTCACCTGTGGAAAGTTTATTTAATGCAGAAATCTCAGCTTGTGCATTAGGACCAAGAGCTTGTAACTCTGCTAATAAGCCTTTATCAATACCTTTAGAAGCTAGCATTTGAAGATCTGTTGCCCAGTCACGCATTGCGTCTACTTGGCCACGTAAATTTTCAATAAGTTTGGAACCAAACACATCTGTTTTACGCTCAAATTCATCAAAGATGCTTATCGCACTAGTAATCTCTTTAGTACGTGCATCTTCAATATCTTGATAAGCTTTTTGGAGTTCCTTGATACCATCTATTTCAGCCTGTTGGACATCTTTAATCTTGCTAATGTATTCCTCGTTTAACGTCATTAATCGGTCATGGATGGCTTGCTTTGTCTCAGCAATCTTATCCTCATAATAAATACGTTCCTCACTACCAACCTTGTAAGCTTTAACGTATTTTTCATAAGCAGCAAGTTCTTGAGTTAATGACATTAGGTTGTACTTCTTACGACGGTCAACGTAGTCTTTTTCTTTGTTGAATTGCTCTGTAGTTAACTCAGCCATCGATTTGTTGTACTCGATTTGAGCTTTAATTCGTTCTTCTGTACCTTCTTTGAACAAACTAGTCGCATACTGCCAGTAAGCTGCTTGTTCCTTAGTAGACCACTTTTCTAATCCTACCTGATGTTCTGCATATTCTTTCAGCTTGTCGTACTGCTCTTTTGCTGACTTAGCGCGAATAGCGTCAATCTTTTTAGCTTTTTCTTTTTCAATCTTTTCAAGAGCCGATTTTTCATCATCATGCAATTTCAAGATTTGACGTTGTTGAGCAGCCGTTAGCTTTTGTATAGATTTTAATAATTTACTCACTAGCTTCTCAAATACTTTTCGTTCATCAGGCTCCAAATCAATTAAATTAGAAGCACATGACGACCAATAAGTCGGTAACACTTTCGTTATAAAAGCACGACCTTCATCCGTTAAACTTACATAGACCTTCCTCCGATCTTCTTTACTATGATTCCGTACAACAAGATTTCTCTTTTCTAGCCAATCAAGCATTGACGTTGCTGATGCTCTCGTAATTCCTAATCGTTGAGCTAAAGCGGATGGAGTCGCTCGTCTATCTTCATGTAGAGTCAGCAATAGTAATAAGTCTAATTTACTTTCCGTAATGCCAAAAGGAGCTAACTCATTGTCTGCTACATCCAGCACATAATCACTTAACCATAACAACATTAATCCCAGCTTGGCATCTTCTCGATTTGTATCACTTGAAGAAGATATTTGAATCAGTTCAATATACGGCTCTACCCCTAATACAGGTAAATCATCTTCATGTGTGTACGTTTTCTTACTTTTTGTCATTACAATCACCTTTTAATTAGATTATCTAACTATAAATTTAATCCAAAGCAAGAATTTTTATTTTCACTGATTTCTTCAAAATGATGCACTACTTTTTTAGCGCAGACGCATTGCCCAGATTATTATAACCAACAATAATTTTTTCTCTTATATTGTGGCAATTTTATGTACTTTAAAATAGCAATTACATAGTTTCAAAATAACATAATCACTACCTTTATAATAAAAACAAAATATCAGTTATTTACTATTCATTAGATCGTCAAAATAGAACTGTTTTCCAAAAAATATATTTTAC
>Ga0213821_1001524_pt1 | contig 10537 bp, 8 predicted proteins | sample MC6MC0909MG_FD_179894 | JGI IMG/M metagenome (GOLD analysis project Ga0213821, IMG submission 179894) | Enriched soil aggregate microbial communities from Iowa State University, Ames, United States - MC6-MC0909-MG | ecosystem: Environmental > Terrestrial > Soil > Unclassified | place: USA: Iowa...
CCGCCATCATGGGCAAGCGCGACGACCTGCGCGGCTTGAAGGAAAACGTCATCGTCGGCCGCCTCATCCCGGCGGGTACCGGCCTGGCTTACCACCATGCACGCCGCGACAAGGAACTGCTGGAGGCCGCGGAACGCGAAGCCGCTCGCCAGCAGGCCAACCCGTTCGAAGACGCACCGGTCACGGTGGGTTCGGACGCCGAGACGCCTGCAACCGATGTGGGTACCGACGACTCCGCCGAATAAGCGGAACGCCCGGACAGGTTTCCGCCGCGAGGCTGCGGTGGAAGCATGAAAATCAAAAGGCCGCTGATGCGAATCAGCGGCCTTTTTACTTGCGAAAGAAAGGGTGCGGCAGGACTACTTGGCAGCCTGGGCTCGGGCGCGCTGAAAGACCGGTCCCCAGACCGGATGGCCAGCCTCGTTAGGCGCCAGTTCGAACGCCGGATCCAGCACCAGAATGCGCGCGAAGCTGTCCTCACAAAGCTGGGCATAACGCGTCACGCAGTAGCTGAAAGCCTGAAGCTTGTAGGCTTCTATGCGCACCGCTTTGGACGAGGTGGCCAGCGCATCGGATTTGGCGACGCCACGGATGACTTCGCCGTAACGGCCGGCGCTATATTGGTCGCGCACCTGCTGCAGTTCGGCCAGCGCTTCGGCCGTCGGAGGGCTCTCGGGTTGCGGTTTGGAGATGCCCGTGCAACCGGCCAGGAGGGCCGATACGCCAAGCAGACTGCTCAGGATGCGAATTTTCATGGCTTCCAAAGATGTAGGGTGGTGACGCAGTACGCTATCGTGCCACAGCCTGATGCGCTCGGACATTTTCGGCAATGTCCTGCCCTTGCGGATTGGATAATATTCCGCCTAAATAGCCCCTGAACCCGTTTTGGCGCGCACGCGCAGCTTCGATGATGTCTACTCCCGCCGGCTTGTTGACGCCGCGTGGCCCCTTTTCCGGCGCCGCGCCGCTGGCCCTGCGCCCGTTGAGCGCCATCGCCGCCAGCGCGGCAGGCGGGGTGCCGGAGTCGCGCATCAAGCGGCTTCTGTCCGATCTGCTGCCTTCGCTCATCTCACTGCATGCGCAGGGCGAAATCTGCGGCGACATTTCGCTCGAAACGGTCGGCATGGACGAGGGCGCGCGCGCGCATCTGCTGCCTGAACTGGCGGTGGCGCGGTCACGCCGATCCAGCCGGACGCCGGCCGCCGGCTTCGCGCCGTTCGAGCTGTATACCGATTCCATGGAATGGCCGCGCGGTCCCTGGTCGGACATCTACTCCCTGTGCGCCGTGGCGTACGCCCTGGTGCTCGGCAGCCGGCCGCCGCCGGCGCCGGAGCGCCGCGCGCACGATGAATACGAAGCGCTCGCGGAAATGGGGCTGCCCAAGTACAGCCAGGACTTCCTCCGTGTCATCGATGCGGGCATGTCGATGGACACCAAGGCGCGGCCGCAGTCCTTGGCAGAGCTGGCCAGCTTGCTGGGCGTTGCGGCTTACGATGAGCCGGAAGAGCCCGAAGACGAATTGGATGAAGCGGCCAAGGTCGTGCCCGTGGCGGGTTTTCCGGAACGGCGCGAGCCCGCCCGCCGGCGGGGACCGCTGCTGTTCTGGCTGCTGATTCTGGCGCTCATCGGCGCAGGCATCTACGCGTGGTTCCAGTGGGGCAAGGGCACGCCCAACGCCCTCATCACCCGTTCCGAAGTCGTGCAGCCGAATCCGCCCGTCGTGCATCCCTTGCCGCAGACCCAAGCGCCCGCGCCGACGGCCACGCAGGCGTCCGGGGATCCGCCGTCGTTGACGGCCAATGGCGCCGCGGCAGGGCAGCCAACCGCGACCGCGGCAGCCACCACGCCTGACTCGTCATCCGCAGGGACGCAGTCGAATCCAGCCAATACCGCGGAGGCGCCGCCAGCGCCCGCCGCGCAGGAAGCAGCGCCGCCCGCCGCCACTGAAGAGGCGCCCAAGCCCAAGCCGGTGCCCGTCACCGTGCGGCTGGACATCCGTCCCTGGGGTGAAGTCTGGATCAACGGCGTTGCGCGCGGCATCAGCCCGCCCGTGAAGGACCTCAAGCTGATTCCGGGCAAGTACCAGGTGGTCGTGCGCAACGCCGACCTGCCGCCCATGCGCATGACGCTAGAGGTCAAACCGGGCAAGCCGGCGGTCATTTCGCACACCTTCCAGTAAGGAAGGCGGACTAGACCTTCGGCAGGTGCAGGCTGAACTCGGAGCCCATGCCGGGTTCGCTCTGCACCTCGATGTGCCCGCCGTGGCGCTTGGCGACGGTGTGCACGAAGGCCAGTCCCAACCCGGCGCCGCCGACATCGCCCCGCGTTTCCACGCCAACCCGTGCAAAGGGCTCGAACAGCCGTGCCACGTCCTGGGCCGCGATGCCCTGACCCTGGTCCTTGATGCGCACGCGCCAGAAGGCGGGCTGTTCATCGATGCCGCATTCGATGCGCGTGCCGCCTGCGCTGTACTTGATGGCGTTGTCGACCAGATTGCAGAGCGCGCGCATCAGCAAGGTCTGCTCGCCGCGGGTGTAGGCAACCGGCAACGGCATCTGAGTCTCCAACGCGATGCCGCGCTTGTTGGCGGACGGCCATAGATCGTCGACGGCGTCCTGCAGCAAGCTGCCCAGATCCAGTTCGATGGTGCTGATCGGCATCGATTCGGCGCGCGTCAGATGCACGAAGTCATCGACCAGCGTGAGTGTGCGGTTGGCCAGCATCGCAATGCGCTCGAGCGTGTCGCGCCGTACCTCCTGCTGCCCGCCTTCCTGCGACAGCTCCACCAGCGCAAGGATCGAGCTTTGCGGCGCGCGCATGTCGTGCGAGATGAAGCGCAGCGTCTCTTCGCGTTGCCGCTCGGCCTGGCGAATGCTTGAGATGTCGGTCAGCGTGGCGACCGTTCCTGCGAACTGGCCCTCCGCCGTGTGGATGGGGGCGCATTTCAGGATCAGGTCGCGGCCAGCACGGTCTCGCACTTCGACATCCGCGCTCCAGGGCGACGTGGCGTCGGCGGGCGGGCGGCCGCTCAGCGCCTCGGCCACGCGTGTCCGCGCCGCCTCGTCGGCAAGGGTGTGTTCAAGCAAGTGCGCCGCCGGCCGGCCGATGCGGGGCGGTCGGATGCCCAGCCGCTGGAAGAACATGATGGCGGCCTGATTGCGGAATCGCATGCGGCCTTCTTGATCGAACACCAGCGTCGCATCCGGCATGCCGTCGAGCCCGTCAGCCAGGAAGCGCCGCAGGTTGCGCACACGCGCCAGCGCGCGCCGAAGTTCACCGACCCGGCTTTCGAGCGACGCGTTCGGATTGGCAAGCTGCACGCGCGCTTCGTTCAGGATCGGCGGGTACTCGCGCTGCAGGCGCCGCAGTTCCGTGTCCATGTAGCGCAGCGCGGCTTCCTGGTTGCGCCAGCTCCAGAGCGGATAGCACAACGCCACGCCCGCCAACGCCGCTGTCGGTGCGAACCACAGATAGGCCTGGGCAAGCAGCAGCCACGATGCCAGCGGGATGGCGGCAAGCAGCGCAAGGCTGACCAGCAGCGCCTTCTTGGGCGACAGGCGCCACAAGGCCAGGCAGGCAAGCAACACCGGCAATAGCGCAAACAGCGCGCTCGACCAAGCTGGCGGCCGCTGGAACGCGATGTCGTCGCGCGCGGCATGCAGGACGTTGGCGATGATCTCCACGCCCGATATGCCGCTGACGTCGTGCGACACCGGCGTCGGATACTCGTCGCCCAGGCCGGTGGCCCAGGCGCCCACCAGCACATACTTGCCGCGCAGCTCCTCAGGCGGCAAGTCGCCCCGCAGCACGGACAGGTACGAGACCGTCCGCACGTGGCCGGGCGGGCCGGCGTACGGAATCAGGATGCGTCCGTCGGCGTTGGCGCGCTTGAGCAACCGCTGGGCGCGATCCGCTTCGCCGCCGACCTCCAGCATCGAGATGGCCAGGTGATTCCTGCGGTCGCCGGCAAATTGCGCGGTGAGGGCGGCTTCGCGCACGACGCCGTCTGGATCGATGACCGCGTTGATGAAGCCGGTGGAGGCCGACGCCTGCGCCAGTTCGGGAATCGGCAGGCCGATGGCCGTTGGATTCTTGAGCCGGTCCAGGACTACAGGCAGCACGGTGTGCGCGTTGCGCCGGATGCTGTCCGCCAGGATGGCGTCGTCGGCGGCATTGATCTTGTCGGGCTCGGCAAAGATGAGATCCACGCCGACGGCCCGCGCGCCCGCCAGCCTGTCGAGCAAGGCCGCGTGGATGGCACGCCGCCACGGCCAGCGTCCCAGCGCGTCGATGCTCGCGTCGTCGATCGCCACGACCAGGATGTCCGGATCGGCCGGGCGGCCGGTCATCATGACCGCGCGGTCGTAGAAGACCTGGTCGAGACGGCCGAGGCCGTTGAAGGTGCCCAGGAAAACCGCCAGCGCCGCCAGGGCCAACGTCAGCCACAGCCCGGACCGCCAGGACCGGTCGAGCGAGTCGGCGGGGTCGGCCATGGCGCTTGTCCTAGTACGCGGTCAGCGTCACAAGCCCGCCAGAGCCGCTGGCTACGCCCAGGCCGTACGACGTCATCAACATGTTCGCGCCTTCGAAGGATCGGACCGAATCCGTCCCGTGCAGGCCGAGGGCATCGACGGCGCGCACGGACACGTAGTACGTGCCGGGTCCCGGCGCTGAGAAGCGGATGTCATTGGCTGGAAAGCTGGCGGAAGAAACAGGCAGCGCGCCGTCGGCATCGCGCGAGACGCGCACCAGATAGCTTTGCGCGCCTTCGACCGGTGCAAACGGCACCGACCACGTGCCGCCTGCGCGCACCGGTTCGCCCAATTGCGGTGCGGCGAGCAGCGGGCGCACGTCGGACACTGCGCCGTCGGCGCCCACCGCGGCCCCGTAGCCTTGCGCCACCGCGACCGGCTTGGCGGGCGAGTCGCCGGGCGCATGCGCCTGCAGGCGCACGCTGCCCTCGAGGACCTCGCTATGGACGCCTTGCGCGCTGCTCTGCACGCGAAAGCGCGTGCCACGCACACCCGTCACGGCAACCGGTGTGCGGATCTCGAAACGGCCCACGCCCTGACCCGCCGGCGCAACGCTCGATTCCACGCTGCCGCGCCGCACATTGATTACCGAATCCGTCAGCGCAGTGCCTTCGAATTGGCGTAGGCGCGTGAGGTCCACGGCGCCGTTGGACGGAAGCGTCAGCCGAGACCCGTCGGCAAGCTGCAGCGTGACAAAGCCGTTGGGGGCGGTTTCCAGCGTGCTGCCTTCGGACACCGGTGTGCCAGGCTGCACGGACTTGCCATTCAGGCTGGCCTGGCCGCTGACGTGCACCACCTGCGCCTGCGCGTCGCGCACCGGAATCATCGCCAGCGGGATGTGCAGTTCCAAACCGATGGGCAGCAGTTCCGGGGTGACGACCTTGTTGAGCGTTTGCAACCGGTTCCAGTTGGCCTGGTTGCGCGTGTATTGCGTGGCCAGTTCGATCAGTGTCTCGCCTTGGCGCACGCGATGAATGAAGTCGTCGCCCAATGCGCCGGCGGGCTGGCTGTGCGCGGGGGCGGTCAGCGTCATGCAGGAAACCAGGACAAGCAAAGAAAGCGCGCGGAAGCGGCTCATGGCAAACGATTCTCCAGGGATTCGGGCGACGCCGTTACGGCGAGAGGTTCTGGCCGTCGTCGGACGGGCTGACCAGTTCGAGCCGGTAGCCAAGCGCATAAGAGGAGGTCAGACGCACACCGTGCTGCGGACGGAGCTGAAGCTTCTGCCGGATGTTCGACAGGTGCGTGTCCAGCGTGCGCGATGTGGCGGGGATTTCGCGGTTCCAGACGCACTCGGCGAGTACGTCGCGCGACATGAGCCTGCCGACATTGCGAAAGAACAGCAGCGCCAGCTCGAATTCCTTCGGGGCAAGCGAAATCGCCACGTCGTCCAGTGAAATGGTGCGCGCCGCGGGGTCGACGCGGTACCGCGCGACTTCAATCGACTGGTCAACGGGCTCGGCGATCTGGCTGCGGCGCAGCAGCGCCGCGACGCGCGCCAGCAATTCCAGCGGACGCATCGGCTTGACGATGTAGTCGTCCGCGCCCGCGCGCAGGCCTTCGACCAGGTCATCCTCGGCGGATCGGTTGGTCAGGAATATCACGGGAATGCGCGCGCCGATATGTGCGCGCAACCAGCGGACCACGTCATCGCCGTCGATATCGGGCAGGTGCCAGTCCAGCAGCACCAGGTCATATGCTTCGGTGCGAAGGGCGGCGAGTAGATCCCGGCTCTGGTGATAGCTGGTGCAAGCATAGCCGGCGGCGGTCAGAACTTGCTGGATGCGCCGAGCCTGGTCCAGGTCGTCTTCCAGCGACGCGATTTTCATTAGACGAGTTCTCGCGAAAGTTGGCTGCGCAGGCGCGCGTGTGGCGACCTAGCAAAACGATAGGGGGGATTTATGTAAACGAATGATAACTCGGGAAAACCCTTCGGCGGCTACGTTATGGCAAGAACTGTCAAACATTGCAAAGTTGACGAATCTTGACTGGAGTTGTTGCGTTGGCGGGCGCCACACTCTTCCAACGATGTCACCAGCCGCGACACAGCAGGCGGTGCAAGGGGAGGGAATGCAGACCGGAACAGATATGAATCAATTGCGCATACTTGTGATGTCACCGGACGAAACCGTGCGCGGTTCGTCCGTATCCTCGCTGTTGCAGGCCGGCATCTCGGCCCGCGGCTGCTCGACCTCGTTGGAATTGTTCGGCCTGCTCAGCGACGGCCACCACGATGCCGTGGTTCTGGACATTGGGGCGTCAGCCGAAATCGGTTACGCCCTCGTCGCGCGCCTGCATGGCTCCGCGCCGCTGGGCATCGTGGTTGTCGGCAAGGGCATGCCCGTGGACAGCCGGCTGCGCTGTCTGCAAAGCGGCGCGGACGCCTGTCTGCCCGACCCTCAGGATCCCCGCGAACTCGTCTGCATCCTGCTGGCGCTTGCGCGCCGCCTGCCGGCGGCCGCCGATCCTGCCGATCAGCAAAACACGGGCAGCGGCCGCTGGGAGCTCCACGATCAAGGTTGGACACTGGCCGCCCCGACCGGCGCTACGCTCTCGCTGTCCGCCAACGAGCGCCTCATCGTCCGCGCCTTGTTGGACGTGGCGGGCAAGGCCGTCGACCGTGAAGCGCTGGGAAACGAGTTGCAGATCGAAGGGGGCGCCGCACGCGCCAGCAGCGCACGCAGCATCGACGTCATCGTCAGCCGGCTGCGGCGCAAGGCCGAACAGGCCGGCGTCGTGTTGCCGATCCGCACGGTCTACGGCAGCGGCTATCTTTTTACAGATCGATAAACGCGCACGCTGTACACTTCCCGGATCGACGCCAGAGGGCAGGGATTGCCCGCATCAGGCGTTTCGGCCAGCGGCACAGGCTCTTCCCGGATCTGCCCGCTACGTGGCCCCAATTTTCGCCAGCGGCGGTCAAATGCCCCGCTTTTCGCGCCAACTTGCCGCTGCGCGACACTTACAAAAATCTTTGACAGCAGCCCTTGATCTCAGTTATGCTAAAGGGCTTACTGCTTTATTTCGCGCGCAAAATCAGCACGCTCAGGCAGACAGTTCAGGAACAAGACCCAAAGGCGCGTCACGAACCTTTGACCTTGGCCCAGCTAGTACCAACTGTTTTTCTGGCTGCACCCGGTTTTGTGCGTTTGTCATGGTTTGTTGGCAAGCCCGCTCTTTTACGTATTTGAACGTTTGAGGCGGTTTTGCGCGAACTGCCTTCTCCGAAAGCTCACCCGCTCCAGGAGACGAGTACGTAAGTACTTACCAGTGGTACGTAAAAGGGATTTCAAAGGTCATGCCTACCATTAGCCAACTCGTGCGCAAGCCGCGCGAAGTCAGCATCATCAAAAGCAAGAGCCCCGCGCTCGAAAACTGCCCGCAACGCCGCGGCGTGTGCACTCGCGTGTACACCACCACCCCCAAGAAGCCGAACTCCGCTCTGCGTAAGGTTGCCAAAGTGCGTCTGACCAACGGTTACGAAGTCATTTCGTACATCGGCGGTGAAGGCCACAACCTGCAAGAGCACTCGGTGGTTCTGGTGCGTGGCGGCCGTGTGAAGGACTTGCCCGGTGTGCGTTATCACATCGTGCGCGGTTCCCTTGACCTGCAAGGCGTCAAGGACCGTAAGCAAGCCCGTTCGAAGTACGGCGCCAAGCGCCCGAAGAAGGCTTAATTACAAGTCAGCAGTACCCCCACGTGACGGAAATCCGTCACCAGGGAAGTGCGACCGCGCCATCCAGATGATGGGAAGGTGCGCGGCACGTAAGGGGTCGTCCCAATGGGCGGCCATGGCCGTGTAATGAAACACGGTTCAACTGAACAGACACAAGGAAGCAACAATGCCCCGTCGTCGCGAAGTACCCAAGCGCGAGATTCTGCCCGATCCCAAGTTCGGCAGCGTCGAGCTCGCCAAGTTCATGAACGTCGTCATGCTGGACGGCAAGAAGGCCGTCGCCGAGCGCATCGTTTACGGCGCCCTCGAGCAAGTCGCCACCAAGACCGGCAAAGAGCCGATCGAGGTTTTCAGCCTGGCGATCAACAACATCAAGCCGATCGTCGAAGTGAAGAGCCGCCGCGTTGGCGGTGCCAACTACCAAGTGCCGGTTGAAGTGCGCCCCGTGCGCCGCCTGGCCCTGGCTATGCGTTGGCTCCGTGAAGCCGCCAAGAAGCGTGGCGAGAAGTCGATGGATCTGCGTCTTGCTGGCGAACTGATCGACGCCTCCGAAGGTCGTGGCGCCGCGATGAAGAAGCGCGAAGACACGCACAAGATGGCAGAGGCCAACAAGGCCTTCAGCCATTTCCGCTGGTAATTTAAGGACTAATCCACCATGGCCCGCAAAACCCCGATCGAGCGCTATCGCAACATTGGTATCTCTGCGCACATCGATGCAGGGAAGACCACCACGACCGAACGTATCCTGTTCTATACCGGCGTCAATCACAAGATTGGCGAAGTGCATGATGGCGCAGCCACCATGGACTGGATGGAGCAAGAGCAAGAGCGTGGCATCACCATTACGTCGGCTGCTACGACGGCGTTTTGGCGTGGCATGGCCGGCAATTACCCCGAGCACCGCATCAACATCATCGACACCCCGGGTCACGTGGACTTCACCATCGAGGTGGAACGTTCCATGCGCGTCCTGGACGGTGCTTGCATGGTCTACTGCGCGGTGGGCGGTGTTCAGCCCCAGTCCGAAACCGTGTGGCGTCAAGCCAACAAGTACGGCGTGCCGCGTCTGGCCTTCGTCAACAAGATGGACCGCACCGGCGCCAACTTCTTCAAGGTCTATGACCAGCTGAAGAACCGCCTGCGCGCCAATCCCGTGCCGATCGTCATTCCCATCGGCGCCGAAGACACGTTCCAAGGCGTGGTCGACCTGGTCAAGATGAAGGCGATCATTTGGGACGAAGCCAGCCAAGGCACCAAGTTCGACTACAAGGACGTTCCGGCCGAGCTGGAAGGTCTGGCGAACGAATGGCGTGAAAAGCTGGTTGAAGCCGCCGCTGAGTCGTCGGAAGAGCTGATGAACAAGTACCTGGAAACGGGTTCCTTGGACGAAGCCGAAATCAACCTGGCCATCCGTCAACGCACCATCGCTGGCGAAATCCAGCCGATGCTGTGCGGCACCGCCTTCAAGAACAAGGGCGTGCAGCGCATGCTGGACGCGGTCATCGACTACCTGCCTTCGCCCGTGGACATTCCCCCGGTCGACGGTCAGGACGACGACGGCAATGCGATCAAGCGCAATGCTGACGACTCCGAGAAGTTCTCGGCCCTGGCATTCAAGCTGATGAGCGATCCGTTCGTGGGTCAATTGACCTTCGTGCGTGTGTACTCGGGCGTCCTGAAGTCGGGCGATACGGTCTACAACCCCATCAAGGGCAAGAAGGAACGTATCGGCCGCATTCTGCAGATGCACGCGAACAACCGCGAAGAAATCAAGGAAGTGTTGGCAGGCGACATCGCCGCCGTGGTCGGCCTGAAGGACGTGACCACCGGCGAAACGCTGTGCGACATCGACTCCCACATCCTGCTCGAACGCATGATTTTCCCGGAGCCCGTGATTTCGCAGGCCGTCGAACCCAAGTCGAAGGCTGACCAGGAAAAGATGGGTCTGGCGCTGTCGCGTCTGGCTCAGGAAGATCCGTCGTTCCGCGTGCGCAGCGACGAAGAATCCGGCCAAACCATCATTTCCGGCATGGGCGAGCTCCACCTGGAAATTCTGGTCGACCGCATGAAGCGCGAATTCGGCGTGGAAGCCAACGTCGGCAAGCCGCAAGTGGCCTACCGCGAAACCATCCGCAAGGTCTGCGAAGAAGTCGAAGGCAAGTTCGTCAAGCAGTCGGGCGGTCGTGGTCAGTACGGTCACGTTGTGCTGAAGGTCGAGCCCCTGGCTCCTGGCGGTGGCTACGAATTCGTGGACGCCATCAAGGGCGGTGTGGTTCCTCGCGAATACATCCCCGCGGTGGACAAGGGCGTGCAGGAAACGCTGCCTTCG
>Ga0213821_1001531_pt1 | contig 10478 bp, 6 predicted proteins | sample MC6MC0909MG_FD_179894 | JGI IMG/M metagenome (GOLD analysis project Ga0213821, IMG submission 179894) | Enriched soil aggregate microbial communities from Iowa State University, Ames, United States - MC6-MC0909-MG | ecosystem: Environmental > Terrestrial > Soil > Unclassified | place: USA: Iowa...
GCAGGCGAGATTGGCAGCATTGCCCTGACAACCTCGAGTTTTTATCGGTTTGGCTTAATTGCATGAAAAAACTGAAAAAAATGCTTGCCAAGGTAAAGCTCTTCCACTAAATTAGCGCGCCTCGATAGGGTGAATGCCTTGAAGAGAAAACGGTGAAGTGTCCGAGTGGTCGAAGGAGCACGCCTGGAAAGTGTGTATACGAGAAATCGTATCAAGGGTTCAAATCCCTTCTTCACCGCCACATTCGAAAGCCCTTGATTCCATTAGGTTTCAGGGGCTTTTTCAATTCTAGGACCTGAAAACCCACTCACATTGGTACATTTGAGTGGTACATTCATGGGCACTATGGCAAATCCCTGGAAGCATCCGACCTCGGGTTACTACTACATCAGAAGGGCAGTCCCGAAGGACCTTCAGCCCCTCTTAGGTGGTATTTACAAGAAAACCCTAGGGACTAAAGAGCTCGGCTCGGCAAAGGCTCTCTTCGCGGCTGCTTGGGTGGAGTCTGAGGCCAAGTTTGCCCTTGCGAGGTCTCAGCGGGACGGTGGGGAGCTCCTCACAGCACGCGATGTGCAGCAGCTAGCCGCACGATGGTTTACTCAAGAGCTCAATTCGGTAGAGGCCAGCGGGGACTTCAAGGCGTTCCTTTATCCAATTGCAGGTGAAGGTCTCGTGAGTCTTCGCCACTACTTCGATGACATCGGCAAGGTCTCTGCACTGGTGCGTCCATATATCGCCCAAGCACTGACCAACTACAATCTACCTCCCGTACCCGCAGGGGCTCTCTACGATTCTCTTGTAGAGGCGTTCTCTCAACACCTTTTGAAGCTTTCGGACGTGGCTCTGGCTCGCCACAGTGGTGACTGGACGGCTCAACCTGACGTACTTCCCGAAGAGCCCCTCAAGGTGGAGCGCAAGGTCAAGCGCCATAAACTGTCAGAGGTCTTCGCCCAGCTCAAAGCCGATAAGCTCGCCACTGAAGGTCACACCCGGACAGCCCTGAAGACCTGCGATGAGTACGAAGCCGTGGTCCTCAAGTTCATCGAGCTTTTTGGTGACTTGCCAGTTGACCAGATTGATCGACAGACCATTCAGGACTATCGGATGCTCCTCCAGGAGCTCCCTTCGAAAGGAGAGGGTATCCGTGGCCTGAGTGCTAGGCAGCAGATAGAAAGGGCGAAAGCTGAAGGTCTTCCAACGCTTCAGGCTACGACCATCAAAACTCGCTTGAGGATACTTTCGGCAATCTTGGGCTTTGCTATTCAGCTCGGATTCATCAATGAAAACCCCGTGAGCACCTCTGGGGTTGCCACCAGGCTTGCCAAGAGCATTGCCAAGTCCAGCTCCGCCCAGCGCCGTAAGGACTACACGAGAGAAGAGCTGAAGAAGATTTTCTCCAGTCCGCTCTATACCAGCGCGGGATGGGCGCCACCTCGGAAGGATCTCGGAAAGGCTCTTTACTGGATCCCATTGTTGGCTCTGTACACTGGTGCTCGCCGTGAGGAGCTTGCTCAGCTCTTTGTGCGAGACGTTCGCCGGGGCTCAGAAGGGATCGCCTACCTGAGCATCCTTGAGACGGGCGATGATGAAGAGCGCACGGTTAAGAATGCTGGATCAAGGCGTGCCGTTCCAATCCACCCAGACCTTATCTCTTTGGGCTTCCTTGAATACGTCGAGGGGCTACCGGCCAATGGTCAAGTCTTCCCTCAACTGGCTCCCACAGAGGATGGCTGGTATGGCAAAGCGTTTGGTAAGCATTGGACCAAGTACCTAAGGGGTGTGGCTAAGCTCGAAAGCTCAGCTCCTCCGTCTCACGGATTCCGACACACCTTCAAGACCCTGTGTCGTGAGGTAGGGATCCCCGAGGATGTCCACGATGCACTGACGGGACACTCAGACGGCTCGGTCAGTCGGGACTACGGCTCGATGCCCTTGGAGAGGCTCTCAAGGGAACTCCAGCGCTTGCCCTCGATTGCGCATGAGGTCGGCCTTCTGGTGGGTTAAGTCGCCGAAGCCTGGAGGGCCTCTAAGAGGGCACCAAGCGCCGAAGCGACATCAGGAGAAACACTGTAGCCAGTAGCAGCCGCAACAGCGACCAGAAAAGCCCACGTCCGTTTGTCCCGAGCCAGGACAGAGAGTGCTTTGCGTACCTTCTGAGCCTTGTCCTCATTTGCATTCACTTCAGTCATGGAAGACTCCTTGTGAAGGGTTACTGTAGATGGTTAATCATTAATTGATCCCTTCCCAGGAAGGACTCATCAGGCCTGCTCAGGACCTCCCGAGACTGATTCCTCGGTTACTCCTGAGCACATACCTATTGTCTATATCTAAGCATGCCCCTGAGTTCGCGAGGGTCTCCCTAATGTATGTGCTCTCGGGGGGGATCTAAGGTGGGGAGGAACATTTTTCTTTCTATGTGGGGAGAAACAAAAGTGCATAGATTTCGAATTGTCAAAGTCACGATAAGAGCCCTTCCTTACCCAGTTGCCGCTTCTGTTGTGCGCTCAGAGTTTTCAGGAATGGGCGCTTTAATGAGACCCCTGCGACCTGTCTGATCGCCTGCAAGGCGGGGACTCCTTCAGTCAGCAGGGTCAGCAGCTTCGGTTCACTGAAGCAACGGAACCGCGCCTCGAATTTGAAGGGGGAGAGTAGCTCCCGCTTTCTTTCTAAGGTGAGAGTCTCTTTGTTGCTCACCATTGACTCAAAATGGTTTTTGGGAAAGGCCCACTCTAGATTGTCCTTCTGGCAATTCCTTCCGTTTCCATCTATGTGTTTAACATTGTAGCGACCTTCAGGCATAACAATGAATGCCCGGCCCACGAACAGGCTCACTGGCGAATAGTGGTTGAGCCTGTCTCGAACCAAACACACGTATAGATGGCCGTTGTTTAACGCGGCTTTGAGGTAACGCGGCTGCCTTCGCTTGAAGCTGAGGATAAGGCCGCTTTCCGTTACTGCGTAGTGAGGGAAATCAACAATAAGTTTTGCCACGGTATCTTCATAGTGGAAGGAGGGGGCCTCGAATTGTTTTTGAGCAAGCGTCTTTAAGCATTCCAAGATTGTTTTCCTATAGAGGCCGTCCTTGGCCGTTTCTCGTTAAGGCTCGTACATTCCGTGTTCCATCAGCCAGCCCAGCGCGCCCTGTGTAGCGGGGTCATTTGGCATGGTGCCTTTAAGGTTTCTAAGAAGAGCTTCTTTCTGACGGCGAATTTGATCTTCGTCTAGATCGTTTCGGAGGAGGTTGGCAGCGTTAATCGGAATAGATGCAAACTGGGTTGCCCATTTCATGGCTGGGAAGTTTCCGACTTTTTCTGCAAGGCTAAGTGATGACCATGCCTTCGGGCGCTCTCCTGTATCTAGCTCTGTATCACGGGTAGTGCGTCCGAGGCCCGCGTAGGGCAGTCCTAGGGGACTACCGATGGTGTCCCAAGCTAGAGAGGGGCCCGCCATATAACTGGAACGCTTCAAAGCCCCAATAGCTAGAGTTGAAATATCCATCTCACCTGTGTTGGGGTCGTAACCCATGGTGTTCTTGTAGAACTCCGCTCGTCTATCATCGTCCTGGATCGTTTGAGCGCGGATAGCTGCAAATGCGGCGACTCCGAGCGCGGATAGGCCCATCGACAATACGAGCTGAAGGGCCTCATCAGCATCTTTGTTGCGGATCCTGTTGGCTCCCTTCAGGAACTTCTTCTCTAGGGATCTCATTGAGAACGTCTGGTATTGGGTAATGGCGCCGATAAAGGGATTTGCCGAATCAGCCCAAATGAAGGTGTCGCCTATGGAAGGCCGCTGGATCACGTCAGTGGCTGCGATATCACCCATACGCCGGATCTCTGAGAGAGCCTCACGGCCTTCCAGGAGCTTTCCAGCGTCCAGAGTGAAGCGTCCTTTGGAGTCCATGGTGGAACTCTTCTTGACGTGCTCCAGGATCAGCCTGAGCTTATCGGGGTGAACGGCCATGTGCTTCAGCTTCGCCGCCGAGAAGACCTTGGAGGGCCTCCCGTGGGCATGCCGAACGAGGGTCGCTAGGAACTCTTCCTGAGCCGCCTTGACGATCCTATTGGTGGTTGCCCCCAAGAGTTTCGCCGAAGGAGCCCACCGGGCTAACCATGCAGTGCCTGCCTTCGACGCTGCAAAAGGGGCGGGGGAGCTTTCTAAGGCTACTTGGTAGACGCTGTTCAGGTGAGAGGGGTAGACGACATTATGAACCTCCTCACCCCAGAGGCGATTCTGGAGCATCATGAGGTCTTCAGCCGTAGCCTCTCCTTTGGCTACCCGCTGGAACATCTGACCGACACCTGGGAGAGCCTTGAAGAAAAACCCTAGGCCGTAGCTGTGAAGACCCGATGCTATCTCGGTGTAGTTCATGGGACCCATGTAGGCCGATTTAGCTACAAACGAGAGATTCGTCAGGCTCTGAGTTAGGTGGTGGAGCCAAGACTCGTCGTGGTTACCAAGGCTCATTCCATAGAGTTTCTTTGCGGCTATCCTCAGTGCCTTGAGGTCCCCGTCTAGTTGGCGCTTAAGTACAGCGTCACCAGAGCGTGTGGCCTTCGCAATCTGCTGTTCAATCCGTGAGAGCCTCTCAGCGAACCCCGTATAGCCCGAGTCTCCCAGCCCCACGGACATCGCCAAGTCTCCAGCGGTGCGCTTGTGGTAGCTGTGCAGGATCGATCTAACGTCACCGCTCCGAAGATCCTTGTTGATGCTGAACTCTGAGCCATCCGCCAGGGTGATCTTCGCGTCTGTTGTGAAGAGCCCCCGAGATTTCATGAAGTCAGGCAGTTCTTCAGGCTTCATGGACTTGTGAAGATGGGCCCTGATGCGGCTCATATCCTGGTCCACATAGCCCAAGGCCTGATTCCGCGCCTTCTGCTGGGCCCACTTCTGGAACTCCTCAGTGAGCTTCCCGTCAGCAGTCTCAGCTTTCACAGGCTCCAGGAGAGTACCCGAGGGGTTCTTCCGGGCTCCCTGTTCTGCCAGGGACTTCATCTCCGCCTCAAACGCCTGGACGGCTTTGGTGCGAACTTCAGGGTTCTTCAGGGAGGCATAAAGAGCCTTCCCGGTGGTCTCTAGGAGCGCCTGGTCACCACCAGCCTTGGCCGAAGCCCTGGCAATCTTCGCGGTGTCCATGATGACCGGAGAGTAGTTCCTGACGCCTTGCCACTGGAGAGGGTTCTCAATGATGTCCGCACCAGACCCAAAGCGTCCTGCTGGGGTCAGTACGTCGCCAATGCGCTGGTCATAGAAGTTGCCCATCAGGTCAGCCGCTTCGGAGACAGCCTGAGGGAGACCCTCACGGTTACCAGACTCACGAGCGATGGTCACGAGGTAGCCGAACTCTTCCTCCAGCTCAGCCTTAGATAGGCCCGTGTGACGCTGGGAGCGGATGTAGCTTTCGGCATGGCGGGAGTAGGTGGAATCAACGTCAAACCACTCGTTGTCCAGGTTCCGCTTCACCTCTTCACCAGTCATCCGACCGAGCCCCGAGGTGCCATCCTTGTAACCCTTATCGTTCCTGAAGAGCCCCAGAGCGGCCTTGCGGATCTCTGAGTTCTGACTGGAGCGCATCCGTTCACCAATGGTCGAGATACGAGCCACGGGGTTCAGGGTGTCCTCCATATCGAGGATCCCATTGAGTCGGTCGTACTCTTCAGCCGCTTGCTCTTTGGAGACCCCGGGGGAGCCTTCCTTCTTGGCTGTCCGCTGCTTGATGTAGGAGGCCTTGGAGAGCCTCTTCTCGGATCCCTCAAGGAAGAACCCGAGATCCTGCGCCTGTTTCCATGCAGCGTCTGAGGCCAAGATCCGCTCAGTCAGTGGGCCGGGGCGGTAGGGTTGCTCAGAGATCACTCCAGCTTCCTCTAGGACCTTGGAGGTCTCAGCGTCCTCGACATACCGGAAGGAGTCCATGGGGTTGTTCCTGCCGAAGGCCTGCTTGACCCCTACGGCGATGCCATGAAGCGCCGCTCCACCAACAGCTCCAGCGAGGATTGCAGACTGGTAGTCGGCATCAACACCTGTGGAGGATTCCCGGAGGGACTCTGTGAGGGCGCCGTAGGCCGCTCCTTCGACGCCTGACCCAGCGGCTCCAGCAAGGACCCTGGCTGTGCCTGGATTGAACAAGCGCCCAACTTGTCCGAGGCCGGGGAGAAGCATCGCTCCATAGGTGACTGGATCACCAAGCATCTCGCCAAGCCCGCCGAGCAGGCTAGTTAGAAGTCCGCCCCTTGCGTCCGCTGCGGCACTTGCTCGGTTTTCCTTTGCGATTTCAATAAGTCCATCAAGGTCGTCTCCTGAGTGTGCGTGATCGAAAACGAAGCTCGACCCCGCTTCACCGATACCGGCTGAAGTGACCTTCTCAAGGTCTTGCGGAGAAGGGGTCCAATCTGGCCGAGCCGTCCAACCCGTCACATTGTGAGCCCGGTGGTCACTCGCAAAGGTTGACCGTTGAAGGCCTCCCATGAACTTGTCCCAAGAGGATCGTTCTGAGTCCGTGCCGAGCTCTTCAGGGTTTGCTGAAGAGATCCGGTCCAAGGCACTTTCTGTGGGAGCTGAGGAGGTCCCAAAGTTGATGCGGCTGAGCGGCCTAGTGCCGTCTGGTGCCCAGCCTGACTGCTTTCCCTCAAGGATCTTCTGGAGATACTCACGGGTTTCATCAGGGATCTCAGCGTTCTCGATGATGCCCCCGGCTTTATCCAGCTTCCGCTGAAGAGCTGTAGGGCCCATGTTATACGCCGCCAGGGCCAGCTCATCGGAGCCCCCAAAGCGTTTCTTCAGGTCTGCCATGTACCGCGCCTGAGCGGGAATCGCTTTCTGAGGATCGTGGAAGTCCGCGTCGGTGAGGAGACCATAGGCCTCGCCTGTTCCGGGGATGAACTGAGCGAGCCCCCGGGCCTGACCGTACTTGGTCATCGGCCCGAGTGCCTCAGGGTTCCAACTGGACTCAGCGAAGCCTTGACGCTCAAGGAGGTCAGGACTCACGCCATGTGCTTCCCCAGCGGCCACATAGAGGGCCCGGTAGGGGGATTCTTTAGGCAAGCCGGTAGCGTCTGCGTCATCACGCATGGTGTGGTTTCCTTTTATTGCTGCCGCCTGGTTCCCTTCTGACCTGAGCCTCCAGCGCCCCCACAAGGGCAACTCAGGTAGACTCAGGCGACAGGAATAAACGGGCTGGAGATTTTGAGAGAAGCTACTGGGAATGCAGCGGATGAGGCGTTCTTACTTGCCTGAAGTGTTGCCAGTTTGACCCTTGCTCGAAGGGTTGTTGGCTTTGTAGGTGCTTATGGCGCCACTCGCTTGTTGCCCCAGGCTCATGAGCTGGGCCCACTTCGAGGGCTGAGAGTTGACCACTTGACGGCGCAGCTCGTTGAGACGCTGTTGGGTGCCGATCTGATTGGTCTGCTTGATGAGAAGGGACTGGGCGACTGTGCGCTTGAAGTTGTCCCTGATACTGTCCTCGGCCCGGAGGTCCGAACCTTTGGCGATGCGCATGACCCGATCCATAGAATTCCCCTCCATGCCCGACTCAGTTACCGCGGCCCTGAGAGCGGCGATGTTCATGATGGAATTCGTCTGGGTGTTGGCGAGGTCTGCGGAGGCTTGCTCAGATGCCGCTTGTACCTCTAGGTCAGTGGTCTGGTTGGCGTAGTTGTAGGTTTGCGTCATTGCCGATACTTGGGCTTTGTAGTCCTCCTGAATCCGCTTGCGGTTTTCCTTATCAACCTTGCCGCCCACGAAGAGGCCAATTACTGCGCCAATGGCGGCGCCCCAAGGACCAGCGGCGGATCCCGCTTGAGCGCCTGCAATGGCGCCGTTGATTGCTGACATGATGGTTTCCTCTAGTGGGGGGCATACACCGGCATTGCGAGGCTCTCGGGTGCTTCGCGTGACTCCAGAGGGCCCACCTGGAGACCCAGCAACGCAAGCAACTCCTCGTAAGCATCTTCAGCTTCCTCTAGCGTGCCCTTGACCTGCTCGGTCATGAAGTCACTCCTTGAGGAGTTCACTGGGGCTGAGTGGACTGAGTATCTGTGGCCGTCCGTGAAGCGGTGTTCGAATAAAACAACTCCCACTGTACCGGCTGCATCGTTTGCGATTCGAAGCATGCGCGCCGAAATCATCCTTGGAATGCAGGTAGATTCTTTAGGGGTAGCCATCCTGGCCTCCTGAAGTTACTTGGTTGATTTGAGGGCGTTGAGAGCCTTCTCAGCGTCATCCACGTCCGCTTGTTTCTTGGCGTTGAGCTGGCTGTAGGGGTTGGCTTTCTGAGCCCGTTGGGCATTGAACAGAGTCTCTTCGGCGCGGCTGAGGGCTGCGTCACGAGTCTCCTTAGCGTTCTGGGCAACTGCGGATGCCTGGCGCTTCTCTGCGAGAGCTTGGGCGCCTTGCTGGAGGGAATCGGCACGAATCTCCAGGGAGATCCTTCCGGGGGAACGGAAGCCCACAGTCCCCGCCGCCTGGTTGTAATCAGGGATCACATCCTCTTCACGAACCCCCTGAGATCGGGCGTACTCCGTCAGGGCCTCCGCAAGGAGATCCATGCCGACATTCACTTGATCGTCAGACTTGATGGGGGAGAAGAAGGAGGCTGGGATGGGGAACCCGTTGAGCCCCACATGGGACTGAGCGAACGCGCTGTCAGCTTTCTTGAAGGCTTCGTCCTCAGGGATTCCCAAGGAGAGCAGGCCGTTGACCATCGTCCGCATGTAGGTTTGGGCGTATTCGCTCCCTGCAAGGTTCTTGAGACCTTCAGTCTTCCCCACATGCTTTGGAGCAATGGCCTCATCGAGCAAGGCGCTCCTAACCTCTTGGTCTTGAGCCTTCTTCTCCTTGTCGCTCATCTTGTGCCACCGCGCCTGGCTCACCACCATATCCTTGTAGCCGAGTCCCATGGTTGAGAGGACATCCAGGGTATCCAGCTTGGCGAGACCTTCGGTGTCCCCGCCGATGACCTTGCGGAAGGCAAGAGGGTCTGCCGACTTCAGGAGGTTCACCGAGGCCAGGGCTTTAGGTTCCTTGATGTCCTCAGGGCGCATGAGTCCTTGGGAGACCCGTGAGGCGTCAATCGCCATTGCTCCCGAGGTGTCCTTCCAGTAGTCCTGAATGGTGTTGGAGATGTACCCGCTGGGCATGTACTCGGCCAGCTTGAGGAGCTTTGCAGGCTGTTCTTGATAACGCTCCAAGAGGCCTCCCTCCATCAATAAGGCGTCATCCTTACTGTACTTCCCGAGCTCAGGATCCTTCGGCATGGTGTCATAGCGCTGAGCATCAAGATTGCCAGCCAGGAATCTCCCTGCCTCTTCCGTGAGGACAGCCACACGAGCGGCCTGAAGGGTTGCCTTGGCGTTCTCCGTCTGGAGTTTCGCGGCCTCCACCGCTAGGGAGTGTTTCTTCGCTGTAATTACGCGTTGAAGCTGGAGGGTTCTCTTTGAGGCAACTCCACCGCTTCTGTTGAGCTCCTCCTGGTGCATCTGGAAGAGCCCGGTGAGGCCGTTGGGGCTATCTTCAAAGCCTTGGATGCGGAGTTGCCAGTCAAGGTCAGCTTGCCCATCCATCTTGACTTGAGTATTGAGGGCCTTTTGACGGAAGCCCTCCAGTTCATCCGGGTCATAAAACTCCCGGACAGTCTGGGTTGTACCGGGGACCTTGGCGTCCAACAGCTTGTCGATGACCGACAGACCACCAGCCTGAGCGGACACCTGTGAGAGTGTCTGGCCGATGTCTTTAAGGGCATCCGGGAGGTCTCGATAGACGCCTGTCTCGTAACCAGTCTGCCAAGAATCTGTGGCGACCCCAGCGGCTTCCTCAGGGGACCTCTTCACGGCCTCCGATAGGAGGGCATTCCGAGTGGACGTGTGGAGAATGTTGGCCTGAGCCCGATTGCGCTTGTCAGTAACTTGCGACTGGAGCCCCATGAGGGACACTTGGGCTTGGTCGGAGTTGCGGAACATCCCATTGGTGAGCGCTTCATCTTCTTCGGAGAAGCCAAGCTCTTTGGTGATGTCAGACCGCATGGCCTTCATCCGAGTGAAGTAGTCCTCGACAGCAATGTCAGAACCCCTGCGGACCACCTTGCCGGTTGCATCGAGCTCGTCCTTATAGGCGCCTCCACGGATGTTCTCCGCAACTTGCTCTTGGACTGCCGCCGATGCGTGGAACCCGTGGAGATACCGGAGCCGCGCCATGGCTATCGGGTCATCCTGGAAAGGGAGATTCCCCTCCTGAGCTGCCCTGCGGTATTCCTCTGGGGAAACCGACTTCATCCAAGTCTCAGCCTTGGCTTCTGACGCTTGGTCTTCTTGGCGCTTCGTGGTCACACCGTAGCGGTGCCCTGCTTGAACAGCAGCACTAAGAAGTCCATCGAAGGCCGCATTGAGCCCCCCATCTGAGGATCGCCCAGCTTGAACGTTGAGGGAGGCCCTTCCGAGGCCTGTAGGGGTTTTCTCCTGGGGCGCGAATTGCCGCCAGGTTTGATA
>Ga0213821_1001535_pt1 | contig 10468 bp, 9 predicted proteins | sample MC6MC0909MG_FD_179894 | JGI IMG/M metagenome (GOLD analysis project Ga0213821, IMG submission 179894) | Enriched soil aggregate microbial communities from Iowa State University, Ames, United States - MC6-MC0909-MG | ecosystem: Environmental > Terrestrial > Soil > Unclassified | place: USA: Iowa...
GGTCTGCGGAGGTGACCAGCAGGGAACCTGCGCGGAAGTGTTCCAGCATGTGCGGAATGCTGCGCGCACAGAAGGTCACGGACTTCACGCGGCGGGTGTTGATGTCGCCTTCGTTAACGATGGTAGCGTTCAGGTGACGCGCCATATCGATTGCACGGGTGGCAATCAGATCGAAGCTCCATGGCACCGCGCCCAGTACTGGCAGCGGGCTGGATTCCTGCAGCTTAGCCGGGTCAACTTTGACAACTTTCGCTTTGGAAGAGTCGTCGAAGATCTCGGACAGGTCAGGGCGAGTACGGCCCTGCTCATCCACCGGTGCGTTCAGTTTGTTCACGATCACGCCGGTGATGCTGGTGTTTTTCGCGCCGCCGAAGCTGCTGCGCGTCAGTTCGATACGCTCGTTCAGCTGCTCTGGGGTGTCGGTGCCCTGAGACATCACGAAAACGATCTCTGCGTTCAGGGTTTTCGCGATTTCAAAGTTCAGAGACTGGGCAAACTGGTGTTTGCGCGTCGGGACCAGGCCTTCAACCAGTACCACTTCCGCGTCTTGCGCGTTAGCATGGTAGTTGGCGATGATCTCTTCCATCAGCACGTCTTTCTGGTTGCTGGACAGCAGAGATTCAACGTGGCTCATCTTCAGCGGTTCAGCCGCTGGCAGATTGGAGTTCTGGCGCATCGCCACCGGCACGTGGCTGGGCGATTGGCTTAAAGACGCTCAGACGAACGCCTTTGCGTTCCATAGCACGGATAACGCCAAGGCTGACGCTGGTCAGGCCGACGCTGGTTCCGGTAGGGATCAGCATAATAGTACGGGACACGGTTTATCCTCTTTCGTTACCGCCGCGATTGGGCGGGTTACAAAACAGCACCGCCAGCATTGCTGGCGGTGTGGAATCAGGCAGTCAGGCGGTGCGCGTCTTGCGCAATGACCAGTTCTTCGTTAGTTGGGATAACGAGAGCAGGGCGGGTGCCTTCTTTGTTGATGAAGCCAGACTTGCCGAAGCGGGCAGCCAGGTTACGCTCGTGATCAACGTCGAAGCCCAGAACGCCCAGTTTGCCCAGGGACAGTTCACGAACCATTGCCGCGTTCTCACCGATACCACCGGTGAAGATAACCGCGTCCAGACGGCCATCCATCAGCGCAGTGTAAGAGCCGATGTACTTCGCCAGACGGTGGCAGTAAACGTCCATTGCACGTTTAGCGTCTTCTTTCTCTGCGTAGTTGTCTTCAACGTAACGGCAGTCGCTGGTGACTTCGGTCAGACCCAGCAGGCCAGACTCTTTGGTCAGCATTTTGTTGATCTGGTCAACGCTCATGCCCAGGGTGTCGTGCAGGTGGAAGATGATCGCCGGGTCGATGTCACCGGAACGGGTACCCATCACCAGACCTTCCAGCGGGGTCAGACCCATAGAAGTATCAACACATTTACCGTTGCGGATAGCGGAAACAGAACCACCGTTGCCCAGGTGGCAGGTGATGATGTTCAGTTCTTCAACCGGCTTGTTCAGAACTTTAGCGGCTTCCTGAGTCACATAGAAGTGGCTGGTGCCGTGCGCGCCGTAACGACGTACGCCGTGTTCTTTGTACAGGCTGTATGGCAGGGCATAGAGGTAAGACTCTTCCGGCATGGTCTGATGGAACGCGGTGTCGAATACGGCCACGTTTTTGTCTTTCAGATTCGGGAAGGATTTCAGCGCTTCAGCGATACCGATCAGGTGAGCCGGGTTGTGCAGCGGTGCGAAGGACGCAGAGTCCTTGATGCCCTGGATCACAGATTCGTCGATAACGACGGAGCTGGTGTATTTTTCGCCGCCGTGGACGATACGGTGACCAATCGCAGTCAGCTGAGCAGACAGTTCTGGTTTTTGTGCCAGAATAGTGTTAACGATAAAGTTCAGCGCTTCACTGTGAGCGGCGCCTGCACCTAAAGCCGCTTCTTGTTTGCTGCCGTCCATCTTCCACTTGATACGTGCTTCAGGCAGATGGAAACATTCGGCCAAACCAGAGAGGTATTCGTCACCGTTGAGCGCATCGATGATGGCGAATTTCAGTGAGGAGCTACCGCAGTTCAGAACCAGTACTAACTTACTCGACATGGAAGTACCTATTATTGATACGTGGCTAAAAAAACGTCAGTGAGTCTAACAGCGTAACGCATGATGACTCAGACATTTATGATTAACATCATGCCAAACGAACATTGTGGCATGATGGAAGAAATAACTATGATTTTATGCCATTTTGCACAATTTTCAGCCAATGGCATAATATGCAATAATTTGACGAGTTAATGATTCTCGTCTATGGCCCTATCAGGCTGGCACAGGATACCCGATACGGGGTAGTGATGACAAAATATTTTGAACGTTGTCATAGCTTGTTGTGGTTTTGCACGAAAATTTTAATTTTTATATGTGAAGTTGAGGTACAGCCATGTCGACACCAGAAAACCCGTCCGTAAATTTCTTTAGTCTGTTTCGTCGGGGACAGCATTACGCAAAGACGTGGCCGATGGAAAAGCGCCTTGCGCCGATGTTCATTGAGAATCGCACCATCCGCGCCACGCGCTATGCGATTCGCTTTATGCCGCCTGTCGCTGTCTTTACGCTTTGCTGGCAGATTGCGTTGGGCGGCCAGCTGGGTCCTGCGGTCGCGACGGCGCTCTTCGCATTAAGCCTGCCAATGCAGGGCCTGTGGTGGTTAGGTAAACGGTCCATCACTCCGCTTCCCCCTTCTATTTTACACTGGTTTTATGAAGTGCGCGGAAAACTGGAGGAGGCCGGACAGGCGCTCGCCCCGGTTGAAGGCAAGCCGGATTACCAGGCGCTGGCGGACACGTTAAAGCGCGCTTTTAAGCAACTGGATAAAACATTCCTCGATGACTTGTGATTGATCATCGAAACGACGACGAAAAGAAGGCACAGTAACAATCAGTTACCGTGTCTTTTTTTTAAAGTGCAATGCGCTACAGGAGTCGAAAGATGGAAATGACCCATGCTCAACGTCTGATTTTGTCTAACCAGTACAAGATGATGACTATGCTTGATCCCGATAACGCTGCGCGCTACAGCCGCCTGCAAACCATCGTCGAACGCGGTTTTGGTTTGCAAATGCGCGAACTGGACCGCGAGTTTGGCGAGCTGAAAGAAGAAACCTGTCGCATCGTGATCGACATTATGGAGATGTATCACGCCCTGCACGTGTCCTGGACGAATCTCAAAGATCAGCAGTCCATTGACGAGCGCCGCGTGACCTTCTTAGGCTTTGATGCCGCAAAGGAAGCGCGTTATCTGAGCTATGTTCGCTTTATGGTGAATACAGAAGGGCGTTATACCCACTTTGACGCGGGCACCCACGGCTTCAACGCGCAGACCCCAATGTGGGAGAAATATCAGCGCATGCTGAGCGCGTGGCACGCCTGCCCGCGTCAGTACCATTTAAGCAGCAACGAAATTCAACAAATCATTAATGCCTGACGGAGGTGCGTGTGCAGTGTAGAGGTTTTCTGTTTGATCTGGACGGTACGCTGGTGGATTCGCTGCCGGTTGTGGAGCGTTCATGGTGCCATTGGGCTGACCGACATGGCATCGACCATCAGGACGTGCTGAATTTTATCCATGGCAAACAGGCCATCACCTCGCTACGGCACTTCCTGGCCGGACGCTCTGAGGACGAAATTCAGGCGGAGTTCAAATACCTGGAACACATTGAAGCCACGGATACGGACGGCATCACCGCCTTACCGGGCGCGCGCGAGCTGCTTGAGCATCTGAACGAAGCGCAGATCCCGTGGGCTATCGTCACCTCAGGCTCCATTCCCGTCGCCCACGCCCGTCATAAGGCGGCAGGTTTACCGAAGCCAGAAGTGTTTATCACTGCGGAGCGCGTTAAGCGCGGTAAACCGGAGCCCGATGCATTTTTACTGGGGGCTGAACTGCTGGGCCTCGCCCCCGCAGAGTGTGTGGTAGTAGAAGATGCGGCCGCTGGCGTACTGGCCGGGCTGAACGCCGGAAGCCACGTTATCGCCGTTAACGTTCCGGCGGGATCCCCCCGGCTGGAGGAGGCAGACTTTGTGCTGGATTCACTGACGGCGCTGGCTGTTTCGAAAGCCTCTGACGGAGTTGTAACCGTCTCGCTAAAAATGTAATCACATGATATAGCCCCACATTGCTGGGGCTTTTTTATGGCACAATTTCTCCTCTCCCACTGACAAGGACATGTTGTGAACGGTGAACTGATTTGGGTCCTGAGCCTGCTTTTAATCGCCATCCTTCTTTTTGCAACGGGCAAGGTACGCATGGACGCCGTCGCCTTGTTTGTCATCGTCGCGTTTGTGCTGAGCGGTACGCTCACGCTGCCGGAAGCCTTCTCCGGGTTTAGTGATCCCAACGTTATCCTGATTGCCGCCCTGTTTATTATCGGTGATGGGCTGGTACGTACCGGCGTGGCAACCATCATGGGATCGTGGCTGGTGAAGGTGGCGGGCAGCAGCGAAACCAAAATGCTGATCTACCTGATGGTGACCGTCGCCGGGCTGGGGGCGTTTATGAGCTCAACGGGCGTGGTCGCCATCTTTATTCCGGTGGTGCTGAGCGTCTCCATGCGGATGCAGATCTCGCCGTCGCGCCTGATGATGCCCCTGAGTTTTGCCGGTTTGATCAGCGGAATGATGACGCTGGTGGCAACGCCGCCGAACCTGGTCGTCAACAGCGAGCTGATCCGGGAAGGATTCGAGGGCTTCAGTTTTTTCAGCGTCACCCCGCTTGGGCTGGTCATTCTGGTGTTGGGCGTGGTCTACATGCTGCTGACCCGGTTTGCCCTGAAAGGTGAAAAACAGGATAAAAATAAAGAAGGGTGGAAGCGACGCACCTTCCGCGATCTGATTAAAGAGTACCGTCTCACCGGGCGCGCGCGCCGTCTGGCTATTCGCCCCGGCTCGCCGATGGTGGGACAGCGCCTGGACGACCTGAAGCTGCGCGAGCGCTATGGCGCAAACGTGATCGGCGTTGAGCGCTGGCGTCGTTTTCGCCGGGTGATCGTCAACGTAAACGGGGTGTCGGAATTCCGCGCGCGGGACGTCCTGCTGATTGATATGTCCACCGCAGACGTGGATCTGCGCGAGTTTTGCAGCGAACAGCTGCTGGAACCGATGGTGCTGCGCGGGGAGTATTTCTCCGATCAGGCGCTGGATGTCGGCATGGCCGAAGTATCGCTGATCCCGGAATCGGAACTGTTGGGTAAAACCGTGCGGGAAATGGGGTTCCGAACCCGCTATGGCCTGAACGTCGTGGGGCTAAAGCGCGATGGCGTGGCGATGGAAGGGGCGGTGGTGGATGAGCCGATCCTGCTGGGCGATATCTTCCTGGTTGTCGGTAACTGGAAGCTGATTAGCCAGCTCGGGCAAAAAGGGCGTGATTTTGTGGTGCTCAACATGCCTGTCGAGGAGAGCGATGCCTCCCCGGCGCACAGCCAGGCGCCCCACGCGATTTTTTGTCTGGTGCTGATGGTGGCGCTGATGCTGACCGATGAAATCCCGAATCCGGTCGCGGCAATTATCGCCTGCCTGTTGATGGGCAAATTCCGCTGCATTGACGCCGAAAGCGCGTATAAAGCCATTCACTGGCCGAGCATTATTCTCATCGTCGGGATGATGCCCTTCGCCCTGGCGCTGCAAAAGACCGGCGGGGTGGATCTGATCGTTAAAGGCTTAATGGACGTTGGCGGCGGGTATGGGCCGTACATGATGCTGGTCTGTCTGTTTATCATGTGCGCCACCATCGGTCTGTTTATCTCCAATACCGCGACGGCGGTACTGATGGCGCCGATTGCGCTGGCGATGGCCAAATCCATGGGCGTGTCGCCGTATCCCTTTGCGATGATGGTCGCAATGGCGGCCTCCGCGGCGTTTATGACGCCAGTTTCTTCACCGGTGAATACGCTGGTGCTGGGGCCCGGGAATTACAGGTTCAGTGATTTCGTGAAGCTGGGCGTGCCGTTCACCGTGCTGGTGATGCTGGTATGCGTGGTGTTGATACCGGTCCTGTTCCCGTTCTGAGCATTTTGCCGGGTGGCGGCTGCACCTTACCCGGCCTACAAACTAAAAATTACAACGGTGAATCCTGGCTAATCTCATCCAGCGAAAGATGGAAGCTCGGCACAAACACCTGCATAAAGTAATCCATCTCTTCGCTGCGGCGGGATTCCAGCGTTTTTTCCAGACGCGTTTTCGCCAGTAAAAATTCGTTATTCCCCGCGGACAGCTCTTCCAGGCACTTCAGGTAGGCGCAGAGCGCGTCGGCCTGTTTGACCAGCGACTTTTCATCTTCCGTGTACTGATGCTCATCGATGAGCGGCTCAAAGATGTCGCGCAACTCGTCTGGCACCATGTCAATCAGCTTCTGCTGGGCAATCTTCTCGATGGCCTTATATTCCTGCGCAATCTGCGAGTTGAAATATTTCACCGGCGTAGGCAGGTCGCCGGTCAGCACTTCTGACGCATCGTGGTACATCGCCAGCAGGGCAATGCGCTCTGGATTGACCTGGCCGTTGAATTTGCGGTTTTTAATGGCGGCCAGCGCGTGAGCGACCATCGCAACCTGCAGACTGTGCTCTGACACGTTTTCCGTGCGGACATTGCGCATCAGCGGCCAGCGGTTGATGAGTTTCAGGCGGGAGAGGTGGGCAAAGAAATGACTCTGACTCATAGGTTACCTTTTGTCTTCACTGCGACAGGCGTTCATTGTGCGGGGAGGGGAGGGAAGATGCAAATCTGAAGGTGTTGTAGGCCGGGTAAGCGCAGCGCCACCCGGCAGAAAGCCTGCGTTACTGATGATAACCGGACAGGAAGCGCCCGAAGCGGCTGATGGCCATTTCGAGGTCATCTTCGCGCGGCAGCGTCACGATACGCACGTGATCCGGCCACGGCCAGTTAAATGCCGTACCCTGAACCAGCAGCACTTTTTCCTGCAGCAGGAAATCGAGCACCATTTTCTGGTCGTCGTGAATATTGAAACGCTTCGCGTCAATTTTCGGGAACATATAGAGCGCGCCATTCGGCTTCACGCAGGAGACGCCCGGAATATCGTTGATCAGCTCCCACGCGCGGTTGCGCTGTTCATACAGGCGACCACCGGGAACGATGAACTCGCTAATGCTCTGATAGCCACCCAGCGCCGTCTGGATCGCGTGCTGCGCCGGAACGTTGGCACATAAACGCATGGAGGCCAGCATCTCCAGCCCTTCAATATAGCCTTTGGCGTGCTTTTTCGGACCGTTCAATACCATCCAGCCCTGGCGGAAACCGGCCACGCGGTAGGTTTTAGACAGGCCGTTAAAGGTGACGGTCAGCAGATCCGGGGCCAGCGCAGCGATTGAGTGGTGCTGTGCAGCGTCGTACAGGATCTTGTCGTAGATTTCGTCGGCAAAGATGATCAGGTTGTGCTGGCGGGCGAGCTCGACGATCTCCATCAGCAGCTCTTTTGAGTATACCGCGCCCGTTGGGTTGTTCGGGTTAATGATCACGATGCCGCGGGTGCGGGGCGTAATTTTCGCGCGAATATCATCGAGGTCCGGGAACCAGTCAGAGGACTCGTCGCACAGATAGTGCACCGCTTTACCGCTGGACAGTGATACGGCAGCCGTCCACAGCGGATAATCCGGCGCGGGTACCAGCATTTCGTCCCCGCTGTTGAGCAGCGCCTGCATCGCCTGCACAATCAGTTCAGAGACGCCGTTGCCGATATAAATATCTTCAACGGTAACATCACGCATACCGCGTGCCTGGTAGTGCTGCATGATGGCTTTACGTGCGGAGTAAAGTCCTTTTGAATCACAATAGCCTTGCGCAGTAGGAAGGTTGCGGATCACATCAACCAGAATTTCATCCGGCGCTTCAAAACCAAATGGCGCAGGGTTACCAATGTTGAGTTTCAGAACCTTGTTGCCTTCTTCTTCAAGGCGTTTTGCCTCTTTCAGAACCGGGCCGCGGATGTCATAACAGACGTTATCTAGCTTGCTGGATTTTTCGATAGGGGACATGAACCTTTAACCTTTTCGCTATTATTGCCACTCCCTGCCGTGGAAGTCAGCACGGAATAATGTACTCCCCCCTCGCTTCGTTTTGAAGGGTGTGCAGTAGAAGATTTTGTGCCGGGAGCAAAATTTTGATAAATCTTTTTCGCTGTATGCGTGCTTTTATGCTGGCGTAAAGTTGTGCGCACAGCGTCATGACAGGTTAAATGTGCTATTCATTTGTCAAAATTGTGTATATTGTGCTGGTAAAAATAAGTGGGAAGCAGGACAAAGGTGGCAATCACCCTGAGTGACATTTCGTTAAACCTGAATGCTTGATACATGTTCCCGTAATAGCATGCTGTGGCTAAAAGTTACTCATGTGAAATTAATGTTAAGTGCCATTAATGAATGGTCTTAATCTAAATTAAAATTTATTTATTATTAACCTAAAAAATGCAACTTTAGTTAATTCTAATAAAATTAGTTTAGAAGCTTAACATTCTTCTTTAATCCTCAATATTGCAATAAGACTTATAAATAAAGTGGATTTGGGTTAAGATGTCTTTCAGGAAAGCAGAGGTCAGATGCCAGCTTTTTGTATATCTGACGCTGTTTTTCCGAATTAATTGATTGTTATTGTTGGAGTTATCTCTGGCTGGAATGTGTCGAACATCTCCTGCTACGTTGACAGCGCTGCGATAAAGATGGCAGAAAAGGTGTTACACCTTTAATGTAATTTACATAAACCTGCGAACATCTAAATATCCTGAACGTTTAAGAGAATAAAAATAACGTCATGAAACGTGCTTTCTGACTGTTGATATAAAGCAGCACAATAACTATCTGTCAGGCAGTCTGCCGGGCCGGGATGCGAGGGAAAATCTTCAGAGGGAATTGCTTAACTGTACACACACAGCTTCAACCCGGGCAGCTCCGCACGAGCAACCTGAAAGTGAATAGATATGATAAATGCAAATCGTCCGATAATGAATCTCGACCTCGATCTGCTGAGAACGTTTGTTGCGGTCGCCGATCTCAACACTTTTGCAGCAGCTGCTGCCGCCGTTTGCCGAACTCAGTCTGCCGTCAGCCAGCAAATGCAGCGGCTGGAGCAACTGGTTGGTAAAGAGCTTTTTGCGCGTCATGGGCGTAATAAGCTCTTAACGGAACACGGTATTCAGCTTCTGGGTTATGCCAGGAAAATTCTTCGCTTTAATGATGAAGCATGTATGTCATTAATGTTTAGCAACCTTCAAGGGGTGCTAACGTTAGGCGCATCTGATGAGTCAGCGGATACTATATTGCCGTTTCTTCTCAACCGTATTAGCTCGGTTTATCCGAAGCTTGCGCTGGACGTTAGCGTAAAGCGTAATGCCTTTATGGTTGAGATGTTAAATGAGAATAAAGTCGACCTCGTGGTGACGACGCATCGTCCCGGGCAATTTGATTGCCTGACGCTGCGTACATCGCCTACCCACTGGTATTGCGCAGCTGAATACGTGCTGCAAAAAGGCGAGCCGGTTCCACTGGTCTTACTGGATGATCCGAGCCCGTTCCGCGACATGGTGCTCACGGCGCTAAATGAGGCCAACATTCCGTGGCGTCTGGCGTATGTGGCTTCCACGCTGCCAGCGGTCCGTGCCGCCGTGAAGGCCGGTCTGGGCGTAACGGCCCGTCCGGTAGAGATGATGAGTCCCGATCTGCGCGTTCTGGGGAAATCCGATGGTCTTCCTGCGCTGCCGGATACGGAGTATCTGCTCTGCCACAACTCGTCCAGCCATAACGAGTTGGCCAAAGTGGTGTTCGAGGCGATGGAAAACTACCATAACCCGTGGCAGTTCGAACGCGTTACCTCCGAAGGGGGGGACGACTCCCTGATCGTTGAAGGGGATTTTGAGTGATCGATAGCTCAAAATTCTGGTAACAAAATGTAAGTGTAAAAAAAAAGCCACTCGTGTGATTTTCACACGCAGTGGCTTTTTTTTAGCAAAAATACCCGCTTATGGCGCAGGGGTTTTCAGGATATTCTCTATTTATCAATAAGCTAAATGCTTTTGCTTAAAACTTGTCCGTTTTCCGTTCTAACTTCATCCATATCCCCCTCATGTTAAAAAAACAGGAAATATGTTGCCGTTTTCCAGGTCGAATTAACAAAAGCGTGTCTCAGATCAAGAAAATACTCCTATTTGGGGGGAGGAATCGTTGGCAAATCCTGTCAAAATAGGAGGGTTATTTTTTTTACTTCCGAAACGGACACGATTCAACAACATACATTTGACGGAAAGTCATGCACCCACCAGGGTTAAAGGGCACCAAATGTTAATGAGAATCGCTCGATGTAATTTAATGTGAAGAAACCTTTGTTAAAGTTGACAATAGGTTATAGAAAGGAGTAAAAAACCCCATCATTTTGCTGTCTACGTCTCATTTCTGACAGTTAGTGTAAGGTTATTT
>Ga0213821_1001537_pt1 | contig 10458 bp, 8 predicted proteins | sample MC6MC0909MG_FD_179894 | JGI IMG/M metagenome (GOLD analysis project Ga0213821, IMG submission 179894) | Enriched soil aggregate microbial communities from Iowa State University, Ames, United States - MC6-MC0909-MG | ecosystem: Environmental > Terrestrial > Soil > Unclassified | place: USA: Iowa...
GATAAAGTCATTTAGTTGAGGCGCTGACCCTATCCCTCTCCTTTAAATTAGATTAATTGGAGATAAACGGTGCTTTTTGTACATACTTTTGATTTTCTATTTGGTTAATGATGAATGTAGCTATATCCCGATTTGTTATTTTTGTACCTGGCATATCTCTAAGATTTTCCTTTATGAACCCTACTTCATTTCCCTCTACTATAAATGGCAGTCTAATTAGTGTCCATTTGATTACTTGATTATGGCTAAGGAGATGCCATTCTTTTTTCTTATCCATCATCATTTTTGAATAAATAATTTCAAATATCTTTGCACCCATTCTATTTATAATACTCTTTGTATCTCCAGCAATGGTTAGCGATCCACCCGTTACCCCAATATAACGATCCATATGTAAATCAGACATGACTCCCAATATATTTTCCGTTACTTTACTATAAATCGGTTTTTCTTTCATTGGTTGACCAAAAGTATTGATAACGATTTGACAATCTTTTAATAGCTTTTGAAGATCCTCGATATTTTGTACATTTCCTTCTATTACCTCAATCCTACTGTCTCTGAAAACTCACTTTTCTGGGTTTCTAACAAGCATACGTACGTGATACCCTTTCTCTAATGCTTTAGAAGCAATGTAACGCCCCGCTTTACCTGTTCCCCCGATAATTGCTATCTTTTTATAAACGTCCATGATGCCCCCCTAATTATCATAATAATATGTATACGGACAAATCATAGTTTAGATTCAATAATTCTATTATTCACCTCTCTTTATCAAATGAGATAAAGAAATAGTAATTTTGTTTATTCTAGCTAGAGCTTTTGTCTAAACAAAAGAAAAAGAACCACTCTCTTAAAAGAAAATGGCACTTCAACGCCTCATGTACTTACTTGATAATTACACTTTTTAGGTGTATTCAGCTTAACTAGATCAGTGGTTTATATTATTTACTAAGTCTTTATTATATGCAATCCACTTCTCCATTTCTCTCTCGACAGCTCGGTTTTGCCATTCAAACCAAATACCTGTACATTCACTACAGTGACTATCGACACCCTTTTTTTCATGTGTATCTTTACATGTAAACACAGTCTTTTTACGACAACTATAACAGTAAATGACTATGTCTTTATAAAACTCCATCCCGATCAACTCCTCAAATTTACACCTATTTCTTTCCTTTTTTCATCTAAATTATTCTTTAAAAAGAAATAAGTAAGGATGATGAGTGCCACCATGTTTGTTCTTACCTCTCCTTACTAATAAAAGCGATTCAAACCCTTACTATTAAAGGATTTGAATCGCTTTTTCCTTTAGTCCAAGTTTCTATTTGAACCTTAAGGGGAATATAAAACCTTGGTATTGCCATACTTATTCAAAAATGACCAATAAAAAAGCAATTCAAGGTAATGGTATGATATCCTATAGACTTTGATATCGTACACAATTCCTTGAACTGCCTTAAATTATTTAGACTCTACATTTTCATCAGGAGAGTAATTATATTGAGAAGGATCAACTGGCGTATAACCTGTTGGCGTATAGAATCTCAATAGGTCACCATTCACGACTCTATCAGATAACGCCAATTTATGATCTACTTCATTTTTAATCGTCTTTGCTTCCTCTAATTGACTGTCGTCTAATGGTAAGCCTGTTTTATTATCATAATATTTTTCATTAATTGAATAAATAGTAGGACTGACAAAATCGCCATTTCTAAATGGTACAATTTCATCATGCTCTTCTGATAATAAGTCTGAACCAAATTGAACAAATTGTTGTGAATCAATTCCTAGTAAATGCAATAACGTTGGCAGTAGGTCTGTTTGGCCACCATAGCTATGGTTGATCCCACCTTGTATGCCTGGAACATGTATAAATAATGGTACACGTTGTAAATTAGCACTTTCATATGGTGTAATCTCTTTTCCAATGACTTGTTCCATCGCTTTATTATGATTATCGGAAATACCGTAATGGTCACCATAAAGAACAATCATTGAATGATCATATAATCCTGATTCCTTTAATTGCTGGAAGACCTGTTGAATTGCTTCGTCTGCATAACGAGCTGTTTGGAAATAATTATCAACGCTTGCATCTCCCGTATTGGCTTTATCAATTGTCACTAAATCTTGATTCATTTTATATGGATAGTGATTCCCTACCGTAATTAATTTTGTATAAAAAGGTTGTGGTAAGGAGCTTAAAAGATTTTGAGATTGTTCAAAGAATGGTTTATCTAACAAACCATATTCAGCCATGTCCTCTGAAGTACCTGTGTTATAGTAACTAGCATCGAAGAATTTGTCGAAGCCAAATGATTTATAAATTACATTTCTATTCCAGAAGCTTCCGTTATTACCATGGAATACAGCTGATGTATAACCATAATCTTTTAAAATACTAGGAGCTGCCTGATACGTATTTTGTGCTTTTGTAATATAAGCAGATCCTTGTGGTAATCCAAATAAAGAATTTTCAAGCATAAATTCTGCATCAGATGTTTTCCCTTGACCTGTTTGATGGAAGAAATTATCAAAATACAATGTATTCTTATCTTTTGCTAGTGAATTTAAAAATGGTGTTACTTCTTCACCGTTTAATTTATAGTCGATTAAAAAGTTTTGGAATGATTCTAAATGTAAATAGATAACGTTCATTCCCTTTGCTGCACCAAAATATTGGGCATTCGGTTTGGCGTAGTTTGACTTTGTATAGTTAATTACTTCAGTAATATCACTACTATCTGCCAAAGCTCTCTGAGAAGAGGCTTTCATCGTTTCAACTGAGTCATAAATCGTATAGTTATACATCCCTAGATATTTCACAATATAGTTTCTATCAAAACCTCGTGTTAATAGTTGAGGACGATTAGTTTCAGCTAGTCCTAAATTAAGAATTGATACCGCTAATGCAAAGGCAATGATTGCCATTCCTTTTTTATAGCCAAAACGTTTGGTATCTTTTTGGATTTTTTTAGAGAATCGTAGATAAAACATAACCATTACATCCACAAAGAACAAGATATCATAAGGCTTTAATAAAGAAAGAACACTGCCGCCTAAATCTCCAAAGTTCTGCGTTTGAGAAAGTGTAGGTAATGTAATGAAATCACTAAAGAATCGGTAATATACAATATTGGCATATAAAACAATAGACATCAAAGTGTAGACAACAACGAGTGAAGTGTATTTTCTTTTTCCTTTAAATAAAAATGAAAATCCTAGAAATAGCATTGCTGAGCCCAGCGGATTTATTAGTAAAAGGAATTGTTGAATGATTCCTTCTACACCTAAGTCAAATTGTGATAGTTGAGAGATGTATGTTTTAATCCATAACATTAATACTGCTACTATATAAATTCCTAAAAAGTTTTGTAATAGGTTATCTTTTTTATTTGCTAGATTTTTCATTTTTGCACCTACCTTTTACTGATTAAATTAAAATCTAGATATATATGAACTTAACTGATAAGTACTGTATGGCACTTTAAAAAATGTTACGTTACAATAGCTTTTTTCGCGACCAATGTATAGTACTCCCCATTTAAACTTCTGTCAAGTTGTTAGCTATTCTTCATATAAATATTTCTAATTAACCTATATATTGTCCAAAAAATACCCAGTAAACATTAGTTTTTAACTAAAATTTACTGGATATTATAAGCCATAAGTAAATGCCTTTATGAAATCTGCCTCGCAATTTTTCTCATTTGGGCATCAAAAAATCTTCCATTCAAATGAATTGGAAGATACTCTGGTACGCTATTCACTTTTTGCTAATAAACAATTGGATATTATTGCAACATTTTTCTAGCATATATATTTCTACAGTGTCTCTCATTCTATTTAAACGTTTCTTTATTTATTTGAGCACCTACTGAATCTTTCAATGATGAAGAAAGACCTCTTCTGATTAGATTTGCAGAAACAGGCGCTCTCCCCATTTCCCTTGCCCAAATTGATAATTGTCCTATATGGTGAATTTCATGTGCAATGGTATGACGAATGACTTCACCCCATGTATGCGTCTCCATACTACCATTTGCTAATGGAATATGAAGAATACGCTCTTCCATGCTGTCATCCCATTGATTTACAAAGCTTTCGACGTCTAAATGAAATGCTGCTTCCAATTTACGAACCTTTTCCAAGCTATTATATTCATCAAAGCTCTCCTGAAAGTCTGTTTTCCCCTGTAATAGACGAATCCAACTCCATTCAACATCAATGATATGGAAGAGTGTGTGTAATATACTGCCCATTCCTCCAGTTCGGTTTTGCAAAAGTTCTTCTTCAGTCAACTCTTCACACCAACGAAACCAATCTTCCCGAACTAGCCAATTATATTTAAAAAATGTTTGCAAAAAAGCACCTCCGTAGTTGTTGAAAAAAATATTATAACTCACTATTTCTTCATATAAAGTGAGGATCCCTTCTTTGCTCTTTTCAGATATCCAAATAAGCACTACAAGTAACATAAGTATAACAACATCCCTAAGGTCAGCGTCCAGTAATTACCACTTCCGGTTACTCTTGAGAATTTTTCTATAAACGTAATCTGCATTATCTAGGTTTTTCCAGCTACTAATAAAATTTAGTATTAGCATAAAAATTCCAAATAAAATAAATGCCAACATATATTTACCTATGAAAAATAAAACAAACGTTGCAACCAAAAGTAATATCATTAAAATTATTACGAGGATTTGTAATTTCCCCTTCTTCTTCTCATCCACCTGTTCAACCTCCAATCAAAGCGCCGATACTTTTCTAAAATGTTTTATTTGGTTTATTTTACCATAATATTCACAAGCCTGATAAGCATACGCACTTTCACCCCATCTATCTGACTCATTAACTTGGTATAACTTTCAGTAGAATAAGCTTTTTTGGGTTATGCTAACTCATCCAATCATACCTAGTCGTCTATGAGATTCGTGTGCTCTTAATATCTGCTTTCAGAATCCACGTCACCACGGACATCCTTGCTGACTAACATCTGCCGTCGGAGTTTGAGAATTGCATCCTATAGTTCATGCGTATAGCGGGTACAAATAAAAAAGTTCAACCTGAAAGTTCTGGTTGAACTATATAATACGAAAGCTTCTATTACTTTAAGTGTATGTACAAACTTTAACTATAGATATGGATAACCCTCTATACTAATTTAGGATGACACAGTATCTAGAGTTTTCAAAAGATAAATCAACTAAGATTACAGCTGATTTAAATAAACAGAATATTTTATTCAAGATTTTCACTTCAAAAGGACTCTGCAGTGAAAGTACAATTTTATTGAGAGGGTTGCCCTAGTCCATTTAGAATAAAAAACACGATTTCTTCAATTTCCGCATTGCTAACGGATTGTTTATTAAGTAATACAAAATTAGAAACAAAGAACCCACCAATTGCTGAGCCTAACATTTTAATTATGAATGAGTTAGGCATTTCTTTAATTTCACCCCGTTGTTTAAATACCTCAATTACTTCTACTATACACTTATACCCATTCTCTAAAATGTATGGTAATAATTCGTTTTTAAGCTCTTCTTTATATATTATTTCCTTAATGACTACCTGAAATATTTCTCTGTTTTCCTTGAAGAAAGCGCTACGATTAGTTATAAAAGCTCTTAAAAACTCTTCAAATGAACATTTATCATTCATAAATTCTCCTAAGATATCATTTACTATCGTAGGAAAAAAATCTTTTAGAAATGGTACGATAAGAGATAACAATAAATTTTCTTTCGTTGCATAATGCTTAAAAATAGTGCCTTCTGATACTTCTGCTATTTTTGCTAATTCTGAAGTTGAAGTATTTGAATATCCTTTTTCTGAAAAAGCGGAAATTGCAGCCTCAATAATTCTTTTTTGTTTAACTGTCTGTTTAGTGGATTTTTCAATTATTTTTTCCATTTCATCCAATAAAACACCATTCACCATTCGATTCACCAACTTTATTTAATACTATATTAAAAAGCGATGCTAAAAACATAGAATTACCTTACCAGTAATACCTTTATATAAAGTATATTCTCCTGCCATATAAAGGGATTTTTTTAGATAAAATTTTAACCTAGAATATTCAACTCAACTATTAGCTTTACTAAAGGTAATTCATCTAGTACCCAAACCTATATCACATCATCAGTATTCTTTAATAGAAAAGCTTTTATTAATTTAATACCATTCTTATAGCCCTTTTATATAACTATACTTATTTCATTAATAGTTTATTAAGTTATCTCCAAGGGTAAATAAAAAAGGAATCATTACTATTAAAAGAATCCCTACAACAACTGTTGAAAAAATAATTTCTTTTACTCGAATAAAATTTTGTTTGTATAATGTATAAAGAATTACGGTATTAATAGGTACGTTCAATAATAAAGCTGTAAGAAGTCCTGGAGCATATGTTTTCATCAATATGGTAACAATTAAATGTGGAAAAAAAGCATTAAAGATCATAGAACCTAAAAATCCAATAAATACCCTCTTTATTATTGTTGATTTTGGAAAACATAAAGTTAAAAAGGAAACTAAATAGGCAAGTGCAGTAATGATTAATACGGCAAAATGAAATTCATTTGGTGTTATAGGCTTTTGAAATGATGAACCAATTTGTGACCATTGAGGTAACCATAATGCTTCTTCTAAATTGTGCAATGTAATTGCTAAACAGAAAAATATAACATAAAAGGCTTTCATACAATCCTCCTCAATTATTGTCCATTAAACTATGCTGCTCAAAAATATCGAAACTTTAATTTAAGATAAAACTTCTGAAATAGTATATAAGTAAAAAAGATATTAAAATAAGAAATTTGGGACAATTGTGCGATATTGGTGGCACAGATTTCCGCTGCACTGTAAGAGTAGAGCTTCATGTTTAAAACCGAGCAGTAGCTAAACTTCCTACATCTATGCCGAGGTAGATTTTAAACATACCTAATTTTGTTTTTAAATCGCACTAGAGTTTGTCTGTTTTGAGATAGAGTTTTCACTAGGATAAATGATACAGTAATTCTAAGAATCGATTATCTTCGACGGGTTTATAGTTCTACCCATGTATTAATATCGTAATTAAAAGAATAAAGAGGGCTCACCATACAGCACATTGGTAGCGAGCTCTTTCATACTATAATTAAAACGTTGATAAACTTTGATACAGTCGTTCTACTTAGCAATTTTATTTCACTTTCCTAAACCTCGGTAGCCACCAATTCAATTTTCCAAATAGTATCATAGTTGTCGGGACTAAGATTGTTCTTACAATTATTACATCTAAAAGGATAGCGTAAGCTAAACCCACTCCCAATTCTTTGATAATCTGGAATTGAGCAAAGATGAAAACCCCAAATACAACAATCATTATAGAAGCTGCACCATTAATCATACCCACTGTTGATAAAAATCCTTGCTGTATACTAGTTTGAAGATCTTTAGATTCATCAAAGAATTCTTTAATACGAGTCACGATAATCACTTCATAGTCAATACTCAACCCAAATAACAAAGCAAATAAAATTAACGGTGTATTCACATTAATTGGAGATGGTTCAGCCCCTGGTAAGTTTCCATATTGGAACATGTAGACAATAAAGCCTAATGAACTGGCTGTAACAATTGCATTGAGGACAATTGCTTTAATTGGGAGAATGATAGATTTAAATGCTAAACATAAGATTAAAAAAGTTATAAGGAAAATAACACAAATAACTAAAGGAATTGATTCAATGATTTGTGTATCAATGTCCATCCCTATAGCAGTTTCACCTGTTACACCAAAATTATATTCGCTAGTAAGAGTTTTTGGTAATTCCTCCCTAATGTTATCCACTAAAACTCGGGATGCTTCTGTATACGGAGGCGTTTCTGGAATAACATAAAGAATAGTAGAATGCTCATCTTTGCTAACAATTCTATTCAATTCTTTTTCTAATTGTTCATTTAAAACGCCATCTTTCTGGCTATAAAACAATAAATATTGCTCTATATTTTGAAATTTAGGATTCCAATTAGTTAGTGATTTTACTTCCTGCACATTATCCATTGCTTTTATTTTTGAAGTAATAGTATTAATAGAATCTAAAAATTCTTCATTATAAACACTTTTATCTTTATGCTCAATCAAAATTTGTATAGGAAAAATAGTTCCTACTCCGAACTCATCTACAAGTAGTTCCATCCCTTTTCTAGATTCAATTTCTTCTGGTAATTCTTGATATGCCCCAACTGGTAAATGCATAGTAATTTTAGATGATAGTGGAACAAAGATAATAGAAATAATTAAGCCTACTGCTAAAAATAATATAGGCTTCTTGAAAAGAGAACCAATTAGTTTATCCCAGAAACTACTCTTAGATGCATTTCTATTCCGAGATAAAAATGGAAGCTGAAGCATATTAATACGTTTGCCTAATAACATCAATATGGCCGGAAGGAATGTAAGAGACATCAAGATTGAAACCATGACTACAACAAACCCACCAATTGCAACAGAGTCAGTAATTAAACCATTTGGAATTAATAATGAAAGTAATGTTAAAGCAACCGTTAATCCTGCATAAAAAACGGATTTTCCTGAAGTCAGAACAGCTTTTTGAACGGCTTCTATTTTTTCAATACCTTCTACCAGTTCATTTCTAAACCTTCTTATAATAAATAAAGCGTAATCAATAGCAATGCCTAATCCTAACATCGTTACAATATTATTTAAAAGTGGCGATAGTTCAATATGTAAAGAAATAAAATATAAAATTCCTGATGAAATAATTATTGAGAACATTCCTGTAATAATAGGAATTATTGCGGCTATAACTGACCGAAATACTAGTAGTAACAGTATGAAAACAATTGGTATTCCAATTTTTTCAACCATTGCAACATTTGATTTACTAGTCTCACCAATATCATAAGATATTGCAGGGCCACCAGTCACCATGATATCAATTCCATTAAGTTTACTCTCTTTATCTATCTTTTGCCGTAACTCTGCAACAAAAGCATTTCCATTAGAATTCATTGCAACTGTAATAATTTTCCCTTCTTTTATATCGCTTACAGTCACCTCTTCCACATATTTATTTTCATTAATTAGTTCTTTAATAACATCTATTGAATTATCATTTGAGGAGATGTCTTTATTTTCTTTTGTGACAATGCTTATCTCGTATTTATATTGATTATTGTATTCTTTTGATATTTTATTTTTCACAATGGATGATTCACTATCTATTGCTTCTAATCCAGAAGACAGTAATTCATCAGATAATTTAGGGCTATAAATAAATGATCCAATCAAAATAAGTATCCATAAAAAAATAATACTTTTATAATGTTTAGTGGTTAGTCTTCCAATCAATTCAAACATGACCATGTCTCCCTTCCACAAAGTGACACTATCACCTCCTTATAAAGATGATAGTGCTCATGGTATTTGGAATATTTTTACTTAAACGAAGCTGTAATTATAGGATAGGCATTTTATTGTAGTGTCTTCTTTTAGAAGAATTCAAAACATTTTCCATTAACATTGTTAGCATTACTGGACCTACCCCTCCTGCAGCGGGCGCTATCCATTTTGCAACTTCTTTAACACTTTCTATCTCCACACTACCTTTTAAAATAGGTAGTTTTCTTCCTGGATGTATATTACTTTCTTTTACCCCCACTTGAATAGGGTTAAAATCGACAACACATGCACCTGGCTTAATCCAATTTCCTTTAACAAGATCTACTTGTTCAGTTGAAACAATTAGTACATCGGCCTCTTTACAATGCTCTTCTAGATTTTCTGTATTTGTATTTATGATTTTAATAGTTACATCTGGAGGTAAAATAGCTAGTGAACCCATCTTTGCTACCATTGTAGCTATAGGATTAGAAGTAAGGAAAGACCAATCTATTAGAATAACTATGTTCTTCTTATCTAAATTTATTTTATGATAATCAAATACTTTTAAAACAGAACTCGTGACACACATAGGTACATTCACTGGTGAATTACTAGTAGGGAACAAACCTATGGCATTAAGTGGGTGCAGACCTTCAATTTCTTTATCTGGATCAATTGCATTAATAACATTTACCACATTAATAGAATCAGGTAATGGAATTAAAACAATGATACCATCGATACTTTCATCACGATTAAAGCCTTCAATAATATGAATAAGCTCCTCTTCTGTTATGTCATTTGATAAAACTCTTTCCTTCACCAGATAACCTAGCTGGTTTGCCAAATTCACATGCAAAGCATAATTTGTTCTTGTTAATAATTCACCATTATCAACCATTATAATAGCCATTCCTGGGACAATATTATTTTTTTTATGTTCTAATACTTCTTCGTGTAATGATTTTAATAATGGTAATTGTACTTTTTTTCCCTCAATAATAGTTGCTGTCATATTTTCCACTTCTCCATTCATAGGTTAATTAAAC
>Ga0213821_1001540_pt1 | contig 10448 bp, 9 predicted proteins | sample MC6MC0909MG_FD_179894 | JGI IMG/M metagenome (GOLD analysis project Ga0213821, IMG submission 179894) | Enriched soil aggregate microbial communities from Iowa State University, Ames, United States - MC6-MC0909-MG | ecosystem: Environmental > Terrestrial > Soil > Unclassified | place: USA: Iowa...
GTTAGCCTAAAATCATCGCATCCATGCGATAACGGCTACCTGACCTGCATCGGTAAAAACGCCACGTCCTGTGGCATTACCGAAATGACCGACATCGTGTCGGCCCTCGTGCAGGCCTAAGCACAAAGCCAATTCCGGACGCAATTATGCCGAGGTATAATTGATAGGTATAATGCTTTGCTTGAAACATAAATATAATCTAGATTTCCAATTACTTTTAATAAGGAGTGGCTCGTTGCTTCGGTTAGTACGTTTAATATTGTTCATGATAGTCGTGGTAATGTTAATGCTTCCGCAAACCAGTTTCGCGCGAGGGGGTAGTGGATATGCTGTCTTAGATGGTGATACGGGGCGTGTATTATTAGAATCAAATAGTGATGCACGGTTACCAATTGCTAGCTTAACAAAAATTTGGACAGCGCTCGTTGCTATCGAAAATAGCAATCTTCAAGATGAAGTAGTTATTTCTCCGAAAGCTGCAATGGCTGAAGGTTCGTCGATTTACTTGCAGGCGGGTGAAACAGTTACGGTGGAAACACTGTTATATGGTTTGATGCTACGCTCAGGTAATGACGCAGCAACAGCCTTAGCAGAGCATGCTGGGGGATCAGTAGAAGGGTTTGTAAAGTTAATGAATGAGCGAGCCGTTGTTTCGGGTCTCACAAATACAGTATTTATGAACCCATCTGGCTTGCACCATGATGAGCATTTATCGTCTGCGAGAGATACTGCTGAGATGCTGAGAATTGCTCTGCAAAATAAAACGTTCAAGAAGATTGCCTCAACAGTTTTATTTCGTGCCAATACTGAAAACGGGATGTTATGGGAAAATAAGCACCGATTATTACGAGAAGGGTCAGGGGTTGCTAGTGACATAGATGAGAGACAACAACCTGTCAGTGCATTAAAATCAGCAAAAGGCTCAGCATTTGCTGGAAAAACAGGCTTTACAAAGGTCGCTGGTCGGACCCTCGCAACCGCCTTCCAAAAAGACGGGCAAACCTGTATTGTTGTCACCTTGAATGAGTCAGATGACTGGAATGTACATCGGGGATTAGCCAACAAAGTGTGGGAAGAATATAGTCTTGAAACAGTAGTGAAAAAAGGTAAATATAATGTGAACAAAAAGCTTGCAATACGTTTAGAGCAGCCAATTCGTTTGCAGTTAACTAGTGAGGAAAAGGCTAAAGTAAGGCAGGTATTACATGTTTCTAGGAAACGTCAGGAAGCTGTATTATCCATTTTTATCGGTGATCAGCGTATTTATGCAACGCCAGTAACTGTTGAATCAGCGGATCGTTAAAAGCGATACGCTGATTTTTTTATTTTCATTCAGCAATTTTTTTGTCGAGAAGGTTTCAGTCGATGGCGGGACACTAACTGAAATTATGGAACTCAGTCTAAGCACAACGCGTCCTGCGGCTAATTATCGTGCGCGACAGCAATTACATCAGTCGGGATTTATTAAAATTTTCATAAATGAAAGCGATTTGCTATTTGACGAACAGAGTATACTAGAAATAAATGAAAAGGAATAAGGGTTTTGGATATAGTGAAACTTTAATCAATGCATCCCAACTGATCCCGGCCTGTTAATGCGAGATGAAATTTAGCTATAAATTGAAAGAAAAATAGCTGGTGAAAAATTATTTAAAATAGTTTAATTATTCGCATGTAATTAGTTTTTCTTTCACTTCTTTCAGCGGGTGTTTGGACACCCGCTGAAATTTAGGAACTCAGTCTGAGAACGCCACGTCCTGTGGCAATGACTGAGTGACCAACATCATGTTGCTGACGCTACGTTAGCACTGCGCTTTCGCACAAAAAACACCTGTTGGCCTAAAGCCTCCGGCGGATGTCACGGAATCGGAAAGGAGTTCTTTGTACAAGCACAAAGCCGATTCCGGACGCAATTATGCCGAGGCATAATTGCTTAATGCACAAAAGTGTGACATAATTTTCACAGATTAGCGGGAAAAATAGCCTTATTCCTAATAAATGAATGAGGTTTAGATTTTGGTGTCTAAACCAAGGTGAAAGAAAACTAGAGGTGAAAGTATGGAAAGATTACAAAAGGTCATTGCATATGCAGGAGTTGCATCAAGACGTAAGGCGGAGCAATTGATTGTAGAAGGTAAAGTAAAGGTGAACGGAGTCGTAGTGCGTGAGTTAGGTACAAAGGTTTCCAACTCAGATACGATAGAAGTGGAAGGCGTTAAGCTTGAGAAAGAAGATAAGGTTTATTATTTACTATATAAACCACGTGGAACGATATCGGCTGTAACAGACGACAAAGGACGCAAAACTGTCACAGATTTGTTTAAGCATATTCCACAACGTATTTTCCCAGTAGGGCGTCTTGATTATGATACATCTGGCTTGTTACTATTGACAAATGATGGAGAATTCTCCTATATGCTGACGCATCCGAAATTTAAAATCGACAAAACGTACATTGCTCGTGTCAAAGGTGTTCCAACGATTGAAGGATTAAAAAAACTACAACGAGGAATTAAGCTAGAAGATGGCAAAACTGCACCAGCACAAGTTAGTATGACTTCTTTTGATGAAAAGGCAGGAAAGGCAATCTGTGAAATTACTATTCACGAAGGGCGAAATCGTCAAGTGCGTCGCATGTTCGAAGCAATCGGTACTCCTGTTGTTAAACTGAAACGTGAGCGCTTTGCCTTTTTAGATTTATTTGGGCTAACACCGGGGGAATATCGTGAATTGACAAAGCATGAAGTGAAACAATTGCGAGTGTTAGCAGAGACAGGGAAAATCGGATAACCGGGTATTTACTTAAGAAAGTGAAATATTACTATGTGTATAGTAATGTTTTCACTTTCTTTGTGGTGAAATCGTTCATAAATCATTCATAATTATTAGCTAAGCGTTTTTGTTTTATTTTGCTATAATAGGTGAGAATAGTACATCAAGATTAACCTGTTGAAATTGTTGCTATTGTTTATCAGGTGGTGTTAGGCGCACAAGCGAATGGCAAGTATAGAATATGACAAACATAAATGTTGTAAATTAGACGGTAAAATCTATACATATATCAATGTTTGTATGAAAAGCTTAGCGTCAATAGAAGTTACTCTAAGCCGTAATTGATAGGGGGGTTTATTAACTTGGAGAAAAAGAAAAAACGTCTCGTAATACGTACCATTATTTTAGCAGTGTTAGTATTAGCAATTGGTTACACGGTATACGGAACAGCAACAAAGGATAAAGTAGAGTTAATAGAAGTAGGCTCTAAAGCACCAGACTTCACGTTAGTAGATTTAAACGGTGAGAAACATAAGCTGTCTGATTATAAAGGGCAGGGAGTATTTTTGAACTTCTGGGGAACATGGTGTAAGCCATGCGAGAAGGAAATGCCTGCAATAGACCGTCAGTATAAAATCTATAAAGATCAAGGTGTACAAACATTGGCTGTCAATATTGCCCAAACAGATTTTGAAGTACAGAGTTTTGTCGATAGATACGATTTAACGTTCCCAGTTGTTATTGACAAAACAAAAAGCGTTATGACTGCCTACAATGTAGGTCAATTACCCGCAACACTCCTTATTGATCCAGATGGTAAGGTAGTCAAAATTATTACTGGTGAGATGACGGAGGAAAAAATTGCTTCGTATATGGAATTAGTGAAGCCGAAATAAGGAGTAATGACTATGGAAAACATCATTTGTGCGTGTGGTCATAGTAACCCATATGGCACGAAGCTTTGTGAGAAATGTGGTCGTCCTTTAACTGAGGAAGGTAAAGAAACAAAAGTTGTAGATATGCGCTATGATGGTATGGCGATTCGTTCAAAAACGTATAACAAAACATTTATTGATAAAATTTGGAATTTCTTTTCGAGTGTCAAAGTGGGAATTACCCTCATTATTATCACGTTAGTCGCTGCGTCAATTGGAACAATTCTACCGCAAGAAATGTATGTTAATGCTCCAGAAGCTAACAAAGCAGAGTATTATGAGAAAGTGTATGGCTGGTTTGGCAAAGTCTACAATAATTTAGGACTTTCAGATTTGTACACTACTGTGTGGTTCCAAATTTTGGTAGGTATGCTCGCGATCTCTATTATTGTTGCGAGTTTAGACCGTGGTATACCATTGCATAAATCTTTGAAAAATCAACGCGTTAAACGTCATGAAAGTTTCATGAAGCGTCAACGCATCATTGCGGAAGGACAAGTGCAAAACCCTGACGAAACCCTAGATAAAGTTGAGCAAAAAATGACTGAATTAAAATATAAGGTTCGTCGCGATGGAAGTGCACTGTTAGCAGAGCGCGGCCGTTTTGCTCGGTATGGTCCATACATAAATCATGTCGGTCTTATTATCTTTTTAGCAGGTGTTATGTTGCGTTTAGTACCTGGTTTTCATGTGGATGAGACGATTTGGATCCGTGAAGGAGAAACACGAGCTATACCAGGTATGGACGGCTATTTTATTAAAAATAATGAATTTACTTTGGAAACCCATGACAATAAGCCCCAGGGCGAGCAATTGGCTCAAGGTGTAAATGTTATGGCGAAAAACTACCAAACAGACGTTACATTATACAAACAACCTGAGGGTGCTCTTCCAGGGGATTTAGACAATCTTGAAAAAGTGAAGGATTACTCGATTCGTGTTAATCATCCGTTAAAAGAAAATGGTTTTGCGCTGTATCAAATGAATTATCGTCTTAATGAATTGAAGCAGATGAATTTTAATTTGGTGAATAAAGCAAATGAAGATGAATCACTTGGTCAAATTGAAATTGATTTAACGAATCCTAAAAAAGAATATGATTTAGGAAATGGTTCATCAGTTGAAATTCTTATTTACACACCAGATTTTTCTGGTTTTGAAAATGGAGAACCACAGACAAAAACATCAATACCAAATAATCCAGCATTTTTATTTAGAATGAAAACACCAGAAACTCCAAAAGGTGAAGTAAGTTTTGTAGAAATTATGAAGCCACCGCTTGAACCACTTGGTGAAAACAAATATAGAATGAAATTTGCTGGTGCAGATACACGAGATTCGTCAAACTTTACAATTCGTAAAGATAGTACAGTACCAATTTTATTTGTAGGTGGTATTATTTTCATGATTGGTGTAGTGATTGGATCGTATTGGAATCACCGACGTTTATGGTTACAGGTGGAGCCGGATGGTCGAGTGTTAATGGCTGCCCATGTGAATAAAAATATGTTCAGTATGAAAAAGGATTTAGATGCCGTTACTTCATTTGCTGAACTGCCACAATATGAAGATCAATTAGAAAAGCCTGAAGACGCCGAGAAGCCTAAAAAGCGTGGCATTAAAAAAAAGGAAGGTGACAGCACCTTATGAGTTTGATTGATATAAGTGGAAACTTGTTATTTGTAGCCTTTATAGCTTATTTAGTAGCAACATTATTATTTGGTGGTTCGATAAAGCAATCGAATGCTACAGGAAAAAATACTGATAAATGGGGCAAACTTGCAATTATTGTTACAATTATTGGTTTCCTATCGCAGCTTGGTTATTTTATTACTCGTTGGATTTATACAGGTCATGCACCTGTTAGTAATATGTTTGAATTTACCACTGCGTTCGGGATGTTCATCGTAGCGGCATTCATCCTAATTTATTTTATTTATCGACTAACAGCACTTGGCTTGATAGCGTTACCAGTTGCGTTACTGATTATCGCTTATGCAGCGATGTTCCCTAATGAAGTAAGTCCATTAGTTCCATCATTACAAAGTCACTGGCTAACAATTCACGTTATTACAGCTGCTTTAGGTCAATCGATTTTAGCGATTAGTGCTGTAGCAGGACTAATTTATTTATTAAAAGTAGTTGATTTGAAAAAGCCTTCTAAACAACGTTTTTGGTTAGAAGCAGTAATGTTCTTCCTTGTGGTAGTAATTGGTTTCGTAGTTGCTACTTCAATTTTTAGTGCGATGGGCTACGAGTCAAACTATACTTATGTTGATAAAGAAGGCACTGAACGTCAAATTACCTACAATATGCCGCCACTATTTGGGATGAATGAATATAAGGCAGTAGAAGAACATGGCATGTCTCCATTAGTAGAAATGCCAGCGCTCATAAATGCCAAGAAATTAACAACTGTTGTTTGGTCATTATTAGTAGGTTCAATCCTATACCTGTTAATTCGTTTAATTGGTCGACGTCGAATTAGTGCGATTTTCCAACCATTTGTCCAGAGAGTAAATTTACATTTAGTAGATGAAATCGGTTACCGTTCAGTGTTAATTGGTTTCCCAGTATTTACGTTAGGGGCCTTAATCTTTGCAATGATTTGGGCACAACAAGCGTGGAGTCGTTTCTGGGGATGGGATCCGAAAGAAGTGTGGGCACTTATTACATGGTTGTTCTATGCAGCGTTCCTACATTTACGTTTATCTAAAGGCTGGGAAGGTGAAAAATCTGCATGGTTAGCATTAATTGGTTTCGGAATTATTCTGTTTAACTTAATTGCTGTTAACTTGATTATTGCAGGTTTACACTCATACGCTGCAAGTTAAACTGAAATGAATCCGTTTTAAAAAAACTGATTAATTTGAGCACATATGAGATTTTTTACGTCGCTAGTAATTAGAAAGAAAGCCTTCTTGCTGTGGCAAGGAGGCTTTCTTTTCTTTTCAATATGTGCTGTACGATGTACAATAGAGGGTAGAGAAAGATTAGAAGAGAGGGATCGTGAAAGTGTCAGAAAATATTTCAGTATTAGTAGTAGACGACGAGGATCGTATTCGACGCTTATTAAAAATGTATTTAGAGCGAGAAGGGTACCTTGTTGACGAAGCAGAAAATGGTGAACAAGCGATCGAAAAATCTTTAGAAAAAGAGTATCATTGTATTTTATTAGATATTATGATGCCTGAAAAAGACGGGCTTGAAGTATGTGCGGAAATTCGCGAACGAGCAGCAACACCGATTATTTTATTAACTGCGAAAGGCGAAGAAGCGAATCGTGTACAAGGCTTCGAGCTTGGAGCGGATGATTATATTGTAAAACCATTTAGTCCTCGTGAGGTTGTCTTACGTGTGAAGGCCATATTACGTCGTTCACAAGCATTCTCACCTTCGACAAATGCATCTTCTTCAAAAGATTTAGTTGTGTTCCAACATTTAATGATTGATCATGATGCTCATCGTGTAACAGCAGAAGGTATCGAGGTAAATTTAACGCCTAAGGAGTATGAATTACTTTATTTCCTAGCGAAATCGCCAGACAAAGTATTTGACCGTGAACAATTACTAAAAGAAGTTTGGCATTATGATTTCTTTGGCGATTTACGTACAGTTGACACACATGTCAAACGTTTACGCGAAAAGCTCAACCGTGTATCTGAAAACGCTGCAAAGATGATTGTTACTGTATGGGGCGTTGGCTACAAATTTGAGGTTGTTAATGAATAGAATATGGAATAGTGTTGTCGGGAAGCTATGGGTAACCATATTGCTTCTCGTTTCATTTGTATTGTTTGTTTTCACGGTTTTAATGCTCGAGTTTCTTCAAAATTACCATATGCAGCAAGCAGAAAGCTCTTTGCGTCAAATAGCAACAACTGTTGCAAGTATAGTAGATGATAATGAAACGGCGGAGTCGACTTCTGAATTATTAAAAGAAATTTTACCTGAAAGTACGAATGCGCTTATTGCAATTAACCATGAAGCAGTATCGTTTGCTTTGCAGGAAGGTGTAAATAAAAAAGAAATACAAGATACGATACTAGCTAATAAATCTTTCCACGAAATTTTTCAATCCGATGAACCAATCATTAAAGAAATGATGATGCCGTCTTCTACAGACAAGGAAACAATGGAATCATATGTCGTGCTTGGTTTCCCATTAAATGTAGAAAATGCAGTGCACGGAGCGGTCTTTATTTATCAAAGTCCAGATGTACTACATAAAACATCGAATGAAACGACGAAAATTGTCATTTTATCTGCTGTCATTGCCTTTGTCCTTACGACATTCTTTGCCTTTTTCCTATCATCACGAATTACATCACCACTGCGTAAAATGCGTGAATTGGCGTTTGAAATTGCTAAAGGAAATTTTGAAGCGAAAATGCCGACAACACAAAATGATGAAATCGGCCAGCTTGCTGTTGCTTTTAATCAAATGGGACGACAATTGAAACACAATCTAGAAGTTATCAATCAAGAAAATGAACAGCTATCAAATATTTTGACATCGATGACTGATGCGGTTATTACGTTTAATCGTGATCGTACAATATTATTAAGCAACCCACCGGCAGAGCGTTTAATGCAAAAATGGTTTGTCAATAAAGGCTCGCAAAGTGCTAAACCAATTCCACCAGAGCTTTATCATATGCTTGACCATGTCCTGATGTTTGAGGATAAGCTTGAAGAAGAAATCGAGATGGATGGAAGTTACTATACGTTTACGATTAGCCCCCTTTATAGTGGTGAATCGATACGTGGAGCCGTTGCAGTTATTCGTGATATGACAGAGCAACATCGTTTAGAAAAACTACGTTCAGACTTTATTGCCAATGTGTCTCATGAGTTACGGACGCCAATTTCGATGCTTCAAGGCTATTCGGAGGCCTTAATGGATGATGATTTTATTCAAGATCAAGAAGAACGAAATGAGATTACTAAAATAATTTATGATGAATCAAAACGTATGGGACGCCTCGTAACAGATTTATTAGATCTTGCACGTATGGAATCCGGCCATATGACTCTTTACAAGGATGAGCTCCCAATTAATTCAACATTTGAACGTATTACTCAAAAATTTGCACAGGTTGCAAAAGAGAAGCATGTACGTCTAGTATTTGACAGTGAATTTAATGACGAAGCTACGATTAGTATAGATGAGGATCGGATTGAACAAGTGTTAACGAATTTAATTGATAATGCTCTCCGTCATACTACTGAAGGGTCAGTAACGGTAAAGGTTGAGAAAGAGCCGACTTTTTCCAAAATTTCTGTTCAGGATACAGGGCATGGCATTCCACAAGAGGACTTACCATATGTTTTTGAACGTTTCTATAAAGCAGATAAGGCACGTACACGTTCCAAAGGTGGAACTGGCCTAGGTTTAGCTATTGCTAGAAATATTGTCAAGGCTCATTCAGGCAATATTATGGTAGATAGTGTGCTGAAAGAGGGTACTACCTTCACGTTTTATTTACCATTCGATTAATACATCACTACTAAGTTCTTTCAGCGGATGCAATTATGCCGATGTATAATTGATAAAATGGTATTAATTGGATGTAACTTCTGTGAACATTTAGACGACAAATATAATTGAACGGGGGTGGAGTGCTTTGAATGACTCCGTGTTCCATCGGCTATACGATGAATACCATCAAGACGTGTTCCAGTTTCTTATTTATTTAGTAAAAAACCGTACACTTGCTGAGGATTTAGCGCACGAGGTTTATGTTCGTGTATTACGTTCATATGATCAATTTGCAGGAAATAGCAGCGAGAAGACATGGCTTTTTGCTATTGCTAAAAATGTCGCGATTGATCATTTTAGAAAGCAGGCTGTGCGTCAAAAACATTCACTCGATTTTTTTGATTGGGAAACGGAACAGCTACATTCAACCACACCATCACCGGAAGATATGCTACAAGCTAGTGATGAATTTATGCAGGTACAATCCGCACTTGAAAACTGTACAGGTGACCAAAAAATGGTCATTATTATGCGCTACTTTCAAGATTTATCGATTGCGGAAACAGCGCAAATACTAGATTGGACAGAAGCGAAAGTAAAAACCACTCAGCATCGTGCCATAAAATTTTTAAGGCAACAGCTACAACAGGTTAGAGAACAGGAGGCGAAACGGCAATGACGCATAATCAATTTGATGATGACCAATTTGAACATGTATTAAATAATGCCCCTAAGCTTTCTGACCGCCGTTCGAAAGAAGAAGTATTAAATAGATTATTGGCAGATGCACGCTTACAGGATAATATCCATCTTCAAAAAGCCGTACAACAACCAATGGATGACGAAATAATATCCAAAGAGCAACAACAAAATAGTCATACGCAACAAGTAAGTACCGAAACCGCTACAACAAAGAAGAACGTACGTAAATGGCCTATTTTTCTGAGTGGTGCAGCTGTTTTCGCCCTAACAGTACTTGTGGGGTCTATGTACATGAATAATAAAGAGGTAAATATGGATCAAGCTAACGCTCCTGATACTTCTCAATATTCTACAATACAAGATAATCGGGCTGCAAAAAGCTTTGAAAACGATGACGATATTATAGAATCTGATATTGTATCAAAATATTCACGTATGATGTCACTAAGGTCATCTGTTTATGAGGAAGATTTAACAAACGCAGTAGTGTTTCGCATTGGTTTGGCAAACCGTGATAAGGAAAGTGTGCCAATGACATACATTATCCCGAACGAACG
>Ga0213821_1001546_pt1 | contig 10431 bp, 8 predicted proteins | sample MC6MC0909MG_FD_179894 | JGI IMG/M metagenome (GOLD analysis project Ga0213821, IMG submission 179894) | Enriched soil aggregate microbial communities from Iowa State University, Ames, United States - MC6-MC0909-MG | ecosystem: Environmental > Terrestrial > Soil > Unclassified | place: USA: Iowa...
CCTGGATCGCCAGCACCGCGTTGTGCCCATGAGCACGCGGCACGCGGAAGTGGAAGCGTTTTTCCAGCGCGTCGAGCAGCGCCGCCTTGGGCTTTTCGTCGATGCCCATGGTGCGGTCGCCTTGCACATTGCTGTGGCCGCGCACCGGCGACAGGCCGGCGCCGGGCTTGCCGACGTTGCCGCGCAGCAGCTGCAGGTTGACGATTTCCTGCACGGTCGGCACCGAATGACGGTGTTGAGTGACGCCCATGGCCCAGCACATGATCACCCGCTCGGCTTTGCGGTACATGCGCGCCGCCAGCTCGATCTCGGCCAGGGTCAGCCCGGACTGCTCGACGATGTGCTCCCATGAAGTGGCATCCACTGCCGCCAGGTAATCGTCGACGCCGCTGGTCTGCTCGGCAATGAACGCGTGGTCGAACACCGCAGGCTCACCCTTGGCCTGGGCTTCGCGCTCCCACTGCAGCAGGTACTTGGCAATGCCGCGCATGGCCGCCATGTCGCCACCCAAGGCCGGGCGGAAGTAGGCGCTGGTGGTCGGTTCGGAGCCGTTGCTGAGCATCTCGAACGGGTGCTGAGGGTGCTGGAAGCGCTCCAGGCCACGCTCCTTGAGCGGGTTGAAGCACACCACCTGAGCGCCGCGCTTGACCGCTTCACGCAGCGGTTCGAGCATGCGCGGGTGATTGGTGCCGGGGTTCTGGCCGATGACGAAGATCGCGTCGGCCAGCTCCAGGTCATGGAACACCACCGTGCCCTTGCCCACCCCGAGGGTTTCCGACATGCCCACGCCGCTGGCCTCGTGGCACATGTTCGAGCAGTCGGGGAAGTTGTTGGTGCCATAGGCGCGAACGAACAGCTGGTAGAGGAACGCCGCTTCGTTGCTGGCCCGGCCCGAGGTGTAGAATTCGGCCTGATCGGGCGATTCGAGCGCCCGCAGGTGCTTGGCGACCAGGGCGAAGGCCTCTTCCCAGGACGTTTCGACGTAGTGGTCGGTGGCCGCGTCATAGCGCATCGGGTGAGTCAGGCGGCCCTGGAACTCGAGCCAGTAATCGGTCTGTTCGGCCAGGGCGCTGACGCTGTATTTTGCGAAGAACGCCGGGTCGACGGAGCGGCCGGTGGCTTCCCAGTTGACCGCCTTGGCGCCATTTTCGCAGAACTTGACCATGTCGCTTTCCGGCGACTCGCCCCAGGCGCAGCCCGGGCAGTCAAACCCGCCGTTCTGATTGGTCTTGAGCATGGCCCGCAGGTTCTTGAAGGCATTGTCGCTGCCCAGCCAGCTCTTGGTCACGCTCTTCAGCGCGCCCCAGCCGGCGGCAGGCCCCTTGTAGTCCCTGATGTGTTCGTCCTGGCTCATGCGGTCAATCCTCACGCGGGCATCGAAAAGGTGCAGCGGATCGTGTCGTCCGGTGCTTGTTTCCAGCCTATGGATGCCGGCATAGGGCCGTCCAATCGAAATGTCTTACGGGGTGATAGGCCGTTTCGATGATGGATCGGCCAGGCGCTGTAGCCCCTTTGAATACGCGGCCTGCAGCCGTGATAGAGGAGATTGATCAAGCAGTCGGGGAAAGCAATTTGACGGGGCGCACCGCAGGTTATAGCTTGGTCCTGGAACCCCTCCCTGCCGAGCGCGAACGTGGAACAGAACAGCCGGGCCCTGATCGACGGCTTCAACCGGAAAATCGACTACCTGCGGATGTCGGTCACGGACCGCTGCGACTTCCGTTGCGTCTATTGCATGGCCGAAGACATGCAGTTCCTGCCGCGCCAGCAAATACTCAGCCTTGAAGAGCTGTTCCAGGTAGCCGAGCGTTTCGTTGCCCTGGGCACCCGCAAGATCCGCCTGACCGGTGGCGAGCCCCTGGTGCGCCAGGGCATCGTCGACTTGTGCGGGCGCATCGCTGCCCTACCCGGCCTGCGCGAACTGTGCATGACCAGCAACGGCTCGCAACTTGGCCGCCTGGCCCAGCCCCTCTTCGACGCCGGGCTGTCACGCCTGAACATCAGCCTGGACAGCCTGGATACCGAGCGTTTCAAGCAACTGACCCGCACCGGCGACCTTACTCAGGTGATCGCCGGCATCGACGCGGCCCGTCGCGCGGGCTTTCAGCGTATCAAGCTCAACTGCGTGGTGCTCAAGGGGCGTAACGATCACGAACTGGTCGACCTGGTGCGGTTCGCCATCGACCGCGAGCTGGACATCACCTTCATCGAAGAAATGCCGCTGGGCGTGATCAGTGAGCATGAGCGCGGCGAGTCGTTCTGCTCCAGCGACGAGGTCCGCGCGCGCCTGGCCGAGCAGTTCACCCTGGTCGAGTCGACCGAATCGTCCCAAGGCCCGGCCCGTTACTGGCGCCTGGCCGAAGCGGCAGGTACCCGCATCGGCTTCATCTCGCCGCACAGCCACAACTTCTGCGCCACCTGCAACCGCGTGCGCCTGACCGTCGAAGGCCGGCTGCTGCTGTGCCTGGGCAACGAACACTCGATGGACCTCAAGCAGGTGCTGCGCGCCCATCCAGGCGATGCCGAGCGGCTGGAAAAAGCCATCCGCGACTCGCTGCACCTCAAGCCCTACCGCCACCACTTCGAAGTAGGTGGCGATGTGCAGATCCTGCGTTTCATGAACATGACAGGCGGCTGATCGGCTGCCTCTGGATTTCCATGATCGTCCACTCCCGCCCCGATGTGCTGCGCGTGCTGTTCACCCTCAAGGGTTCAATCGTCAAGCGCATTGCCTTGCGCTGCCTGATGGTCACCTTGCTGGCCGCGCTGATCGTGCTGGTCGAGCACCGCTACCCGGCGTTTTTCTACCCGGTCAGCGCCACACCCTTCACCTTGCTCGGCCTGTCGCTGTCGATCTTCATGAGCTTTCGCAACAACGCCTGCTACGACCGCTGGTGGGAGGGGCGCAAGGCCTGGGGCAAGTTGATCATCGAGACCCGCTCGTTCGTGCGTGAGAGCGTGGTGATTGCCGATGAAACCGTGCGTGCCGAGCTGCTGCGCAGCCTGTGCGGGTTTGCCCACGCGCTGAATGCACGGCTGCGCAACGAGGATGATCTGGCAGCCGCCCGGCCGTGGCTGGTTAACCCAGCAACGGTCAGCCCGCACAATGTCTGTGACGGTATTCTGCAGGCCATCGGCGCGCGCTGCTCACGCCTGGCCGAGCAGCAACAGATCAGCGACTGGCGCTACACCCTGCTGGAGCAACGCCTGGTCGGACTGTCGGAGGTCCAGGCCGCCTGCGAGCGCATCAAAGGCACACCCTTGCCGTTCCCCTATACCTTGCTGCTGCACCGCACCATCTACATCTTCTGCCTGCTGTTGCCCTTTGCGCTGGCCGAGCCGCTGGGCTGGCTGGCGCCGCTGTTCACCACCATCGTCGGGTACACGTTCTTCGGGCTGGATGCGATCGGCAACGAGCTGGAAGACCCGTTCGGGCGGGACGAGAACGATTTGCCGACCGATGCCATGGTGCGCACGGTCGAGCGCGATGTGCTAGGGGCGCTGGGGGTACAGCCATTGCCACCGGCGTTGCAGCCGGTGGAGCATGTGCTGAGCTGAACCATTGATGTTGGCAACGCCGGCCTCTTCGCGGGGCAAGCCCGCTCCCACAGAAAACCTCGGATACACCACCTGCCTCAGTGGAAGCGGGCTTGCACCGCGAAGAGGCCGGTACAGATCAGCCGCGGCTTTCGCAGGCTTCGATGGGTTTGAGGTGTTTGACGAAATTGCACGGCTGGTGCCGCGCATCCAGCTGCTCCGCCAGGATGCCTTCCCACGCCGTGCGACAGGCGCCGGTCGAGCCCGGCAGGCAGCACACCAGGGTGCCATTGGCCATACCGGCCAGCGCCCGGCTCTGCACGGTCGAGGTGCCGATATCGAGAATCGACAGCGCGCGGAACAGCTCGCCGAAACCGTCGATACGCCGGTCGAACAGGCATTGCACCGCTTCAGGCGTGCTGTCGCGCCCGGTAAAGCCGGTGCCGCCCGTGATCAGCACCACCTGCACCTGCTCATCGGCAATCCAGGTGGCAACCTGGGCGCGGATCTTGTACAGGTCGTCCTTGAGCAGCGCGCGTGCGACCAGGCGGTGGCCGATCTGCACCGAGCGGCTGGCCAGCAGCTCGCCGGAGGTATCGTTGTCGTAGGTGCGGGTGTCGCTGACCGTCAGTACGGCGATGTTGAGCGGTACGAAGACCGCGTCGGGTTTGACGCGCACGGTGTGGCTCCTTGAGTGGCAGTAGCGCCACGCTAAAGGGCATGGCACCGCAGCGTCCAATCGATATGGCGTACCGCCCGATCAATGACATCTATCGCTGACTTGGTTAAGGTCAGCATAACCAGACGCCAGGCTTTCCCATGGACATCAAGCAGCTCAAGTTCCTCATCGCCCTCGACCAGACCCGCCACTTCGGCCAGGCCGCAGCGCTGTGCCACATCACCCAACCGACGCTGTCCATGCGCCTGCGCAACCTGGAGGACGAACTGGACCTGGTGCTGGTCAAGCGCGGCCAGCGCTTCGAAGGCTTTACCGAGGCTGGCGAACGTATCCTGGCCTGGGCCCGCACACTGCTCGCTGCCCACGATGGCCTGCAGGCCGAGGCCGCCAGCTGCCGTGGCCAGGTGGTCGGCAGCCTGCGCCTGGGTACCGTGCCGCTGGCCAGTTTCAACCCTATGCAACTGCTGCTGCCGCTGCGCGAAAAATACCCCGAGTTGCAGTTTCAGCTCAGCTCGCACAGCACCGAGCAGATCATGGATGGCCTGAGCCGCAACCAGCTCGACCTGGGCATCTGCTACCTGGACCAGGTCAATGCCAACTTCTTCGAAGTGATCGAACTGGGCAAAACCACCATGGGCCTGCTGCACGATACCCGGCACTTTCAGTTCGCGGCGGGCACCCTGGCCTGGGAGGACCTCGCCAGGATCCCCCTGGGGCTGCTGAGCAAAGGCATGCACTACCGCCAGTCGCTGGACTTGAGCTTTCGCAGCCGCAGCCTGGAACCCAACGCCGTGCTTGAAAGCGACTCTAGCTTCCAGCTGGTCCAGGCCATCAACACCGGCGTGTGCTGCGCAATCATGCCGCTCGATTGCGGCCTGGAAGACTTGAGCGACCACATGCGCATCATCCCCATCGCCGACGCCAGCATCCACAGCCCGGTCGGCCTGCTGCTGCGCCGCAGCGAGCCCCGTTCGGCGATTGCCGAGCAGTGTTTTGACGAGGCGCGTGTGTTGTTCGCTACAACGTGATTCCGGAACAACCACAGAAACTTCCTACAGCACACTAGGAAGTTTCTGCAGCGACACGCCTCTCTTACGGCTTTTATCATAGGCCGCTCTGCCGCGTGACTTTCACGGGCTCGGGCTCATGCATGGGCCTGCACATTATTAATGTCCAAGGATCTGACATGACAACACCTGTCGCTACACCCCTGGTATGGAGTGCCGAAACCCTGGCCCCACTCGGTGGCTTCGGCTTATTGGCTCTGTTTTTCTGGCTGCTCTGGTTCATCTATAGCCGGGCCGGTTCGCTCTACTTCCTACGCGATCTGATTTGGCGCAGCTTCGGTGGCAAGACGGAATTCGACGACCAATCACCATTGAATGCCATGAGAAAAGAGCTGCGTGATATCGAATTCTTCCGCTACGAGTTCAACATTCCTGCAACAAACTTACATGAAGCGGCCCTCGCCCATCGCTGGATCATCGAAAATGGTTTTAGCCCGAGCGACATTGGCCGCAATCGCCGTTACATGGACTGGGCCGACTTCAATGCCCCGAATTTCGCGACACACCGTTTCGCTCGCAAGAAATTCGGCTGGTTGTTCGGGTTCCTGATCGTATTGGTTTGCGCGATAGCGCCTGTTCCCCTTGCTTCGGAGTCCAAATACCTGATGGTCTCCTTGAAGGACTCACCTGATACGCCGTCATTCTACCTGTCGGAAAATGACATCAAATTCGAAATGTGGCGGCCCGAGCGTTTTCTCACGGCCGAAAAATGCCGCACGCCCGAGGGCAGGCAGCCGTTCAACGCTTACTTGGCGGATGACAAACTGGATATCGTCTGCTCGTTCTTCATGGACCCTGCTTACACCTCGCACGTGGAAAAAGGCCTGAAAGAGCAACGTTCAATCCTGGCCGGCTTCGCCCTGATCTGCATGGTCGGGATGATCCTGGCAGTGCTGAAATTGGCGCGAATGGAGAGGGCCAGCGCGCTTTACCAGCAGTGGCAGCGTCGCCTGGCAGCAACAAGCGCCAACCCTGCTGGCGCGCCGTCGCCTGGCGCTACTGCCGGGGCGTGAACCTCGCGCGGGCGCACTCGCCACCGGCACTGCATTCAAGGATGCTGCGGATCATGCCCCAATGACTGCAGAAACAGCGAAAACAGCTCCGGCTGTGACGAAATGTCGAGCTTGGTGTACAGATGCCGCCGGTGCACCTTGATCGTCTCCGGTGAAATCCGCAGCCGCTCGGCCATGGCCTTTGATGAGAACCCTCGCAGGATCAGCCGGGCAATCTCCAGCTCACGCTCGGACAACACCCCCGCGCCGAACTGGCTGAGCGCATCGCGCACCTGCTCGGCGACCGGCTCGTCCTGCGCCAGTGCGCGCTTGCGGCCAGCCTGCCAATGCTGTTGCATCAGCGCCAGCACCCATGGGCAAAGCATCGCCAACAGGCCGTATTGCTCGGCGTCGAACGCCAGCCCCCTGCCCAGCGACAAGGTCAGGGCGCCCTCACCGGCAAGCTGCAGAATGAACTGCACCTCGTCTTCCAGTACGTGGGCCTGGAACCAGCTGATGTAGTACTCGCTTTGGTGGAACTGGTCCGGCGCCACCTCATCCAGCCGGTGCAGGCCACTGCTCACGCCGTCCTGGCAGGCCAGGTAGAACGGGTCGAGCTGGTACAACCCGCTCAAGTACAGCGACATTGCCGCCGGGCCTGCCTGCCGCCCGGCGTCGTGCTCCTCCTGCACCACCGGTGTGCCGCTCAGGGGGTAGAACGCCGCCAGGGCGTTGTCGAACGGCAGCCAGCGGTGCAGCAGCAAAATCAGCTGCTTCCAGAAGCGCGGCTGGCCAATCTGTTCGATGGTACGGCCAAGGTTGGCATGCATGCCGACTTCATGAAAAACGTTGTGCATCGTGTCGGCTCCCCTGAACGCTGATGCGATTTCCCTCCTTTGCAACGCCCGCGTCAAGGGGCGTAACCCCAAAGGGTAATTGGCCGGCAACCGGCCCAAGCCTAGATTGCAACCCACGCAGCGCCCCGTCGAGAGGGCGCCCCCTTCTTTCGTTACTGCCTCAACCCCCAATAACAATTCGAGGAAAACGACATGCACGACAGTGCGCTCAAGCCCAGCCTGGGTATGCTCGACGTGGTCGCGATCACGGTATCGGCCGTCACCCCGGCTAGTTCCGTGTTCGTCATTGCGCCCTTCGCCATTGCCCAGGCCGGCAGTGGTGCCTTCCTGGCGTTTGTATTGGCCGGCTTGCTGGCATTGATGTTCGCCTGGTGCTATGCCGAGCTGGGCCGCGCCCACAGCTCGGCAGGCGGTGAATACGTGTATGCCAAGCGGGTGTTCGGCGGCATGGCCGGCTACGCGACCTTTCTCACCGTGCTGGTTTCGCTGCTGTTCATCCCGCCGGTGCTTGCTACCGGCGCCGCCACCTACCTGAACAACGCACTGGGCACCGCGTTCGATACCCAGGCCGTGGCCCTGGCGATCGTCGCCGGCAGTTATGCCCTGGGCATCCTCAACATCCGCCTCAACGCCTGGGTCACCGGTGTATTCCTGCTGTGCGAAGTGGCAGCCGTGCTGGTGATCGTGGTGTTGGGGCTGGGCAACGTCAGCCAGCCGCTGAGCGTGCTCGTCACGCCCCTGCACATCGACAACGGCCTGCTCGCCGCCGCCCCCTGGGCGCTGGTGTTCGCCTCGATCGGTACCGCGCTGTTCGCCTACAACGGCTTCGGCGCCGCCGTGGTGCTGGCCGAGGACATGAAAGACGGCGGCCGCAGCACCCATCGCGCGGTGCTGTGGTCGCTAGCCCTGGTGGTGGCGATCGAGCTGGTACCCATCTGCGCCCTGCTGCTGGGCGCGCCCTCCCTGCAGGCCATGCTCGCCAGCCCCGACCCGATCGGCTATCTGCTCAACGCGCACGGCAACCCGACGCTGTCGCGGCTGGTCAGCGCGGGCATCTTCCTCTCGGTGTTCAATGCCATCATCGCCATCGTCATCCAGTCGGGACGGGTGATCTTCAGCAGTGGCCGCGACCAGCTGTGGACGGCGTCGCTCAACCGCCTGTTCACGCGCATCCACCCACGCTGGGGTTCGCCTTGGCTGGCCACCCTGCTGCTGGCAGTACCCTCCGCCGCGCTGAGCTTCAGCTCCAACCTCGAAGAGATGACCTCGTTCACCGTGCTGTTGCTGCTGATGGTCTACCTGGCCGTTGCCCTGTGCGGGTTGTTCAGCCGCGTGTTGCGAAGCGACCGCGAGCACCCGTACCGCATGCCGCTGTGGCCACTGCCAGCGCTGGTCGCGGTGGTCGGTGCGGGCTACCTGCTGCTCAGCGGCCTGCTGGGTGCGCCGCTTCGCGACATCCTCATCATCCTCGTGCTGCTGGCCGTTTCAGTAATCCTCTACAGCACTTACGGCAAGTTCAGCCCAGCCTTCCAGAAACTCTGACTCACAGGAATTCCTATGCGCGCTCGTCAACTTGGCATCACCCTGGGCCTTGGCCAACCCGGAGCATTCAACGCGATCACCGATGTCCCCGGTGTACGTGTCGGCCACAGCACGTTGCTTGCCGAGGGTAGTGGCAAGCAGGTACGCACCGGCGTGACGGTGGTGCAGCCGCGGCCGGCGCAGGCGCGCCTGGCGCCCTGCTTTGCCGGCGTCCATGTGCTGAACGGCAACGGCGATGCCACCGGCCTTGAATGGATCCGCGAAGCGGGCCTGCTGACCACGCCGATCGCTATCACCAACACCCACAGCGTCGGCGTGGTGCGCGATGCGCTGATCGCTGCCGAGCGCGACAGCCTGGCCGACCCATCGGTGTACTGGTGCATGCCGGTGGTGCTGGAAACCTACGATGGCCTGCTCAACGACATCTGGGGGCAGCACGTTGGGCCTGCGCAGGTGACCGAAGCGCTCGCTCGCGCAGAGCCCGGCCCGGTGGCCGAGGGCGCGGTGGGCGGCGGCACCGGCATGATCTGCCATGAGTTCAAAGGCGGCATTGGCAGCGCCTCCCGGCGCCTGACGCCCGATCAGGGTGGCTGGACGGTGGGTGTGCTGGTGCAGGCCAACCATGGTCAGCGCCGTGAACTGCGGGTCGATGGTTACCCTGTCGGCCGAGTGCTGGGCGACATCCCCTCACCGTTTGCCGAACGTGGTGAGCCGGGCATGGGCTCGATAGTGGTGATCATCGCGACCGATGCGCCGCTGCTGCCACACCAGTGTCAGCGCCTGGCCCAACGGGCATCGATCGGCATTGCGCGCACCGGGGGCGGTACCGAGGATGCCAGCGGTGATCTGTTCGTCGCCTTCTCGACTGCCGAGCAGCAACTGCCACCGGCGGCCTATGGCCGTAAGGGCGTGCCGTTCAGCCAGGCGGTGCAGATGATCAACAACGACCACATCACACCGCTGTTCATGGCCGCGGCCGAGGCGGTGGAAGAAGCGATCGTCAATGCGATGCTGGCTGGGGAGGATATGTACACCGCCAATGGGGTGCTGGTGCCGGGGTTGGCTGGGGAGCGGTTGCTGGCGGCGTTGGCTGAGGTGGGGTGGCGCAGGTAAAGCGCGGACCTGTTGCGCGGCAAACCCGCCCCCACCGCCCGACGCAAACGCGGGGGTAGGAGCGGGCTTGCCGGCGATGAGGCCAGTGCAGGCTACTGCTGAATCAGCAACTCAACGGTAACGCTCAAGCCAATGAGCGTAGGGTGCCGGCAAGGTCCAGGCTGCTTTCTCCACGCCCAACTCCTTGGCTGCGAAGTACGCCCAGTGCGGGTCGGCCAAGTGCGCACGCCCCACCGATACCAGGTCAAGCTGGTTGGCCTGCAGCGCGCCCTCAGCCAGCTGCGGCGTACCAAAGCCCCACGCCGACGTCACCGGCAGGCCCGCTTCACGGCGCACGCGCTCGGCGATCGGCCCCATGAACGCCGGGCCCCACGGAATGTTGGTTTGCGGGATGGTGAAGCCGACGCTGACACTCAGCAGGTCCAGGCCGCCGGCCTTGAACATGCGCGCCAACTCGATGGACTCATCCAGGGTCTGCTCGTCGCGGCCGTCATATTCAAGCACACCAAAGCGCGCAGTCAGCGGCAGGTGCTCCGGCCAGACCTCACGCACGGCCGCCAGGGTTTCCAGCAGGAAGCGGCTACGGTTCTCGAAGCTGCCGCCGTAGGCATCGGTACGCTGGTTGGAGTGCTCGGAGAAGAAGC
>Ga0213821_1001548_pt1 | contig 10424 bp, 10 predicted proteins | sample MC6MC0909MG_FD_179894 | JGI IMG/M metagenome (GOLD analysis project Ga0213821, IMG submission 179894) | Enriched soil aggregate microbial communities from Iowa State University, Ames, United States - MC6-MC0909-MG | ecosystem: Environmental > Terrestrial > Soil > Unclassified | place: USA: Iowa...
TCCAGGCGCCAATGGGCGCAGCGCACTGCAGGGCAACATCGGCCAGCTTCATCTTCCACACCAGCCCCACCACCCCGGCGACCGCCAGCAGCACGTAGCAGGACTGCGCCAGCATGGCGGCCGGCACATGGATATAGATGATGCGGAAACTGTTGCCCTGCTGGTAATCCTCAGGGGCAAACGCCAGGCCCCAGACCACCCCGGTGGCCAGCAGCAGGATGGCGGAGACGGTCAGCCACGGCAGCATGCGGCCGCTGATGGCATAGAACCATTTGGGGGAGCCCAGTTTGTGGAACCACGTCCAGCTAATTTTCATCAGGGTACATCCAGGGTATTAGCCGGGCTTGAGAGCCCGGGACTCGTTATTCACCGACGCTGATCTTCAGGCCGGCCGCTATCGCAAAGGGTGCCAGTGTGACCGCCAGGGCCGTGAGGCTGGCCAGCCAGAGCAGGTGGCCGGTGGCCGGCATATTCTGCAACGCCGCCTGCAACGCACCACTGCCCAGGATCAACACTGGGATATACAACGGCAGAATCAGCAACGCCAGCAGCAACCCACCGCGCTTCAGGCCCACCGTCAACGCCGCGCCGACCGCGCCCAGCAGGCTCAGCACCGGCGTGCCCAGCAGCAGCGAGCCGAGCAACACCGGCAGGCAATGGCTCGGCAGCCCCAGCATCAATGCCAGCAGTGGCGCCAACAATACCAGCGCCAGCCCGGAAAAGATCCAGTGCGCCAGCACCTTGGCCAGCACCAGCATCGCCAGCGGGTGCGGTGACAACACCCATTGCTCCAGGGAGCCGTCCTCGAAATCGCTGCGGAACAGCCCGTCCAACGACAGCAGCACGGCCAGCAGGGCCGCAACCCAGACCAAGCCTGGCGACAAGGTTTGCAACAATTGGCTTTCCGGGCCAACCGCCAGCGGGAACAGCGCCACCACGATGGCGAAGAACACCAGTGGGTTGGCCAGCTCTGCCGGCCGGCGGAACAACAGCCGCGCTTCGCGGCGCAGCAACAGAATGAATACGCTCATGCCGCCCATTGCCCCAGGTTCAATTCGCGGTAGCCGGAAGGCTTGCGATCGAGACTGTGATGGGTGGTCAGCACCACGGTGCCGCCCTGCTCGCAATGGGCCGCCAGGTGCGCTTCGAGCTGAGCCACGCCCTGCTTGTCGAGGGCCGTGAACGGCTCGTCGAGAATCCACAGTGGCGGGCTGTCCAGGTACAGCCGGGCCAATGCCACCCGGCGCTGCTGGCCGGCAGACAGGGTATGGCAGGGTACGTCTTCGAAACCGCGCAGGCCGACGGCCGCCAGCGCAGCCCAGATCACCTCGGTGCTGGCCGGCTGGTGCAGCGCGCACAACCACGCCAGGTTTTCCTCGGCGGTGAGCAGGTCCTTGATACCCGCAGCATGGCCGATCCACAGCAGGATGCTGGCCAAGGCATGCCGTTGTTCGGCCAATGGCTTGCCGCCCAGCAGGATCTGCCCGGCGGTCGGCTGCATCAGCCCGGCCAACAGGCGCAGCAGGCTGGTCTTGCCGCTGCCGTTGGGGCCACTGATCTGCAGCATGTCGCCCGGGCGCAACTCGAAATCGAGGTGCTCGAACAGCAGGCGCCAGTCGCGCTCGCAGGCCAGGCCTGCGGCTTGGAGGTGAAGGGTCACGGTTTCGCCTTATCCAGTTTACGGCTCAAGTCGCCCCACGCGCTGCCGTTATACTGGCAGTGGCGGACGGGCGGCATTATTACATGCACGGCCGCGCTGCCAAGGGGCGGGTTCGACAGGTTGTATACAATCATGACTGAAATCAATAGTCTCGGCGCACAAACCGTGGTCAACCCGCAGGCAATCAAGGCCGCGCTGACCGGTGACCTGCTGAACCTGACGCAAGCGCAACCCGGGCTGCTCAAGCCTGGTGAAACGGCGCAGGCCGAAGTGCTGACGCTGCGCCAGTCGGGCAATGAATTCCAGCTGGTGCTGCGGCTGATGCTGGCCAACGGCAACCAGGCGCAGCTCCAGGCCAATGCCAGCCAACCCTTCCCCCAAGGCAGCCAGTTCACCGTCAGCCAGCCAGAAAGCAACCGCCTGGCGGTCATGGTCCAGCAGGCCACGGCCAGCAACGTCACCACCCTTACCCAGCTCGATACCAGCAAGGTGCCGGTGGGCACCCTGTTGCAAGGCAAAGTACTGACCAACCAACTGCTGGCCCCGGCCAGCTACCGCGCCCTGGTGAGTTTGCTCAACAGCGCCCAGGCCGGTTCCATCCTGACCATCGACAGCCCGCGCCCCTTGCCGGTAGGCAGCCTGCTCAGCGCGCGCGTGCAAGGCGACCAGTCGCTGCAATTCGTGCCACTCAGCGGCCGCCAGGACCAGCTCAACATCGCCCAGCAATTGCTCACCCAACAAGGCCGACAGGCCTCGTTGCCGGGCTTGCTCAATGCCCTGCAGCAAATGGCCAGCGACCCGAGTGGCAATGGCGAACTACGCGCCAGTGCCGAGCGGCTACTGGCCAACCTGCCAGACGCCCGCCAACTGGGCGATGGCAAGGCGCTTGCCCAGGCCTTGAGCAACAGCGGCACCTTCCTCGAAGCAAAACTGCTCGGTGGCCTCAGCGCCAGTGTGGCGACCGATTTGAAGGCACAACTGGTCAGGCTGGTGGCACAGGCGCAAGCGACAGCCCCGGCCAGCCCTATACTGGCTTCGGCGGCCCTGGCCCAGGCATTGCCGGCCATGGCCCGTAGCGCCCTGGGCATGCTCGACCGGGTCAGCCCGCGGCAGCAACCGGGCAGTTTCCCCCTGCCCTCAAGGCTGCTGCAGGCAATGGAACATGAAGGCGACCTGCAACAGTTGCTGCGCCTGGCCGCCGCCGCCATTTCACGCCTGCAGAGCCACGCCCTGAGCAGCTTGCAACAATCCGGCACGCTGGATAACGGCAACCAGCAGACCACTTGGCAAACCGAAATCCCGGTGCGCCATGGCCAAGAGTTCATCCCCCTGCAGGTCAAGATGCAGCGCGAGGAACCCCCACAACAGCAGGCTGATCGCCAACGTGAACAACAGGACCCCCTGCAGGCACTCTGGCGTATCGAGCTAGCCTTCGACCTGGCGCCGCTCGGCCCCCTGCAGGTTCAGGCGCAATTGCTTCAGGGAAGGCTGTCCGGCCAACTGTGGGCCGAACGCGAGCAGACCGCACGCCTGATCGACAGCCAACTCGGCGCGCTGCGCGACCGCCTGCTAGCCCGGGGCGTGGACGTCGGCGAGCTGGAATGCCACCCAGGCATCCCGCCACAAGGGCCGCGCACACGTGTGGAACAACGCTGGGTGGACGAAACCGCATGAGCAGCAAACAACCGCGCCAGGCCATTGCCCTGAGCTACGACGGCCAGCAGGCCCCCACGCTCAGTGCCAAGGGCGACGACGCGCTGGCAGAAGAAATCCTGGCGATTGCCCGCGAACACGAAGTGCCGATCTACGAGAACGCCGAGTTGGTCAGCCTGCTGGCGCGGTTGGAGCTGGGCGATCAAATACCCGAGGCACTGTACCTCACCATTGCCGAGATCATTGCCTTTGCCTGGCACCTGCGCGGCAAGGTACCCGCCGGCTTCGAGGGTGAAGGCTGATAGGGGCCTGTCGCAGCATCTTCACGCCTAGAAACATGTACCACCCCACTCCCTCCCCCGCGCTCAACCTTGTCAGCCCCCCACGTACAAGGTGACCCGCATGATCGACAGTAGAATCAACGCCAAGGGTGTGCAGTTCGTCGTAGACCATCTGGCCAATATCCCGCGCCCAGACCGCGAAGCCAACCGCATGATCCGCGCGTGGCTTGCCGGGCAAGGTGTGAACATCGACCCGGACCTGGTCGATGTGGTCACCCTGCACTACCGGCCGGATGAACAAGGGTATCTGGCAGAGGTCCAGCAGACCCAGAGCATGACCCAGGCGCTGCTGGGCAACTGGCAAGGGGAGTCCGACAACAACCTGATCGGCGCGCTGTTTGCCAGCCCATGGGCGGGAGCCTTTCCCCAGGGGCCCTTGAAGCTGGTCGATCGCCTGCCAGCGCTGGGCTTCGGCCATCAGGGCGCCGCCTTCGAAGTGTACAACGGCCTGTTCCAGCGGTCGCACCCTGCTCGTTACGATGCTTCGACCCACGTTCAGGTACCGGCTGAAGCCTTCCAGCATTTCATAGAGGAATTGGATTTTCACGGCCCGTTCAAAACCATGCTCGACACTTACTGGCAACAGCACCTGAGCAATCACCGCTTAGCCAGCAAGCTGAATTTCATCGCCGCCTGCAACGCCCAGGTCAGCCAGGGACGCCTGAGCGATGCCGCCAGGAAACTGGCCTGGCGAGCCGCTGGCCTGATGCCGCGACGCCGCAAAGTACGGGTGAGCACGCTGAACATCTATGGCTATGCGGCCACCGACCTGTTGTACATCAACGACCCTCGCAGCGATCTGACCCTGCTGTACCTGCCAGGTAACAGCTCGCCTTTGCTCGAATTCGAAAGCGAGAACCTACTCAAGGACTGGGTGGGCGATCAGTGCAAAGACCCTACCCGGCGCGACGCACTCAAGCAGCACTTCAGGCTTGCCGACCGTCCCCCAGGCCTCGATTTCAGTGGTCTGGACACCGCCCTAGAGGGCCTTGGCGATTATCCAAACCGGCACCGACTGCCGCCTGAACATGGCTTTTTCAACGATGATGGCGTCTGGGCACCCAGAACCTATGTGAACTACAAACCTGGCAAATACAACCCCAAACTGACCGGGGATATGTTCGCGGCCTTGACCGAGCGCCAGCGCCAGCGCAGTTACGACGATGCAGACTTTGTCATTACCACCGATAGCCAGGTAACCAAGGGCAAATGGCGTGGCTACCTCACCAATACCCTCAACCTGCTGGCACCCCTGTGCCTGGTAGTTCCAGGGCTGGCACCGCTGCTGGCGATCGGGGGCATTGCCCAGCTGGGCCTGGGCCTGGACCAGGTGATCAATGGCCGCAGCCTGAAAGCCAAGCAGGACGGTGTTGGCGACATTGCCTGGGGGCTGTTCAACGCCGCACCGCTGGCGATGGAGGATACGGCAAGCATCAAGGCCCTGTTCGAATTCAAAAGTGACGGCTTTGTCATACCACGCGAGGTCAACGGGCAGTTCGGCTATCCGTTGAGCCCGACCAGACCACCGCGGCTTCCAGAGCCAGAGGGAGCGGTCTATTTTCACAACCACGAGCCCATCGCGCCCCTTGCCGAAGGCGACCCGGCAATTGCCGGGGCGGTGGTACGTGTACCGCGCTACGATGGCGAATTCGATACCCTCGACGCCAGCATCCAGACCTACAACGCGCGCATGGTCTACGACCTGGAGCGGGATGCATTCATTCGCAAGGACGACCTGAACGAAGTCAACCCGCCAGCATTCATCGCAGTCCCCCACAGCCGCGACCTGGTCGCGCTCGACACACCCCGCCCAGTGACCAACACCATGCGCACCCGCAGCCTGCGTGCTTTGGGTATCGATTTGCCACTGCCTGTGCATATCCCGACACTGGCGCCAGACAGCTTGCCAATTCCCAAACGGATATCCAGCCTGTGGATCGGCAACAACCTCATCAGCGAACCATTACTGGCCAACCTTGCCGCCAACGCCGAGCGCCTCAGCGACAGTGAATACAGCCTAAGGCTGTTCCTGTCGAAGGCCTCGCCGACTGCCTATGAACAAAACACAAGCCTGCTGGCAGCCAGGGCGCCCGGCCTGCAGGTGCTTCCACTTGAGGAACAAGCATTCTTCCGAGCGTTTCGCCAGAGCCGCTATCACGCGCAATACGAGGCAGCACTGGATGGCAACGGCGGCATTGCGACCAACTACGCGTCGGCATCCGATGTTCTGCGTTACCCGATGCTGCATCACGAAGGCGGGTTGTATATGGATGTCGACGACTCGTTGCTGGCAGCCGGGGAGTACCGCGAGATCATCGATGGACAGCCGGTAGGGGCGCCCGGCGAATCGATCGATCAGGTCGAGTTGCGCACCGCGCCCAATGGCCTGCTGCTGGCACCGCCCATGTCCAACGAGAAAATGAGCATGAACTGCCTGTACAACACCAGCCTCATCGGCAGCCACCCAGGCAACCCCGTGCTCGAGGCCATTTCCGAGGAAATGCTCGCACGCTATCAGACCGCCGCAGACTTCTACGACAGCCGACCGAGCCTGGCGCAGGACCCGGCTGGTTTCTACCGCTATGCCAGCAAACTCAGCTATCTCACCGGCCCGGCGCTGGTCACCGAGGTGGTCGACCGCCACCTGCCGGGTCTGCGTACCCTGCGCCAGATCATCAACCTGCACACCATGCCGCGTATCAATAGCTACCGCTTCATCGACGTTGCACAGGCCAACGCAGCGCTGAAAAAGCTGCTGCCCCTGAACCGTTTTGCCAAGGTCGGCGGCAACCACTCGTGGGTGAACAACTGAGATGCCATTCGTAAAGCTTCCCCCCACCCCCTCGCCCGTGATTGGCCAGGCAGGCAAACGTCATGTCACGTCCCTGCTCAGCCGTGTGCCCCGCCCTGATCGTCAAGCTGGCGCTGCAATAAGCGCGTGGGCACGACAGCACCCTGGGTGAGGGATTGTCCAAGGGCGGACTGTTCGACGACCTCGATGACTACTCCGTTTACCAGAACAGCGCCTGCTGCCGCTCGAACAGGTGGCCCATGCGGGCAATGCGCAAGGCTACTGAGCAGGTCTCGCAGCGCTGTTCAGGTCGAGCGCCGCGCAGGCGTCACTCGACTAAACAGACGACGACCCTGCTGACACAGTTACTTGCCAACCGCCGTCAAGGAGCCCGGTGCAGCTTGCTCATCAGCTCCGCCTCGGCCTGGGTCAGCCCGCAGGTTTCGGTCAGTTCGGAAATGCTTGCACCCATGCCCACCAGCTTGGCTGCCTGGCTGAAGGTGACATCGCTCGGGTCACGTTGCTCCAGGCGCTCCAGCCGGTCGGGCACAGTGGCCACCTCGGTGCGCAACGCGTGGATGGCTTCGCCCATGCGCACGGTACCGTTCTGGTAGTCATCCAGGCGCTTGGCCAGGTCCTTGATGCGCTGGTCACGCAGCGCATCACCCTGGGCCTGCTGGGCAGCCAGCTCGCGCTGGCGCTTGCTGTAGTTGAGGAAAAACCACAGGCTCAGCGCCCACAGCAGCGCCAGGAAGATGACAGCAACCTCGAAAATCAACTCAGATGTTCTCCAGTTCGGACCACTCTTCCTCGGTCATCATCTTGTCCAGCTCGACCAGGATCAGCAGCTCGCCGTTCTTGTTGCACACGCCCTGGATGAACTTGGCAGACTCTTCATTACCCACGTTCGGCGCAGTCTCGATCTCCGACTGGCGCAGGTAGACCACCTCGGCCACGCTGTCGACCAGGATGCCGACCACTTGCTTGTCGGCCTCGATGATGACGATACGGGTGTTGTCGGTCACCTCGGTGGGCATCAGGCCGAAGCGCTGACGGGTATCGATTACCGTCACCACATTGCCACGCAGGTTGATGATGCCCAGCACGTAGCTGGGCGCGCCCGGTACCGGGGCGATCTCGGTGTAACGCAGCACTTCCTGCACCTGCATCACATTGATGCCGTAGGACTCGTTGTCCAGCCGGAAGGTTACCCACTGCAGGATCGGATCTTCAGAACCCTGTGCAGACGACTTTTTCATTCCCCTAGCCCTCAAAATCCGCCAATGGCGGTGTGTTCGCAGTTATTTGTGTTTGGCATGCAGCTGTTTGACTGCGCCACTGGCGATCAGCTCGGCCAGTTCGGCGACGTCCAGCAGCGCACACATGTGTTCGATCACCGTGCCGGCCAACCACGGGCGCTGGCCACGCTGGCTGCGCCACTTGATCTCGGACGGGTCCAGGCGCAGCGAGCGGCTGACCTGGTGCACCGCCAGCCCCCATTCGTAGCCCTGGACGGAAATCACGTAATGCAGGCCCTGGCGAAAATCGTCGCGGTAGCGGTCGGGCATCACCCAGCGTGCGGTGTCCAGTACCTTCAGGTTGCCCGCCTGGCAGGTTAGGATGCCGAGAAACCAGTCGGGCTGGCCGAACAGCGGTGTCAGCTCCTGGCCTTCCAGGCTGTAGATGGACCCCAGGCACACCAGCGGCACCGCCAGGGTCAGCCCGGCTACGTCGAACAGCAGGCACTCGAACGGCTCGGCAGCCCAGGCCGGTCGACCGTCGAGCGTGGCAGGCGGTGCCGGCACATCCGGCGCAGGCAGGTGCACTTCGACCAGCGGCACGACGGGTTCAGGGGCCTGGACCTCAGTCAGGACAGGGATGCTGGCTTCGGCCACCACCTCGGCCTCGACCACCGCCACCACCGGCTCTTCGACAGGCAACACCGTTGGCAGAACCTTCAGCTGCGGTTCGGCAAAAGGCTTCGCAACGCTGCTGGCAACAGGGGCCTGCTGGCGCACATCGCGGGCCTGCTCCTCGCGCACGGCGGCGGCAAACTCGTCGCTCGCGGCGGGCAGGTCAAGTAGGTCCTCAGCCTCGGTGGCTTCCTGCAGCAGGCCATCGAGATACGATTGCAGCGCCAGTTGCGGCCGGGTGCCGGTCTTCACGGTCATGACGCCACCTGCACGGCAGTCTTGTAGGTGAGCAGGTGCTTGAGCAGCGCCCGGTAGGCGATCACACCGCGGCTCTTGCCATCGAACTGTGACGGCGTGACGCCGTTGCGGCTGGCATCGCGCAAGCGTGTGTCGACCGGGATATAGCCCTGCCATACCTGCTGTTCATAGGTATCGCGCAGCACCTTGAGGGTGCCCAGCGAGGCCTGGGTACGGCGGTCGAACAGGGTCGGCACGATCTGGTACGGCAAGGCCTGCTTGCGCGAACGGTTGATCATGGCCAGCGTGCCGATCATCCGCTCCAGGCCCTTGACTGCCAGGAACTCGGTCTGCACCGGGATCACCAACTGCTGGCTGGCAGCCAGGGCATTGACCATCAGCACGCCGAGCAGCGGCGGGCTGTCGATCAAGGCAAAGTCGAAATCCTGCCACAACTGCGCCAGACTCTTGGCGACCACCAGGCCCAGGCCACTCTGCCCGGGCGACTGACGCTCCAGCACCGCCAGTGCGGTGCTCGACGGCAGCAGCGAGATGCGCTCGTGGCTGGTAGGCAGCAGCAGTTGCCCGGGCAGGCCGTCAGGCACCTGGCCCTTGTGCAGGAACAAGTCGTAGCAGCTGTGCTCCAGGGCATCGGGGTTGTGCCCGAAATAGCTGGTCATCGAGCCATGGGGGTCGAGGTCGACGACCACCACGCGCTTGCCCGCCTCAGCCAGCAGGCCGGCCAGGGCGATGGTGGTGGTGGTCTTGCCGACCCCGCCTTTTTGATTGGCTACTGCCCAGACTCTCATAGGACAACTCTTGATTCATTGATGCCGCGACCCCCTGTGGGAGCCGGCTTGCCGGCGGTCACCGGCAGAGCCGGTGCCACACACCGCGTTGCCTGCATCGCCGGCAAGCCGGCTCCCACAGGGTATGGGGCGACAGAGAATTGACGAGTCACTGCCCCGCCGTCGTTACTGGCGTTGCCGGTGCACTTTGTGTGCCAGCACGGCGCAAGGCGGCGTCCGGGGTGGCGTTGGCCGTGCCGGAACCGGTCAAACTGCGGCGCACTTCGAGGTTGCGGGAAATCACAAGCACCACTCGGCGGTTGCGCGCACGGCCCTCGGCCGTGTCGTTGCTGGCCACCGGCTGATATTCGCCATAACCTACCGACGCCATGCGCCCGGGGTTCACCCCCTCCATCGCCAGCAGGCGCACGATGCTCGCTGCACGCGCCGACGACAACTCCCAGTTGGTCGGGTACTGCGCCGTGCGGATCGGCAGGTTGTCGGTAAAGCCCTCAACGTGCACCGGGTTGGCGAACGGCTTGAGGATGTTCGCGACCTTTTCGATGATGTCGAACGCCTTGTCGCTGGGCATGGCATCACCGCTGCCGAACAGCAACGACGAGTTGAGCTCGATCTCAACCCACAGCTCGTTGCCGCGCACGGTCATCTGGTCGGACTTGATCAAGTCGCCAAACGCATCGCGCACGTCGTCGCTGATGGTTTTCAGTGGGTCGACGCTGTTCTGCGCAAGGCCCGCATCAATCTGTTCGCTGTCCTTGATCAACGGCTCGGCCGGCCTGACGCTAAGCGGCTGCTCATCGCCAATGGGGATCGGCTTCATGCTCCGCTCAGGGTCGTTGAACACCCCCAGCAGCGCTTGCGAGATGACCTTGTACTTGCCCTCGTTGATCGAAGAAATCGAATACATGACCACGAAAAAGGCGAACAGCAAGGTGATGAAGTCGGCGTACGACACCAGCCAGCGCTCGTGGTTTTCGTGTTCCTCGGTATGACGACGGCGACGCATGGGTTACTCCATGA
>Ga0213821_1001550_pt1 | contig 10423 bp, 9 predicted proteins | sample MC6MC0909MG_FD_179894 | JGI IMG/M metagenome (GOLD analysis project Ga0213821, IMG submission 179894) | Enriched soil aggregate microbial communities from Iowa State University, Ames, United States - MC6-MC0909-MG | ecosystem: Environmental > Terrestrial > Soil > Unclassified | place: USA: Iowa...
GCCTTACGATAAGCATGCATGAGGTCCTTTTCGGTTAAAGCACCACGCTGACCGTCGCCAAACGGTTAGGGTGGCAGCTGTACGCAGGTTGGCGAACCGAGGAAAAGGAACCCGGCAGACCCGAAGATCTCCCACGCACAGCCGCCATTACACGAAACTGCGGACGCAAAAAAGGTGGGTGCAGTTCTGGGAGGCTGGGGCGGGGTGCGCTTTGCTTGAGGCCTGATCGCGGGAAATGGCAATCAGGTCTTTTAAACGGTGCGGAGACAGGAATCGAATATAGGCCATATCACTCAACAAACATTGGGTATCTGGCTGCCACTCTCCTATTTGTATCCCTAAACGTATCCCTAAATTTCATTCTACCCTCCTCTAGCCCGAACACGACCCTGGTCGCTACGCTGTAACCAGCAGGGAAGCTCCAGCGAGGGGGCTGGTAAGACCTGCACATTGCCAACAACTCATAAGTAGGGATACGGATATGCCATTCAACGAAAGCGTTGTACGAAAAAATCTGGCAAAAATATTAGACATGCTGGAAGAAGGCATGACGTTAATCAAAGAAGAATTCCACCTACCTAACAAGCACGGCACAAGTGGATTCATTGATATTTTTGCGAGAGACAAAGACGGCAAACTGGTAGTTATCGAAGTAAAAATAAGCAAGCAAGCTGAGCGAGACGCCATTACAGAATTATTCAAATACATAACGCTACTCAAACAAAAAATGTCGATAAAAGACAGTGAAATTAGACTGATAGTTATATCAACAGATTGGCGAGAGCTGTTAACACCATTTTCAGAATTTCATTGGAACACAAATTACAATAGCCAGGGATTCATAGCAACTGTAGACTCAACCGGAAGCCCCATAGAGCTTAAGCCTGTGCAGCTTCTTAGCAAGCACACTGGGCGAAGGATAATCCCTAGGCACTGGATCCAAACTTACGAATCAAAAGTGGCTAGGGACATCGGCGCGGTATCGTACGGTACACAAATCGAAGGCCTGGGAATTAAAAATTTTGTAATCGCACTCTTCACCTACAACTATCCGCAGTATGGAATTAGCGGCTACGGATTTTATTTTGGCCAACAGGAAGAGAATCTGCAACTATACAAAGGAATTCTGAAATCCCATAACCGTGAGCGATACAAGGAAATCTCTTCATATACGAAGACCTTATCCGAACCAGAAGATATACTGAATGAATTCGCAGACGCGGCAACAGAGATGGTCGACGTACCCGCAGACGAAATGGAAATCGGCCATCCTGAAAAGATTAAAGCATATCTTCAAAATGACTCCTGGCAAATCGAAAAAATAGAACGCTATGGCTCGTTCAGCCAAGATATACGCCTTCAAGACCAGGACATTATAAGTGATCTCTGTGGTTACACAGGTGGTTCGCATGTGTGGTTTTCCGCTACGGTTCGAGCAACTGACAAATCCCATTTAAATGAAGTAAAACAAAACTATCCAAATTGCCTTTTCCATAACGATGATTGGCGAACGTCAATAAGAGACCTTCTCGATTATTTTGAAACAAAGCCAGAAACAGCAACACTACACCTAAATATATTCAATCCGGAAAACATACTAGAAACAATCTCTCTAGTATTAAAAAAACAAGACACAAAATACTTACCCAACTTCTTCCTCGCAATAGAAAACGAAAAAGAAAAAGAACTAGAAATATTTCACGGGACAATCGAACCAACTCACCAACCCAAACTCAAACCGCAAGAAATAGCGAGCAAATATTTTGACGGGAGCTTTTCGAACGCCGTAATGCAGAGCTTCTTTCATGAAATGGCCCCCATAAACTCATCAATCATGGGAGAGCTCGGACTAAAGTACTCAGTCTCATATATTAAATTTAGAAACGGCGAAGAAGAAGAAAGCGGCGCAAATCCAAAAGTTCGCGGAACAAGAATAACCCATAGCAGCTCCCAGTTAGAAGGAGACCTATTATCCTGGCTTTCTGCACACCCCAAAATGGCATCTAAAATCGCAGATGAATATATGTCAGCCATCATTACCCCTAGCGGTTCCGCCGCGCTATGGTGAGTTAATAAATAAGTCTAAATATCACACTGACAATTTCAGCAATCGATTAGGCGCTGTAAATCTAAGCGGAGTCGCGCATGAGAAATTCGCTCGCCTCCGCAATTTAACGCGCCAGATAAATCACCAGGCATTGTTGTTCACTTGGTTAACTGTTCACTAAGATTGAAAATGATCCGCTAATGAAGGAGCGCGGGTTTCCTGCCCCGTACTTCATGCATTTCTGCAGGGTCCCCGCCCGGTTCCCTTTTAGCCCTCCCACAATACCTGCTGATACCTTTTTCGCTGAAGGACACACTGCAACCAGGGCGGGGGATGAGCACGTATCGTTTAAGGTTGCAGGTGTTGCAGGTGTTGCAGGTGTTCCACAATAGCTAAGTGACTGATTTTAAAGAATTAAATCTGAAAAATAGTCTCTCAGATCTAACGTGTTACACACCTGGGTTAAAGTGTATCCGGTGTTACAAAGGCCTTTCGCTTTCGGCCAAAAGCGGTCATTCCGCCTATCTACCAAACTAGGGATGAGTCATCTTGGGTGATCCAGCGACCGAGTTATCCCTTTACCTTGTCTGCCCAAGCGAGGTGGGCGCAGAGCATGTGAGTAGGTGCGAGGATCAATGAGATTAACGGTTTCAATTGTAACGCGCAGAGCATGATAGTTGCGCTGCGCCACTTTCCAGTGCGCCGACCTGGTGCATTAACCTGCACTCGCCACCTTACCGGCTGCGGCTGCGCTGTCCGTCATCGACCGCGCATGTCTAGCTCAACAACAGCACGGCTGGCTTTATGCCGTTAGAGCATCAAGGCGTAGACAGCAACTTGGCTGCGCAATGAGTGATGCGTGCGAGATCAGCGACTACCCTTCAACGCATTCGAACCTGGCCTGTCAAGGCAGCGGATGTTTTACTTCCCTGGACTCGGCGGCCAATGCTCTTATGCCTCGCCCGTGGTTTCCTCGGTTTTCCCGGATTTGAACAAGGAGGCGAACCACTTCTTGGATGCAAACTTCTTGTACAACCGAGGGGCCTGAGTTCTCAGCTTGGCTACCACCGACACCATGGCCTCGCGAAGATCCTTGGAATATCGATACGCTCCAATTTGATCGGCTTTGCTGTCCAGGAACAGCGCCACTTTATCCGCTGAAGCCGAAGCCCTGCCCACTGCATCCAACAGCCTGATCAACCGGGATGCTTCGTCGGCATTGGTAGGTTGAATGTCCTGAATGAGTGAAGCAAAGCTTTGAAGCACAGAAATTAGTCGATCAATTTGCTGTGGGTCGGAGTAGAAAAGCGAACGCAGGCGTGCTCCGACAACGTGTTTCAACGGCGGATCCAAGACCTCGATCATCGCCTGGAGAAGAGCGATCGTAGCACCGTCCAGCTCAAACTCAGCGTCACCCTCGACATAGTGATTGAGCGAAGCCACGACGCTGTCGGCGATAGTGGAAGCTCCAGATAGACTCATGCCTCGAGCCGGCGTCGCCTGAAGGATCTTGGTCATTTGAGGCAGTGCTTGCCCGATCACTGCACACCACTGTTCCTCGGTTCGACTCGGAGCATCTACCAGCTTGAAGGCGAACGTTTTGAAATTCTTGAAGCGTTCGCTGCTAGACGCTAAAGCCAGATCTAGGAATTTCAGATCCACTTCGTTGAGCTGCTTCAAGCCCTGCTCTGTACGCAGATCCCAGCTTTCGAACCACGACAGAACCTCTTCCGCACTTACTCCCGCAGGCTCTACCACTTCGGTCAATACAGTGAAATTCTTCATCATCCACGGTACCGGTAGCCGCGAAAGGTGTTTCTCCTTGATGAGTTTGGCAATGTACGGCGCAACCGCCTCGGCCACTTCGCTGGTTACCAGCGGCAAGATATCTGTGCATTTCAATGTCGCGTTCCCGAGCGCCCAGAACAGCTCGGAGACAAAGACCTGACCCAGACCTGGAATCGCCTTGAGTGCCGCAAGATCCGCTTCTCGCATGTACACGATAGCTGCGACTGCGCGAATAGTGTCTGTAGGATCGCTAGACAACAGCGATGCCAAAGTCGTCAATACGGTAGAGTCGATCGTCTCTGCAAGCGCCAAGCAAACCACCGCTGCGTCTTCCGATCCGCCATCGCAAAGTTTGGCGATCACCGCTACTTCAGCCGCACTGATCCCACCAGCGACCCCTTCGGCCACGCTGCGATGCTTATAGGCCCATACGAGCGCCGGGACTATCTGATCACTGTCCAACGGCGAGGCAGTGAGCACATGATCGTCTGTACTCACCAATTGCAGATTAGCATTCGGATAGGCCTTTTCGCTCGGCTCGAAGTCGATGGCCCGAATGACCTTCATCTGGTTGATGGCCGGCAGGAGGTGCATGACGCATTCGACTCGATCCAAGACCATACCGTCGAACGTTTCACCGACCCCATTCAGGTACTCATCGTATTCAACAAGGTCTGCCTTGAGCACAGCAAATTCCGCCTCTTCATACGGCTCACCTATACGTACATCGATCGAGTCAGCAAGACTCTTCCCATGCGCGGTGATCAAGCCGCGATCAAGACCCAACTCGATACACTTCTCGACGGACTGATAGAAAGCTGCATTACCTCTGGTCTTTTTAGGAAGCACCTCTAAGCGCTCGGCGTTGAGCTGCTTCATTAGATCTGCCGCCCATTCTCCGCCATGCTTGGCATGCGCCGCGCTGATGACGGGCAGAAGAACCGACAATGTCGGGGCCGTAGCCAAATACCGCTTGAAAGCGTCGGCAAAACCAAAGAGCGAGGTCAGCGAGAACAGCTTGTTTTCGTCGCCCGAGTCAACGGCATTCAGCAGAGGCTCATCGATCAGCTCAGCAATTGCAATTTTGCTGGTCGTCAGGAAGTGGATCTGAAGTAACTGTATCTGCCAACCCTCTTCCATCCCTTCACCGCACAAAACTCCTAACAATTCCTGCGTCTGAGAATACTTTGCCGCAGTCGCATCATCGACCTTATTCTCGGTTTTGAACGCCTGAGAAATCCCATCTCGCCTGAGAATTTCCTCCATGGGCACTTCGCTGTATCGGCAAAGTAGAATATGTGCCGCAATGCATACTAGGTTTATCTGCTCACCCACCACCAAAGCGGTGGTAGCAATATCGTTTATGTATTTTTTCTGCAGCCTGGGGGTGACCAATCCATTGGCCATTGGACTGTGCCGATGGAGCAGGTGCGCGCACTGCTCTGACAGCTGAGCGTCCGCAGCCGGGAAGGTGTGCCCCCAAAGTTTCTTGAAACCGTCCTTCCACCCGGAGGTGATGACAGGCGGGGCGCGGAAAACAACTGGGAATTTTTTGGCAATGAAGTCTCGCGAATCGTACTTGCGATCCGCATCGGCACCGAGATAGGCAGCAACTTTATTCGAGCAAAATGGCACGACTACGGTCAGGTTTTCAGCTGACGCCACCGAGGTAAAGATTTCTAAGTCGCTCCAAACGTTACGAAGGCTGTCTTTTGGCAACCTGTCGAGGTTATCAAGGATTACAACATAATGCTGAGCAGTTACTAGCGTTAGTTGATGAGACAAAGTTCGCTTCAGATCAAGCGGAGTCACTTCCTTAGCAGTTTCGATCTTTTCATTGATCGTATCTTCGCTCGAACCTTTGAATAGACTGAGCAGACTCCATTTTTTGTTGGCTTTACCTATCTTCTTCTTTCGATTGAATAGCCACGCAAATAATAGGACTAAAACAGGACTTAACAAGGCGGCCCAGTTCACCAATAGCAATGTACTTGAAACCTCAACCACGGGCTTTGCAAGGGTCTCGGTAGCAGGCTTCGTTAGCTTGAATATTTCCTTGAATGCGCTGGTGGAAAAGAACAAGCTTGCGAGCAGTGCCAGCGCCCAAGCACTTGCATGGCTAGTGGTGATCTTGGTGTATTCGAATTCACGCCCGAGGGCGACATCCCGACTTTTAGCCAGAGACTCGGCCTCAGCGCTGTCGGTTTCTACATCTTTCAGCAACTGCTCGGTGAACAGTTCGATAAAATTGCTTTTGATGGAGCCTTGATAGTTTTGCTCGCAGTCAAACAACCAAACACGGTAGCTATCATCGGAAGCCTTCAGCTTCGACCCGAGCATCGTCAATATCGAGCTTTTACCCGAACCAAACTCTCCGTCCAGGCCGATCACCTGAGAGGAATTAGGCGTCATGATGTAGCTATGCATCGCTGTCGCCACCTTGTCGTGGCTGCCGCCGGGGAATAAATCCCGATCAGCGGGGAGTTCGGTATGAAAATTGATCAATTCCGCATAGTCCCTGGAATACGTCAGATTGCCGGAGGAATGTGGATGCTCCTCAACGGGGCCTGCAGACTCCTCGCTGGAATCCGTTCTGGTGCAGTCAATCCTAGCTGACAAGACAGCCTGATGGATAGCACAATGGCAGCAGAAGTGTAGGTCGCTGATCGTAGCGATGATGTTCATGGCAAGTCCTCCACGCGCGGAGGACAAGGACGGCTAGCCAAAGCAATGGTCGCTAACTCGACCCAAAACTGCCAGTCAAACTCCTAGCAACTCAGGGGTCACTCAAGCAACCTAGATTGTTCGCCGAAGGTGAAAAATGCTCATCGAAGGAAATACACAGGTACCAATTTCAGCCATTTGATGTATAAAAGTGGATGGCGCTGCTTGCAGCGGTTGAACGGTTCAGTGCAGGAGGCATTGTGGTTTCATTCATGTGGTGGCTAGGGCTAGTCTCTGCGGTAGCTTCAATAGGCAGCGCCATCTGGGCAGCAGTCGAGGCACGAGCTTCAGCCAAGTCGGCCTCCCAAGCTGAACTAGTCCGGGACCGAATGGTTAATCATCGATATGTGGCCGAGTCACACCAACTCCTCCAGTCCACGCGAGCGATACTTCAGACGGTTGCTGCTATAGGCCCATCTTGCATGAAAAGTAATCTTCGTGGCCTGGATCTCAGAAATATATCTGCACAACTTGTAAATTACTGCACAACTTTAAATGAAAGCAGTTATCTCTTTGGGGACGCGAAAAACCCTGCCATGACGCTATCCGACGAGCTTTTGCAAAAAGCGGAAGTCATTGCAGCCGCCCAATCATTTGAAGACGTCACGCTCGCGGGCAGGCAGGCTTTTGCAGGAATAAACTTATTTCTGCCCAAGATAAAGCAAATATCGGACGAACGACGAGAAAATGTGTGAGGGAGTTCAATGAAGCTGACTAATGGCGAACGACTGATAACGCTGATGCTATGCGAGCTATATGACAAGCTGGATGTTGTAGGCGAGGTTGATCCGGACTTCTTACGCACAGCGATTTATACCGAGAACGAGTGGAGCTTGGCATGGAAATATCCAGGTATTCCTTTTGAGCCGGGAGAAGAGCCGCCTGAGCTGCGAGAGGTACTAGATATTCTAGAGATGTGGAGCTTTATCGAATCGTCATACTCTGAGTTAAGCGAGTCCGATAAAGCATCCTTACTTACCAAGACACATCCGTTTTCAACTGCGCCGAAGTTCCCTGGCTTCGATGGAAACAATGAATCTGAATACATAAGCATTAGCTCGATACTAATTGATCAGCTTGATCGATTCCAAGATTTCAGTGGCCGAGACCTCAACGCGCATATGCCTACATTGAGTACTTATCGAAGGATGCTCGCGAAGTTCAGAGAGGTCAGAGAGGGGAACTGGAATCTTCTTGACGTCGACGATCTTGAAAGTATCTTGGCTGAGAGGGTACACCCAGAAAACCGACTTTAAGAACGCGCGGCGCCAATTGATTATCGCCGTTGACTAGCTTCTGCTTCCGGTCGATTTCGGTCCTTACCAGAGCGTTATTCGGCCAGAAGCAAACATTGAGTTCTCGAGTCTTGTTGTGACCTCCAACGGTTGGATCGGCTATAAATCCATGATACACACATAAAATAATATCGCACTACTTAGCACTTTTTCATTGCAGCGATCATCATGAACGCAGAACTTATAAAAATCGTAGACAACCATAAAAAGGTCTAGGCTCAGCACAGGACTACGACAAGAAAAATATTGCACGAGTCCGACTAACCAGTTAATGAAGACTATAGCCATAACTATAAAGATGAAGAAGTCACGCAAATTCGACGCCGCCCCCACCAAAGTCCAAACCAGTAAGCATGATGGCAAGCCATTCGCGCATAGCGAATCTATTTACCCAAATTAATTTTACGAATAAATATAGTCTTTGCGCACTTTTGCCCGATCAATTTAATGCCTGTTTCTGGCCGTCTAGCAACTGGGCGCCTGTGTGCACTTCGAATCCACGTAGACTAGCGAGATTATCTATTTAGCGCGGGCACATTACCAAAAAGAAAAAGGGACCTCTTGGCCCCTTTCCCATTTTCGTCATGGGGACTGCCGATGCTTACAGCCGCCGTCCAAGGTAACCCTCTATCCGACGAATCTCAAAATTGATTACGTTGATGGAACCAACCTCGACTTTGGTCAATGTCTTGTAGTTCCCCTTGATTATTTCGACCAGGTTTATGAGGTGGAGCTTTCGGGCGCCTAAATCCTGCAGCAGTAACTCCGCACTTTTAGCTTTTTCACTCATGGCGATACCTAGGAATTACGCACTCTCAGTATGATAGCGGGCATGGGCCCGATGCAACATACAATTAAAATTATGTAATACGGCCTTACCTGCGCCGTTACGATGCTTCGACTTCAACCAAGGTGGCGGCTTGCAGATCAATGATTTGCTCCGGCCCGTACTGATAGCTGAGCTTCAACAAATCGCTCCAATCCCAAGCAATATCGGAATCCAGCTCGTCGCGGACTTTAAAATCACGAAACGCATACTGGTCATGGCCCATGTAACGTTTTCCTGAGTACAGCTTTGCCCCTATGGCTATCAACTGCTGAACAGCCACATTCCACTCCTCCTGAAGGCGTTCAGTGGCAAGCCCCACTGCAGAACGCTCACTCTTTTCGTATTCGCGGATTGCTTCTTCGATATGTTCGTCGATGAGCTTGATTTCTTGCTCCATTGCCGAAACTATTAAACCTTGACGACGTTGCTGTTCCATTTCATCTGACAGAACTTTGGCAGCTTTCTGCACATCAGCTGCGGCCGATTTCTCGCCACCAGCATCTCCCCAGGCGACAGCCTGCGCATATGCACGAGCAGCCTCCTCCTCGGCTTGCCGAGCTTCGGTGATCGCCTGTTCGTTACGTGCTCGCAACTCCTCCAGTCGCGCTACCAGGATTTTCCTTTTGCCTTGGAGGTCAGCCTTGTCTAGAGACCAGTTCTCCATCTTCTCTTTGTAGGCAGCCATCAGCTCGACGCTGTTAGCTTTACGGTCAAACCAAGCGATACTGTGATCGATGAGGGAGATCTTATGCTCGATACTTCCAACCCTTGACACGGTGTTTCTCAGGTTGACCAGCATCTCTTCACCATCTCGAGTTCCAGCGAAGCTGAGATTACTCAATTGTTCTTCCCATTGAGCAATTTGCCCCTCTAGCTCTCGGATCTCTTGCTGATGGTTCCTGCGGTCGATGGTCAATTTCTCAAGACTTTGCATTGCTGTGTCATCCATAAAATTAAGGTAGGAGTTAAGCGGCTGGCGAGGCCGGGTGCGCCGGACCATGCCTCGTATGCGATGGCAGCTGTCAGGCCGCCACACCCTCTGCCAGCGGGGCGGTGTTAGGCTCGCTCAGCACCACATAGCAGCGCTGCATACCCATGCCTGGCAGGCGCACGGTGCAAGACGCTTTGCCGTCCTTGCCACTCTGCAGAACGCCTCGGTCAATTAACTCGCGGTTGACGGCGGTGATGTTCATTCCACGGAACACCTCCGAGCGCCATGCTTCAGGAAGCACGTAGTAGGTAATGGTCGTGTGCATGGTGTCGCCCATGCCGTGCTCCATGGTCTTGCGGAACCCCAAACGGTCGATCGTGCGGGGCCCGTGTTCATCGATCTTCGCAGCAGTGGATTCCCACCGGGTGAACCGGCTTTCACCGAAACGTTCGATGACCTGTCGCAGCCGCGCCATGATGGCTTCACCCTCCATATTCCCAGCACCGCCGCGCTCCGCCAGCCATGCGTGCAGGCAAACGCGAGCTGCCGTGAGCGCTGCGCCGTCTGGCCAGCCGGTCACGCCCAAAGCAGTGGCGAGCTCGCCCGCGGCCCCGGCCAGGCCGAAGCGAAGAGCAGCACGCTGGACCTGTCCACTTGCTGACGCCGGGAGGTTCTGTGCGATGAACTGCTCGACAGTACGACGCAAGATGCTCACCAGACCGGGAAGCTTGCCGGGAGCGCACAGGGCCTCCAGGAATGCTGTGAGCGGCGTACCGTAGAATTTGCTCACCCGCAGCTTGAGCGCATCT
>Ga0213821_1001551_pt1 | contig 10421 bp, 7 predicted proteins | sample MC6MC0909MG_FD_179894 | JGI IMG/M metagenome (GOLD analysis project Ga0213821, IMG submission 179894) | Enriched soil aggregate microbial communities from Iowa State University, Ames, United States - MC6-MC0909-MG | ecosystem: Environmental > Terrestrial > Soil > Unclassified | place: USA: Iowa...
CATTGGCCATCGCCACCGGTGCCAGCTCGGCGAGCCAGCAAGCGATCGGTACCGGGGTAATCGGCGGGATGCTCAGCGCGACCTTGGCGGTGGTGTTCGTGCCGGTGTTCTTTGTGGTGGTGATGCGTTTGTCTGAGCGCCGCCGCAAACCGGACGCGGTCGACGCTCAAAACACAGGCGTCTGATACAGCCAGTGGGGCTGCCTGGCAGCCCCATTGCTCCATCACTTACGCGATTTGGGTGCTTTGCTTTCCATCTCGCCGTCCCGTACAGCGTCTTTCAAACCTTTGCCGGGTGTGAACTTGACCTGAGTGGCAGCAGCAATCTCCATGGGGGCGCCGGTTCGTGGATGTCGGCCCATGCGCGCTGAACGTTGCGCGGGCTTGAAATTCCCAAACCCCACCAGTGAGATTTTCTTACCTCCGGCCAGTGATGTAGAAACAGCCTCCAAAAAGGCATCGACGGCTATTCGAGCCGCCATCTTGGTCACTTCGGTTTTAGCTGCGACGGCATCTATCAATTCTTGCTTGTTCAATCCAAGTCTCCTTGTCGTGCATCAATGCGCCGGTACAGGTGCCGGAGCGACACTCCATTTGAAGGGGGATCGGCCAATCGGCACAACTGGCAAAAATGTCAGGTCAACCCTTGCCGGACAGCCTGGACAATTGCGCTGCAGCGTGGGAGGGTGCGGTCCTTGAACATCAGGAACCGACACGATGACCCGCTCCCTGCCCCCCTTCTCTGCACTGATCCTCGCCGGTGGCCGCGGCCAGCGCATGGGTGGGCGTGACAAAGGTTTGGTGCCATGGCGGGGCGAACCCCTGGTGGCACATGTGCAACAGGTGGTGCGGGCGCTGAGCGATGATGTAGTGATTTCCTGCAACCGCAACCAGGACCTTTATCGCCCGTTTGCCGATCAGTTGGTGTCCGATCCCGAAGCGGACTTCCCGGGGCCGTTGGCCGGTGTAATTGCAGGACTGACGGTAGCCCGGCATGAGTGGGTGGTGGTGCTGGCCTGTGATGCACCACTGATTGAGCTAGGTTTGATCGAGAGTTTGCTGCAGCTGGCGGTAGCTAATGACAGTGCTGCCATGGTGCGCCAGGGTGGGTATTGGCAGCCGATGTTCAGCGTGCTGCCGCGCAGGTTGCTGCCGGTGCTTGAGCAGGCCTGGGCGGCGGGTGAGCGGAGTTTGCAAAAGGCGCTGTTGCTTGAGCCGGTGCAGGGGCTGGAGTGTGCCGAGGATGATCGGCGGTTGAGCAACTTCAATAGCCCCGACCTGCTGCAGGGCTGAGCTAGCGACTGCCTGTACCGGCCCTATCGCCGGCAAGCCGGCTCCCACAAGGTTCTTTTACGCAAGCCTCAGGCGTTGCGCATTACCTGTGGGAGCCGGCTTGCCGGCGATAGGGCCACCGAATGCGACACATCAACCATCAGTCAGCTCTTCGACACTGATCTCGCGCATCCTGAACTTCTGCACCTTGCCCGTCACCGTCATCGGGAACTCGTCGACAAAGCGGAAATGCCGGGGCACCTTGAAGTGCGCGATCCGCGCCCTCGCCCACTCGCGCAGTTCGTCCTCGCTGGCCGCATGCCCCGGGTGCAGCCGCACCCAGGCGACGATCTCTTCGCCGTACTTGCTGCACGGCACGCCGATCACCTGCACATCGGCCACCGCCGGGTGGGTGAAGAAGAATTCCTCAAGCTCCCGCGGGTAGATGTTCTCGCCACCGCGGATGATCATGTCCTTGCTGCGCCCAACAATGCGCACATACCCCTGCTCGTCCATTACCGCCAGGTCACCGGTGTGCATCCAGCCTTCATCGTCAATGCTTTCAGCGGTGGCCGTGGAGTTGTTCCAGTAGCCCAGCATCACGCTGTAACCCCGGGTGCACAGCTCGCCGATTTCGCCGCGCGGCACGCTGTTGCCGTCGGCATCGATCACCTTGTTCTCCAGCCGTGGCTGGGTGCGGCCGACGCTGGTGACGCGGCGCTCCAGGTCGTCGTTGGCGCCGGTCTGCAGTGACACCGGGCTGGTTTCGGTCATGCCGTAGGCGATCTGCACTTCGGCCATGTGCATCTCGTCGATCACCCGGCGCATCACCTCGATCGGGCAGGTGGCGCCGGCCATGATGCCGGTGCGCAGGCTCGACAGGTCGAAAGCGCTGCGCTGTGGGTGGTCCAGTTCAGCGATGAACATGGTCGGCACGCCATACAGGGCGGTGGCCTTTTCTTCCGCCACGGCGCGTAGCGTGGCCAGCGGGTCGAACGCATCGTTGGGGTAGATCAGGGTGCTGCCGTGGGTCATGCAGCCCAGGTTGGCCATGACCATGCCGAAGCAGTGGTACAGCGGCACCGGGACCACCAGGCGGTCGTGCTCGGTCAGGCCCAGGCTCTCGCCGACCATGTAGCCGTTGTTGAGGATGTTGCTGTGGCTGAGCGTCGCGCCCTTGGGAAAGCCCGTGGTGCCCGAGGTGTACTGAATGTTGATCGGGTCGCCAGGCTGCAACTGTGCCTGGCGCTCGGCCAGCGCTTCGGCGCTGACGGCAGCGGCGCGGGCCTGCAGGTCGTGCCAGGCGAGAAAGCCAGGTGGCGGCGTGACGGCCAGGCTGACGACCCCGCGTAGCTCTGGGAAGCGCTCGCAGATGAGCGCGCCGGGGTGCCCTTCGGCCAGGCCAGGGACCAGGCCCGACAGCATGGCGTGGTAGTCGGACGACTTGAAGGCATCGGCGCAGATGACCCAGCGGCAGCCCGACTGACCGAGCGCGTAATCGAGTTCGCTTGCGCGGTAGGCCGGGTTGATGTTGACCAGGATTGCCCCGACCTTGGCGCTGGCGAACTGGGTGATGCACCATTCGGCGCAGTTCGGTGCCCAGATGCCGATCCGGTCGCCAGGTTGGACGCCCAGGGCCATGAGGGCGCGGGCATGCTGGTCGACGGCGTCGGCGAGTTGCCGCCATGTGTAGCGCAGGGCCTGGTGGCGAACCACCAGGGCTTCGCGGTCGGGGAAGCGGGCGACGGTGATGTCAAAGGCGTCGCCGATGCATTGGGTGAGCAAGGCCTTGCCCTGATCGCCCTGGGAGTAGCTTGGCTGGGTCATGGGTGCGCTCTTGTTGTTTTTGTGGTGCCGAATCGGGCCCTATCGCCGGCAAGCCGGCTCCCACAATGACCGAGGTGTCGCATGGCCCTGTAGGAGCGGGCTTGCCCGCGAAGAAGCCAACACAAAATTACCTGACAAACACCTGCGGCGTGGTGGTCGACATATCGCCACCGGGCAGCTTGATGTTCTTCACCTTCTCCAGTGTTTGCGGGTCGAACACCGCCAGGTCATTGAAGGTGCCGCCCAGGTACAACTTGTCGCCCTTCTTGTCGAAGGTCACGCAGTAGTAGGTGTGCTCAAGGTTAGCTGCCTTGATCAGCTTGCGCTCTTTGATGTCATAGCGCGCCAGGCGGTTGAGCACGCCATAGATCTGGTTCGGGTCCTTCGGCGAACGCAGGCCGGTGAAGTACAGCTCGGTCAGGTCGGCGAACTCCTGGGTGTGGGTCTTGCCGGTCTTGAGGTCCACGCTCAGGTAGCCGTACAGCAGCTCGGCGGTGTTGGGGTCTTGTTTCTCGTCCTTGAACCTGGCGATGGTGTACAGCATCGAGAACTCGTGGCGCGGGCTCTGATGCGGCCAGAAGTACAGCACGTCCGGGGCGCTGTAGCCTTTGCGGTTCCAGTTGCGCAGCGGCAAGGCCACCTCGTACTTGCCGGTGTTCACGTCCATCTTGTAAATGTCGGGGCCGGCGACGAACAGGCTGCCGTCATCGGCGGCGCGCATCAGGTATACCTGGCGTGGCATCGGGAAGGTGCGCACTGGCTTGGCGCCTACTCCGTCGGCGGTGCGGAACACTTCGAGGCGCGGTGGCTTGACCACGTAACGGTCGTTCAAACGCTGGCTGGGGTTGACCGTGGCGTACACCTCTTTGCCGTCCGGGCTGATGGCGAACGAGTACATCGACTTGCCGACTTCGCCTGGCACGCTGGACAGGTTGGCGTGGAAGGTGGTCTTGCAGGTGTCCAGGTCGATACCGTAAATGTCAGCGTAGTGGTTGTTGAGTATGTAGGCGGTACGGTTGTCCGGCGCCATCATCGCGGTGCCCGGGCCGAACGCGTCGGGCAGGCGGCAGCTTTTATACAGCGTGTCGCTGGCCACATCGACCACGTGCAGGTTGTTCGGGTAGTTGGTGGCGATCAGGTATTCGTTGCCGGCCTTCAGGGCAGGCGCGGCGTCATCGGCCTGTACCGCCCAGGCGCAGGCCGTGGCGGCGACGGTGAGCGCGAGCTGCGCGCAGAGTCCAGGTTTCATGCGGTTTCCCCTTGTCATTCTTGTTGGGCCGGTCACTTGTCTTTTGGGAACACGGTGCCGAGGTTGCGCCAGTCGTCCTGCGAGTTGGTCGCCTGGGCGTTCCAGTCCTGGTAGGTGCTCATCATGTCCGGCACCTGGGCTGGCCACCAGCAAGGGTCGGAACAGCCGTACAGGTCGGCCTCCATCGGCTGGCACAGCGAGCTGACCCCGCCAAAGGCGTCCACTTCCCAACCCGGGTCGGTGGTGGCGGTGCAGCCGGCCACTGCGCTCATGGCCATGACTTCTTCGACGCGGTCTTCGGCAGCGGCCTGCTCGAGGATGCGTGCCTTGTTGTTCAGGGGCTTCAAGTGCTTCATGTCAGTGGGCCTTGCGCGGAGTGATATAGCGGTCGATGAAGGCCGGGTTGGCGGCCATGATGCGGCTGTAGACTTCGATGCCGAAGTCGACCCAGTCACGCATCAGTTCGCAATAGTGGTAGGTCGGGTGCTGCGGGTCGCCGTAGCGTGCGTAGCTTTCGTGGTAGCAGCCGCCGGAGCACAAGTTGCGGATGCGGCAGCTGTCGCAGCCGGTGTTGCTGCGGTCCAGGCGCTGGGACAGGAAGTCATTGAGCTGCGCCTGCTTCACGCCCTGGTGCACGTTGCCGAAGGTCGGCAGGCTGGAGCCGGTGAAACGGTGGCACAGGTTCAGTTCGCCCTCGTGGTCCACCGCCAGCATTTTCAGCCCGGCGCCGCACGGCAGGGCTTTCTTGTGGCCTTCGTGGATATCGGTGATCAACTGGTGCAGGTTGGAAAAACCAATGTTGCGGTGATCCAGGGCGGCCTCCAGGTAGCGCCGGCCGAGGGCTTTCATGTTGGCGAAAACCGCGATCAGCTCCTCGCCGGTGAGGTTGAAGTCGGCCATGTCGCCCGAGGTCACCGGGGCGAAGCCCACTTCGGCAAAGCCCAACTCATTGAACAGGTGGTTCCAGATGGTCTCGACGTCGGTGATGCCGCGGGTCAGGGTCACCCGCGCCCCAACCGGGCGGCTGGTGTAGCGCGACAGCAGCAGCTCGGCCTTGCGCCGCACCACGTCATAGGTGCCCTGCCCGCCCACGGTGATGCGGTTGCGGTCGTGCACGGTCTTGGGCCCGTCGATGCTCACCGACAGGCCGAAGCGGTGGGCATTGAGCCAGTCGATGGTGTCTTCGGTGAGCAGCGTGGCATTGGTGGTCATGATGAATTCCACCTGCTTGCCGGCTTCGGCGAAGCGCCGCTCGCAGTAGGCGACCATGTGCTCGATCAACGGCCGGTTGGACAGTGGCTCGCCGCCGAAGAACACCACGCTGTAGCGTTGTTCGTCGGGTGATTCCTTGAGCAGCATTTCGACCGACGCCTCGGCGGTGGCGGTGCTCATCTTCTTGCCGGCCGAGGGTTTGTCCAGGTCTTCCTTGTAGCAGTAGGTGCAGCTCAGGTTGCAGCCGGTATTCACGTTGAGCACGACGGTGTTCAGCGCCGTACGCTCGACTTGCTTGAGGGCGATTTCCGGGGTGAGCGGCGAGCCGTCGCTGACCAGCTCCAGCGCGATCAGCTCGCGCAGGGTGTCCTCGATGTCGTTGCCGGCGAACTGCTGGCTGAGGCGCTGCACCAGCTCCTCGGCGGAGCAGCCTTGCTGGCGCAGGGTGTCGATGATGCCCCCGGTCACCGCGTCGGCGGTGAACAGCGAACTGCTGGGGATATGGAACAGCACGCGGTCGGCATCGACCTGCACTTCGTGCAGGTTGCGCTCGACCAGGTTCAGTAATACGCCCATGGCGACCTCCGATAATCGATCCGTTGGTTGATGCGTCTGGCAGGCCAACCCTTATGGCAGGGGCGGGTTGTTCCAGCGCTGGACGGTGACGATCATGTGGCCCTCGCCGGTCTGGCCGCCGTCAGCCAAGGTAGCGATGACTTTCAGGTTGCCGGCGTTGTTGGTCATCATCTTGCGCGCAGGGTTCGGGCCCGCACCGCCTGGCACGAACACGCCGTCAGCCTGCATCTGGCCAGCAAACTTGACGTCTTCGTCCTCGACAGCACGTTCGTTGAACGGCTCCACCTTCCACGTGGCCGGCAGGTAACCGATGCGCAGCGGCTGGCCGCTGGCATCCTTGCCCCAGGCTTCGGCCTCGAAACGCCCCTGAACCTTCGGTACCGCCGCGCCGTTTTCGCCGATACGGGCGATGGAGAACGCCGGCACGACCTTCACCGCCTCGACCTTGTCGTAAACAGCCAGGTTGACGCCCTTGAGCGCCCCGACTGCAACCTCACGCTGGCCAGGTTTGGCATCTGCTGCCGCGCGCGCCTTGACCCGCACCAGGGTCGGGGTCTGCTCCAGCACCTCGGTCACCTCGACACCCGCGCCCAGGTCGGGCTTGCCGCTCAGGTCGCTGCCCACCAGAGTGATCTCACTTTCGCCACCAGCCTTGATGTAGCCAGGCTGTACTGCCAACAGGCGTGGGTTGCCGGCTTTCACCGCGGTGAAGTCCAGCCCGCGCTCGTCGTGCTCGGCCTCGAACATGCGGCCTTTCATCTCGCCGTCCAGGGCCGCGAACACCTGGCGCAAGCTGGCGTCGCCCACCTTGACGTTGCCGCGCCACTCGTAACCGTTGTAGAGGATCGCCGTGCCAGTGCCATTGAATGGCGTGCCGTCGGCATAGGCGCCCTTGACTTCCACCTTGAAGGTATCGCCTTGCTCGGGGCTGACCGTCATCACCCCGCGCACGTCGCCTTTGGCCAACATGTGGCCACTGAAGGCCCATTGCCCCGGCAAAGCATCGGCCTTGGGTTTGGCGTTCTGCCAGTCAGCCCAGGCCGTGTTGTCCAGCGGGAAGCGCTTGGCCAGCTCCGGCACCACCTGCTTGAGGGCGATGTCCAGCCAGTCGCGGTCGCGTGCCTGGGCCTGGTACTCCAGCGATGGCCACTGGCTGAGGTGGAAGTTGACCAAATGCTCCCATTCCTGGGCCGGCCGGCGCTGCAGAGCGACACGGGCACCGGAGTGGCAACGGCCGCAGGTTTCGCCGATGATCGGGTCGAAGTGCTCGACGGTATTGAGCCGGCGTTCCATGGCGTAGCGCACGCCATCGGTTTCGCTGGGCGCCAGGCCTTGCTTGTCGGCCAGGTACTTGACCAAGGTGCGACGGTCGTCATCACTGATCTGCAGGCCGTGCATGATTTGCATGCGGGCGATGCTCATCAGCCAGCCTTCGGGCGTTTTGCGCTGGTGGCTGATGCGGCTGTAGGTATCGTTACCCTCGGGGATATGGCACCCCATGCACTTGTTCTGCAACAGGCTCGGGCCCTGCTCGGCCGCCATGGCCTGGGTGCCCAGCAGAGCGGCGGCGATCAACGCCAGTTTGCCCGCTTGCCGCCGGAGTCGAGTCGTCTTCAAGGTCAGACCTCCACGGTTGTTGTTCTTATGGTTTTCGCACGCTTGGGTACAGCAGGTGTGCATGTGACAGTTGCGATACAGAAACTGTGCCAGATGCTTGAAAATTGTTGTATTTCAGCTTCTTAGCGCATTTAAGGGACCTGCAACCACACCTTGGTGTCGAGTCGGAACGTGCCATTTCGCGACAGGGTGTTTCATGTTGAGACAGGGGCCTGCTGCGCAGGCCATCGCCGGCAAGCCAGCTCCCACAGGTACAGCGGCGTAGGTGATGACTGCACTGTACCTGTGGGAGCCGGCTTGCCGGCGATGAGGCCTTATAGGCACTGTTTCAATCAACGTCTCACACCGTCTCAATGTGCAACAGCGCAGCTGCGCAATGGCACCCGTGCACCAAGGCAAACCCTAGGCAGTTCAAGCAGTTGCGCCTGCTTGGCCACCTTGGCACGGCCATTGCGCCGGTGCCCGGCACATCCAATGACAAGAGGCACAGCCCCATGCTTTCCGACCTGCCCATCCTGCCCGCCACCCGCGCCTTCCTGGAGCGCAAGCTGAAGATGCGCATCGGCGCCGACTGGCAGGACGCCACCAGCGGCCGTACCCTGGCGTTCCGCAACCCGGCCAGCGGCGACATCCTCGGCGAAGTGCCGGCCGCCGAGCAGCAAGACGTCGACCGCGCCGTGCGCGCCGCGCGCCAGGCCTTCGACGATTCGCCCTGGAGCCGCATGCGCCCACGCGAGCGGCAGAACCTGCTGTGGCGCCTGGCCGACCTGATGGAGCGCGACGCGCAGCAACTGGCCGAGCTCGAATGCCTGAACAACGGCAAGAGCGCTGCCGTGGCCAAGGTCATGGACGTACAGTTGGCCATCGACTTCTTGCGCTACATGGCCGGCTGGGCCACCAAGATCGAGGGCAGCACCGTCGAAGCCTCGATGCCGTTGATGCCCAACGACCAGTTCCACGGCTTCGTCCGCCGTGAGGCCGTGGGCGTGGTCGGCGCCATCGTCGCCTGGAACTTCCCACTGCTGTTGGCCTGCTGGAAGCTCGGCCCTGCCCTGGCCACTGGCTGTACCGTGGTGCTCAAGCCCGCCGATGAAACCCCGCTGACCGCGCTCAAGCTCGCCGAACTGGTTGATGAAGCCGGTTACCCGGCCGGGGTGCTCAACGTAATCACCGGCACCGGCCTGAACGCCGGCGCGGCGCTAAGCCGCCACCCAGGCGTCGACAAGCTGACCTTCACTGGCTCGACCGAAGTCGGCAAGCTGATCGGCAAGGCGGCCATGGACAACATGACCCGCGTCACCCTGGAGCTCGGCGGCAAGTCGCCGACCATCGTCATGCCCGACGCCAACCTGCAGGAAGCCGCCGCCGGCGCCGCCACGGCGATCTTCTTCAACCAGGGCCAGGTGTGCTGCGCGGGTTCGCGCCTGTACGTGCACCGCAAACACTTCGACAACGTGGTGGCGGATATCGCCGGCATCGCCAACGGCATGAAGCTCGGTAATGGCCTGGACCCGACCGTGCAGATGGGCCCGCTGATCTCGGCCAGGCAGCAGGACCGGGTCACCGGCTACATCGAACTGGGCCGCGAGCTGGGCGCGACCATCGCCTGCGGTGGCGAGGGGTTCGGCCCGGGTTATTTCGTCAAGCCGACGGTGATCGTCGACGTCGACCAACGCCATCGCCTGGTGCAAGAGGAAATCTTCGGGCCGGTGCTGGTGGCGATGCCGTTCGATAGCCTGGACGAGGTGCTCGGCATGGCCAACGACAACCCTTACGGTCTGGGCGCCAGCATCTGGTCCAACGACCTGGCCGCCGTGCACCGGATGATCCCGCGCATCAAATCGGGCTCGGTGTGGGTCAACTGCCACAGCGCCCTGGACCCGGCGCTGCCGTTTGGTGGCTACAAGATGTCGGGCGTCGGCCGCGAGATGGGTGCGGCGGCGATCGAGCATTACACCGAATTGAAATCGGTGCTGATCAAGCTCTGATCGACATCTGCACCGGCCTCATCGCCGGCAAGCCGGCTCCCACAGAAGCACCACAGGCTTGAGACCCGCGCGGTCTCTGTGGGAGCCGGCTTGCCGGCGAAAGGGCCGGGCCAGGAAAACAAATACAACAAAAAAAAACATGGAGTCCACCATGAAGCACACACTCGCCTGCACGTTGGCACTGATCGTCATCGCCCCCCTGACCCAGGCCCACGAGCTCTACAACCACAACGGCACCACCCTCAACGCCGACCTCGAAGCCCTGTTCGGTGCCTTCCACAGCGACGAAAGCTACAACCAGGCCGGCAACCGCCCGCCAGGCAGCAGCAACTGGCGCGAGGGCTATGTGAAATACGGCCTGAGCGGCAGCCAGGCTCTGGCCGAAAGCGGCGCCCTGTACGCTGCCTTCAACCTGCTCAGCTCGGCCACCTGGGGCGATGGCGATGCCGCCGGCCTGACCCTCGGCGACGAGCGCCGCACAGCCATCGAAGACCTGTACCTGGGCTGGCGTTCAGGCAATCTGTTCCCTGCCCTGGGCGAAGACGGTGTCGATGTATCAGGCGGCCGTCAGGTGGTGACCCTGGGTGACGGCTTTCTGATCCAGGGCGACCCGGTCAACCTGGGCAAGGTAGACCTGGGCGCCAACTTCGACCGCGGCGGTGCCTACTACCTGGCCGCGCG
>Ga0213821_1001553_pt1 | contig 10410 bp, 6 predicted proteins | sample MC6MC0909MG_FD_179894 | JGI IMG/M metagenome (GOLD analysis project Ga0213821, IMG submission 179894) | Enriched soil aggregate microbial communities from Iowa State University, Ames, United States - MC6-MC0909-MG | ecosystem: Environmental > Terrestrial > Soil > Unclassified | place: USA: Iowa...
CACGGCGGTAACAGGGGTTCGAGTCCCCTAGGGGACGCCATTTGCGGGAATAGCTCAGTTGGTAGAGCACGACCTTGCCAAGGTCGGGGTCGCGAGTTCGAGTCTCGTTTCCCGCTCCAGTTTAAAAGCTGTGGCGTTCATTGACGGTGCAGGGGGGTGAAGGGCGCAATGCTGCTTCACGCCATAGCAGTAAAGCTTCACATTGCGGGAATAGCTCAGTTGGTAGAGCACGACCTTGCCAAGGTCGGGGTCGCGAGTTCGAGTCTCGTTTCCCGCTCCAAATTAAAAGCGCCACTTCGTTTGAAGTGGCGTTTTTTTATTTATACAATTATATAGCGCCTAAACGCATGAACATCGCTGCTCCCTTGAGTTGGCCTGGAGTTGCTTCTGGGGCGGGTGCCGATAGAAAGGGCGGGCAAGGCTGCTTTCAAAGCTTTCTGAGCCATCATGGCGGCTTTAGTTGCTTTTGCTGTTACGAGAGTTAATGACAAATCTAAGGCTGCAGTAGCCAGTGATACGTAATCTAGAATGTCTGCAGCGTGCATCATCTCCTCGTCATTCTTTGCAAAACCCACAGCGCTGACTGCAGTGCTAGCGATGGTCAAACTGGTGGATACTACGTTCATCAGTGTCATGACAGACACCAGGCCGGTAAAATAAACACCGATGCCGAGGCTGGCCACTGACAAAATGATCGATGCGATACCCACGCCAAGTATTTTCTTAAGAATACCCTGCTTCGCCTTTTGCATTTCCTCTTCCGCACGTTTCACAGCGGCTTCATATTCATACCGGCGGTAGCGATAGTAACGCTCACTCTCAGTCTCATAAACAGAGGTCAGTGCGATACCTTGGGCGCCAGCGTTGTATGCGATCCTCTCATATGCCCTGGTTAACGCGATACCTTGGGCGAAGTGCCCCGTCGGATCGCGGAACGCAATGGGGTTTCCTTGGGCGTAACCGTAGTCATTGATGCCACCCTTGCCGAAAGGGCTGAGCGAGTCGGGGCTATGGAAGCGCATGAGGGTCGGATTGTAGGTACGGTAGCCGCTGCCCAGCAGATACCAACCGGTGGCAGGGTCGATGAGTTCTCCATTGAAGCCCAACAGGCTTGACCACTGCTCAGCATCTGACGAAAGCGCTCCATAGGACGAGTAGCTGGCATCGTGCCGAGTAGCATCCGTAGCTTCAGTGATGATGCTGCCATTGGCATTGCAGTGCAGTAACAGGGGGGATTCCGAGCTTGCTGGACCTTGCTGAGCCAGGGGCATGTCCAGGGCATGCAGCCACTGTATTTTATGGGCGCCACGAATAGCGAAACGCAGGCGATTTTCTTCGAATATCAGACGCGTTTCTTCGCCTTCGGCGCCACGTTTGGTGTACAGCAGTTGCCCGAGTGCATCATACCGGTAAGTGCTGTGTGGTGGCTGATCGGTGCTCCCGTTGGTGACTTGCAGCAGGTGCCCAAGTGCGTCGTATGCCAGCAGTCGACCCTGTTCATCTTGCTCTAAGTGGCCGTCCGGGGTGTAGCGTAATGGGGGGATAGGGTTTTTACGGGCGGGATGATGGATAATTGACTCCAGTTGGGTAGGGTTGCTCACGTTTGCAATGTGCTCAGTGAGCTCATCTTCGCCGTTGTCGAAATCATTGCGATAACAAATAATATTATCGAAAGCATCGAAGATAAAACTTTGCTTTATGATGTTCCGCCCCAGTGCGTCTTTCGGCAGAAGGGAGCCTCTGTACTCATGGGTCGATAACCGTTTGTGGGTGTCGTAACCAAACGATTCACCGAGTAGTAATGAAGTACCCTCCTTGAGTTCTCGTCGTCGAAGCAAATCGTCAAGGCCCCAGGTTTGAGTCAGCGTTCGTATGGCTTGGTTGTCCAACGTTAGCGTGCGAAGAACTTCGCGGTCATGCTCGTCATACTCGATGGTGGTCTTGTTGAGCGGCCCGGCCTTCGCGGTATTTTTTAGCTCGAACGAGTCTGGGCGCCCCAGTGAGTCGTAACCGATCTCTACGGTGAGCGGCGTCTGCTCGATGCGGGTGACTCGCCCTTTATCGTCATAGTGCCAGTGTGTGGGGGCAAAGTCGGTTGCTGCTTCACTGAGCACGAGTCCTCTAAGGGAGTGGCGTTTCTCGCTATTGAAAACGGCCTTGTCCTTTTCTTCCCAGGTCTCGCTCTTCTGTCGATTGTTCCAATCGTAACCAAAGCGTCTTACGCCGTGTTGGTTGGTGGCGCTCAGCAGATTCGCGCTGACTTTATCGAAAGTCAACTTACTCTGAAATTCTGCTTTGGCATCGCCCATCAGCGTGGTGTTGAGGGGGAGGTCAGTAAGCGTGGGCAGGTAGTCGAACTTCAGTGTTCTTTCAGCGGCGGTAATCCGATGCTTGGGCAGGCGCTTGCCTTCATCATAATCAAGTTTCTGCGTGCGTGTACCTGTCGTGATCTGCGTAACACGGTCAACTCCATCATAGGTTTTGCTGCCCAACTCAATGAGCGGATCGGGTTGCCCCGCAGGGCCGGCGTAGGTGATTTGGACTTTGGTGGGCAGATCCTCGCTGCTGTGCATCGCGTAGGCACGCTTGACCTTGGCGTTGTCCGGCAATTGGATCTGAGTGACACGCTCCCAAGGATCGTAAGTGAAGCGCGTGCTATTGCGGTGTTCATCTGTTTCTTTTACGCACTGACCCAGCCCATTGTATTCATAGTGCTGGGTCCCTGCGCTCACACCGTGACGGTTGAGTCTTTCAATTTTATCCGGTTTGCCAAATACGTTGAACCAGGTTTTACGCCTGCTGCTGATCTGGAGCGCGACGCCCGGCGCCTGGCGCCATGTTTCCACTGTGCGGGTTTGGGCGGCATTGGCGCCCACCATGTCGTTAAGCGTGTGCTCTTGGACACCGTCGGGTTGTTCGACCCAATTCTGTTGGCCCCAGTGATCATAGGCGTAACGATGCCGGAGCGTTGGTAGTGACTTAGCCCCATCGAAATCGTATTTAAGTGTCTCTGTGACTCTGCCGAAATTGTCGTATTCGATTGTCTGGATAACGAATGATTTCTTCAGGTCTATCTCATCGATATGATCACGTAGTTCTTTTACTGGATGCCCCAGCCCGTCCAGGTGGGTCACCGTGGCTAAGCCGTGCGCAGTAATAAACGTCTGTTGTGCCCTGTCACTATCATTGGCGCACAGCACGTAGTGGTAGTGGCGTGTTGCCGCGTGGTCAGTGCCTGGCGCTACTGCTTCTGTGCTGATGCGGCGCAAAAGATCGTATTGATAGCTGATGCGTACACCTTCCTCATCTTCGTTAAGTAATAATTCTCCAGTGAGCAGCGAGTGTTCGCTGGTCGTGGTTTTTTTGATGATGTTCGAGGCGCTGTTGTCGTGCCCGGTGACCGTCTGGGTGGTCACCAGCACCGTTTCTTTATTGTCATCGTTGGCAAAGGTCGACAGCCGAGTGGCGTAGGTGTAACTGGTCGTGGTGGCCAGGCCGTTCATGGTGAGCGTGTGCTCCTCCACGCGACCGTAGGTAAGAGGCTGTTGCTGGTTCTTGAAGTACGTGTATTGGGTGCTCTGCAGCTCTTGGAGCACCTGCGCTTGCGCATCGACTTCCTCCAGCGTCTCTACCTCGATTACCGGCCAGTCGCTGGTACTTGCATTACCGTCATATGCAGGCAGCGCGCTATAGCGATACCTTTGGCGCAGTATGGGTGCGATCGGCGTTAGCGCACTAGGCGCCGGTGTAGTGGTCTTGCTCTTGAGGTGGCGAACGAAGTCGCTCGGATCTGGCGGGCACGCGCCTTGCTCTCCGCCAGCGGGATACCAGAGACTGGTCTCGATCACCCCGCTGGGGTGCTCTACGAAACGCAGGTTGCCGTCTTCGTAATAGTCACGCTTGAGCACCTCTGTCCGGGCAGTGTCGGTTTTAGCTTTGCGCCAGGTGGTAGTGGTGGTCAGCGGGAGCTGGCAAGAGGCAGGCTGGTCCTTGAAAGGCTTGCCTTCCTCATAGGCATAGCTGGTTTCCACGGTCTGGATGTGCAGGTCATCCGCAGGCCCTTGGCTGGTGATCTCTCGGGTCAGCAGGTGGAACTTGTTGAAGTGCCGCTCGATAGTGCGCAATTTTGTTTCGCCATCGGCGCTTAGCAACGTTTCAACCGAGCCATAGCGATAAGCGCTGAGGTGCTTGTACAGGATATCCAACCCCGGCGTGGGCTCGCCGAGCGCGAGGTTGGCCCCCAGGAAGTTATTGTCAGCCTGGTATCCGTCTTCTTGGGTGACCACTGTGTACTCATAGCTGACGATTTGATTGCAACTGGCGCCGGCCTTGGGCGCCTCGTCGGCGTTACCAGGCCGAACCTCATGCTTGGAAACCCTGGGTAGGGTGCCGGAGAGATTGTTACTGCGCTTATGCCCAACCGAATCATAGGTGATGAGCTCCCAAGCACCGGTAGGGGTCCGTACCTCTGCAAGACAGTTGTAGGTATGGCTGACGGTATACGTGAAGCGCCACTTGGCCTGATTGCCATCGACCGTCGGTAATTGCAGTTCAATCACCCGGCCTTGCGTATCCAATTGCATGACGAAGCGTACCTGGGTGGCGGCAGCACCCTGGGGATTGAGGGTGATTTGTACCTGGCGTGTGCTTTCATCACGTTTGATTTCGAGCAGCGGGGTATAGACGCCTTCGACGTCACTGCCCTCGATGCTGGCCAGCCGGTCGTAGGTATCGCCATCAGACACGAAGGGCGCATAGGTGACCTTCAGCGGCCGGGTTTGCCGGGTCCAGACCTCGACAGGCAGCGCTACAGGCTGGCTGGCAGCGTGGGTTTGGAGCTTTTCGAGCAGCCCGGAGCTATGCTCGACGAGGTAGTGGGTCGATGCGCCATTGGTTATTTCGTCCATGTGGAAGCTGTCGAGCTTCTTCTCTTCCATCAGCATTTTCGCGCCGTCACGGCTGGTGACCTTGAAGCTTTCGCCGGTATGCAGAGCCACTACCTGGGTATCGGGAGTGAATTGCGACAGCTGCAGGTTCCAGCCCTTGCCGTAGCCTGTGTCTTGCTGATTGAGCGGGTTGAAGAACAGCGCCAGGGGCAGGCTTGGGCCAAGCAGGGCGTTGGCTGCGACCTGCGGCAAGGTGAGCGACACCGTGTACTGGCCGGTGCGCGGGTCGACGCCGCTTTGCAGGAAACTCATGAAGTTGAAGGCGTTGGAATGCAGGGCGGTCGTGGCGGTCATAGTTTCACCCGTCGCTTAGTGTAGTAAGCCAGGAAATGTACTAATTCACTATTTGTAAATAGAACATTGAAGGGGTTACGTTATTTTGATAAGACCTGGGGCGACTAAACCAGGGGGGGCTATTTTTAGATCGCCCCACCTCAGCCAGCCGGTGGTGGTGATGTGCAGGACACTTTTGAAAGTGTGGGTTGTGTCCTTGCCGGGAACGAAAAATTCTTCTGTGGCGCGCAAGTCCATAATTTTAATATAAGGATCTTTTTTGTCACCGAGATAAACACTTCCGCTATCATAATAAGGGTACGTTAGGCGTGAGGTCGGGTCAGGCAAGGAGTCAGCTCGATAGATTCGCATGTGTGAGCCTCTAAAATATTAATGTGTCACGGTGGCGGCTTTGGTTTTTCGGGATGAAGCCAAATACTTTTGTGAACCGATTGCCGTCGTTGTCGTAAAATTCAAGCAGGAGGTTTTTGGCGTAGCCCTCAAAAAGCAACGCGCGCTGTTCCTGGCTTAGCTTGTTTATTGCGAGACTGGATAAGCGATGCACAGAAATAATGACAGAATCATCGTCAGGTTTACGTTCGACTTTCAAGTTATGCAGTGAAGAAAATACCGGGATTTTTAGTAGCTCGCTGTCGAAAATGACATTGGATTGGTCTTTTGTGAGTATAACTCCTGTTACACTGCAAACAGAATCGGCTGGTATGTCGCGTTCAAATCGAACAATGGATCTGCGTGGTTCCTGTTTCGGTGGTTCGTCCTCGTCTTTGACGGTGCAGAACTTGAAGCCGCCCTTTACCGTGATCTGGTAGTATTCGTATGTGTCGAGATTCATCTCGTAATCATAGGGAACACTCTTGTTAACAAAGCCAAATCGTAAAATTGGCCACGTGGACATTATTAGTTGAGGCCTATTAAATGGTAATACGGCAACTTCAAATGTGTTGGTTTGTTCGGTGAAGAAGTGCCACCAGCCATACTTGTCTTGTAAGCCGGCGTATAGTTTTTTTCGCGAAGCTGGCGGTGCGAGACTGTGCAAGTAAAAAATGCGTGAGTCGTCGGAGATTTTTTTGTGGTGTTCGCTCGTTCTTGGTCGGTCGCTCGCTGGATTAAAATCTGAATTTCGCTCAGTGGCCAGGGCCCAGTCTGTACTGAGTGATTCTAATATGGGATGTGGCGTTGTGTGCTGGAGAGAAGGGATGGCCTGATGACTATAGTAGTCAAATAAAGAGAATGTTTTCCATTCATCTTCAGTGACTTTTTCCTCTCCATCCATTTTGATCTGAACCTTCATGGCCAGTTGTTGAGCGCCGTTACCAAACATATCGGCTCTGTGGGGGAGGGGGGGCGAAAAATCTGGGAGATTAATTGTCCCGGATTGTACGGCTCCTTGTCCGAATTGGAAATCATGATGATGATTTAAAGTCGCTTGGCCAACAGCAGGATAAGTTACATTGTTGTGCCGAAGTTGACAAGAAACCTTCGAGCTGCCAGACGCTTTATTCGATTCATAGAGGCCGCCAGCAGTGATCGTGCCTGAGTCACAGGTCCAAACTCGCGTTGCCTCTGGAATAAATTCCGGGTCTGCCAAGAAGTGAACTTTATCGTTGAGTGAAAGGCTGGAAACCACGTCTGGTAAGATGAAAACGCCCCCGCTATAGTTGGCGTGCTGTCCAAAGCTTGGATTCATTTACTACTCCTACTGAGTTGAGGTGGTCGCAGAATTAACGGTCCCGCTGGAAGTTCTATTCGTCTTTCGTTGTCTTTCGTTGTCTTGGAGGTATGTGGGTTTAAAGTTTTAGGGTGCTCAAAAGCACTTTTGTGCTGGGTGTGTTAGGGGGCTTGAATGCTATCGTATGTTCATTTTGGTGAAGATATGTTTGTCGTTCATGGCATCGTGACTGCCCATGATTTTGAACACCCCAGGTGCAATTACACCACCAGGGTGTACTAGGGCTGAGAGATATTCGATAACGCCAGTGTTTGTGCTGAAGTTAGTAGTCCTCAGTATAATTCGGTTGAAAAAATGCCCAGGGTCGAGAATGTAACTATACCCTATTTCGATCTCCCATGATGAAGGTATATTCTCAAGTTTGAAATACTTGGCGGACTTGGTGGCGGAACCGTCCGGATGCGCAGGAATATAAGGATATTGAGCGCCTTGCTGGATGTCGAGATACCAATCGGATAAGGCAAAGTCAGGGTCGTTCGACAGTAAAATTCTCATAGCATGCTCTCGCTGATGACGTTTCTATGGTAATTTTGGCCTTTCGCAACAAATGAAATGGTTTGTTCGATTTCGTTTCCTTGCTGATTGCGGAAAATTAGAGTCAAGCCTTCACCCATGCTGCTGAACAGGGTTTCGAGAGCTTCTTTTTCAATTAGATGTGCAAAGATATCATCGAAGCGGTGAACCGAAATGACGATGGTATGGTCATCGAGTGGCCCCTGAACGGGGAGCTCTGATAGGCGATCTTTAAAAGCTGGACTTAGATCGGAGTCGGAAAGCCGTTCATCAAAAGTTATGTGTTTTTGGTTTTTGTGTGTGATCAGGCCGGTGACAGTGCATAGCCGTTCATCAGTATGGTCCCGCTCGAAGCGCACAATGGAACCACGCTTTATTAAGTTGCTGTCGTGATACTCTTTGACATTGCAGGTTGTGAATCCTCCCGGCACATGCACTATAAAATACTCTATGGTCGTGAGGTTGTAATCGTACTTGTATGTTTCGGTGTGTCCGCCTTCGTCGTTCCTAAGGATGTAGTCGAATCCGGCTATATTTTTTGAAGTGATTGTGATTTTTGGTGGGGTTGGGCGGCTTGTAATCGATATATTAATTGACTGATCAGTTATGATATGTTTCTTTCCATCGGCATCGGTCACGCACACATAAAAATCTTTTGCGCCAGTGGTCTCGGCAACTGTGCTGTGAAGGTACAAAACTCTATATGTCCAGGCGTTTGAATATTCCTCTGCGTTCATCAGGGTGGATGCGTCATGCGCCTGCTCGTAGACAGTGCTTCTGATTGGTGTACAGGCCCATTTGCCAGAGACCTCTAGAAGCGGTGGTTCACCGTCTTTGATCGGTAAAACCTCGACTTCAGTTTCTTTATCGCTGTGAAGCAGGGTGAGCGAGTCCCATTCTTCAGGTGAAACCACACCGCCCGCTCGCCAGAGTTTCACGCGTATAGCCAGTTGTTGCGCACCGTTGGCATACAGGCTGCCGCGGGGCTTAGATGCGTTTGCCGAGGGGAAACCGTCAAGTGTGATTTCGTAATTTAGGGTTTGCGCATCCGCGAGGAGGTGTGCCTCGGCTGATATATTGTGCAGGGAGGTAGGTGATACATTTTCCATGGGCGAATCCTCTGCCGAAGCGGCCTGGAGTCAATCAATCAGTTGCAAGGTTACCGATCTAAAAGGCTGAGCAGGGCCGCTGTTTTTAAATTCGAATTGGCCAGTAATCACCATATGGCTACCCCGTTGTACTTTAATAAGTTCTTCGCGCGGCAGTGTTTTGATTACGGCCTGCCGTTGGACATCCTGCGCGCTAACGGTATGTTCCAGCTTGTAATTTTTTCGCTCTTTTTCATATTTCAATGAAACATTTAAGGTGACGATCTGCCCCTGTTTCATGAATGGCCAGCGGTTGAGTTTAAGGGTGGCACCGCTCACGGCAGGCGTCAGGTTTTTCAGCGCCAATGTGCCCTCTCCATAGGTTTCGACACACTGAATCGCTGGCATTGAACTCAGTGGAACGTTGTTGAGCTTAATGTTTAGTAGCGGGGAACGTTCGTATGTGATTCCATCGCATACTTCGTAGTACCAGTTCAGCGATTCCCCGATGTAGGAAGAGAATATGGCTTCCGGAAACGGAATCACGTTGTCTTGCTCTTCGGTCGGAGGTTTCATCACCACGCTGGCGAGTAATGTGCCTTGCTCGGTACTTACGCAACCCAGGACGGTCGCATCCTGTATTTCGGCGTCTTTGGGGATCTCCAGGACAGCGGCCTGGCGTATGACAATCGCGGCGACCTCACTGTTAACAGCACCTGCCAGGACGGGAGGGGGAAGGATTCGAGATTTTTTCACAGTGAGTTCGCCTGTCTTGGAGCTGAGGGCGAATGACGTGTTTGCAACCTGGGCGCTGAGTTTAAGCTGGTGGCCAAGTAGCTGCTCAAACCAGGCCTTCTCGATGGTGAAGTTTAACCGCTTGTTGGTTACATCATGGGTGTTGGCCCTGCGCCATTGTTGAGTGCTGGCAACGATTGAATCTGCTTCGTTGAATGCCTGAATCACCAGCACCCCTTCATCGTTTTCTTTAACATCATCGTAGCGAAGCGTTACTGTCGCTCCCTCGGCGCCAATCAATGCTGGATTCAGAAATCCATTTTCAGTGCCGGGGATAGTCGGTGGCTCGAGGTGGTTGTCTGACTCGTGTGTTTCTAAAATATCGAAGCGTTGTTCAGAGGAGCTGAATTTTGGCTCGTTTGAGTCCTTAGCCAAAACGGTATAATTGGCCTTGATGTAGTTGTTTTTCCAGGCTGAAAATTCACTGTCGGCTAGTCTAAATTCGATGAGTGTGCCGGTTTCTTCTATTGTGAATGGCCAATTTTTTGTTCTGATCGGACGGTCATCCCGGAAGCCCTGCCAGGTGAGCTTAACGATGTCGCCGAGTCCCATGCTTGAATGCGGTAATATAAACACGCGTGCAGGCTGTTGCTTCAGCTGATCAATAGCAACAACGGATTCATTTGATGGGTAAATATGCACTCGCGCTAGTTCATTATCGGTAATGCCAATGCGCTCGAGATCCGGGGGGGCAGCGAGCGGATCAGTGGATTTCATTGCCATGTCCTCGTTATTTGCGCAGTAGTGCGGTCTATCGTTTACCCAACTTTTACAGCACGGGTTCACGCGATGAAACTGGCAAAAATGCTAGGTGTGGATCGATCGGGTCGTTGCTAGCGTGTGGGGTAGCTCTTCATAGCCCGAACTTCACGAGGCCGACTGACCATGACCGCCACGACCGCTCTCCATTCCAACGCCTTCAACTTCATGAGTTTCCTGCAAAGCGGCGTCGACCCGCGCACCGGCCAGTACACGGTGTCGCTCACCTTGCCGCAGGTCGCAGCCAACGCCCTGCTTGGACCAAGCCTGCCCCTGGCGCTGTTCT
>Ga0213821_1001556_pt1 | contig 10401 bp, 8 predicted proteins | sample MC6MC0909MG_FD_179894 | JGI IMG/M metagenome (GOLD analysis project Ga0213821, IMG submission 179894) | Enriched soil aggregate microbial communities from Iowa State University, Ames, United States - MC6-MC0909-MG | ecosystem: Environmental > Terrestrial > Soil > Unclassified | place: USA: Iowa...
AGGTGGAGCGGCTGGACTGGGAAGGCCGCAAGGCCTACGTCACCCGCACCCACGTGGACTACTACACCGACAGCATCGACTTCACCAAGCTCAAGGTGCTGGACCGCTTCGATGGCTGCATCGCCGGCCAGGGCGACTCGCACCATGGCGAAGTGCATGTGGTTCGGCGCGTGGCCGGCTACAAGAAGATCCGCTATTACACCCACGAAAACATCGGCTACGGCCCGGTCAACCTGCCCGACCAGGAACTGCACACCACTGCGGTGTGGTGGCAGCTGCCGCAGGGCCTGCTGCTGACTGCCTTCGACAGCAAACAGGAAGCGCTGGATGGTTTCCTTGGTGCAGCGTACGCGCTGCACATCGTGGCCACGGTGGCGGTGATGGCCGATGCGCGCGACCTGCAGAAGGCGGTGGGCAATGGCGACGGTGCATGGTTCGCGGTGGCCGACCAGAGCGGGCGTGGCCAGCTGCGTGGCGCCGAGTTCGATGCCAGCGCGATCGAGCTGCAGCAGCAGTTCGTGCCCACCGTGTACCTGTACGACAACTTCCCCGGTGGCGTGGGCCTGAGCGAGCCGCTGTGGCTGCGCCAGGCCGAACTGCTGCAGCGCGCGCAGGAACTGGTGCAGCGCTGCGACTGCAAGGCCGGCTGCCCGGCCTGCGTGGGTCCGGTGCTGGCCGGGCAGGAAGACGATGCCACCACGCCCAAGGCGCTGGCATTGAAGGTCCTGGCCCTGTTCGACGCGCATGCGTTGCCGGCGACCGCCGCTGCACCGCAGGATGCCGACGTGGTGCCGTTTTGAGCCTGAGCCTGGACAAGCTGCGCCTGCTGCGGCGCCAGGCCGGTGATGCCTCGCCGCCCCCGGCGGCGGCCGACGCGCCTGCTACGGCACCGGCACCGCCCGCGCCGGTGGCCGCCAACGACGCGCAGGCACGCCGGGCGGCACCGGACTCGGTGTTTGCCTGGGTGGAACAGGAAATCCGCCACAAGCCCACCGGCCCGGCAACGGCGGAACCCGCGCCGCCTGCGCCCGCATTGCGCAAGCCCGACGTGGGCGGCCTGCACCGGTTGCTCGGGCTGCGCGATCGTGGCGGCGCCGGTGCACGGCCGCGCGCCAGCGCGCAGGACCGCCACGTCCCGGGTGAGGAGATCGCACCCGGGCTGTTCCTGATCGAATCCTTCCTGCCGCAGGCGATTCCACTGCAGCCGTTGTCGCTGGCATTCGCCCGGCGCGAGGGCGAAGCGGTGGCGCCGCAGGACCTGATGTTCTTCGACACCGAGACCACCGGCCTGGCCGGCGGTACCGGCACCCGCGCGTTCATGATCGGCGCGGCCGACTGGCGTGCCGATCCCGCGCGTGGCCAAGGGCTGCGCATCCGCCAGCTGCTGATGACCACGATGGCGGCCGAGACCGCCATGCTGCGCGAATTTTCCAGCTGGCTGCAGCCCGGCACGGTGTTTTCCAGCTACAACGGCCGCTGCTACGACGCGCCGCTGCTGAAAACCCGCTACCGGTTGGCGCGGCAGCGCTGTCCGATCACCCCGCTGGACCACGTCGATCTGCTCTTCCCCACCCGCCGCCGGTACCGCGGCACCTGGGAAAACTGCCGGCTGGCGACCATCGAACGCCAGCTGCTGCAGATCGTGCGCGAAGACGACCTGCCCGGCTCCGAAGCCCCGGCCGCTTGGTTGAACTACCTGCGCGGCGGCAGCGCGGTGAACCTGCGCCGGGTGGCCGAGCACAACCACCAGGACGTGGTGACCCTGTCACTGCTGATGCTGCGGCTGGTGGCCGAGGAGCAGCGCGAGCGGGAAACGCTGGCCCTGTCTGCGCTCTCGCCGAGCGGCTGACTGGCTGAGGGGCGCAGGCGGCGCGCGTATTCATCGCGTTGACGCCCCATGCAGGCGGGGCCGTGCAAGCTTGGCCCATATCCCGCGTAAGGAGTGCACCATGCGTCTGCCCCTGTTGATGTTGCTCGGTTGTGCCCTGCCGCTGGCCGCGTGCAGCAGCCCGCCACCGAAGACCGCCGACGAACCGCCGCAGGCGGTGGTGGACCCGGTGCCGGCCGGTTCCGAGGGCGTGACCCCGTGCCGGCAGGAAGCTTTCAACGGCCTGGTCGGCAAAGTCGCCGATGCAGCGACGGTAGAGAAGGCGGTCAAGGACAGCGGCGCCAAGCATGCCCGCATCGTGAAGCCCAACATGGCCGTCACCATGGATTTCCGCGAAGACCGAGTGACCATCCAGGTCGACGCGGATAACCGCATCACCGGCATCGGCTGCAACTGAGGTAGAGCCACGCCCTGCGTGGCTGCGCGATCCCCCCGCCAGGGTGCGGCCACGCCCTGCGTGGCCACACCTGGACGCCTTACCGCACCCGCTGCGCCGTACCGTTGGCCAGGGCCTGGTCGATGGCACTGCGCACATCGCGCGCCACCTTCGCCGACGCCACACTCTGGCGCGCTGCCAACGCCTCCTGCTGGCGGGCCAGTCCCTCCTGCTGAAGGGCAAGCTGGGCCTGTTGCGCGGCAGCCTGCTCGATCTGCTGCTGGCGTACCTGATCGTCGCGCATCTGCGCAGCCTGCTGGCGGGCTTGCCCGCTGGCGCGACGGGCTACCGCCGCGGCGTCCACCGTGCTGCGCCCGGAGCGTGCTGCCTGGTTGGCCCTTTCCGCAGCGTCGGCCGCCATGACCTCCCGGCTTGCGGCAAGCGCGTCCAGGCTGGCCTGCTGCGCGATGGTGGAGATGCGCTCGCCCAGGCGACCCTGCTGCTCGCCCAGCCGGCCCTGCTGTTCACCCAGTTCGCCCTGCGCGCGGCCGAGCGCCGCGACCTCCTTCTGCGACTGGCTGAGCGAGCGGATCAGCGCCGGATCGCGGATCACGTAACGTTCGTTGCCGCGGCGCACCCACAACACCGATTCACCCTTGCCGGTATCGCGCTGCGACTGCTTCAGGTCGGCCATCGACGCGTCCACGAAGTTGTCCTCGCCCATGCGCAACACGTAGGCCTGCGATGATTGGTGCGACAGATCGAGGCGACCATGGGTGACCAGCGTGGTGCTGCTGCCGGTGTGGTTGACCTGCGTGCTGCCCACTGGATCCGGATGCGGCGCCGCTGGCGCGCGGGGTGCAGCAGGTGCCGAAGGCATGGCCGGTGCAGCGGGTGCCGCTGCCGGGCGCGGGGCGGCGGCGGGGCGCGGTATCGGGGCCGGCGTGGGTGCCGCCGGTGCCTTGGGCGCGGTGGGCACCGGCGGCAGTGCCGGGGCGGCGGCCAGCGCGGGCGGTGCCGGCGGTACCGGCGGTACCGCCGCGACCAGCCGCAGCGGGGCGACACCGACCAGTACGAACACGGCCGTCACCGCCACCGATACCGCGCGCGGCAGCGAGCCGGTCTGTTGCAGGGTCAGCAGCCGACGCTTCAGGCTGCGGAAGTTCGGCGATGCACTGGCCACGCCTACCGCCGGACGCGGCGCCACGCCCAGCTGCACCAGCAGGCGGCCATAGTCATGGCGGCAATGGCCATGCCCTGCCACCACGGCGCTGTCGCAGGCCTCTTCGCGCGCCAGCGCGTACTCGCGCGCCGCCAGGTGTACCAAGGGATGGAAGAACAGCAGGTGCTGCGCCAGCGCGGGCAGCAGCCCCCACCACAGGTCGCGGCGTTGCAGATGCACCAGTTCATGGGTCAGCGCCATGTCCAGGTCATCCGCCGCCATCGCCGGCAGCTCACGTGCCGGCAGCAGCAACACCGGATTCCAGGGCCCGATCAGCTGCGGCGAGGTGATCTGCGCGGACATCTTCAGCTGCGGCGCGCGTGCCAGTCCATGCGCTTCTGCAGCCAGCTGCAGCGCCTGCTGCAGGTTGGAATCCGTGCACGCCACGGCACTGCGCACCAGCGCGCGGCTCTGCCGATACGCGCGCAGGCTGTGCAGCAGCATCACCAGCACACCGGCGGCCCACAGCGCGAACAGCGCCGTCTGCCAGGACAGCGTGGGCATCAGCGCGGTCGTGACCGCTGGCGGCGCCACGTCGACCATCACCCCGGTCAGTTCCATCTGCACCGGCACCATCGGCTGCGCAGCCATCGTGGCGGTGTCGATGCCCGGCGCGGGCAGCACGGCGAGTTCCAGTGGACTGCTCCAGACCAGCCCCAGCACTGCCTGCAGCGCAACCAGCCACCACAGCCGGCAGCGCGTGGCTGCGGGCAGGCGCGGCAGCAGCCGGCACACGCCCCACACCAGTGCCACCAGCACCGCACTCTGCACGGAGGTCCAGGCCAGGCGGGTCAGCAGTTCCATCATCGTGGTATCCATGGCTCAGCCCTCACGCTTGCGCGACTGCAGCTGCGCGACCAGCGCTTCCAGCTCGGCCAGTTCGCTGTCGCTGACATCGGCCTTGTGCGACATGAACGCCACGAATGGCGACACCGACCCCTGCAGGGTCTTCTCCACGAAGCTGGCCACCGCCCCCTGGACCACGCTGTCCTGTTCGCCGGTGGCCGAGTAGCGGTACACGCCCTCGACCTGCTGGCGCTGCAGGTAAGACTTGCCGCGCAGGCGTTCCATCATGGTCAGCACGGTGGAGCGGGCCAGGCCACGCTCCTCGCCGAAGCCGGCCGCCACTTCCCCGACGCTGGCGTTGTCCTGTTCCGCTATGTACTGCAGCAGGGCCAGTTCCTGATCCCCGATGGTCTTGCCGCGCATGGCACACTCCGTTGACTACACGTGTAGCCACGGTGCCAGTGACTACAGTTGTCGTCAAGTGCCGGAAGGCGGAAGCCGACGAACGGTAGAAGGCGGTCACGACCAACGTTCGTGACCTACCTGGTTGGTCTGGATTACCCGCGCGGGCCGCCCATTACCGGCAGGATCACGCCGCTGATGTAGCTGGCGGTGATCGGGGAGGCCAGGAACACATACGCAGGCGAGAGTTCCTCCGGCTGCGCGGGGCGGCCCATGTCGCTGTCCTTGCCGAATTCGGCCACGTCCGGTGCCTGCTTGTCGGCCGGGTTGAGCGGCGTCCACACCGGTCCCGGTGCGACCGCGTTGACCCGGATGCCGCGTGGCAGCAGCTGGCTGGCCAGTGCCTTGGTAAAGGCGTGGATGGCGCCCTTGGTGGCGGAATAGTCGATCAGCGCCTTGCTGCCGAACAGGCCGGTCTCCGACCCGCTGTTGATGATGCAGCCGCCCTCCTGCAGGTGCGGCAGCACTGCACGCGCCATCTGGATATAGCCGCCGATGTTGGTCTGCAGGGTTTCCTGCAGGTGCTCGTCTTCCAGGTCTTCCAGGCGCTCGCAGTGCAGCTGGAACGCCGCGTTGTTGACCAGGATGTCGATGCCGCCGAACGCCTTGGCTACTTGTTTGACCGCCTTGTTGCAGAATTTCGGATCGCGCACGTCGCCGGCGATGACCACGCAGCGGGTGCCTTCGGCTTCCACGTGCTGGCGCGTGACGTCAGCGTCCTCCTTTTCGTCCAGGTGCAGCACCGCCACGTCCGCACCTTCGCGGGCGAACAGCACCGCTACCGCGCGGCCGATGCCGGAGTCGGCGCCGGTGATGATCGCGCGCTTGCCCTGCAGCTTGCCGCTGCCCACGTAGTCGGGCGCGAGGAAGCGCGGGGCAAGGTCCAGTTCGTGCTCGTTGCCGGGCTTGGCAATGTGCTGGGCCGGCATGGTCTCCGGCTGCTTGCGGCTACCGGCCTGGGTGGCCTTCTTCGTCGCCTTCTTGGTGGCCTTCTTCGCCGCAGCGCGCGCGTCCTTGGCTTTTTCCTGGTCCTGCAGGCGACGCTGGCGTGCCGCCACGCGGGCCGCGCGCGGGTCGGTGGCGGCCGCCTTGCGGGTGGCGGTCTTGACCACCGGAGTGCGCTCGCGGACGGGCTTCGCATCCTGGGCGATGGGCTTGGAGGCGGAGGTTTTGCGGGTCTTTCTGGCGGTGGCCATGATGTGCTCCTTCAACGCGTGGCCCGTGCCGGGAGGAAGTGGCAGGGCACAGGCAGTGTGGCCAACCGCACCGTCGCAGCCGGTGAATGGCATGTCGCCACACTGTGTATGGCTTCATCCGCCGCATACGCGCGCGGCGGCATCGTGGGCACCAGAATCCCGCTGGAGTGCTGCCATGTTGCGTCCCCTGTTTGCCGTTGCCGCTTTGACCGTCCTGTCCGCCTGCAGCAGTACGCCGGTCGCGCAGGTGCAGCCCATTGATGGCGTCATTTCGGGCCAGTGCCACGTGGACAAGGTGCGCGGCGCCGTCGGCCTGGCCGCATCTGCCGCCACCGTCGAACGCGCGCGGGTGGACAGCGACAGCCTCGAGGTGGTGGTGGTGCGCGGGCAGCGCGCGGAGAGCGGTGCCACCGCGAGTGGTGCGGCGAGCCCGACTACCGGTCCGGAAAACGGGGGCGAGCGGCTGACCATCGAGACCGGGCGCACCAACAACATCACCGCCGTATTCTGCGGTTGATAGAGGTTGATGGGCGCGGTTGGACCGCTTGGGCCGACCAACGGTCGGCGCTACCGCGGCGGTCGTGGACGTTATCCCGTGACGGCGGTGGGCGTGTCCGGTGACGGTGGTGGACGTCATCGCGGTGGCCGTGGACGGGGCGGGATCAGCGGGCTTTGCGGGTCTTTTTCCTTGCCATGCGCAGGAACTTGAGCGTGGCCTGCTCCCATTGGCGGTCGCCGCGCAGGGTGGCCAGCTTCACCAGTGAGCCGGCGCGCCAGCCGTCGAACACGCTGGGGTCGATGTAGGCCTTGCGGCACACGGCCGGCGTGTTGCCGAGGCGTGCGGCCACCTGGCAGATGACCTCCTTCTGCAGCGCGGCCAACGCGCGCTCGCTGGTCGATTCCGGCAGCGCGGTGGCCGCGAAATGGCGCAGCGCCGCCACGGTGCCGCCCCAGGTGCGGAAGTCCTTGGCACTGAAGTCCTCGCCCATCGCGTCGCGAAGGTAGGCGTTGACCTGGCCCGAGTCCACCGGCTGGATGGTGCCGTCGTCGTCGCGGTACTGGAACAAGGCCTGGCCCGGCAACTGCTGGCAGCGTCGGATCAGCTCGACCAGGCGCTGGTCGTTGATCTCCACCTCGTGCTCCTGCCCCGACTTGCCCCGGAAGCGCATGCGTGCACGCCCGCCGCGCACCAGCTCCAGGTGGCGGTTGCGCAATGTGGTCAGGCCATACGAGCGGTTGTCGCGGGCGTACTCGGGGTTGCCCACGCGGACCAGGGTCTCGGCGAGCAGCGCCACCACGATGGCCAGCACCTTGTCCTGTGGCAACCCCGGCAGCTTGAGGTCGCGGCGCAGGCGCCGCCGCAGTGTTGGCAGCGCCTGGCCGAAGGCGATCACCCGGTCGAACTTGCCATCGCCGCGCACCCGCGCCCAGTCCGCGTGGTATCGGTACTGCTTGCGCCGGCGCGCGTCGCGCCCGGTGGCCTGCAGGTGGCCGTTGTCCAATGCGCAGATCCAGACCTCGGTGTAGGCCGGGGGGATGGCCAGTGCGCGGATCCGGGCCAGGGTGGCCGCGTCGCGCACTGCGTGCCCGTCCGCATCGCGGTAACTGAAATCTTTGCCGGCCTTGCGCCGGGCGATGCCGGGCTGGTCGTCGCTGACATAGCGCAGGCCGGCCTGGCGGGCGGCGGCGACTTCGGGGGTGGCAAGGCGTGCGGGCATGGAGGCAGCGGCGGGAACGGGCCTGCAGTGTGGTCGGTGGCGCGGCGATGCCGCGTCAATAACAGAAGACAAACACCTCACGCGGCGGCTCGGGATATGCTCTTGCCCTTCCTGGTTTCCAACCTTCCGGAGTCTCGATGTCGTCCTTGTCGTCCCGCCGCGTGCTGCCCTCCATCGCTCCCAGACTCCTGGGCGCTCTCCTGCTCCCGACCGTGCTGTTGCTGGGCGCCTGCAAGGCCCCGCCGATGGACGAACAGGACGCGGCAGGTGCCCACGCACAGAAGGCGGCAGAAGAAGCCGCCGCTCCCGCCGATGCCACCGCGGGCAAAGCCACTGAAGCGCCACCGGTCGGCAACTGCGACGCCAACCAGGTACAGAGCCTGATCGGCCAGGCCTATTCCGAGGAAATCGGTGGCCAGGCGCAGCAGGATGCCAATGCCCGCGAACTGCGCGTGCTCAAGCCCACCGATATGACCACCATGGAATTCGTGGGCGAACGCCTGAACGTTGAAGTGGACGAAAAGGGTGTTGTCACCGGCGTGCGCTGCGGCTGAATTGGCGGCACGGAAACCGGGCGGAACGCCCGGTTTCCAACGGGTTTGGTTGCGCCTGCAACGGTGTATTGCGGCGTTGCAGCAACTGTGCTCTAGTCGAAGCATCCGGTGCCTCCAGATGCGCTCGACGGATTGAGCGGGGACGAGTGTCGCCGCTCACCCGACTTAGAGGCAGAGATGGCCCCCCGCAACCGCCAAGGGCTTTACGACCCGCAAGACGAACGCGATGCCTGTGGTTTCGGCATGGTCGCGCAACTGGATGACCAGCCGTCCCGGCTGCTGGTCGACACCGCGATTGCCGCGCTTTCGCGCATGACCCATCGTGGCGGCGTCGCCGCCGACGGCATCACCGGTGACGGCTGCGGCCTGCTGCTGCGCCGCCCGGACGCCTTCCTGAAAGCCCTCGCTGCCGAAGCCGGCATCCAGCTCGGTGCGCGCCATGCTGCGGGCGTGGTGTTCCTGCCGCACGATGCAGCCGCCGCGCAGGCCTGCCGCGACACCCTCGAACAGCAGCTGCGCGATGCCGGCTGCCAGCCGCTGGGTTGGCGCGTGGTGCCCACCGACCCCAGCGTGTGTGGCCAGCTTGCGCGCGACACCCTGCCGCAGATCGAACAGATATTCGTCGACGCCGGCCACGGCCAGGACGAAGCCGCCTTCACCCTGGCCCTGTTCCTGGCCCGCCGCCGCAGCGAACAGCAGCTGCGCGAACACGCCGACTACTACGTCACCACGCTCAGCCCGAATGCGATCAGCTACAAGGGCATGGTGCTGCCGGACAAGCTGAGCCGGTTCTACCCGGACCTGCAGCGCAACGACCTGGCCTCCAGCGCGATCGTGTTCCACCAGCGCTTCTCCACCAACACGCTGCCGCGCTGGCCGCTGGCGCATCCGTTCCGCATGCTCGCCCACAACGGCGAGATCAACACCATCGAAGGCAATCGGCGCTGGGCGCAGGCGCGCAGCAAGGTGTGGAAGACCCCGCGTTTCGACATCGCCGAGTTCGACCCGGTGATCTCCATGCACGGCTCGGATTCGCAGAGCCTGGACAACATGCTGGAGCTGATGGTCAGCGCCGGCATGGAACTGATCCAGGCGCTGCGCATCCTGGTGCCGCCGGCGACCCAGTCGCTGGAGTTCAAGGACGCCGACCTGGCCGCGTTCTACGAGTTCTACGGCCTCAACAGCGAGCCGTGGGACGGGCCGGCCGGCATCGTCGCCTGCGACGGCCGCTATGCGGCCTGCACGCTGGACCGCAACGGCCTGCGCCCGGCGCGCTGGATGCTCACCTCCGACCGCCACTTCCTGGTCGCCTCCGAAGCCGGCGTATGGGAAGTCCCGGCCGAGCGCGTAGTGCGCAAGGGCAAGCTGGGCCCGGGCGAGATGATGGCCATCGACCTCAAGCGCGGCGACCTGCTCGATTCCGATGCGATCGACCGCATCAACCGCGGCCGCGCGCCGTACAAGCAGTGGCTGCAGCAGGGCGTGACCTACCTGCAGACCGAGCTGATCGACCCGTCGCTGGTGGAAGAGCCGTTCGACGAGCGCACCCTGCGCAGCTACCACAAGCTGTTCCAGCTCAGCACCGAGGAAGTGGAGCAGATCCTGCGCCCGCTGGCCGAGACCGAGCAGGAAGCCACCGGTTCGATGGGCGATGACACCCCGATGGCGGTGCTCAGCCAGCAGAGCCGTCCGCTGTACGACTATTTCCGCCAGGCCTTCGCGCAGGTCACCAACCCGCCGATCGACCCGCTGCGGGAAGACTGCGTGATGTCGCTCACCACCCAGCTCGGCAAGGAGACCAACATCTTCCATGCCGGCGCGGAGACGGTGAACCACGTCATCCTCAATTCGCCGGTGCTCAGCCAGCGCAAGCTGCGCCAGCTGATCAAGATGCCGCAGTACGTGGACCGCAACCGGCTCATCGACCTGTCCTACAGCCTGGACGAAGGGCTGAAGGCGGGCATCGAGCGCATCTGCGCCGAAGCCGAAGCGGCCGCGCGCGAAGGCATCGTCATGCTGCTGCTCAGCGACCGCTACCCGGTGGCCGACCGGCCGATGGTGCATGCGCTGCTGGCCACCAGTGCGGTGCACCACCACCTCTCCAACGCCGGGCTGCGCTGCGACGTCAACCTGATCCTGGAAACCGGCACCGCGCGCGACCCGCACCACATGGCCTGCCTGCTCGGCTTCGGCGCCACG
>Ga0213821_1001559_pt1 | contig 10367 bp, 9 predicted proteins | sample MC6MC0909MG_FD_179894 | JGI IMG/M metagenome (GOLD analysis project Ga0213821, IMG submission 179894) | Enriched soil aggregate microbial communities from Iowa State University, Ames, United States - MC6-MC0909-MG | ecosystem: Environmental > Terrestrial > Soil > Unclassified | place: USA: Iowa...
AAGTCTTAGCCATCACTATATTGTGCAAAAATGGAGCTTTGATAACATTTTTCTATGTGTGCAGAGCGACAGTAATAAGTGGAATTATGTAAAGTGAAAAAGTAGTTTTATGCATAGAATGTAGGTTGACAGCTATAGAATTGTACCACTATTCTATCCATTTAATGATGGTGAGTAACATGTTTTTATTTTACTTTTGAGGGAAGAAAATATTTAAAGTTCTACACTATTGCTGATTGGAGTGCAAGGCTACTCGACTCCTGTGGGATAGCGAGACAGATGAGACCCTGCACGGAGCGTCAGCGCAGGAAGCGGCTCGTCGCTCGCCCACTGGAAAGCGAGTAGCCTGGAACGGAAATCATCTTCATTTTGACTAAATATTCACAAAGGTATCCTTGACCATTTAGTTTTTCAACACTATGGGCCTATGACATTATAAATTGTCATAGGCTCTTTTTGTACGTTCTATAAGGTAATAAATAGGCTGATGTTGGCATAAGGAAACCTCAATTTGTGGATACATGGATTTCATTTCCTGAGAGAAGGTTTTAAAAATAATTGGGTTATGCTTAATAGCACCACCGTTGCAATAAAGGTTAAATGTGCCACCATTGTAGCCTATTTTTTTCAATACAGCACAAGCTAAAAGCACTAATTCATGGGCAGCTTGCATGGATATTTGAATGGCGCAAGAATCCTTTTTAGTTACTGCATCTGCCAAAAATGCGCCCATTTTTGCGAGCTGTGCATTTGTATAAGATGGATTGAACAGCCATGCAGCTAGTTCCGTAACATCTTGAATGCGTAAATAATGATAGACTGCATTTTTTAGGATGGTTGGTTCCCCGCGTCCGTCCTCCATCTTGAAAATAGCACGAATTACTTCTTGTCCTAGCCAATAGCCGCTACCTTCATCCCCTGCGCGATGTCCCCAACCACCAGCGCGTGCAATTTTAGAGCCATCAAAGGCATACGCAATGGCACCCGTGCCTGCAATAAGTAAAGCACCTGCTTGTTCAGCAGTGACCCCTAGTAATGTAGCTTGTGCATCATTTTCAATAATAAGTGTATCGAATTGCAATGAAGTAGAGGAGATGGCCTGTTGAACAATAGCTGATACAATTTCATGATCTTTAGGGGAATCAATCCCAGACAATGCAAAGGTCGCTACCTCAATTTTTGAATCCTCTTGTTTTTGTAAAAAATCATATACATTTGCTAGTAAGGATTGCAATACTGCTGTAGCTGATTCAGTACCAATGGCTTGATAGTTGGAGCCCTTTGTGGAATTTGAATATTTAATTTCACCAGATTCGGCATGTACGACTGCACAAGCCGTTTTAGTAGCACCACCGTCAACAATAAGGAGCCATTTCGTCATTGATTCCAGTCCTCTAAAAATACAGTTAATTGTTTTTCTGCCTCAATGATTTTTGTCTCCTTTGCATGAATCCAGGCATAAAGATCTTGAGCTTTTACCTTAGATTTTTCAAGCGATGCCTTCATCGTTTCTGGTGCTGGACCACCAGGCAATGTACGAACACCTACAAAAGTTTCTGGTTTTAAAGTATTATAAAAATCCTCTTCAGAAATATTTAACGGTTTACCAGTAATTAACTTAGATTGTGTATTCGCTAATCCCCATGAAAGGCTTGCTAAAGATTCCTCACCGTGAGCAAGCAGTACTTTTATGCATTTGCTGACAATACTATGTGACTGACGGAAGGATATCCCCTCAGATCGTACCAGGGTATCAGCAAGCTCTGTTACGTTGGCAAAGCTATTTTCTGCTCGATTTCTTAATTTTTTCTTGTTCACATTCATTGTCACAACAAGTGAACCAAATAGTTTGTAAATACCTAGTAAACGATCAATAGCACGCCACAAATAGGGTTGCATATCATCTTCTGTGTCTACGATATCTCCAAACGGTGTATTATGTACCATTTGTAATACTGTACTAGCATCCCCAACAACCGCTGAGAGTAATGAACGAGTATGCTCAATTGAAACAGGGTTACGTTTTTGTGGCATGATGGAGCTAATTTGTACATATGGACTTGCTAGTGTAAAGGCATTGAATTCCTGCGTAGCCCACAGTAAAAAGTCCTGTGATGTACGACCAAGATTAAGCGCTGCAAGCTGTACAATACTTGCTGCCTCAGCAATATAATCTGCACCTGCGACTGCATCCCAGGCATTTTCGATAATCTCATCGAATGCCAATAAATCACGCATACGCTCTCGACTAATTTTGAAGCCTGTCGTTGTTAGTGCTGCTGCCCCCATACTGCTGCGGTTAACTGTTTTGTAGACATGCTGCAAACGTTCGAAATCCCGTTCTAACTGATCGATAACAGCCTTCAAATAATGCGCAAAGGTTGTTGGCTGTGCCTGTTGAGTATGGGTATAGCCAATCATAATAGTATCAACATGCTCCTCTGCCGCTGCGATTAAATCATCACGTAATGTTAATAATTCACGCATAAGCAATAATAATTTCTTTCTTAATGTCATGCGATAAATGGCAATACCCATGTCATTACGACTTCTGCCAATGTGAAGATTTCCGGCAACATCACCAGCCAATTCTATCAATTTATTTTCGATACGGAAGAATAAATCCTCATATCTTGGGCTGTAATCCTCTAAGCGATAATAGTTTAAATCTAGCTTTTTAAGTGCGACACCAATTTGTTTTGCCTCTTCTTTTTTAATGAGTCCTTGTTCTTCTAGCATTTTCAAGTGTGCAATATTAATTTGTAGCATGATTGATAAAAAGTTTTTCTTTGCTTCATCATAGGCCGGTTGTAAGACAATTTTGCGATAAATATTAGAAGGGAAAATCATCCCATCTTCTTGCTGTGTTTTGTTGCGGAAATCTTCAAACATGTTCATTGCCTCCTAGTAGATGAGCAGTTAGATGGCTGAGCCAGCACTGCCCTTAGATAACTTCTCAGAAATAATCAGTACAATTAAAATTAAACAAATTTGTAAAACACCATAAGCACAGGCAGTTCCAAATTTAAAAGAATATAGTTTTTGGAATATAGCGACGGACAATGGAATAGTTGATGAACTGTAAATAAGAATGGATGCTACAAACTCACCAATGCTTTGGACAAGCGCTAATAATGTTCCTGCAAGAATTCCAGTAAAGGTAAGCGGTACTACGATTCGTCTAAACGTATACCACCAAGTGGCACCTAGGCCTCGTGATGCTTCTTCAATAGACTGATCTAATTGCACAAGTGAAGCGGATGTCGAGCGAAAGACAAGTGGTAAATGTCTAATAAAGTAAGCTAATGGCAAAATCCAGAACGTCCCAATAAGTACCTGATTAAAAGCAAAGACGTTTTCGGTACTAAAAGCGGCAATTAAGTTAACTGCAACAACAGTCCCTGGTAATGCCCATGGTACCATAATTAGTATATCAAGTAATGTTTTACCTTTGAAGTTTAATCGTATCATAGCGTAAGCAGCTGCAACCCCAAAAATTATATTACCAATCGTAGCAACAACACCCATCTGTATAGAATTCCAAATGGGTCGCCATGTGCGTTCATCTGTAAACAGTGCTACATAATGACTCATTGTGTATTCAGTTGGGAGAATTTGCGTTTTCCATGCACCATCCACGGAAAATGAAATTAATACAAGCACGAATATGGGTAAAATCAAAATTAAGGTACCAATGAACGAAGCAGCTGAGGCAGCTATTTTCATTCCCCTTGAAGATACTTCTGATCGATGGATACTGACGCCTTTGCTTAGATTTTGATAGTTTCGGCGATTTTGATACCAACGCATTAGCAACAGAAAAGAGATAGACACAAAGGATAAAATCATAGATTGTGTCGCTGCCATATCTAAATTGCCATTCGTACGAGATAAATAGATTTGCATTGTCATTGTACGCTCTACACCGAACATTAATGGTGCCGTGTAGGATGCCATAGATATCATAAATACTAACAATGAAGATGCTACTATTGAGGGGGTCAGCATCGGTAATATAACCTTTGTCCATATACGGATACGTCTAGCGCCAAGGCTCGTAGCTGCTTCCTCTAAAGCTGGATCCAGCCCCTTTATAGCTGCAGAGGCAGTTAGATAGAAATAGGTATACATCGTGAACGTATGGACAACGATAACTCCCCAAATTCCCTTTAACGAAAAGGGTACCTGATCCAATCCAAATAAATGCTGGAAGGCGCGTGGAAAGATACCGCTTTCTCCATATAAAAATGTAAAGGACAACACGCCTACTAACGGTGGAAGAGCCATCGGTACTAATACTAAAATTGATAGCAGCCGTCTTCCAGGGAAATCATAACGTTCCAGTAAAAATGCCATTGTCACACCGACAATTGCACAGCATATAACACTGATGACTGAAATATATAGACTAGTCCATAATGCTTCTAAATTGGCGGGGCTAGCCAGATCAAAAAATTTTTTATAGGAGAAAAATGGATCATCACCTGAAAAACTCTGTAAAAAAGTTTGATAAAAGGGATAAACCACATAGCCAAACAATACTAAAAATAATGGCGCAATGAGGATATATACAAACCCATTAGAATACGTAATTCGTGACCATATATTTTCTTTAGGAGAGTTGATGGGCGTTTTGTTCATGTTATTCCCCCCTATTCCCCTAAAAAATACATAGCATCGTACGGAATATTTAACGTAATATCCTCACCAATCTTTTTTAATGAACCGCTTGAATTAACAATCATAACTTTTAACGAAAATTCATGAAAATCGACAATATAATTCACGCTAATTCCAGTAAATTCAACAAAAGAAATTTTACCAGTCAATGTATTGTCACCTTTATCAAGACGAATCGATTCTGGACGAATAGAGATAAACACTTTGTCTCCAATCATATGCGATGAAGTTAGAGAGCTTTGGTGCTTTCGCCCAGTGAGAACAAGTCCATTTGCTGTTTTTGCTTGTATATGCTCGTCATCAATAGCATCAATGGTTGCTTCGATTAAGTTTGTTTCACCGATAAAATTTGCAACGAAGCAGCTTAAAGGGCGATGATAAACTTCCTGAGGGGTACCAATCTGCTTGATATAGCCATTTTCCATCACCATAATGCGATCAGACATGGCCATGGCTTCCATTTGATCATGCGTCACATAAATAGTTGTAACACCAAGCTCGCTTTGAATTCGTTTTATTTCAATTCTAGTTTCCTCACGCAATTTTGCATCTAAATTCGATAAAGGTTCGTCAAGTAGTAAAATATCAGGCTCAATCACAAGAGCTCTTGCCAACGCGACCCTTTGCTGTTGCCCGCCTGATAGCTCATTGATTTTTCGGTTTCCATAGGGTTCTAGATGAACAAGCCCTCGAATTCGATCGACCTTTTGTTTAATTTCGCTTTTGGTAAGTTTTCTAACCTGTAAACCAAAGGCTATATTTTCATCAACCGTCATATGGGGAAATAGAGCATAGTTTTGAAACACCATACCGATATTCCGTTTATTGGGCTGAAGCCGAGTCACATCCTGATCATCAAATAGAATTTTTCCCGCTGTTGGGTAGTAGAAGCCGGCAATCATTCTCAACGTAGTTGTTTTACCACAGCCACTCGGACCAAGAAATGTAAAAAATTCCCCAGCTTTAATATCAAGACTTAAATTTTTTACACCATGCACCTGACCAAATTGCTTAGAGACATTCTCTATTTTGACACTTCTCAAAAAAGTGCTCCTTTCTCGCAGAAAGTTAGAATACATGAAGGCTTTCAAATAAGAAATTCTGTTATCCTTTCGGTGAGCAATAGGTGGTCATTTATACAAAAATAGCAAACTAGTGATAACACTAGTAAGCTATTTTCTATCATTAATGAGAAATGTTATTTACCACGTCCTTTAATATTATTATCCCAGTATTCCATCCACTCGGCTTCTTTTTCCGACATAAGCTGCCAATCAATATCAAAAGTTTTTAAATCTAGCTCTTGGAACCATTCAGGCATTGTTGCTTTATCGATATCAGAACGTGTAGGAATCTGATAATAATCATTAGCTAGTTGCGTAACCATACCCTTTTCAAATAGGAATTCAACGAACAGCTTTGCATTTTCTAAGTTTTTCGCATTGTTAACAACAGCTACACCATCTACTAAAATTGGTGCACCGCTTTTTGGATAAATGTAGTCAAAAGGATAATCTGTCGTGTATTTTTTTAATAAAATATCTTGCAGATTCCATAACGAAACACTGCCCTCCTGACGAGTAAGCTTTAAATAAAGTGCATTTGGATCTTGTGTATATTCTTTTGTATTGGCATCTAATTGTAATAGCCAATCATAGCCCTTTTCAGGGGAATCATCACCTTGACGTACAATCATCGAGGAATAAATAGTCCGCATAGTCCCAGATGCTAAAACACCACGAATTAAAATTTTATCCTTCCATTTAGGATCTAATAAGTCATCCCAATCCTGTGGACCAGATTCTTTCGTTAATACATCACTGTTAATCATAATTACTTCGGGTAGAAGCATTTCACCAAACCAACGTCCTTCTGCATCTTTATGCGCAGTATTGATGGAATCAATAAAACTTGGCTTCCATGCATGAAGTAAATCCTCATTGGCCCCAACAATAAGCGCTGATTGTGTACCACCCCACCAGAAATCAGCCTGTGGATTTGCCTTCTCACCACGTAGGCGCTCTAAAATTTGCTGAGCCCCCATTGTCAAAAACTCTACCTCAATGTCTGGATACTTTTCATTAAATTGATCGATTACCTTCTGTACCATCTCCTCATCGCGGCCAGTATAAATAACTAACTTGCCTGATGGTGATGTTTCAACATCAGCTTTTTCAGGATTTGGCGTTTTGTCATCATTTGTAGAATTCTTGTTGTTATCACTACTACATGCAGCTAGGACAATGAGCATTAGCACAAGGAAAAAACCGAAAATATGCGATTTTTTCATCATCTTCTCCTTTCTCCAATTGAGTAACTTGCATATAGCAGTATAATACGGAGGTAACACAATAATGTTAGAATTATTAAAAAAATTCTAATTGCCCTCATCATAAACTAAGTAAATATTGGTTATCAACGCCATCATTACAAAATTCGAAAAAACTCCTTAAAAAGGGCTAAACCATTTTTAAGGAGCTTCATTTAAATTATGCGTTTTTATTGTTAACTGGTTCTAAAAAAGTGTCTTTTTGTCGACGTTGGGTAAGAATTGTAGGAAGCATCATCCCGACAATGACAAGAATTATACCGAATATTTGTATAGCAGTTAATGGTTCATGTAGAACAATAACGGAAACTGTAACTGCTACAGGAAGTTCAATGGCACTTAATATGGAGGCAAGGGCCCCACCAATTTTCGGAATGGCTATTGAAAATAAATAAATTGGCAAAATAATGCCCAAAAGCCCTAAAGCTAATCCATACTTCCATAAGCCTTGAACGAATAATTTTCCATTCCATATAATTTCAGGGTTCAGGAAGATACTAATTAAAATAAGTGCAACGAAGGATACAATTAATACACGGGCAGTAGTAGTAATACCTTCCACAGGTCGTGAGTTAAATTGAATAAAGCAAGCAAAGCTAAATGCAGCAGCAAAGCCAAACAGCCACCCTTTTATTGGGATGCCACTTAGATCCACATTTAACACACCAGCAGCTAAAATGGTTCCTGCAAATAAAATAATAAGAGAAATCACTTCAGGACGACTTGGTAACCGTTTATGTAATGCACAATCCAACAGTAGACCTATCCAGGTAAATTGAAAGAGCATCACAACTGCTAAAGAAGCAGGTAGATATCTTAATGATTCCCCATAAACAATACCTGTTGTTCCAGTAAGCAGTCCTGCACAAACCAAAATAGCTAGCCCGCTTTTCGATGGCTTGGGTAATTGTCTTTGTGTTATTAAAAAAATAGTGAGGACCAGTATGAAGCCAATAATATATTGACTTGATACAGCCTCCGCTGATGTAAAGCCATGTTGCATCGCTACTTTGACAATTGTCGACAGTACTCCATAGCTACTAGAGGCAATAACAATCAGTAGAGGATATAGTAAATTAGTTTTCATATTTTTGCGTTCACTTCCTAAATTTGCTTCACCATATGATGAAAAGGTTCATCAATAATTGACCATGGTTCTGTAATGACGAAGCCTAAACGTTCATACAAACGACGTGCATTTTCTTTTTGAGTTTCAACATTTAACGATAGTTTTTTAAAGCCTCGCTGCTTTGTTAGTTCCTCTGCATATTGAAGCAGCAATGTACCAATTCCTTTACCACGAGCCTCAGATGTAACACATACTGTATCAATATAGTACTCGTCCTCGTGAGCCTCTTGATCAATGATAATAGAAGGCGCATTTTTAGCTTTCAGCCATTTTACAAGGTTAGCATCCATCTCAATAGCCTGCTCGCCATTGTAATAAACAAGAATTCCTAATACGTGTTCATCCTCAATGGCTACATAAGTATTTAAATAAGAATGTCGATTATCTTCACGCTTGAAAAGGTTTGTTAATTCTCGTTTAACAGCTTCCTCTGTCTGTTCACCAGTTAAACGATTGGCAATATCACCAATAGCATCCATTATTAATGGAACAACGGCATGGGCATCCTGTGGTTGCGCTTGTCGAATTGTTATACTCATTGTCAAAATCCCTACCTTTCTATAGGCAAGTATAACAAAGATAGAAGATGACTCAAGTTTTAAGTCAAGGATGCTCGCATTCCTATTTTTCAGAAAACTTTAACTTCCTTCAGCGTTATGTCGAGGCATAATTGATACATAAGCCCATCACTATGGAGGATTAAGGAAAGGCATCCTCATGAAGTTTCACTTTATGCGACAACTATTTTCATGTTAATCTATAATGAATAGACTTTTGGGAGGACAACAATGACAAAGGATGAGAAGGATTTTATATTAGTCTATGGAGATGCTTTTATTGACTATATTGCTGATGATGTAACAAATACATCTTTTACTAAATATATGGGTGGGGCGACTGTAAATGTGGCAGCGGGTATTAGCCGTATTGGTGCGCCATCTGCATTAATTACCATTACTGGGGATGACGAGGGCTCACAATTTGTGAGAGATGGACTTGCACAAGAAGGGGTGACTCTGGATTATGCAGTTTTTAACCCTGCAAAACGTGTAAGTGGTGTCTATGTACATTTAACTGAAGCATGTGAGCGAATTTTTAAAGATTATGTCGATGAGACGCCAGATTTACAAGTAGAAGCGTCTCAATTGAATGAAGAAGCTTTTAAACATGCCTCCGCGTTAACTGTTTGCTCAGGTACGATGTTCCATCCCACAGCACTTGAAACAACACGTGCTGCAGTTGATATGGCTAAAGAAAAAGGGGCCATTATCGCGATGGATGCGAATATAAGACCTCTACGCTGGAGCAGTGAGGAAATCTGCCGTGAAACAGTCACATCTTTTTTTGAACAGGTAGATATTTTAAAGGTCACAGATGATGAACTTTTCTTCCTTACAGAGACAACAAGTTTAGCACAGGGAATTGAGTATTTAAACAGCTACCTAGTGCCAATTATTTTAGTAACTGTTGGTGAAAACGGCACATATGCGGTATTAAATGGTGAGACGATTCATGTACCAACAGAGAAGGTAGTACCAGTGGATACTACAGGTGCTGGGGATGCCTTTATGGCTGGTGTATTACGTGATGTTCATTACAATGGCTTACCTACAACAGAAGAGGAACTAATTCGTTGTGTAAGCTTTGGCAATAAGCTAGGTGCTTTAGCGGCAACAAAAGCGGGGGCTTTAACAGCTCTTCCTTATTATGATGATATTAAGCATTTGCTTAAATAATCATGTGGAGGGTCTATAAATGGAGAAGAACTATGATGTGTTAGTGAAGGATCGATTATTTTTCGGTGGGGCAAAGGATGCTGAAGCGGCTTTTGAGCATGAGTCCGTTGATATTGTAATAGATGTTCGGGTAAATGGCCTTACCCCAGAAGAACAGAATGAGTCTGCATATCTGTACAAGCATTTACCGATAGCTGATGATGATTTAGAGGTAGCACCATCTATAAAAAAGGTAGCCGATGAAATCATTTCTTCCTATGAGAATGGCCAGAAGGTATACTTTCATTGTGGAAGTGGCGGTGGACGAGCAGGTGTTGCAGCCACAGCAGTATTGATGGAGCTTGGATTTGCAAGCTCTCTAGAGGAGGCTGAAGCCGCTGTAAAGGAAGCACGTCCACAAGTAACAATCCGTCCAAAAATGGCGGATGCTTTGCGGAAACTATATAAATAATGATCAGGGGAGTACCATAAAGTATTTTGGTACTTCTTTTTT
>Ga0213821_1001570_pt1 | contig 10317 bp, 8 predicted proteins | sample MC6MC0909MG_FD_179894 | JGI IMG/M metagenome (GOLD analysis project Ga0213821, IMG submission 179894) | Enriched soil aggregate microbial communities from Iowa State University, Ames, United States - MC6-MC0909-MG | ecosystem: Environmental > Terrestrial > Soil > Unclassified | place: USA: Iowa...
AGGGCTGTCCAGCTTAAATGATTCACATGATTGACGTCAATGTCAGTATTGCTCAATAGCTCCTCGATGACCTCCACATGACCATGCTCTGCTGCTGGTATGAGTGCTGTCCCCCCATATCGATTTAAAATAGTCGGATCAGCACCAGCTTGAATGGTCATCTTTAAAATAGCCAGATAGCCCTCCGCACCTGCATAGAGAAACGGTGTATTTTGTTGATTATCCTGGATATTAACATCTGCTCCTGCATCTATTAATAATTTCGCTGCCTCTATATCCTGATTATAGGTAGCTATCATCAAAGCTGTTCGATTATTTGAATCTTGTACATTGATGTCCCCTTTTTGTCTCAAAGCATGTTGAAGCCCATCGATATCTCCCTTTTCAGCTGCCTTTAGCAACTCACTCGCCCATTCTGTTCGCACCACTTCACTCCCACCTTTATCATGCTGTATTGTCTCTGTATCAATTGAGCCACACCCTTGAAGTAAAAATGTTAATGCAATGATAACTGCCTGCTTTTTTTCAATTTTAATACACCGCCTTTCTTTCCTCAGTGTAAGCGGTAATGCTAAATTGCCCATTAACGAATTCTTAAAAAAGTCTAAAAAAACTCCCCCGCCACAAGGACGAGGTAGTTTTACTTAAACATTGAAGCGATAGCCTGCACCCCATACTGTTTCCAAAAACTTGGGATGCGCTGGCTCTCGTTCAATTTTTTCACGTAGCTTTCGTATATGAACAGTGACAGTCGAAACGTCTGCAGCTGATTCATAGCCCCAGTTTCGCTCATATAGCTGTTCCTTACTTAATACTTGATTGGGGTGTCTAACAAAAAAGACAAGTAAATCAAATTCCTTCGTTGTAAAGGCAATCTCCTCACCATTAACAAACACCTTTCTAGCCGAAGTATCGATTGTAATGCCATGAATGGACATCATATGATTTGTTTGTTGATGGCTCGCCAGACGCTCATATCTCGATAAATGGGCCTTGACCCTTGCCACTAATTCACTCGGACTAAATGGTTTTGTAATATAATCATCCGCCCCTAGTCCAAGACCACGAATTTTATCAATATCCTCCTTTTTAGCTGAAACAAATAAAATGGGAATATTGTGTACCGCTCGAATCTGTTTACAAATGTCAAAGCCACTTATCCCTGGTAGCATAATATCCAAAATGATTAAATCATAATTACCTTTAAGTGCCTGCTGTAGCCCATCCTCTCCATGATGTTGGATATCTACTGTAAAGCCATTAATCTCTAAATAATCTCGTTGAAGCTCAGCTATGCTCACTTCGTCTTCAATTAGCAGAATTTTTTTCATGATGATTCACCTTCTCCTCAGCCTTTTTCAATGAAATGAATATGCTTGTCCCCTTTGCTAATTCACTCTTTGCCCAAATATCGCCACCCATTTCAACAACGATTTGTTTGGCAATGGCTAACCCTAAGCCACTGCCTCCTGTTTGCGAATTACGTGAAGGCTCCGCACGGTAAAATCGATCAAAAATATAGGGCAATGCGACAGGATCAATGCCTGCACCATTATCTGTTACCTGAATAATCGCATCCTCTGCTCGCTCATGCAAGGAAATAATGATTTGCTTATATGGCTTATCCATATATTTTTCGCTATTACTTAAAAGGTTCGTCAGGACACGTCTTAATTTATCTCGGTCCACCATTGCCAAAAGCGGCGAGCCTGCTGATAGATATTGTAAATGAATATCTCGTGCAATAAAATCAAAGCTTGCATCCTCTACATAATCATGCATATATTGGTGGAGATTGATGCTTTCCAATTGGAAGGGAATCTTTTTTAAATCCAATTTAGAAAATAAGAATAGCTCATCAATTAATACATCCATATCCTTTGCCTTTGTATAGATAGTAGTTAAATATTTATCCATCTTTTCCTCTGTATTTGCCACACCATCTTTAATGCCCTCCACATAGCCGATAATGGAAGTCATCGGCGTTTTTAAATCATGGGAGATATTGGAGATGAGCTCCTTTCGATTTTCCTCATATTGAAGCTGAAGCTGGATGGATTCTTTTAATTTGACTCTCATTTCCTCGAATGACCGATTCAGCTGACCAATTTCATCCTTCGAGTGGGTCGCAATCTCAAAATCCAAGTCGCCCGATTTAATTCGTTCTGCCCCTTCCTTTAATGCCGAAATCGGTTTAATAATACTTCTTGATACTAAATAATTTAAAAAGCCAATAATCATCATAAACAAGACAAATAAAATACCTAAAAGAATCGGTAACAGTTCCCTCGTTACCTCTGCATGGGAACTAACCTCTCTCAATACGAAAATACTGCCCTCTGTTTGATCTGGAAAATAAAAATCAAATTTAACATACGTATAAAAGGCTCGATTTATCATGATGGTGTCACGAGAATTAATATTGGTCTCTTCAAAGCTAGGTAAGCTTTGAAGCAATAATTGTTTATGCTCTTTTTGTGTTGAATACACGATTTGATGATCTTTTCGTACCACAATCTCTATCGAAGGCGCATTGATTTGTTCAAGCTGTTCGAGATCTAAAAGCTGCTGGGGACTTTTTTTAGCTAGTAATTTTAAATCTAGAAACGCATTTTCCTCTACTGTCGTCAAAGGCTTTTGGACATAAGATTTTTTATAAAAATGCTCAATCGCTTTGACATCACCTGTAATGGCAAAGGAAAAAAGAAAAACCGCTGCTAGTAATAGTGTGATGGCAATGATGATGACACCCACATAAGATAGCAAAAACCTTGTTTTTATTGACATCTACATACCCCCATAAGCTGAAACTACTAGCAATGTACCATACAAATCTTAAAACTTTATAAAATCATGCTGAAAAATCTATAAACATTTTTGCCGCTTCAGTATAGTATTGCGTTCCTATAAATGAAATAAACAAAAAAAGATACGGCACAAACCCGCTGTGCCGTATCATCTTTGCTTTATTTAGTTTCTTGTGCTCTTAGCTTCTTCTTTGTTTGCCAACCTAAAAGGATAAATTCAATTACTACCACAGCGATTAATGACGCACCAAATAGCGGCATCATAATCCCTAATATGACAAGGAAAATGATGAATGGCATGGATATTTTATGAGAAATTTGCGGTGGTGCAGACAACTCCCCTTTTTTTCTACGTAAAATCCAAGTGCGAATGCCCCACACGATTACGGCTAAAAAGGCTAGACAAACCACTAAGTTTAAAAGCTTATTCGGCCAGCCGAATAAATGCCCCTCATGTAATGGTATTCCCCATGTAAAGAATTTAGCTAATGGGCCATAATCGTCATAATTCACTTGATCGATAAACTTGCCACTATACTGATCAAAATACATTGTGGCTTCCGCTGTAGGTTTTACATCTAGCCCTGTTACACCAGAATTACTAGCCTTCGCCACTGTATAGACGCCCTCACCGTTTGACGGATAAATTATAGAGTAAGGCTTAGCAATGTTCATCGAATTGATTTCTTTTTCAAGCTGAGCAATCGTCATTTGGCTATCGTTCGTATAACGGACAGCTCCACCGCCATGATGTTGGGCATGTTCTCCTTCTGATGTCGGTGCCTCTAATTGACGAGTGGCCCATGGTATTTCAGAGACATCAGATGTTGGTGGCTTTTGTTGGAGTAATGGATACCCAAAAGTAGGATTTTCTGACGCTATATCTGCAAGCATGGAACCTTGAAAAGCAGACCATAATAGCCCAGTCGAAATGAACATCACCATTGGAATGGTAATGATTGTCCCAACAAGTGCATGCAATCTCTTACTTTTTTGCCTCTTATTCTCCAACTTGCCCTTCTTTAGGTGATTACCTTTGAATGTCATATAAAGACCTGACAGTAATAAAAAGATCGTCCAACAAGCTGCTAGCTCTACTAAATAGTTTACAAAGGTACCACCAATAAAGAGGGAGCTATGCGTATTTCTCATAATATTTGAAAATGTATAATCGGCGTCCTGACTACCAACCATTTGATTGTGATCATCTAAAAATACGTACTTTTGTTTAGTGCCATTTGATAAAGTTAAACGCGTATTATATGGCTCCTCCAACATAATCACTTTCGTAGTAGAGTATCCTGCAAATGCCGCCTCCGCTTTTTCCACGGCATCATCAATTGTTAAGACCTCTTCCTTATGGCTCTCACCAAAGAAATAATCGTCATATAATCGATTTTCTACATCTGTAAAAAACAAATAACCAATCCCACTTAATGTGAGAGACAGCAATAAAGGCGTAATAAAAAGTGCTGCGAAAAAATGCAGTCGCCAAAACCTAGAATAAAGCAAATTTTTCATATTTAATCTCCAATCTCTCTATTTATAGCAGATTAATTATATAAGTAAAAAGTGAAATATGAATGAAGTCCTAAAGGCAGTTTTATGACAAACAAATGTATTCCAATTGGTATTATATTATTAAGGTAGCCAAAAAAATCATAGCCAAACCTCAAGTTCGGCTATGATTTCAATAAATTACAAACTCATATTCACAAGAATTTTACATTGGCTACGATCCTTTGTTAAAGCTTCAAAGCCTTTTTCCACGATATCCTCTATTGCAATCTGGCTTGTGATAACAGCTTGTCCATCAATTACACCACGAGCAAGTAATCGAATCACTTCAGGGAAAATATTCACATAGGCAAACGAGCCACTGATTTTTACCTCTGGAGAAACCACCGCATTGGGGTTAAATTCTACAGGTCTTTCCCAAACGCTGACGATTTTAAATTCGCCGCCTGGATGAACAGCACTAACACCGCTTGTAAATGTTGCTTGCACACCTGCTGCATCATACGCAACATCTACCCCACCAGTTGTTTTTTCACGTATAAATGCTACTGCATCTGTATCAATTGGATTAATGACATACGTTGCGCCTAATTCGAGTGCTTTTTGGCGTCGTTCATCCGAAACCTCTACGACAAAAATTTCACTTGCTCCCGCAGCCTTCACAGCCTGCAAAACCAATAAACCAATAGGACCCGCACCAAAAATAGCAGCTGTATCGCCAAGCTTTAATTGACTTTGACGAACTGCGTGAACCGCTACTGCTGTAGGTTCAACAAGTGCGCCTAGCTCTAAGCTCATATTCTCTGGAAGAAGGTGAATATTTTCTTCTTGTACGACTGCATATTCTGCAAATCCGCCAGAAATTGTATAGCCATAAGATTGACCACGTTTACATAAGTTGGAATAGCCACGTCGACAATTATCACATTTACCACATGGAATTGGTGGCTCCACTGCCACACGATCTCCTACTTTTGTCTGTGTAACGCCTTTTGCAACCTCTACAACGACACCTGCAAATTCATGCCCTAATACGGGTTGTGTACGGAATGCATAAGCCCCACCAACATATTCATGTAAATCACTACCACAAATTCCAGCAAAGGCAACTTTTACTTTCACCATGCCTGGCTCTAGTGCTGGCAGTTGTGCCTCCTCTACTCGAATATCTTTTACACCGTAAAATTTTGCTGCTTTCATTCTATTACCTTCTTTTTATAAGTTTGTTTGAAGACCATGTAACACGAAGTTCGCTGCAAGCTCCGCAATCTGATCGGGTGTTGCTTGTAATGAAGAACGGTTTAAAAAGGGATTGTTCAACGAATACATTAACGTTCCCATAATAAAGTTCAGTGCAACATCAAGTGACTCGAAGTAAATGGTCTGTTGCTCCTGACAAGCCAATAAAATTGTCCGAAGTTGCTCCCAGGAAGGTAAAAACACATCCTTTAGCATCTCAAGCCTAGGACTATTCATGACTATTTCTTGCTGTAAAATATCAATTAACTCATGCTCATGGATTCGGTAAAGAACAAAGTTACGACAAAAGCTACGAAGCGCACCGATTGAATCTTGGACATCATAATGAGCATTCATAAAAGTGTAGCGTAGCGGTTCAAATAATGCATTAAAGACATTTTCCTTGCCACCAAAATGATAGGACACAAGTGCAAGTGACACATCTGCTTCTTCACAAATTTGTCTCACCGTGGTGCCATCAAAGCCCCTTGATGAAAACAAGGTTTTTGCCGCTTGTAAAATTTGATCCTTTACCTCTTTATTTTTTTCTTTTTGATCGATAGTTCTCACCTCTTTTTTGAACAAACGTTCAAAACAATTGTTCAACGAAATTGTACGCCTACTATTATTAATTGTCAAAGCATGCGCTTATTAAAAAATGGCTACTTCGTTTTTCGAAGTAGCCAAACATATTCTATCCTCTTAATTCTTTCAAAACATTTGCGTATGCTGCTAAAATAGATTGCTCATGTGAAGCATCATGCCCAACATATTGTTCGACAAGCTCCTTTAAGGGTTTAGGCTCTTGCATAATTTCAAATTTGAATAAGCTTTCATAGTACTCAACAACTTGTGGATTCATGTGGACCGCTCCTTTAATTTTTTCCATAAAAAAACATCTTTCCCTCATCAGAAAGATGTCTACTATGACAAATACACGACATAATACGGTGATTGCCAGATGGAAAGAAGCTTTCTATTAAACATAGAAGCACCCTTTTTAGCAATCATCGTACTATGAGCATGCAGGAGAAATTCTCTAGTCACACTCAACACCCCCTATCCGCGTAGGTTTTTTGGCTGTACTAGATAAAGGCAGGTCTCCTGGCTTATGTTCATCACACCTTTCACCTTCCCATTACGACTCGTAACAGTGGCCTTTTGAAATGTGCTCCCATTTACAGTTGCGGGACAGCGTCGGATTCACACCGATCTTCCCTTTTAAACAAATTAAAAAATCTAATTTGTACCTCTATCCTATTATTCCGTTTTTATTATTATACCATAGTATTAAATCTTAACAGAATAGAAATGTTGGGCATTTGAAGTTCTAAAGATTAGATTTAGAGCTCTATCCCTCTCTTTTGAGGATTTATCCGCTTAATTTGAAGCGCTATCCTCTACTTTTGAAGTTCTATCCGCTAGTTTTAACTCTATCCTTCAATTTGATGATTCTATCCGCCAGTTTTAGAATTCTATCCTCCACTTTTGAAGTTCTATCCGCTAGTTTTAGAATTCTATCCTCCCATCCATTACAAATATATAGTAATTACTCTATAATTAAGATAAAAAGGGGGCTGTCTGAGATGATTATGGGTTTACATCATGTGCAAATTACAATTCCGAAAGGTTGTGAGGAGCAAGGGAAGGATTTTTATTGTCATGTCTTAGGACTTCAAGAATTAGAGAAGCCTGATTCTCTTAAAGGACGTGGGGGATTTTGGTTACAGCTTGGTCAACAGGAGGTCCATGTAGGGACAGAGGATGGCTTCGATCGTTTGACCACAAAGGCGCATATTGCGTATCAAGTAGCGGATATTCAGTATTGGCGGAAGAAACTCGCAGCTCATCAAATCAAGATACTCGATTCCGTGCCTATTCCTCATTACGAGCGTTTTGAATTCCGTGATCCCTTTGGTAATCGTGTAGAAATGATACAGAAAATCGTGTAGGCTGCCTCGTTTTGGGGCAGCTTTTTTCATGGAATTGTTCCATATTACATCTTACTGAAACATTTGTAATAAAACTGTAAATTCCCTTGATAAAGCCTTTTATAGCAAGTGTTGAAGCCCTCCCTTCAGTTACCCTGGTAACATTTACCGCCCAGAAGCCCTACTTTTTCATGCTACGATTATTTCCATGGCAAAGGTATACAGGAGAAATCCTACTAGATGCTAAGGAGGTTAATAACATGAATAAACGATTTTTATCTACAACACTTGCATTAACAATTGGATTTAGTTCATTTGGAATGGTGCAAACAGCGATCCAGCCAATACAAGTAGAGGCTGCGACTACAAATGCTCAGAACAACGCACAGGCGGTAGCTGCAAAAGCAGACCAATTAATTCAGACTGGTAAAAGCTTAATGGGGCAAGCAACATACAGCAATTCGGTTTACAAGCCTACATACCCATACAAATTTTCTTGTGCTTCATTTTTAATGTACATCTTCGAGAAAAACGGGGTAGACCTTGGTACGTATAATGAAAATTATATGATTCAGCAAGGGACATATGTAGCGAGAAACCAATTACAAAAAGGCGATTTAGTGTTCTTTAAAAGTAAAAAAACAGGGACTGATCCCGACCATGTCGGCATGTATATCGGCGACAATAAAATCATTCACATGGCTGATCCAAAACAAAATATTATCATCTCTGATTTAAATAGTAAGCCCTATTATAAAGAAAACTATGTATCGGCACGTAGAGTATTACCTACCCTACTATCAGCCAACCCTGCAACAAAAGGCGATAAAATTGTTGAGAATGCGCTGACTTATAAAAATAAAGTATCGATTAGCTCGACAACAAATGAGTCAAGTCTACGCTTTACCGCTCCAGCATTTGTCGATTTCATCTATCGTAAAAGTGGCGTTAAACTCGGATCAACTTCTTTAAGCGGTTTAATGAGCAAAGGATCAACTGTAGCGCGTGCTAATTTGAAAAAGGGTGATTTAGTCTTCTTTAATAGTGTGAAAGGTTCAAAAAAACCTTCTCTTGTAGGGATTTATGCAGGCGATCACCGTATCATCATCCCTAATTCCGATGGTGTCATGACAAGAGTATTATTTGTTGATTATTATGCTCAACATTATATTACTGCGAAGCGCGTTATCTCTACTAAATAACTCTTCGCCCTGTTAAGTGCACTGCAAGTACAGGTTTTACTTACTATGTCTTTAAGAAGCATGGTATTGAGTTGAAGAATAAATTAGCAAGCACAAGCTTTAGTTGGTAAACGTATTCAAAAATCTCGGTTTCAAAAAGTAGATTTATTATTCATCTCTACCAAAAGAAATCACACAAACGGGGATCTATTAATCAATATATTAATAAGACAACGAACTGTTGTGAAACAAAGTTTAAGCATAACATGGGCACAAAAGTTTGTAACAGCTCGGCGTGTTTTAAAATAAGTAAGAATTGGGTGTCTCATTCATTTTGAGACACCCTTTTTCTATGCGTTTTTTAGTTTATTGGCAAATTCAATCATGGATCTACTAGACATCGGTCCCTTAATTAAAACTATCGTGTCCGCATCTAGCTTTGGTTTCAATAATTCTAAAACGCCTGCTACCTCTTTAAACGTATGAACCTCTGCGCTGGTTCCATCCTTTTGCGCTTGATCGGCAATCTTCTCTGCCCTTTTGCCGATGGTAATCAATGTATCGATCTTTCTTACTGCTACCATGGAGCCGATTTCGCGATGATATTTTTCTTCAAAATTGCCTAATCGCTTTATATCCCCTAAAACAAGAATGACCTTTTTGTCTTTTCCCACCGTATCTAGCACTTTTAAGGCTGCCTCTACAGATGTTGGGTTATTTGTCCATGTATCATCAATAATCGTACTGTCACCAAGTCCTGTCGTAAATTCTAAATGTCTTGCCATCTGTTTAAATGTTCTTAGTCCTGCGATTGCCTGACGAATGGTCAGCCCCATTTCATGGCTCGCTGCAATCGCGGCTAAGGCATTATAGACCTGATGCTCTCCATAGCCTGGGACAAACACATTGTATGTTTCATCCGCTACCTCTAAAACAAACTTCATGCCCGTATTGGCAAACTCCACTTTCGAAGCCTTGTAATCTGCCGTATCCTGTAAGCCAAACTTGATAATCTTCCCTTTAAATCTTTTCAATGAGATTTTTTTAGTATTGGCATCATCAGCATTGATGATTAACGTGCCATCTTCTTTAATGCCTTCCACAATTTCTGCCTTGGCCTTAATATAGCCCTCCAAATTGAGACAGCCATCTAGATGATGCACACCAATGTTTGTAATGATGCCAATAGTTGGCTGATAGATCATACATTGATGTTTAATATTCCCCGTATTCCCTAAGCCTAATTCAAAGATAGCGGCTTGTGTTTTATCGTCAATGCCTGTTAAATAAGGTAATGATTGCCTTGGCTCGTTTTTACTACTGATGGATGCTTGCACTTGCCAATGCTTACTAGCAATATGTTTTAACATCTCTTTTGTCGTTGTTTTCCCACAAGTTCCTGTTAAAGCCACAACGGGAATTTCAAAGAGCCCACGATAATACTCGATAAATGTCCAATATGCCTGTGCAACACTTTTCACTTGTAAAACGGTTGTATTCTCCAGTGCATTTTTTAACTCTGTAGACGGTTTATCGGATATGATAAGAGACGGACCTTTCCGATCAATCTCTTGCCAATTGATTTGATCGTTTCGACTAACAAACAGGAGCGAATGGCTCTTTGTTAAATCATGCCGATTA
>Ga0213821_1001571_pt1 | contig 10311 bp, 9 predicted proteins | sample MC6MC0909MG_FD_179894 | JGI IMG/M metagenome (GOLD analysis project Ga0213821, IMG submission 179894) | Enriched soil aggregate microbial communities from Iowa State University, Ames, United States - MC6-MC0909-MG | ecosystem: Environmental > Terrestrial > Soil > Unclassified | place: USA: Iowa...
TGCCCCCCCGTTCACTTCATCTACGCGAGGTACTCCCCATGGTGCACAGCATGACCGCTTTTGCTCGTGTCGAGCGCGCAGGCAGCCAAGGCACCCTGGTCTGGGAACTGCGCTCGGTCAACCACCGGTACCTGGAACCCCACCTGCGCCTGCACGACGCCCTGCGCGACCTGGAAGGCGCGGTGCGTGAAGGCCTGCGCCAAGGCCTGTCGCGCGGCAAGGTCGAGTGCACCTTGCGCCTGCACGAAGACAGCAACGGCAAACCGCTGAAAGTCGACCACGTACGCGCTGCACAACTGGTCGCCGCCGCCGAAGAGGTGGCCGGCCTGATCAAGCAGCCGGCGCCTCTCAACCCTCTGGAAGTGCTGTCCTGGCCGGGCGTGCTGGTGGCCGATGCCAGCGACCCGCAGGCACTCAATGCCGAAGCCTTGGCGCTGTTCGACGAAGCCTTGGCTGAACTCAAGGCCGGGCGCCTGCGCGAAGGCCAGGAACTGGCCAGGCTGATCAACGAGCGCCTGGACCAAATGGCCACCGAGGTCACCACCTTGCGCGCCCTGGTCCCGCAGATGCTGGCAGCCCAACGGCAGAAGATCATCGACCGCTTCGGCGACCTCAAGGCCGAGCTCGACCCACAGCGCCTGGAGCAGGAGATGGTGCTGCTGGCGCAAAAGAGCGACGTTGCCGAGGAACTCGACCGCCTCAGCACCCACGTCAACGAAGTACGCCGGGTGCTCAAGTCCGGCGGTGCTGCCGGGCGGCGCCTGGACTTCCTGATGCAGGAACTCAACCGTGAGGCCAACACCCTTGGCTCCAAGGCCTTCGACCCGCGTAGCACGCAAGCGGCGGTCAACCTGAAGGTGCTGATCGAACAGATGCGTGAACAAGTACAGAACATCGAGTAAGGCCACCCCAACCATGAATCACAGCAGCGGCACCCTTTATATCGTCTCGGCCCCGTCCGGCGCCGGCAAGACCAGCCTGGTAACGGCCTTGACCAAGGACGACCAGCAGATCCGCGTCTCGGTCTCGCACACCACCCGCGCCATGCGCCCGGGTGAGCAGCACGGGGTGAACTACCACTTCGTCGTTCACGAAGAATTCAAGGCACTGATCGACCAGGGCGACTTCCTGGAGCACGCCGAAGTATTCGGCAACTTCTACGGCACCTCGCGCAGCGCGCTGCAGCAGACCCTCGACCAAGGCTTCGACCTGATTCTCGAAATCGACTGGCAAGGCGCCCAGCAGGTCCGCAAGCTGATGCCTGAGGCCCTGTCGGTATTCATTCTGCCGCCAAGCCAGGAAGCCCTGCGCCATCGTCTGGACGGCCGCGGCCAGGATAGCGAAGCGATCATCGACGGGCGCATGAAGGAAGCGGTCAGCGAGATGGTGCACTACGACGAGTACGACTACGTCATCATCAACGATGAGTTCGGCGCGGCGCTGGAGGAGTTGAAGGCGGTCTTCGTTGCCAACCGGTTGCTGCTGAAGAAACAGCAGCAGCGTCACGGGGCGCTGCTGAAAGAACTGCTTTCCTGATAGAGCGAACGGGGCTGCTCTGCAGCCCAATCGCCGGCAAGCCGGCTCCTACAGAACATGCAACACTGCCATGACTGTGGGAGCCGGCTTGCCGGCGATTGGGCCGCAAAGCGGCCCCTTTCGTTTATTCCTGCAGCTGCAGGGTCGCCTGCTGTCGCAGGGTAGCCCCCAGGAAGTAAGCCGGCGCGCGCATCCGCGAGAGCATCATCAGCACGATGCCCAGTGCAGAGATGATCGCCGCAATCACGAACACCAATCCAAGCCCGGCCACATGCGAGCCGCTGCCGAATTCCGGCGAGGCGCTGTCGATGGCGGTGCGCACGAAGATTACCGACAGGATCACCCCACCCACCAGCGGGCACAGGCCGCGCATGAAGAAGTGGCGCAGGCTGGTGAACAGGCTGTGGCGGAAGTACCAGACGCAGGCGAAAGCCGTCAGCGAATAGTAGAAGCAGATCATCATGCCCAGCGCGGTGATGGTGTCAGCCAGCACGTTTTCGCTCAGGGTACGCATGGTCACGTAGAACAGCCCTGCGGCAATGCCGGCGCAGATGGTCGCGTAGCGTGGCGTCTGCGAGCGCGGGCAGACCTTGGCAAAGCGTTCTGGCACCGCCCCGTAGTAACCCATCGCAAGCAAGGTGCGCGCCGGCGAGACGAAGGTCGACTGCAGCGAAGCTGCGGTGCTGGCCAGCACCGCGATGGACATCAGAATCGCCAGCGGCCCCATGACTGGACCTGCCAGGTGAGCGAAGACGTTCTCCTGGATGCGCGGGTTGTTCAGGCCCAGGCCGTGCTCGCTGATACCGGCAAATTGCAGGGTAGCGATGGCGGTCAACAGGTACAGGCCGAGAATCAGCAGTACCGTCCAGGTCGCCGCCTTGCCCGGCACCTCGTCGCTGCCTATCGATTCTTCGCTGACAGTCAGGCACACGTCCCAGCCCCAGAAGATGAAGATCGACAGCGAGAGCCCCGCGGCAAAGGCCGAGAACGACTCGACCCCGAACGGGTTGAACCAGGCGAAGTCGAATTCCAGCGGCGGCGGCGCGGTGGTCTCGCCGAAGGCGGCGAAGGCGAAGCCGATCAGCACCAGCAGCTGCAACGCCACCAGGCCATATTGCACGGTCATGGTAGTGGCCATGCCGCGGCAACAGATCCACACCGCCATGGCGATGAACACGCAACAGGTCGTGATGTTGATCAGCAGGTTGTCCGCCAGGGCCGCCAGCTCAGGGTTGCCGGTTATCTGACCAAGGAACAGGTAGAAGAAGTCGACGGCAACGCCCGCCAGGTTGGACAACACGATGGTGGTGGCGACGACCAGCCCCCAACCACCGATCCAGCCGATCATTGGGCCGAAGGCGCGGGCCGACCAGGTAAAGGAAGTACCGCTGTCAGGCTCCGCTGCGTTCAGCTCGCGGTAGCCCAGGGCAACCAGCAGCATGGGCAGGAAACCAACGATGAAAACGGCCGGAAGGTGAGCACCGACCTCCCGCACGGTGGGGCCAAGGGCGCCAGTCAGGGTGTAGACCGGAGCGATCGTGGAAATGCCCAACACCACGCTGGCCAGCAGGCCGAGTCGGCCTTTGGCCAAGCCTTTGCTGCGCTGAGTGCTGCCCGAGTCGGCCACATCGGGTGGGCGGCCGGCTTCTGAATAATTGCTCATGAGTATTTGCCGTAAATATTGGTATTGTTTTCGCAGGCCCTGCAAACAGGCCTGCGTTCACTCATAGAAAGCGTGCAGCGGGAGGTGCGTCATCCAGGACTTGCGGCTGACATCAACCGGCCTTGCGGCGTGAAACCTCCCGAGCAGCATGGGCAATGCAGGCCTCGCGGAACGCCTGGAAAAGGCGCAGGGAGACCGGGTTTTCGGCGAAACGCCATTCCGGGTGCCACTGCACGCCGAGGACAAAGCCCGGCGCATCAGGCATCGACACCGCTTCGATCAGGCCATCCGGGGCCCGTGCTTCGACACGCAGGCCCGGGGCCAGGCGGTCGATGCCCTGGCTGTGCAGCGAGTTGACCTCGAATTGCGCAGCCAGGCCCAGGCGCTCGAACACCCCGCCAGGCTCTATGCCGACAGGGTGACGAGGGCCGTATTGCACCTCCAGGGGTGCATCCTCAGGTTCTCGGTGGTCCAGGTAGCCCGGCAGCTCCTGCACACGCTGGTGCAAGCTGCCGCCAAGGGCCACGTTCAATTCCTGAAAGCCACGACAAATGCAGAACACCGGCACGCCGGCGGCAATGGCTGCCTGCAGCAGCGGCAAGGTCAGCCTGTCACGAGCAAGATCGTGCCGGGTCCCTTCCGCGCTGGGGGCGCCATTGTAATGATGCGGCTCGACATTTGAAGGCGAGCCGGTAAAAAGAATGCCGTCGAGCTGGGCCAGCAGCGCCTGCGTGTCGCTGCCGCCATCGCGGGCCGGCAGGATCAGCGGAAGCCCGGCGAAGCCGGCCGCCTCGACATACTTGTCGCCCACCGTGTGCGACGAGTTCTTCCCCACCTGCTGGCGGCAGGCGCTGACACCGATCAAGGGGACCGCATTTGCGCTCATGGGCTTACACCGTGTGCAGGTACCAGTTGTACTCAAGGTCGGAAATCGACACTTCGAACTCGGCCAGCTCGCTTTCCTTGCAGGCCACGAAGATATCGATGTAGTCCGGGCTGATGTATTGGTTGAGCACTTCGCTGTCGTCCAGCGCGCGCAGCGCATCACGCAGGTTGTTCGGCAGGCTCTGTTCCAGCTGCTCGTATGAGTTGCCCTCGATCGGGGCATCCGGCTCGACCTTGTTGGTCAGGCCGTGATGCACGCCGGCAAGGATTGCCGCGAGCATCAGGTACGGGTTGGCATCGGCGCCGGCCACGCGGTGTTCCAGGCGCACGTTTTCGCTGCTGTCGGTAGGCACGCGCACGGCCACGGTGCGGTTGTCCAGGCCCCAGCTCGGCGCATTGGGCACGTAGAACTGCGCGCCGAAGCGGCGGTAAGAGTTGATGTTCGGGCAGAGGAAGGCCATCGACGCCGGCATGGTCTCCAGCACACCACCAATGGCGTGGCGCAGCGTGTCGCTTTGCAGCGGGTCATCGCTCGAGAAGATGTTCTTGCCGGTTTTCTTGTCCAGCAGCGAGATATGCACGTGCAGGCCGTTGCCGGCCTGGCCCGGGTAGGGCTTGGCCATGAAGGTGGTGTCCATTTCATGGTCGTAGGCAACGTTCTTGATCAGCCGCTTGAGCAGGATCGCGTAGTCGCAGGCCCTCAGCGGGTCGGCCACGTGGTGCAGGTTGACCTCGAACTGCGCCGGGGCGCTTTCCTTGACGATGGCATCGGCAGGCAGGCCCTGCTCCTTGGCCGCTTCGAGCATGTCCTGCAGGCAGTCGGCATATTCGTCGAGGTCGTCGATCAGGTACACCTGGGTCGACTGCGGACGTTTGCCGGAAATGGGCGAGCGCGGCGGCTGCGGGCGGCCGTTGAGGTTGTCCTGATCGATCAGGTAGAACTCCAGCTCGAACGCCGCGCAAATGGTGAGGCCCAGATCGTCGAACTTGCTCACCACCTGACGCAGCACTTCACGCGGGTCGGCGAAAAACGGCGCGCCTTCGATCTCGTGCATGGTCATCAGCAGCTGGGCGGTGGGGCGTTTCTGCCACGGCTCATCCGACAGCGTGCCGGGGATAGGGAAGCAGATGCGGTCGGCATCGCCAATGTCCAGGCCAAGGCCGGTGCTCTCTACCGTGGAACCGTTGATGTCCAGGGCGAACAGCGAAGCCGGCAGGTTGATGCCTTTCTCGTACACCTTGTGCAGGCTGGCCCGCTCGATGCGCTTGCCACGTACCACGCCATTCATGTCGGAGATCAGCAGGTCGACGTACTGCGTTTCCGGATGGGCCTGGAGGAAGTCATTCATCTCGCTGGAAGAACTGGCGCACGGGGTTACCGACGTCATGGTGTACATCCTTTGATGTGCTGCGGCGATGTGGGGATACGGCTGGCGCCTCACGGGCGACGATGGTTGCAGCTGTTGTTTTTTTCACTTTCCCATCGTGGGGATTGGTTACCCGACCGGACGCATTGATTCCGGGGGGCCGTTTCACTATAAAATGGCCCCGACGCAACAGACATTGGCAATTCGGCAAGCAGAGCGTGCACCAATGCAATATCAGATCACCCACGCCGACCTCTCCCTGGTCCTGGCACTGGAGCGCGGCCGCTCGCTGGCCAAAGCCGCCGAGCTCCTCAAAGTCGACGTTTCGACGGTATTCCGCTCGATCCGACGGCTGGAGTCGGCGCTGGGCACCGCCTTGTTCGTCAAGAGCCGCAAGGGCTACCTGCCGACCGACACTGCCCAGGCCCTGGCCGAGCAGGCCGAGCGCGCGGAACAGGCGCTGGAGGCGGCGCGCATTGCCATGACCAGTGGCGAGCAGGTTGTAAGCGGCACGGTGCGGGTGACCTGCACCGAGGCGGTGATGCATAGCCTGCTGCTGCCGGCGCTGGCCGAGTTCATGCCCAACTACCCGGCCTTGTCGCTGGAGATGGGCACCTCGAACACCTTCGCCAACCTCAGCCGGCGTGATGCCGACATTGCCCTGCGCCTGACCAACACACCACCGGAGCACCTGGTGGGTCGCAACCTGGGGTCCACTTCCTATGTGGTCTGCGGCCAGCCGCAGTGGCGCGAGCGCCTGGCCGAGTCGCCCGCCGGTGTGCCATGGATCGCCCCCGACGACTCGATGCAGGACCACCCCACGGTGGTCTGGCGCAACCAGCAGCACCCTGGGTTGAGCCCGCGCTATCAGTGCAGCGGCATGTCGACCATCGCCCAGCTGGTAACTGCCGGCCTGGGCGTGGCGGCGCTGCCGGACTACATGGTGCACGCCCTGCCCGGCGTGGATGCGCTGAGCGGACCGCTGCCGGGTTGCGACACCCAGCTGTGGCTGCTGACCCGGCCGGATTGCCGGGCGCTGCGCTCGGTGCAGACCCTTTTCGAAGAGCTGACGCCGCGGTTGCGTGGCGCGATGCTCTGAGGTTATCGTCGGCTCAAGTATTGCGGCTGTCTGTTCCGGCCCTTTCGCGGGAAAACCCGCTCCCACAGGGTAGGCGGTGCCTGTGGGGGCAGGTTAACCCGCGAAGAAGCAAACACAGTGCTTCAAGGTGACCGCCCGGCAAAACAGCGCTTCCCTATTGGCTGGTGAATTTTTATACTATCGAGTCCGCCTGCCCATTACTGGGCTGCACGCCCACCGCATTTGCTACTGAGGAAGACCATGGCCCGCGTAACTGTTGAAGACTGCCTGGAACACGTGGATAACCGCTTCGAGCTGGTCATGCTCTCGACCAAGCGCGCTCGCCAGCTGGCGACCGGCGGCAAAGAGCCACGCGTTGCGTGGGAAAACGACAAACCGACCGTTGTTGCCCTGCGTGAAATCGCCGAAGGCATCGTCACCAACGAGTTCATCGCCGCTGAAGAGATCGTCACCGAGGATCCGGTCTTCGCCGCCTTCGAGGACGAGAACAACGAGGCTGTCTGATTGATGCCAGGTCGACGTCGCACGGCGCAAGGCCCTCGTCCTCCGCAGGAGGTGAACCCATGCCGGGTATAGAAGCCTTGGCCGAACGGCTGTCGACCTACCTTGGCCCCGAACAGGTCAACCTGGTCCGGCGCGCCTATTTCTACGCCGAACAGGCCCACGATGGGCAGCGCCGCCGCAGTGGCGAGCCCTACGTGACCCACCCGCTGGCCGTGGCCAGCATCCTCGCCGACATGCACATGGACCATCAAAGCCTGATGGCGGCCATGCTGCACGATGTGATCGAAGACACCGGTATCGCCAAGGAAGCCCTCAGCCAGCAGTTTGGCGAGACGGTGGCCGAACTGGTCGATGGGGTCAGCAAGCTGACCCAGATGAACTTCGAGACCAAGGCCGAGGCGCAGGCCGAAAACTTCCAGAAGATGGCCATGGCCATGGCCCGCGACATTCGCGTGATCCTGGTCAAGCTGGCCGACCGCCTGCACAACATGCGCACCCTGGAAGTGCTGTCCGGCGAAAAACGCCGACGCATCGCCAAGGAAACCCTGGAAATCTACGCCCCCATCGCCAACCGCCTGGGCATGCACACCGTGCGCGTGGAGTTCGAGGACCTCGGCTTCAAGGCCATGCACCCGATGCGCTCGTCGCTGATTCACCGGGCGGTGAAAAGCGCACGCGGCAACCGCAAAGAGATCGTCGCCAAGATCGAGCATTCGCTGGCCAACTGCCTGGCTGCCGACGGCATCGAGGGCGAGGTCAGCGGCCGGCAGAAACACCTCTATGGCATCTACAAGAAGATGCGCGGCAAGCGCCGTGCCTTCAACGAGATCATGGACGTGTATGCCTTCCGCATCATCGTCGACAAGGTCGATACCTGCTACCGCGTGCTTGGCGCCGTGCACAACCTGTACAAGCCGCTGCCCGGTCGCTTCAAGGATTACATCGCGATTCCCAAGGCCAACGGCTACCAGTCGTTGCACACCACGCTGTTCGGCATGCACGGCGTGCCCATCGAAATCCAGATCCGCACCCGTGAGATGGAAGAGATGGCCAACAACGGCATTGCCGCGCACTGGCTGTACAAGTCCAACGACGATGAGCAGCCCAAGGGCAGCCACGCCCGCGCGCGCCAGTGGGTCAAGGGCATCCTCGAACTGCAGCAGCGTGCCGGCAACTCGCTGGAATTCATCGAGAGCGTGAAGATCGACCTGTTCCCGGACGAAGTCTACGTGTTCACGCCCAAAGGCCGCATCATGGAGCTGCCCAAAGGCTCCACGGCGGTGGACTTCGCCTACGCGGTGCATACCGACGTCGGCAACAGTTGCATCGCCTGCCGCATCAACCGCCGCCTGGCGCCGCTGTCCGAACCGCTGCAAAGCGGCTCGACGGTGGAAATCGTCAGCGCCCCAGGCGCACGGCCAAACCCGGCCTGGCTCAACTTCGTGGTGACCGGCAAGGCGCGCACGCACATCCGCCACGCGCTCAAGCAACAGCGCCGCTCCGAGTCCATCAGCCTGGGCGAACGCCTGCTGAACAAGGTGCTCACCGGCTTCGACAGCAGCCTGGAGAAAATCCCCCATGAGCGCATCCAGGCGATTCTCGCCGAGTACCGCCTGGAACTGATCGAAGACCTGCTCGAAGACATCGGCCTGGGCAACCGCATGGCCTACGTGGTCGCACGCCGCCTGCTGTCGGCCGACGGCGAGCAACTGCCTGCACCGGAAGGCCCGCTGGCGATCCGTGGTACCGAAGGCCTGGTGCTGAGCTACGCCAAGTGCTGCACGCCAATCCCTGGCGACCCGATCGTTGGCCACTTGTCAGCCGGCAAGGGCATGGTCGTGCACCTGGAGAATTGCCGCAACATCAGTGAAATCCGCCATAACCCGGAGAAGTGCGTACAGCTTTCCTGGGCCAAGGACATCACCGGTGAGTTCAATGTCGAACTGCGTGTCGAACTGGAGCACCAGCGCGGCCTTATCGCCCTGCTGGCCAGCAGCGTCAACGCCGCCGACGGCAACATCGAGAAGATCAGCATGGACGAACGCGACGGCCGTATCAGCGTGGTCCAACTGGTGGTCAGCGTGCACGACCGTGTGCACCTGGCGCGTGTGATCAAGAAGCTGCGTACCCTGACCGGTGTGGTCCGCATCACCCGCATGCGTACGTAGTCCGCCAACCGCAAGGAGTCATCATGAGCAAGACCGTCATCACTAGCGACAAGGCCCCAGCCGCCATCGGCACCTACTCGCAGGCGATCAAGGCCGGCAACACGGTGTACATGTCGGGCCAGATCCCGCTGGACCCTAAGACCATGGAACTGGTCGAAGGCTTCGAAGCCCAGACCGTGCAGGTGTTCGAGAACCTCAAGTCCGTGGCTGAAGCCGCTGGTGGTTCGTTCAAGGACATCGTCAAGCTGAACATCTTCCTCACCGACCTGAGCCACTTCGCCAAGGTCAACGAGGTAATGGGCCGCTACTTCGAACAGCCCTACCCGGCCCGCGCCGCCATTGGCGTTGCCGCGCTGCCGAAAGGCGCCCAGGTCGAAATGGACGCCATCCTGGTCATCGAATGATGCCCCGGTGACGGGCGCCCTGCCCGTCACCCCCTCCTTTGCAAGGTTATCCCGTCATGCGTCAAGCACTGCCCCTCGCGCTGGCAGCCCTGCTACTGGGCGGCTGCGCCAGCCACAAACCCGAAGATTTCAACGGCACCTGGATCAACCAGGAGGCCATCACTGCTGCGGTAAAAGGCGGCAGCCTGCGCCAAGCGCTGAATGAACACGGCCCCGTGTTCGAATGGAAGCTCGACGTTGCCAGCCAGCAGGCCAGCTACAGCAATGGCTTCGAGGCCGCTGACGGCCAGCTGAGCAGCAACGAAAAGCAATGGCAGGCCAGCTTCGAGGGCGGCCAGACCGAGCAGCTGTCGCTCGACGGTGACGAGCTGCAAGCCGTCGACCAGCGTGGCGCCAAGCAGACCTTCGTCCGTGCCAAGGCGCCGGCGACTGCCAATGCGCCGCTGGGCAGCAGCTTCGAGAAAGCGCTGTACCAGGCCTACCTGGGCGGCAACTGGAAGGTGGTCGAAGGCGAGGGCAAAGGTGCCAGCGTGCGCTTCAGCGACACCGGCAACGTCACCGGCCTGCCGGGGCCAGACCGTTTCGCACTGTGCCTGGCAGGCGACTGCGCGACCATGGGCGGCAGCAATGACAGCCTGTGGCTGGAGCGTAACCAGCGTGGTGCACCGTTCATCATCAAGCGTGA
>Ga0213821_1001576_pt1 | contig 10265 bp, 20 predicted proteins | sample MC6MC0909MG_FD_179894 | JGI IMG/M metagenome (GOLD analysis project Ga0213821, IMG submission 179894) | Enriched soil aggregate microbial communities from Iowa State University, Ames, United States - MC6-MC0909-MG | ecosystem: Environmental > Terrestrial > Soil > Unclassified | place: USA: Iowa...
ACAACGTTAGCTAAGATGCTTAAACAAAATGAAAATCCTAAACCTGTGTCAATGTCTACAGGTATTGTTATTTCGCCACCGCCTAATGCTCAAATACGCTTAAATGATACAGTCATTCTTGGTAATAGCCAATTAGTTTTTGCTGCTCATGTTCTGGAAGATTATGAACGTAAAATTGAACTTGAAGGTGACATTCGTTTTACAGATAGCCCCTTTCAAACATTTGAAGCGAAAGAAGTAAAATCTAAAACAAAGGACACGCTCAAAGAAGGTGAAGAAGTAATTCTGTTACCAACTGCAGATGAACAGTTGTATTTTGTTGTAGGTAAGGCGGTGAGGTTCGAATAATGTTACCTAAAATCACGCAACTAGAATTTGATACACAGGAGATTAAAACGGACTTGCCGCCACTGGGTAAGTCTTTTTTATATGACTTTGATAAGGGCGATTTTGTATTTAAGAATGGAAAAATGGTAGAGATTCGAGGCCTTGAAACATTGAAGCAATGGATTTTAAAAGTGTTAAAGACAGAGCGTTTTCGCTTTAGGATTTACAAAGATATTCCTTATGGTGTGACATTGGAGGATTTGATAGGTTCTAGCTTGCCACGAGCATTTATTGAGGCAGAGATAAAACGAGAAGTAACAGCGTCTTTAATGGAGCATACACACATTCAAGAAATTCAAGAATGGCAGTTTAGCCATGATGGAAAATGGATGCGGATAAAATTTAGAGTCGTCACGGTAGAGGGAGCATTTGAAATAGACGAGCCATTGAAAGGAGTGGCTTAGATGGAAGATGAAAAGATTATACATGACCGTATTATGGACAATATCAGCGATGAATACGACAAGTCAAAAGGTGAATTTGTTTATGACGTAACAAAGCCAGTGGCCGTTGAATTTGCTGAACAGCAAAAGAAGATTGCTACAGTACAAGAAAAGCTAGACATTGAAAAACTAACAGGTGACGAACTAACAAGAACAGTTTATCAGCGTACAGGTATTAGTCGTAAACCTGCTACACAAGCCACAACAACGGTTATTGTTTCGGGTACAGCTGGCACAACAGTTAAAGTTGGCGAGCTAGTAGGTACAGACACGCTTTTATACACAGTGATTGAAGAAGCAATTCTTAATGAAAGTGGGTTCGCTCATGTTCGTATTCAATGTAATGAGTTCGGCCAAATAGGTAACGTGCCAGCAAACACCATTGTAAATTTCCCTGCATCTATTAATGGCCTTGTGAACGTGTACAATCCTGATCCTGTTGTTGATGGCTACGATGAAGAAACAGATAACGATTTACGCGAGCGCTATTATGATAAGCTGCAGCGTCCAGGTAAAGCAGGAAACAAATATCATTATCGTGAATGGGCGTTAGAAGTAACAGGCGTGGGTGACGCAAAAGTATTCCCTCGTTACAACGGCCCACTATCGATGAAAGTGGTTGTGATCGATGCAAACAAATTACCTGCTAATGCTGAATTAGTGCAAAAAGTATATGACCATATAGCAGAGCAAATGCCTTTTGGGGTTGAAGATTTAAATGTTATAGCTGCAGTCGGAGTACCAATAAATATTTCAGCTACTTTAAGTTTAGTGGATGGATATACTGAACCAATTGTAAAGCAGTATATAAAGGAAAATATGATTGAATATCTGAAAGGGATTGCTTTTAAAGCATCCTATGTTAGTTATGCAAAAACAGGCAGTGAAGTTATTGATAGTGATGGTGTTTTAGATTATCAAGACCTATTAATCAATGGATCAACTGCTAACGTGGTTATTCCTGATGATGGGGTGCCAGTAATGGGAGGTGTAAATGAATGAATCACATGACAGTGTATTTGAAAAATAAAGTTCTGACGGACAATTTAAGAACAACGCCAGTATTCGTTGCCTTGTTCAATGGTGATGTGGAAGTAACTGCAGCCAGCTACTCGCGTCAGTCTGCAAGCTTTACAACGCCCACAGATGGGCAAACATCGAACAGCGCTGATATTCTGTTTCCTATTGCTACAGAATCTTGGGGAGATATTACGCATATTGGGATTCTTGATGCTAAAACAGGTGGCAATTTGCTATTTAAGTCGCAAGCGGAATTCACAAAAAACATCGATGTATCAAGCCAATACAAGATCCCTAAAAACTATTTAATTGTCCGTTTAAGGTAGGTGAGGGCAAATGCATGCAATACCGCAGTCTGAGTGGGGACAAGTATCTGTCTTTACCTGGGGAGAGCTAACAGCGCACCAATGGGAATGTTTTAGACTTGCCTTGATGATTACCGATACAGAACTACAGACGCAAGGCGTTTCAATCGCTTCAACAGGCGCAACGAATGAGGTCATCACAGAGCAGGTTACGCAAGGCGTGAAGGTGGTCCAATCACCTATCATCATGCAGACAAGAGCTGAAATGATTACAAGCATTGTTGTTTCTACAAAAGATTATCTATCGGACATGATGAAGTATTTACCTTTGTATGAGCGTAAATCCAATACATTTAGAACGGTACTTACAGCTGATGATCGAGAGTTACGAAATACAGAACAACAGCTTGAAATTGTGAACCGTAACATTTTTATTGATACAGCTATAGAAGCATTGCCTATTTATGAACGTGATCTTGGAATTGAACCAAATAGTACATTACGCTATGACCAACGCAGAGAGCAAATTTCATCACGAAATCGCGCAAGCTTTGACCAAACAACCGAAGAAACCATTAAAGCTGTAGCAGCTGCATATAGCAACGGTGAAGTAGAAATTAATACAACAAATACACCTGGCGTATACGAGATCAAATTCACAGGTACAAAGGGCATTCCTGACAATTTGAGTGGGCTTATGCAAGCAATCGAAATAATTGTGCCAGCTCATTTAGAGTTTGGTTATGCGTACACCTATAATGTTTGGGAATTTGTAAGCAATAGAACCTGGGGAAGTGTAACCAATATGACATGGGATGAAATTAGGATATATGAAAATGAGGTGAGCTAATGGAACATACACCAAATTTAGGTTTAAAGAAGCCAGGATTAACAGACAATGTTTTGATTACTGACATTAATGAAAATATGGATGTCTTAGATGCTGCAGTAAATGAATTGCAACAAGGTACAAAGGAAATTCCTGATTTAGAGACAGAGGATAAAACATTAGGTGGAGCCATTAATGAGGTAAAGAATGAAGTGATTAATGTTAAGCAGGAGATTGAAAGTCATGTTATTAATCCAATGCCTCACATGTTTGTTGATAATGGAAAGACCTATAAATGGGGATTTAGAACAGTAAATGGTGAACCTCAGATTATTAGCGAGGAAGTGATTTAATGAACATTATTGATTTAGCAACAAAGTCTATGCAAACCGCAATTAAAGCTGTTGTAGATGGTATCAAAACAACCACTGACACAACTAAAACGAGTGTGGATAATATCCAATCCAATACTAACACAATGAATAGTAATATAAATACACTTAACGCTAATGTAGGGACTTTGTTAAATGGAAGGGTAGTTAAGAGTGTACAAAGAGGTACACGTATTATGACTTCACACAATCTTTCGGCTCCTGTTGAAGAATGGGTTACAATTTCACCTGTAGCAATGAATAAGTCATTGGTTTTTGCTACTTTCGATTTTCCCAGAGGAGGAGCCAGTGATCAATTTTATGAATTGTCTTCCTCAATCGAAGCAACGAATGCCCTTAAATTTAGAATGTACATGTGGAATCCGCCTAGTGGGACAACGTACACAGCTCAAATTTCTTGGCAAGTAATAGAATTTTATTAGGGGTGAACACATGTTTAAATATGCACAGTTAGACAGTAACAATGTTGTCAAAGGAATCAGCCTGTTAAGCGGAGAAATAGTAGCCGAAGATATGATTCTAATTAATGATATGGACGTGGTTTTGGAAAGCATATATAACACCGAAACAGGCGAATTTACAGCACCAGTTATACCCGATCCAACACCTGTTGAACCTACGCCAACAGTTGAAGAAATGCAAGCACAAACGCTTATCAATACAGAATACTTAATTGCCATGAATGAAATGGGCATCGAGGGAGGAAAAGTGTAATGAAGGTATATGACTTATGTAAATTTTTGATTGATCGTCAACGTTACAGCTATGACGACATGCTAAAGAAAGTAAATGTATTCTATGCCAACAATCAGCTGGCAGATGAAGAATATACGCAGCTATTAACAGATATGGACTCTCAACAAACGCAAGCATAAGCAAGCGTTATTTTTATTGTCTAAAACTGAAAATTAATTGTTAATAATTTTGTTCGTTATTATAATAATGTTTTTCAAAGAGAGGTGAAAAACATGAGCGACCAAATAAAAGATACAATTTTAAAAGGTGTAACAGTACACGAACTTATTTCAGACGGAAATGAACAACAAGAAACGATTTTCAGTGAATTTTTTAAGAAGATCGTTAAAGAAGATGTAGAATAACTATTTTCTAGGCCTTCCTCGGTAATCGTGGAGGGCTTTTATATTGAGGAAGTGAAGGTGAGAACATGGTGGAAACAATCAATAGTTGGTTGCCGATTGTATCAGCATTAATTGCAGGGCTTTTATTTATTTGGCGTATTACAAACAATTTGAATAAAACTCTACTTAGTTTAACTAATGGTATAGAAAGATTAAACCAACATTTAAACGAAGTTGATGATACCGCAAAGGACACAGTGCAACGAGTCAATAATCATGAAGTACGTATTGTTGTCTTAGAAAAAGTAGCAGGGATTCAAAGAAATGCAGGGGAGAGTGTTCAATATGAAAATTAACTGGAAAGTACGTTTACACCATAAGCCGTTCTTAGTAGGAGCATTTTCATTATTACTTTTACTAATTCAACAGATTGCGGCTTTATTCGGTTTTGACACAACGATTTATAATGAGCAAGTAACAGATATTTTTAATACTGTGCTTGCTTTATTAGTTTTATTTGGTGTCGTGAGTGATCCAACAACACCAGGGCTAAATGATAGTGAGAGAGCGATGGGATACAGCCGAAAGGATGATGATAAATGAGTACAAGCGTAACTCAAACATGCCGAGATTTAAGCGAATTAACTGCAGCTGCTCAAACTGCATGTCGCCTATTATTCCAGGAATGTTACAAAGCTGGAATCGTGGACATTTTTATAACAGAGACTTATCGCAGCCAAGCACGACAAAACTACTTGTATGAGCAAGGACGAACTAGACCAGGGCAAGTAGTTACCTGGACACGTAATAGCAATCATACATCACGTAGAGCTTGGGATATTGCTGTGGCACCGCCACGAAACCTATATGATATTTCAACACTTTCAAAGGTGGGTGTGATTGCTAAGAAGTTAGGCATTGAATGGGGTGGATATTGGGAGGCAGGAAAGTACGATGCACCTCATTTTGAAATTCCTACTACATGGAAGATGCCTGCAGGCTATAAATTAGAAGGACAAGTAATTGTACCAACAAGTAGTGCTGTAAGAGTGCAGCTGATTGTAGAGGATAAACCACAACAAACTGAAAAGGATGATGATACAATGAAATTCACTAGCACAACCGCAAAGGCTGCAGTACGTGATTATATTCAACAAGCAGTCGATAAAAAGTTGATTGATAAATCTTGGTTGGAGAAATTCGATAATGGAAGCATGACAAGTGGTGATTTTGAAGGATTGAAGATTATCATTTCACAACGTAGTGCTTAATAGTAAAAGCCCAGGCGCTCATTCAAAAGTGAGTACCTGGGCTTTTTTTGTTTATTCATCATACGGTCTGTACTTTTTTCGGAGTAATTCAAGTTCTTCTTTTTTCTCTAATATCATGCTTTTTAAAAACATTTTAGGCTGCTCTTTAACAGCTATTAACTTTCCGTCTTTAACTAATTTTCCAAGACGTACTTTGGATATATCTAAAATTTCAATTGCTTCAGCTGCAGATAACAATTCTTCATTTAAGAATTCAAGTAGTTCCTCAGTTGATTCAAATTTGTACTCCATTTAACTACCTCGCTTTTATCATAAATAGAATTAGTCTTATGATGTGAATTAAAATTGTGAATCCATACAGTGTAATTAATACATAATCTAATGTTGAAGGATTTTGAAAATCAACGTATGTGAGTATTATGACTGTGCTGGCTAATATTAAAGCAACATTTGCATAACCAAATCTTTTAAGCATTTTTTTCATACATGTAAGTGGATGTGATATAATTTGATTGAGAAGGAGGCGCTAACCTCCTTCCAGTGTTATTTGCGACGTTTCTTCTTTGCGGGGGAGCGTCGCTTTTTCTTTTTTCCTTGTGTCATGTCGTAAATGTCTTTCAAGCCTGAAGTGACGGCTTTGAATGTTGTTGCGACAAGTGCGACTGTTGCAAGGACTTTTTCAAATTCATCCACTCTTGTTCACCTCCTTTCTATACTCTTATTATATAATATCTGTTCAATAAAGTAAATAGCTTTATGTGAATTATTTGGCATTACTCCTAAAAATTTTTAATAAAAAACCACTCAAATGAGTGGCTTTATTTTTATTCTAATCCTAATTGAGTTTTGTTCATCAATTTTCCGCCCTGGAACATTAAAGATGCATTACCACCTAATGATTTACCATTGTAGCTATACATAACTACATCCCCAGATTCAGATACAACCGCACCTTCACCACCAAGGATCTCAAATACTTGTTCTTTAGTCATGCCATTTTCTAACTTGTTAAATTGCTCAAGAGTAATTTCAATATCCGATGTCTCCACACCAAATTGAGATTTGTTGATTAGTTTGCCACCTTGGAACATCATAGTAGAAGATGCCATGACACCATCAGTTTCAAATTCATACATAACTGTGTGGTGAGGTTCACCAGCTGAACCTGTTTCGGACATAATTTTACCTTCAGCACCAACGATTTTAACTACTTCTTCATACGTCATGCCATCTTTAATTTGTTTGAACTTTTCCTCAGTTAATTTTCCATCTTCTTTCGCAGCTGGTGCAGTTGTTTCTTGTTTTGTCTCACTTGATGTTTCAGCAACTGGTTTTTCATCTTTTGCTGACTCATCCTTTGTAGTAGTTTCTCCACAACCTGCTAGTCCAAGACTTAATACTAATGCTGCACTAAATACTAATTTTTTCATTTGTAAATTCCTCCCTCTTTATTTCCATTTTAGGGAATTAGGAGACAAATGTACATATAAAAAAACAGACAACTATGTTAGTTATCTGTCTTAAATCTTCGTACCGTCTTCCATGATGAAATTAATTTCTAATTTAACGTTCAGAGCCTCAGCGATCTTTATTAAATCTGTTACCGAATACGATTCGTTTTTCATTTTGCGAGAAAGGTTCGATTGAGTTGTTTCAATCTTTTCTGCTAATTGAGTTGCGTTCATATCAGATTCAACCAGTAATCGTTTTACCTTCTTTGTAACCTCCATGTATTCACCTCATTATATATTATTTATACACATATTATAGCACGTTTTGAAAATAAATATGCATTAAAATCATAAAATAGTTGTAATATACATTTTAATCATTTATTATGTATTTAACAAATAATTTATCGAAATGAGGTATGTAAAATGAAAAATTTAGCAGGTTTAGAAGTTAGCAATCTAATCTTTGAAACTATTGAGAAACGTGTTGAAGTATCTCAAACAGAACCTTATGTATTCGTTATTCATGGTGTAAATGCAGTAGGGGGAAAGTTGAAAAGTGCTTATTCAGCTTTGAAGAAAATTGAAAAATGGGCTGTAGCAAACGGAGCAGAAGTTAGTTTGATTGAGGAAATAGACTATTCATTGAAAGTAGAAATCACGGATCCAGTCGCTGCACGAATTGAATCCCACTATCGTACTTCAGATTTAAAATATCGTGCTTAGATTTAAAAACTGAACAGGCAGCATGTACAAGCTATGTGCTGCTCATTGAGTTTTTAATTACTCAAAGTAAAAAAAGAAAGCGAGGTGAAAACGATGGCGTTTGAATACTTAGCAACTTATAAAACATTTGAATCAGTAGCAGACATGGACACAGCAGTTGAGGAACACATTGCGGCTCATTACTATGATTTAACAGAATCAGAACGTGCCATCGTTTTCAAACTTGCTTCTCATAGCTTAGAACATCCAGGGGCTTGTCATTTGAAAGCTGCCACAATTGCAGCAGCATTGGAGATCAGCACAAAGACAGTTTATCGGGCTATTTCAAAACTGGAATCGTTAGGGATCGTTAAGAAAGAAACCACTGTAAAAAGCAAAGGTGGACAAGGAGCAGCATCTACATTATTTGCCTTACAATGTCCCAGCGTGGAAATGCTGAAAAGCCATGTGAGAGTAAGGTTGAAGCGCAACAATCTGAAAACCAATCATCTAAATCTTTTAAGTTCTAAACAAGCAAATAATATTATGAGTCTTGGTAAATGAATTAGCTTTGCAAGCTGAAAAGAAAAAGGCATACATGAACGAGTACCAAGTAATGCTACACGATTTCATGCACTCGATGCCAATACAAGATGAATTAAAAGATCAACTTCACAAATGTATCTTGGCTACAAAAATGAACGATATACGTGATTTTGTGAACGGTGTCATTAACTATCAATAGTACATTAAGAGCTGTATTTGTAGGGGCGTTTAACAAAGCTGTAGAACGTTCTAGTATGAAGGTGACTAATTCATCATCTATAGAAGAAACAGCAGATAGAGAGCGTCCAGTACTTTTTATAATTGGCTGAATGAGCGTGATAATCAAACAGAAATATGTAGTAGACCAAACTTAGAAAACTGGCTGGAATGGTGAAAGGGGAAATAGAATATGACTCATTTTGAATATATGGAACTGCAGGGGCATTTAGCAATTTTTGATTTGGAAGATCAATATGAGGAAATGAAATTTAAGAAGGAATCCACAAATGTTAATAAGCCTGTTGATAAAAAAATGTATATTGAGCCTCGCATGAGAGTGTATATTGTGCGGAGATAAACAAGTGTTTAATTTTAATTACCAATAATTATAATGAGGTTTAACCTCAATTTAACCCCATTGGCTATTTTGGGATGAAAAAAGCACCTTAACCAATTTGGCTAAGATGCTGTAGAAACCTTGATATAACACTATTTAAGTAAAAGCCGCGTATGCCGTAGTTATTATAGAAAGTTTTAAACCACCACTCCTCAAAGTGGGTGTTCGCAGAAGTTTTCCTGCTTATCCTCATGCACCGTAGTGTGAGGCCCGTCATTCCAACTCCAATAATAAAACTCCCTTTTACAGCTTAAAGGTTAAAACTTAATATTATACGAACAATGCAGCCTTTATGGATATAATAAAGCATGATCGATAAACATGCAAGTAAGATGATAATGGCAAATTAGTCAATGGGCAAGTGTTCCAAATAGCGTTATAAACATCTTGTACTACCTTCAAAAAGGTGCTGATGTTTCATATTTTTTTCACAAATGCGAACGGAAAATACGAACAACCTTTGCTAAATAAGGTCGACTATGTAAAGATAGGAGCATAAAGAGGATTTTCTTAGTAAAAATGTAAAAGGAGGAAGCAGAAATGGCAGCTTATCCAAATTGTCCAAAATGTCATTCAGAATATACATATGAGGATGGAGCAAATTATGTATGTCCAGAATGTGCGCATGAATGGAGTATGGACGCAACTGAACAGGAATCAGATGCACTTATTGTAAAAGATGCAAATGGTAATCTGTTAGCTGACGGCGATTCAGTTACTGTTATTAAGGATTTAAAGGTGAAGGGCAGTTCTTCCACTTTAAAAATTGGGACAAAGGTAAAAAGTATTCGTCTAGTGGAAGGCGATCATAATATCGACTGTAAAATTGATGGCTTTGGTGCCATGAAATTAAAATCAGAATTCGTGAAAAAGGCCTAACAAACAAAATGCACCTCAACTTTGGTAAAAAAGTTCAAGGTGCTTTTTTGTTTATTGAAAAACCCTACGTAATAGAATGGCAAAAGCTGCGCCAATTAAAGCGAAAATGGTATGTAAAAGTGCGATGTAGCCAGCTCCAATCACAAGCGTTCCTATTTCAGTTAAAGAAAATGTTGTAATATAGAGCCCATTATTAAGATTATTAATGATAGCCCAAACGAATACAGGCACAGAGCTTATGATAAAAACAATCCAGATGTTTTTATAGAAAAGGTAAGAAAGACAGCCGAATAGAGCATATGAGATGACAAAGCCCTTTTGATTGCCAAGTAAGGATGAGTT
>Ga0213821_1001580_pt1 | contig 10234 bp, 10 predicted proteins | sample MC6MC0909MG_FD_179894 | JGI IMG/M metagenome (GOLD analysis project Ga0213821, IMG submission 179894) | Enriched soil aggregate microbial communities from Iowa State University, Ames, United States - MC6-MC0909-MG | ecosystem: Environmental > Terrestrial > Soil > Unclassified | place: USA: Iowa...
CACGTCGCCTTCACCGTGCGCGACCTGCATGAAGTGTTCGGCGGCGGCATGCACATCTCGCGCTGCGGCTGGGCCACTGAGATCGGCCCGGGCCGCCACCCGGTGTCGTCGGCGTTCTTCTGGTACTTCAAGAACCCGGCCGGCGCCCTGGTCGAGTACTACGCCGATGAAGACCAACTGACCGGCGAATGGCAACCACGCGAATTCGAACCCGGCCCGACCGTGTTCGCCGAGTGGGCGATTGCCGGCGGCATCGATGGCAACACCCGGCGCCAGCAACACGTCGAGGCGCCACAAGGCAAATTCCTCACCGACAAGCCCAAGAACAACTGAGGTCGATCCCATGAGCACACCCGAGGTTTACCTGCAACCGCACCAGGCGCGCAAACGCCCCAACACGCCGTTCGAAGACCTGCTCGGCGACTCCATCGAACGCGCCTTCGGCAATGGCGTGAGCGAGCTGGGCGACTTGCTTGCCCACCTCAACCTGGCCGGCCCGCCCTGCCCGCTGACCAGCGGCGAGTGGACTGCAGAGGCCTACCAAACCCTGATGGCGCGGCTGGGCGCATGACCCACCGGAGGTAAAACAAAATGAATATGCACGTAACCGTCGACCCTGTTGAACAACACCTAGCCAATGGCCTGAAAGACCTGTGGTTCCCGGTCCTGCCGTCGGATCTGCTGAGCGATAAACCGGTGTCGATTCGCCGCCTGGGCTACAAGATCGCCCTGTGGCGCGATAACGACGGCAGCGTCCATGCCCTGGAAGACCATTGCCCGCATCGCGGCGCGCCGCTGTCGCAAGGGCCGGTGCTGGGCGATCGCCTGCAGTGCCCGTACCACGGCGTCGAAGTGCGCTGCGACGGCACCGTGACCAAGGTGCCCGGCAGCCCTGGCTGCAAGCTCGAAGGCAGCCGACCGACGCGGATGTTCCATACCCGCGAAGCGGCAGGCGCGATCTTTTTGTTCAACGCCACCGACCCGCACTTGGAGAGGCCACCCGAGCTGGTGCTGCCCGAGCAGCTGACCTCGCCCGAGTGGAGCAGCTTCCTTTGCTACACCGAATGGAAAGGCGACTACCGCTACGTGCTCGACAACGTCATGGACCCGATGCACGGCACCTACCTGCACAAGATGTCGCACTCGATGAGCGAGGGCGAGGCCACCGCCAAGTTCGTCACCCGCGACACCGAGCAGGGTTTCTTCTTCGAAAAAGAAGGCCAGCGCGGCGTCAACTTCGACTGGACTGAGTTCCTCGACAACGGCTGCCATTGGCTGCGCCTGGAAATCCCCTACCCGAAGACCGGCGGCCCAGGCGGCAACTTCACCATCATCGGCAGCTACACCCCAAGCAGCCGCGCCCTGTCGGCGGTATTCCACTGGCGCGCGCGGCCGCTGAGCGGCTGGCAGCGCGACACCTGGCGCTTCCTCTACAAGAACCGCCTGGAAGCGCGCCACTGGGCGGTGCTGGAGCAGGACCGGGTGCTGCTGGAGTTCATGGAGTTCGACGCCAACCAACGCGAGAACCTCTACCAGCATGACCTGGGCGTAGTGCGCCTGCGCCGCTACCTCAAAGGCAAGGCCAAAGAACAACTGGCCCTGATCGACGCAAAGCAACTGCCTTGAGCTATTGAACCTGAGGTGACCGATGTCCAACTCCTCCACCATCAGCGCGCTGGTGCACACCCTGCGCCATGAAGCCGAAGGGATCATCAGCGTCGAGCTGCGTCCCTGGGGCGATACCGTGTTCGCGCCGTTCGAGGCCGGCTCGCACATCGACCTGCATTTGCCCAACGGCTTGGTGCGCAGCTACTCGCTGCTCAACTCGCCGAGCGACCAAGGCCGTTATGTGGTCGGCATCCTGCGCGATCGCAACAGCCGCGGCGGCTCGCGCTTTGTCCACGAGCAACTGCGCGTGGGCACGGAGCTGAAGATCTCCCAGCCGCGCAACAACTTCGCCCTCGACAGCCGCGCCAGCCACAGCGTGCTGGTGGCCGGCGGCATCGGCATCACGCCGATCTACTGCATGTTCCGCCAGTTGCTGGCGCTGGGGCGCTCGGCCGAGCTGATCTACTGCGCCCGCTCGCGTCGCGAGGCGGCGTTGCTGGAACAGATCGCCGGGCTCGGGGCCAAGGTGATCTATCACTTCAACGATGAAAAAGATGCCTTGCCGGATCTGCCCGGGTATCTGGCCGGGCGCCCGGCAGACACCCACTTCTATTGCTGCGGGCCGACGCCGATGCTCGATGCGTTCGAGAGCGCCTGTGAGAACTTGGGCTATGCGCATGCGCACATAGAGCGGTTCACTGCCGCCGAGTTACCGCCAGCGGAGGATGCCCAGGACAGCTACAGCGTCGAGCTGAGCAAGTCGGGCAAGACGCTGCATATCGAGCCAGGGTTGAACCTGCTCGATGTGTTGCTTGAGGCCGGTTGCGATATCGAGTACAGCTGCCGTGAAGGGGTGTGCGGCTCTTGCGAGACACGCGTGCTGGAAGGTGATATCGACCATCGCGATGGCGTGCTGACCAAGGCCGAGCGAGCGGCCAATGGCTCGATGATGGTGTGTGTTTCCGGGTGCAAGAGTCGCCGCCTGGTGCTTGATCTGTGAACTGACCCCATTGCTCGCACGCGCAGTTGACCGGCCCTTGGTGGCCGGTTTTTTTTTGGCCGGAAAACCGGCCCTCATCGCGGGGCAAGCCCGCTCCCACGTTAGCCAGTGCACACCGGGTTGAGTGGGAACGGGCTTGCCCCGCGATGAGGCCACGCATCGTGCACTTATGCGCAATCTCTGGGCATTTACGTAACTGCCTTCAGGTGCTGTTTCGAGGGCGATACAAATTGCCGCGTTTCAAATATAAATAATTGTTTTAATTGATAATTTAATTAATTAACAACACTGGCACAGAACCTGCTCTAGCCCTTAGGCATTCACACTTGAAACACCGTATCGCCCCTAAAACAATAAAACCAACTCCACCCGTTATCCGCCGGTAAAACAGGTTGCCTCGCACACATCCCACTGTGGATGACGCCCCCGTTTTGCCCGCAGAAACGCCCCAACCTTGCAGGGCATGGTATGAACAGATATGTGATAAGCCTCGGTCTGATCGTCAGCAGTTGTGCCAGCTTCGCCTCCGAACCCGGCCCCGCCACCCCCGACCAACCGCCTGCGGTGAAAAAGCCGTTCCCGCACATCGCCTGGCGCAGCGATGACGGCCAAAGCAGCCTGGATATCGGCGGCGCCCTGCGTATCAACTACCGCGACGAGCACTGGGACACCACCGAGAACAACGGCCGGTTTCTGTTCGACACTTTTCGCCTGGATGTCCAGGCCAGTCACCGCCAGCTGTTCAGCGATGTCGGCTATTGGTTCCAGGACGACGGCAAGCGCTCCATCGACCGTGGCTACATTGGCTATCGCTTCACCCCCCAGTCCAACCTGCAACTGGGTGCACCGTTCAAGCCGTTCGGCCTTGAGCCTTACCCACAGTTTGGCTGGAGCTACCACATCCCGTTCTTCATGGGTTACGGCGTCAGCGCCGGTACGGGCCTGAAGTACAGCTACAAGGATCGGGACTGGGACCTGCAACTGGGCTATTTCCCCCGCATGCTGCCCTCCAGCCTGCGCTACTCGCCGGAGGTCGGCCGCTATGCCGACCTCAACGACAACGCCGTGCCCTTCACCCAATCGCGCCAGGACAACGAAAAGCGCAACCAGCTCAACGCCCGCGTTGCCCGAACCTTCACCGGCGAGGGCTGGAAGACCGAGATCGGCGCCTCGCTGGCCGCCGCCCAGCTGTACAACGCCACCACTGACGATGATGGCGACTACTGGGCAGGTGGTGTGCACGCCCTGTTCAACCATGGCCCCTGGACCGTGACCGGCCAGGCGATTCGCTATGAGTATGACCCGAGCAACCCCGCAGGGGTCAGCAACGATGCGGTGCTGATGGGCGGCAACGGCCTGACGCCGGCCTACCTGATCGCCTCGAAAGCGACCATTGCCGCGGTCAACCTGGGTTATGACGTGTACACACCCAGGCTTGGCCAGCTGAAGAAGATCAAGCTGTACACCGACTACAGCCGGATGATGAAAGACAAAAGCGGCTGGGATGATTCGCAGATGTTCACGGTCGGGGCGCAGTTCCTGGCGATGCCGATCATGGCCTGGATCGACCTGACCTGGGCGCGCAACGCCAATCCATTTGGCGGGGCGGAAAATGGCACCGGCTGGACCAGTACTAGTTCCGTCGGCAGCAATGACTGGTACTACCGGACCAACATCAACATCGGCTACTACTTCTAAGTCGCTATCGCGGGGCAAGCCCGCTCCCACGCAGCCCCCGTAGGCTCTGCGTGGGAGCGGGCTTGCCCCGCGATGACGTCGGTACAGACACCTGCGCCAATCCGCCGTACGATACCCAGCAGCCCACCCCCAGCAGCCACAACCATGACCGTCCAACCCCAGCCCCATTTCAAGAAAATCCTGTTCCGCCTGGAGCAGGACGCCCAAGGCTACCCACCCGCCTCGGTCGAAGGCCTGTGGGCCAAACAAGTAGACGCCGGCTACCTGATCGACAGCATCCCGTTTTATACCTATGGCATTGCCCCCGGCGACATCATCAGCGTCACCGACGAGGGTGAGCAAACCTGGTTTGCCGCCCTGCACGGCAATGGCGGTGCATCGGTCTTTCGGATAGTGGTCAAGGCGCCAGGCGCGTTTGAACAGGTCCGCGCGGCCTTGAGCGATTTCGGTTGCCCCTGCGAAGTCGAGCAAGCGGTAAAGATGCTCGCCGTGCACGTGCCGCCACGCCTATCGCTCGATACCCTGCTCTACTACCTGTTGACCCAGCGCGAAGCCGGCACCCTGGCGTTCGAGGAAGGCGTGTTGCGCCACGCCATCCCCGCAGAGTTTCTGTGATACCAGGCCATCGTCTGCCGATGGCCTGGCCAACCTTCACCCTTCTCGCTGGGCCTGTGCCAGGCGCGCGGCCGGCGTCCTGAACACGAACAGCAAGCCGATCACGATCAGCCCCATCCCCAGCAAGCTCAGCGGCGCCAGGCGGTTACCGAAGATCAGCAAGTCCATCACCGCAGTCACAGCCGGCACCAGGTAGAACAGGCTGGTGACATTGACCAGGTTGCCCCGGGCGATCAACCGGTAGAGCAACAGCGTCGCCAGCAGCGAGACCACCAGGCTCATCCACAACAACGCACCGATGAAGCCGGTGGTGAAATCCACCTCCAGGTTCTGCAACGGCGCGAACAACGCGCACAAAACAAACCCGGCCAGGTACTGCAGCGGCAAGGTGCCCATGGGGTTGTCGGTGATGCGCTTTTGCAGGATCGAGCCAAAGGTCATGCTCGCCAGCGCCAGCAAGGCGAACAGCATCCCGACCAGGGACACCCCGCCCAGGTTGATGCCTTGGTAGACCACCATGACCAACCCGGCCAAGCCCAAGCCCAGGCCAAACAAGCGGCTCAAGGAGCGCTGGCGCTCCATCAGCACCACGGTGAGGATCGGTTGCACGCCCATCACCGTGGCCATCACCCCTGGGGTGACATGGGTGTTCAACGCCAGCAGGTAGAAGATCTGATAGGCGCCGAGCAACACACAACCGGTGACCAGGGCCTGCAGGATGGCCCGCGGTGAACGCGGCCAGCGCAGCCCCAGCAGCGGGCTGATCAGCAACAGCCCGCACAGCGCCAGAGCTGAGCGCAACAGCAGAAACGCGAACGGGCTGGCATGCGCCAGACCGAGTTTGGAGACGATCGCCCCGCTGCTCCACAGCAGGACGAACAGGCTGGTAGTGGCCGCCGAGGCCACGGATGCTTTATTGAAGACGAACATGTAGTGCCACCTGTATGCAGGCAAATAAGCCAAACGGCGGGCGTGTGCTTCAGCGAGCGAAGGTGCCGACCGTGTTCAGTAGCGTGCGGGTGCGGGAGGATTCGGCAAGACGCCGATCAGCCCAGCACGACCACGCAAGGAGGCGCGGTTACTACGCCCCCGACAACGCCACTGACAGGTGGTGGGTAGTGACTGAGCATGACCGGCTGCTGGCTACCACGCACGACCATGCCCGCGACAGGCGCGATGGCAAAGGCGTTGGTGGCAGGGATGGCGGACATGCACAGGCTCTTGGGTGAGGTGAATGGGCTTGACTATAGCGTTGCGCTCATCGCGGGGCAAGCCCGCTCCCACAAGGCTTGGCCCGGCGATGCTGGGCTCAGAACAACCAGCGATACAGCAGGTAAGCGACAACCACTGCCAACACCGGCCGCAGTACTCGATAAGCCTTGGGATTGGCGCGTTTGAATTGCTTGACCCGGCTACTGATCTTGTTGCTGAAGCGCTTGCTCCAGGCGTACGCCTGGTTGATGCCGCCAACCCGCTCGTCGTCGGTGTTCTGCGGCGCGGTGGCGCGGCCGAGGAAGGCGCTGACCTTGCGGTTGATGCGGGTCATCAGCGGGCTATTGAGCGGGCGCTCGACGTCGCAGAACAGGATCACCCGAGTCACCTCGGTTTCGTTCTTCACCCAGTGCACGAAGGTCTCGTCGAACATGACGTCTTCACCGTCACGCCAGGCATACGGCTGGCCGTCGACGTAGATGCGGCAGTTGTCCGAGTTAGGCGTGGACAGGCCCAGGTGATAGCGCAGCGAGCCGGCGAACGGGTCGCGGTGCGGATTGAGGTGGCTGCCGCCGGGCAGCAGGGCGAACATCGCGCCCTTGACGTTGGGAATGCTGCTGACCAACTCGACGGTCTTGGGGCACAGGGTTTGCGCCGAAGGCAGCGGTTTGTCGTACCACTTCAGGTAAAACCGCTTCCAGCCCTTTTTGAAGAACGAGCCGAAGCCTGCGTCATTGTCTTTTTCGGCGGCGCGGATGTAACCCTCGTCGAACAGGCGCATGGCCTCTTCGCGAATCACTTGCCAGTTGTCCTTGAGCACATCGAGCTCAGGAAAGCGCTGACGGTCCAGATAGGGTTTGGACGGCACGCCGGAGAACAGGTACATCAGGCTGTTGTAGGGAGCGAACAACGCCGAATGGTTGACGAATTGGCGTAGCACCGGCAGCCGGGCCTTGCCGCGCAGGTGCACGAACAGCACGCTGCCGAAGAACACCAGCAGAACACCCGCCTTGGCGACAAAGGAAAAGGTCATGCAACACTCCTTGGAATAGGAAATCAGGCCATCGCTTCCAGATAGCCGGACATCATAAACCCATCCGACGCGGGTAAAAACAACTTGGGTCGGATAGCAATGTTGAAGATTTTGTAATAAAGGCCGTAACTGGGTATTGCGCCGGGTCAGGTAATAGCCCACTTGCGACTGCTACGCAGACCATCACAGGCAAGCCAGCTCCTACAGAATTGCGCGGCATGTGTAGGAGCGGGCTTGCCTGCGAAAAGGCCGGCACTGACTGAATGCCTACTGCTGGTTTTCCTGTTCGGTGAACAGATCGGCGAAGAGCATGCTCGACAAGTAGCGCTCACCCGAATCAGGCAGGATCACCACGATGGTCTTGCCCTGCATCTCCGGCTTCTCAGCCAGGCGCACCGCCGCGGCCATTGCCGCGCCGCAGGAAATACCGCAGAGGATGCCCTCTTCCTGCATCAGGCGCAGGGCCATGGCCTTGGACTCTTCATCGCTGACCATCTCCACCTGGTCGACCAGCGACAGGTCAAGGTTCTTCGGCACGAAGCCTGCGCCGATGCCCTGGATCTTGTGCGGGCTGGGCTTGAGCTCTTCGCCGGCCAGGGTCTGGCTGATCAGCGGCGAGGCGATAGGCTCGACGGCAACCGACAGGATCGGCTTGCCTTGGGTGTTCTTGATATAGCGCGACACGCCGGTGATGGTGCCGCCGGTGCCGACGCCTGCGACCAACACGTCGACCGCGCCATCGGTGTCGTTCCAGATCTCCGGGCCGGTGGTCTTTTCGTGGATCGCCGGGTTGGCCGGGTTGTCGAACTGGCCCGGCTGGTAGTACTTGGCAGGGTCGGAGGCGACGATTTCGTTGGCCTTCTCGATCGCGCCCTTCATGCCTTTGGCAGGCTCGGTCAGTACCAACTCGGCGCCCAGCGCCTTGAGCACCTTGCGCCGCTCCAGGCTCATCGAGGCGGGCATGGTCAGCAACAATTTGTAGCCGCGGGCGGCGGCGACGAAGGCCAGGCCGATACCGGTGTTGCCCGAGGTCGGCTCGACGATGGTCATGCCCGGCTTGAGCTTGCCGCTGGCTTCGGCGTCCCAGACCATGTTGGCACCGATCCGGCACTTGACCGAGTAGCCAGGGTTGCGCCCTTCGATCTTGGCCAGGATGGTCACCCCGCGCGGGGCGATACGGTTGATCTGCACCAGCGGCGTGTTGCCGATGGAGTGCGCGTTGTCTGCGTAGATACGGCTCATGGCAGGGTCCTTAACCGAGCGGGGAAAGCTTCAAGGGTAAGCCTGCCCGAGAGGAGCGTAAAGCCCGTTCGAACTCCCGCGACGGGCCTGCGGTCAACCGGACATCCTCGATTGGAGAGCCTTCGATGAAAGCGCGTTATCGCTGGCCGCTGGTCGGCCTGGCCAGCCTGGCCGTGCTGCTGGTGGCGCTGCACCTGGCGCTGCCCTACCTGGTGCGCGACTACCTCAACGACAAGCTCGCCGACATGGGCGAGTACCGTGGCCAGATCACCGATGTCGACCTGGCCTGGTGGCGAGGGGCCTACCAGATCAATGGGCTGAAGATCGTCAAGACCACCGGCAAAGTGCCAGTGCCGTTTGTCGATGCGCCGTTGATCGACCTGTCGGTGAGCTGGCACGCGTTGTGGTACGACCGGGCCGTGGTGGCCGAAGTGGTGTTCGTCCGCCCAGAGCTGAACTTCGTCGACGGCGGCAACAAGCAGAATTCGCAGACCGGTCGTGGCACCGACTGGCGTCAGCAGCTGGAAAAGCTGCTGCCGATCACCCTCAATGAAGTGCGCATCGACAATGGCACGCTGACCTTTCGCAATTACAACTCCAAGCCGCCCGTCGAGCTCAAGGCCACTCGATTGCAAGCGAGTATCCGCAACCTGACCAATGTACGCGACGACAAAGGTCGGCGTGATGCCAGCTTCGAAGGTTCTGCGCTATTGCTTGGTGACGCCAAGGTGGAAAGCCGGGCGACCTTCGATCCGTTCAGCGACTTCGACGACTTTGAGTTCCGCCTGCGTGCTACGGGCATCCAGCTGCGTCGACTCAACGATTTCGCCAGCGCCTACGGCAAGTTCGACTTCAACGCCGGCCACGGCGATGTGGTGATCGAGGCCCAGGCCGAGAAGGGTCGGCTCAATGGCTATATCAAGCCGCTGCTGCGCGATGTGGATGTGTTCAATTGGCAGCAGGATGTCGAGAACAAGGACAAGGGTTTCTTCCGTTCGATCTGGGAGGCGCTGGTCGGCGCCTCGGAAACCGTGCTGAAAAACCAGCCGAAAAACCAGTTCGCCACCCGCGTGGAACTCAGCGGCAGTGTCCATCAGCAGGACATCAGCGGGTTTGAGGCCTTTTTGCAGATTCTGCGTAACGGTTTCGTGCAGGCGTTCAATGCACGATATGAGCAACCTGCGCCTGATTCCGACTGAGCCTGCGTGACGGGCCATTCAGGGACTGAATACCCGGTCTGCGTTTGCACGTGCCTGGGGCCGGGGTATAGTCGCTGACACACATAGACAATGTTGTCTGGGCCGCCCCTATCGCGGGGTACGCACGCTCCCACGCCGCGCTACACACAGAATGCGTGGGAGCGGGCTTGCCCCGCGATGAGGCCGCCACTGACACCCCGCACAGAGGATAGGTTGATGAAGTTCGAAGGCACCCGCGACTACGTCGCCACAGACGACCTGAAACTGGCGGTCAACGCGGCGGTTACCCTGGAGCGCCCACTGCTGGTCAAAGGCGAGCCGGGCACCGGCAAGACCATGCTCGCCGAGCAACTGGCGGCTTCCTTCGGCGCCAAGCTGATCACCTGGCACATCAAGTCGACCACCAAGGCCCACCAGGGCCTCTACGAGTACGACGCAGTGAGCCGCCTGCGCGACTCGCAGCTGGGCGTGGACAAGGTCCACGATGTGCGCAACTACCTGAAGAAGGGCAAGCTGTGGGAGGCGTTCGAGTCTGAAGAGCGGGTGATCCTGCTGATCGACGAGATCGACAAGGCCGACATCGAGTTCCCCAACGACCTGCTGCAAGAGCTCGACAAGATGGAGTTC
>Ga0213821_1001584_pt1 | contig 10220 bp, 8 predicted proteins | sample MC6MC0909MG_FD_179894 | JGI IMG/M metagenome (GOLD analysis project Ga0213821, IMG submission 179894) | Enriched soil aggregate microbial communities from Iowa State University, Ames, United States - MC6-MC0909-MG | ecosystem: Environmental > Terrestrial > Soil > Unclassified | place: USA: Iowa...
CCAAGCGAATTCGGCACCATGACCGACACGGCCAGCGCGGAGGACCGCGTGGACAGCTTGGTCACGATTTCGGAATGGGCGTAGGCGGAGAACGCGAGGCCGCCGTATTGCTTGGGAATGATCATGCCGAGGAAACCCTCGGACTTCAGATAGTTCCAGACGTCGGCGGGCAGGTCGAAGCGCTCTTGCGTGACGCTCCAGTCATTGACCATGCGGCACGCGGTCTCGGCCTGATTGTCCAGGAAGCGCTGCTCTTCGTCGGTCAGGCGCGGCCGCGGATAGGCAAGCAGACGGCTCCAGTCGGGACGGCCGCGAAAGAGCTCGCCTTCCCACCAGACGGTGCCGGCCTCGAGCGCATCGCGCTCGGTGTCGGACATCTGCGGCAGCACCTTGCGGTACAGGTTGAAGATCGGCGCGGACAGCAGCGCCCGCCGGATGGGGCGCACGCCCAGCAACACGGCGGCCAGGAGCGCAATGACAACCAGCGCGACGATGACTGCGTACATTTTCTTGTCTCCTCGTTGTTCTTCAGTTGCCTGGCGGTGACCGAAGGCGGCTCGCCGGCCTGTTGCGGTGGAAGGCGGTCAGGCGCCTCCGGGGCTTGCGTTCAAGTGCGGCAGGGGCGAGCGCAGCCCGCCCAGCAGGAAACTCATCAGGCGCGGCAAGAGCAGCTCGCGGTCGTTGGGCTGTTCGGCCTCGTCGCCGGCCAGGCCGGTGACCGAGCGCAGCAGATCGGTGCCCATGATCGCGTACGACGTCGCGCCCAGCATGAACTGGAAGCGCCAGATGATCTCGGCGCGCGGCACGTCGGGCAGGGCGGCGAAGAGCGCATTGCGGTAGCGCGCCAGCACGTCCGCATATTCCTCGGCAAACAGCGCGCGGATGAAATCCGTGGGGTCGGTCATCGTGCGTTCCAGCAGCGGCAGGAAGGTGCTGCCGGCCTGCGCCGGATCGGCGGCCAGACGCAGCAGCGTGCCGAAGAACGCGTCCACGATCTGGGAGGGCTTCAGGGGCTTGCCGCCGGATTGCGCCTCGAGTTCGTCCAGAAGGCGCATGCGCTCGCGATTCAGCACTTCCAGGCGGCGTTTGAGCACCGCCTGCACGAGTGACTCTTTCGAGCCGAAGTGATAGTTCACCGACGCGAGGTTCACGCCGGCCGCGCCCGTGATCTGGCGCATCGACGTCGCCTCGTGTCCCTGTTGCGCAAACAGGGATTCGGCGGTGTCGAGGATGGTTTCCCTCGTGGAGGTCGAGCGTATTTCTTGCATAAGGTTGAATTCAAACGTTTGTTTCAAAGCATTATGCGGGAGGCACGGATGAGAGGCGAGCCTCTGCTATCCCCAATAGGGTTTACCCCTAACCATGCGCGCCCGATGTGTCGGTTTTGCGGCACGGTCGCTTCGCATCGGGCGTACGGACGAGAAGCGCCGGGAAGAAGAATGAGGCGCGCCATGGTCGTGAGGTTGAGATTTAGCCGATCGTCCTCGGACACCGGCCCTAGGATGAATGTGCTCTGGAACGCACGCCCAAAAGCCCGCAGTATCAGCGCGAGAACATGAATGCATTGCCCCGGGTGTGTGCCGGGCGAGGCCCCTTCGCAGTCACGGCGCGGCAGGCCAATCGCCCTGATACAGGAGCACGAGAAATGAAGACGTACAAGGTGGGACTGCTGGTCGACGGGTATGAGCAACCCGGCTGGATGCACGAGATGGTTGAGTGGCTACTCCACAGCCAGGATTTCGACCTCACGGCCTTGCTGGTGATGAACGGCGAGGCCGCCGACAGCGCGCCCCGGCTGAGCGTGAAGGCGCTGTTCGGTTCGCTGTCGCGCCTGGAAGGCAAGCTGCTGCCGCAGAAGCAGCGCGTCATGCTGGCCTGCCGCGACATGCGCGATGGACTGCAGGAGGCGGGCACGTCGGTAATCCCGCTGGCGCCGGGCGACGAGGATCCCCACGCGCGCAACGAGGTGCAGGCGCTGGGGCTGGACCTGGTGATCACGCTGGGTGCGTCACTGGCCACGCGTGCGCAGCTCGCGAGTTGGTCGCGGCTGGGCGTCTGGCAGTTGAGCTACTCGGATATTGCGGTGGCCACCAGCCGTTATGCCGGCTTCTGGGAGGTTTTTCAGCGCGAAGATCACACCACCGTGAAACTATGGCGCGTCGGCGCCAGGCAGGAAGACGACGAGCTTCTGGACCAGCGCAGTTTCAACACGGAAGTGTTCTGGCTGAAGAATCAGGCGCGCGCATTCAGCTTGGGAAACTTCATGGTCTATGACGCCTTGCAGGCGCTGGCCTATGACCGCCCGGGCGTCGCGCCGCCCGCCATGCAGATCATGAGCGGCCCCCGCCGGGCCGATCCGGCGGAGTGGGATAGCGCGGCATATATCGCGCGCCAGGCATGGTTAATGTCGGATCTCGTTGTGCGCCGCGTCATGAAACGCAATATCCGCTGGCGGATCGGTATGTTTCCGTCCGCACGCCAGCAGGCCGTGGTCTCCGAAGCCATGGTGTTGCAACCGCCAAAGGGCCGGTTTTTTGCCGACCCTTTTGTTTATACGCACGATAAAAAACCATATATATTTTTCGAGGACTATGATTTTACGTCCCGCAAGGGCACGATCTCGGTAGCGACCTACTCCGACGGGGCTTTCCGGCTGTTGGGCACCGCGCTGAACCTGCCGTATCACCTTTCGTTTCCGTATATTTTTGAACACGAAGGCGTGACGTACATGGTCCCTGAAACATGCGGAAATCGCAGTATTGAGTTGTGGAAATGCACTGAATTTCCACTGAAATGGGAGCTTGACGTTAATCTGATGACCAATATTTCGGCCGTGGATACCATTATCTTTAAACACGGCGAATACTGGTGGCTATTAACAAATATCGACCGGACGGACGGCCAGAGCCATTGCGACGAACTGTTCGCGTTTTTTTCCGATTCGCCGCGTTCCACGACCTGGACGCCGCACGCCTGCAACCCGATCGTGCGCAATCCGATGCGCGCCCGCAACGCCGGAATCGTTGTGTCGCCAGGTGGAGACGTGATCCGGTGCGCGCAGTACCAGGGCTTCTGTCACTACGGCAAGGGTGTCTCGCTCAACCGGATCGAGGAGCTGACGCCTTCCACCTACGTTGAAACCGACGGCGAAATTCACTACGCAAACTTCCTGAGAAAACGCCATGCTTCAATGCACCATTGGCATCATCAGGGGGGTCACACGGTATTTGACTTCGCCTATATGGAGTAAATCCGCCTGCGGGCGGGAAAATAAAAAATGTTACCGTTATTTCGAATACAGGGACTGTTCACGGGCTTGATGTGTCCGCGGATACAAGTTGACAGGTTTCCCTTCTCCTCCGGCTATTCGACGCCGCGTCCGGCAGATGTCCCGACGCGGCTTTTTTTCGTCTGTAACAAGGGCCAGAGCGCCTGTGCGGGCAGTCTTGCAAGGCTGCTTCATAGGGGAGATGCATCCCCGCGCCATGTTGGTGCTGGTGAAAACCCTAGCGGCGAAAAGGACGAGATGACTTTCTCATCCATATTTACGAACGTGATTAAGGCTAACGATTGATTTCTGATTTTGTCGGATTATATCGCCCTGAAACGTCTTGATTTTGACAAATCCGAACCATAAGATGGGTTCCATGCCATCCGTTATGTTGGCTACCAAAGTTGCCCAGCCCAAATGTCCCGGTTCAGCTTCATTAGATATTCCGGGATATGCGGACCACCCCCGCAGGGCTGGAAAAAAAATAGTCTTCAGCACAGCGAAGATCCCTTCTAGGCTCGTCGAAAAACCGGGAGGACACCATGGCCAAGATGGTCCTGATTGAAGCCCATCCGCTACTGCGGTTGGGGTTGTGGCAGATTCTTAGCAAGTTGGATGATGTGTGGGAGATCGAGGGGATGGGCCTTGCGGACGTGTCCAAGGCCGACGGCGTGCACGCGGGCGCCGATCTTCTGATCTATGGTTTGCCAGTGGATACCGATGAAGCATGGAGCGCCTTGCACGAGATTCAGCGCGTGCTGACGCCCAAGCGGATTCTGCTTTTGACGGACGTCATGCCCTTGCCCATGCCGGTGCAAGGCCTGCCTGGCGCCAGCGTGTACGGTTGCCTGATGAAAACGGCTTCGGTCGAAATCCTCGAGGCCGCCATACGCCTGGTGATGGCGGGTGGGCAATGCTTCCCGAGCGAACAGGCGTTGCAGGCTCCGGCCTCCACCGTATGCGCCTTGCCGTCGCGGGACGTGGAAGAAGCCGGCTCGAAGGGCACCATGCCCGTGAGCGCGGGGGCACAGCTCCTGCAGATCACGCCGCGCCAGTACGAAGTGCTGGTGCTGCTGGCGCGGGGCTATCCCATCAAGACCGTCAGCCGGATGTTGAACATCTCGGTGGCGACCGCCAAGACGCACGCGTGCACGCTGTATCAGCGCCTGCATGTCAAGAACAAGGGCGAAGCCGTTTACGCGGCGCTGCAACGCGGTGCGACCTTGGAATGGCATGAACCGAACGGGCGTGAAGTGGATGCCGGGCAGATCTATGGGCGCAAGCTCGGTTGAGTCAGGTTTGCGCTGCCTGCCCGGCAGCAGGAACGCCCAGTTCCAACGCTGCCGGGGTTGCGCATAGCCAATACGGCTAAGGCATAGAAAGCAGGTGTTCGGGTTGCTGTCGCCTCGCTTTCCGCCACCAATCATCCTCCTGAACGAGATTCAGCGAACGTAGCCGCTGATAGCATGAGTTGTGTCCGCAAGCATGGATTGATAGGGCGAATCACTTAGTCTCGCCACTGCAATCCCGAGGCTGCGGGCAGTATTCCCATGAACCTGGCAAAGCGCGTGAACCCGCGCCTTGCGCGGTGTTGCGCCAGCGCCATGGGAACCGTAATGGGCCATGCGTCACAAGGTTCTTCCCGGGATGACAACCGTACTGATCGAAGACTACGCTCTGCTTCGTGTCGCAATTCAGCATGTGCTGGAACGTGTGCGCAACGCCGACGATATCCTGGCCATCTCGCCAGCCCACCTTCTCAATATGTCCAGCTCGATCAACAAGCCAGTGGAGTTGCTGGTGGTGGGTTGCAGCGGTTCGGCTGAGCAGGACATCGGGCTTTTGTCCCAGGCAATGGCATTCTTCATGCCGCGCCTCGTGCTCGTTTTGTATTCGGCGATGGACCAGAGCGTCATGGCCGCGTGTGCGCGCGCCGGCGTCGCGGGCTATCTGCCCAAGGCCTCCAGCCCCGATGCATTGGCCGCGGCGGTCAGCCTGGTGATCGCGGGCGGCGAGTGCTATCCCCAACCCGCGGGCAGGCCGCCCAGCACGTCACACGCCTCCGTGCAGGAACTGCGCGAGCTCACGCAGCGGCAAGAGGAAATCCTGCAGCTTCTTGTGCAAGGCAAGACCATGCGCGAGATCGGCCAGCAGGTCGGCATATCGGTCGCCACCGTCAAGAGCCATGCGCGCACGTTGTATTGGAAGCTGAATGCGCGTAATCAGGCCGAGGCGGCGTACATCGCGGTGCAGATGGGGTTGGTGCGAAGCTCGAACGGGCAACCCGCGCCTGGCAAGGGCGACGCGAGCTGATGCGAGGACGTGAGTCAGGGTCTGTGCGGGTGGCGATGCTGCCTGCACAGGCTGTGGCTTTATTTGCGCGCCTGAAAGTTGTCGCAATAGAAGTGGTTCGTTGGGCGTGGCGACGCGCTTAAGTTCTCAACTGACGAACTTCAAAATCATACGTGTCTGATATCCAGGCCCGAGTTGGCGTGCCGTAATGAGCGGGCGCAGGCTGGGCACTCATCGGTGTTGGGAAAGGCCTGTCGTTGCGGGAGCACGCCATTCCTATTCAATCCGACGAACGCTATATGACGACGCCCTACAAAAAAGCACTGGGTCCCGACCGCCCTAATGAAAAACAACTTGGCAAGGCGATCTCACCACCACCCTGTCAGCGGTGTGTTCCCATCTATCCTTTGCGCTACGGCGTTGCAGAGCGCTCGTGGGATAAAGGCGTGTTTCCCACGCTTAGCACGGAGGGCTATCCCGAACTGGCCGCTGGCAAGACATACGGTCTGCGCGTGCTGCGTCCTGGCGCCTACGTCTACCTCTGCTACTTCGAGAACGGCCGCATGTGGACGCAGCACTACCAAGTCACCGATGACATGCGCTTTGCGCGCATTTGGTGGACCCGCGCAGACGATCAGGATGCCATCCCCGGGCGACTCGCTCGCCCCGAAACCGTCAGCGCAAAGCCATATCTATCTGCCCCAGAGAGCAAGACAGCAGATGTCGTCTACCTGCTGACCAGCGAGACGATGCTCACCCATGCCCGGCTTTGGAAAATTGAAAATGATAGCGGTGGCATCCGCACCAGGTTGGCGACCAAGGTCAGACCATCCGGTGGTGTCGAACAACCCCACGTGTTCAACATTGCGCTGCTTGCTCACGCTACGCCGGAACTGCGACAACCCGGCCTGAATAGTAGGCCGGGCTACACGTGGAGCGAAATATCTCTTCCGGAGTCGTTCATGACATACGACACCGTCATTCCAGGCGCTCACCTCGAGCTTGTTCCGATAAAGGATATCGTTCCTCTGGCGGTCGCGTTGCACGACCCGATCGGCGTCGTGAGTGAATTGGCGCATCTTGTCGCTGTAGCCGCGGCAGATCGGCAAGTTTATGAAATCGATAACAATCACGCGTACACAAGCGCCACCGTCATCAAGCAGTACTTGGAGAGCGTTCAGGAGCGGGCGAGCCCGGAAGCCTACGCGAAAAGGCGAGATCTGGTTCGCTTCGATCAAAACAGCAATTCGGATGCCTCGTTCGGGAATGCTGTTCCATTCATGCTGGCGTACGAACAAGCCGTCAAGCGGAAACAGTCCGCCATCGACACGCTTGTGAACGATCTAGAGAGTTGGATCAAGACGGGAGGCAGCGCCATAGCCAAGGATTGGCAGGATGGATGGTTCAGCAAGGTACTGTCCTGTTTCGACCTAGGCGCAAAAGAAAACGCACAAGACTACGAGCGAGTTGTTGCCCACTGCGTCGGTAATCTGACTCACAGCGAAAGTGGACGTTCCACTTACCGAAAGATGTTGTTGGCCCAACCAGAAAAAAGTCCTGTCTGGTTGGCGCTGGGTCACGGTATTCGAGCGCTACACGGCAGCTTCGCCAACCCTCCGCTGCTGAAAAATGTGCTGGACATTGGGGTTGCCGCCTTTGCGCCTATCTTTCAATTCAATGTCTCTTATCCGGCGACTAAGTCCTCAGATGTACTCGTAAGCCAGATGTTGTCTCAGCTGGGCGATATGAGTTTGCCCGATGCTACGGCCGATAGGATAGTTCGACGATTGCGCCTGTATGCTGAAGTCCGTGTCGGCAGCACGATCGTCACGTACCGCGTGTCCAGCGCTGAGGCGCGCTTTCAATACGCCCAATTTAATGGTGAGCAACGCATGAACACCGAACGGCTTAGGAAGTGGGGTATTACCGTCAAGCAGCCATTGCGCAATCAGCCAGCCACCGTGCTTCTATACGAAGAGGTGCGTGTCGGTGACCAGGTAAAACGCATTTCTTCCGCTCAACCCACAGCGAACAATCGGCAGCCGTTCCAACTTGAAGGAAATGTTTTCAGTCGTATGCTGGAGCAGACCCGTCAAAGTCGAGCTTACGGCGCCGCGCAGACTGGAATTGTGCGCGGGGAATATGGGTTCACAGGCCTTGCTGCCATATCAGCCATCATGGCACTGCGCTCTTCAATTAGAGATCTCGCGAACGGGAAGTTTGATCGGTCGCTTGTAGGTATGGTTAACGGCGTCAGCGCATTATCGGCAGTGGCAGCTGTAATTAGCTCCGGTTTGTTGGTGAAGGGCGATCTGATCCAACTACATGCGTTGGCGAAAGGGAAGTCACTTGCTTTAGCCCGATTAGCCGCTTTCGAAGTGCGAAGGCTAGCAACGATGTATGGTGCAGGAGCTGCTGGCCTTGGAGCTGTCGCCGACGGAATACGTGCTGCTATCGCATTCACGACACAGCAAAATTTCGAAGCGGGCCGAATGTATCTTGCGTCTGCTGGGTGCGGAGTGTTGGCGACCGCGGGCTTGGCTTTAAGCGCCTCCGGCACCGTCCTTGGCATTATCGGACCAGTCGGCTGGGTCGTGCTGGCCTTCGTTGCCACGGTTGGAGTAGTTTATTTCAGCATCCAGGCCGCTTTCGCGAAGTTTCAGCCCGACGAAGTCTGGTTGGCCCACTGTTATTGGAGTCGGGGAGATCGAGCATATCGCTATGAATCTATGGACCAGGAACTCGCTGCCTTTCACGGCGCCGTCTACGGCGTTCGCGCTGTAGCGAGTTGGGAGACGCCCTCGATGTCGGCACGCGACATCGTAATTCGCAGTATCCCTATTTACGGTCTCTGGCAAGACAGCGTGGATCTAAAGCGTGCTGCCGCCAAGGAAGGCATAGGGACGCTTTCCCTATCTGTAGTTCTGCCCGCCTATCCCACTTTAGGCGAAGGGCCGCCGCTTATAAGCCATGACGATGTTTTCCAATACACGCTCAATGCCAGGAGACACGGTCAAAGCCTGAATATAGTCCGCGGACCCATCGCAACTGGTCCGGGTTACCGCTTTCCCTATGACACGGAATGCATGGTCGTTGGTAAGGACTACATTCGAGACGGTACCCGCCATGTAAGTTGGCAAATTACTATGCGGGGAGACACGGAGATCATGTTGGACTACTGTTACAGGCCGGATATCGTGACCGAACCTGGCCTCGCGATGTTTCCACAGCAGGAGCCGCTTGTCTTTACACACGGTACGTGGCTCACAGATCCCATCGACGCAGCGCTGCTTGCTCCAGTCCAGGAACCTAAATGATGGGGACTACCAAGCAGCTTCGGCAGTACCGCCCAACGTTCAGGGAGGTTCAGAGAAAGTGGCGGCTGTTTCGCTTCGCAAGTACGTTATTGCCACTGGACGCTGACGCTCACGAAACGCCCGCCATCGAAGCAACGCGATTCAATGAAAACTGCATCGAAGTGATTTCCGATACTTTGCAAACCGGAAAGGAGGGGGAGCTTCTACGAATTTTCACTTTTTCTGGAATTTTCTTATTTTTCTATGCGTTGATTGGAGGCTTTGGCGGCTGGTCTGCAGGCGTGTTGATTCTGTCACTCGGCCTCCCTGGTATAGGTTTCCTTTCGTTTTTCATTCCTCGTGTCTTGAGGCCGCGCTATCGATATCGTTGTTCGAAAGTGCGATTTGATCGCCGTAGTCGTCGTGTCTACTATGTTCCGTATCCGGAGGAAAGCTCGGAAGCGGTTTGGGAACTTGATTGGGATCAGTTGCTGGGAATTCAATGGTCAACAGGTCAGGCGCAACCGTATCTTTACCTCGTTGGTTATACGTGCAACCTGCCCGAGCCTCAATTGGTCAAGATACCCGTAATTTTTAACGAGAAGATTTTCGGAACCCAGATCTGGGCTTGGCTTCATCTATTTATGGATAAGGTCGGAGACCTTCCCCCACCAAAAATCATCCTATTTCCTCAGAATCCGGGCGACGTGCTGATGCGCTATGGTGGCCGCCGGATCTTTAGGTCCCTGACGACGAGGAAGGGGCGGCTATGGTTGCCTTTGATGATCTGGGTGGATTTGGCGATTCTGCTTCTATACATGCCATCCTGGGCCCTGCCGCAACTGATCGTCCTCAAGTATCCGGAGATTCAATTTCCGGAAGAGAACAATCGACATTGTGGCTTTTCTACTGGCTAATCGAGAACGGCTGGGCAAGGCGACGGTGTCCATGCTGTCCCGCGCGCGCCAATGCGTGCGCCAAGTCCGGCACCCACACCCCCTTAAACATCAAACATCCCCCTCACTCGCCTGCGTTCCCGCCGGCGTCGCGCGCCCCTTGTTTTTCGCAATCGCCATGAACTCCCGCTCCGCCGCGCCCAGCACCGCATCCACATGCAGGTGCGCCATCGCATACTGCCGGGCGGCGGCGCCCAGGGTTTCGCGGATCTGTGCGTTGTAGCTGAGCTTGCGCACCGCCTCGGCCATGGCGAATGCGTCCTCGGGCGGCGTCAGCAGGCCGCAGCGCGACACGACACTGGCAAGCTCCGTGCCGCGCGCCGCGCCGCAGACGACCGGGCGGCCGCTGGCCAGCATGCCGGTCAATTTGGATGGCATCACCAGGTCCGCGGCACCTGCGCGCTG
>Ga0213821_1001587_pt1 | contig 10206 bp, 10 predicted proteins | sample MC6MC0909MG_FD_179894 | JGI IMG/M metagenome (GOLD analysis project Ga0213821, IMG submission 179894) | Enriched soil aggregate microbial communities from Iowa State University, Ames, United States - MC6-MC0909-MG | ecosystem: Environmental > Terrestrial > Soil > Unclassified | place: USA: Iowa...
AGGCCTACTCCGGCCATGGGCTCAACGCCACTCACCTGGCTGCGCGCCTGCTGGGCGAGGCGATCAGCGGCCAGCAGAGCGGGCGCTTTGACCTGTTCGCCAAAGTGCCGCACATCACCTTCCCCGGTGGCAAGCATTTGCGCTCGCCGCTGCTGGCGTTGGGGATGCTCTGGCATAGGCTCAAAGAGCTGGCGTGAAGCCGAAGCGATTGAGGTGGGCGCCGCCTTGCCGGGGCGCTCCCACAAGGGGCCGTTTCAATCCTTCCAGAAGGGTTTCTGCCCTTCAACCCGGGCCTGCTCCCAGCTCAGCCCGATATCACGCAGCTGATTGTCATCCAGCTGCAACAGCGCCCTGCGGGTGCGCCAGCGGTGCAGCATCAGCCCCCAGCGGCCCAGGTCGGCCGGTGCATTGCAGACCTTGGCCTTCTGCCCCGCTTCCAGCTCCTTGGCCATCAGTTGCAAGCGCACATCGCTCATGCCACCCATCGCTGCGTTCTCCCATTCAGTAGTTACCGTGGAGAAAGCATGCGCGCTGACGACCTAAGCAATACAGAACCAACACAGCCTTATTATTCCCATACAGAATTAGCGGCAAACCAGCTGAATGCTGTATTTTCGGCAAAACTGTACCGGTCTATGCTGTGAGTTATCGCTGGAGTATGCCGTGACGCTCTACCTGAACCTCGCCGAACTGCTCGGCGCCCGTATCGAGCAAGGTCTTTACCGCCCCGGCCAGCGCCTGCCGTCGGTGCGCGCCTTGAGCATGGAGCATGGCGTCAGCTTGAGTACCGTGCAGCAGGCCTACCGTATGCTGGAAGACAGCGGCATGGTGTCGCCAAGGCCCAAGTCGGGCTATTTCGTCAGCGACCATCGCCACCCCGCCGCCCTGCCCGCCGTCAGCCGCCCGGCCCAACGCCCGGTGGACATCTCCCAGTGGGAGCAGGTGCTTGAGCTGGTGCGCAGCACCCCACGCAAGGACGTGATCCAGCTCGGCCGCGGCATGCCCGACATCGACAGCCCTAGCCTCAAACCCTTGCTGCGCAGCCTCGCCCAGCTCAGCCGCCGGCAGGACATGCCGGGGCTGTACTACGACAATATCCACGGCAACCTCACCCTGCGCGAACAGATCGCTCGCCTGATGCTCGACTCCGGCTGCCGCATGGGGCCTGCCGACCTTGTGGTAACGACCGGTTGCCACGAGGCGCTGTCGTGCAGCATCCGCGCGGTGTGCGAGCCAGGTGACATTGTTGCGGTCGACTCGCCAAGCTTCCACGGTGCCATGCAGACCCTCAAGGGCCTGGGCATGAAAGCGTTGGAAATCCCCACCGACCCGATCACCGGCATCAGCCTGGAAGCGCTGGAGCTGGCCCTGGAGCAGTGGCCGATCAAGCTCATCCAGATCACCCCGAGCTGCAACAATCCGCTCGGCTACATCATGCCCGAAGCACGCAAGAAGGCCCTGCTAAGCCTGGCCCAGCGCTATGACGTGGCGATCCTGGAAGACGATGTGTATGGCGACCTGGCCTACACCTACCCGCGCCCGCGTACCCTCAAGTCGTTCGACGACGACGGCCGCGTGCTGCTGTGCAGCTCGTTCTCCAAGACCCTCGCCCCTGGCCTGCGCATCGGCTGGGTCGCCCCTGGGCGCTACCTGGAGCGGGTGCTGCACATGAAGTACATCAGCACCGGCAGCACGGCTACCCAGCCACAGCTGGCCATCGCCGATTTCATCGCCGCCGGGCATTACCAGCCGCATGTACGGCGCATGCGCAGCCAGTACCAGCGCGGCCGCGACCTGATGAGCGATTGGGTAAGCCGCTACTTCCCAGCGGGCACCCGCGTCAGCCGGCCCCAGGGCGGCTTCATGCTGTGGGTGGAATTACCTGAACATTTCGATACGCTGCGGCTGAACCGCGCTTTACTGGAACAGGGCGTGCAGGTGGCCGTAGGCAGCATCTTTTCGGCCTCGGGCAAGTTCCGCCACTGCCTGCGGATGAACTTCGCCGCGCGGCCCACCCCGCAAATCGAGGATGCGGTGCGCAAAGTGGGTGAAACCGCCCTTCGTCTACTGGATGAAGACAACACTGGCGGGTAACTTTGCGCCGCCTTCCACGGTCCAACCTCTCAGGCCTTTGCTGTACAGGACGATTCACCTTTGAGACTCCAGCGAGCTCTGCCTCTGCTGCTGGTGCTGCTCGGCCTTGCAGGCTGCGCCAGCGTCGGCATGCCCCGCGAAACCAGCCAGGCACTACCGGCCAAGGATTCTGCCTTCGGCCGCTCGGTGCTGCGCCAGGCCGCCCCCTATGAAGGGCGCTCCGGCTTTCGCCTGCTGCCCAACAGCAACGAGGCCTTCCGCGCCCGTGCCGAGCTGATCCGCAACGCTCAGGCGAGCATCGACCTGCAGTACTACATCGTGCACGATGGCCTCAGCACCCGCGCCCTTGTTCACGAACTGCTGCGCGCCGCCGACCGGGGTGTGCGCGTGCGCATCCTGCTCGACGACACCACCAGTGATGGCCTGGACACCATCATGGGCACCCTCGACGCCCATCCGAATATCCAGATCCGCGTGTTCAACCCGCTGCACCTGGGCCGCAGCACCGGCGCCACCCGGGCGGTGGGCCGTCTATTCAATTTGTCGCGCCAGCACCGGCGCATGCACAACAAGCTGTTCCTGGTGGACAGCAGCATGGCGATCGTCGGCGGGCGCAACCTGGGCGACGAGTATTTCGATGCCGAGCCCAACCTCAACTTCACCGACATCGACATGCTCGGCGTGGGCCCGGTCGCGGAACAGCTCGGGCACGGCTTCGACCAGTACTGGAACAGCGCCCTCAGCCGGCCTATCGGTGACTTCCTCTGGCAGCAGCCTGACGCTGACGACCTGCGCGCCAGCCGCCATCGTCTGGAGGTATCGCTGGCCGAGGCACGGGTAAAACGCAAGGCGCTGTATGACCGTTTGATGGCCTACCAGTCCCAACCGCGCCTGGATGTCTGGCGCAACGAGCTGATCTGGGCACACAGCTCGGCCCTCTGGGATGCGCCGAGCAAGGTGCTGGCCGATGACGAACCGGACCCGCACCTGTTGATGAGCCAGCAGTTGGCGCCGGACCTGGCCAGCGTGCACAAGGAGCTGATCCTGGTATCAGCCTACTTCGTGCCGGGGGAGCCAGGCCTGTTGTACCTGACTGGCCGTGCCGACGCCGGAGCGTCGGTGAGGCTGCTGACCAATTCGCTGGAAGCCACCGATGTGCCGGCGGTGCATGGTGGGTATGCGCCGTACCGCCGGGCGCTGCTAGAACATGGCGTGCAGCTATTCGAGCTGCGCCGCCAGCCTGGCGACCCCAGCGCCGGCCGGCTGAGCTTCCGTGGCAGCTCCGATTCGAGCCTGCACAGCAAGGCGATCGTCTTCGACCGGCGCAAGACGTTCATCGGCTCGTTCAATTTCGACCCGCGCTCGGTGCTGTGGAACACCGAGGTGGGCGTACTGGTGGACAGCCCGGAACTGGCCGAATACACCCGCGAGCTGGCCTTGCAGGGTATGGCCCCAGCGCTGAGCTACCAGGTCAGGTTGGCGGATGACAAGCTGGTCTGGGTGACCGAGGACAACGGCCAGCTGCACACACTGACGGCAGAGCCCGGCGGGCTCTGGCGGCGTTTCAATGCGTGGATCAGCAAGGCTGTAGGTTTGGAGAAGATGCTGTAGCTACCGTGGGCGCGTTGCGCCCCACAGAACATCAGGCAGCGGCAGGTTCGAAGGCGTCGCGACGGCGGGTCAACACCACCAGCCCCGCCGCCCCGAAAGCCATCAGCAGCGGCAACGCATGGCCACTGAGCCACTGGCTCCCCGCACCGGCCAGCAACGGCCCCAACAGGCAGCCTATGCCCCACAACTGCGCCACATGGGCGTTGGCGCGCACTAGCGCATCATCCCGATAACGCTCGCCGATCAGTATCAGCGACAAGGTGAACAAGCCACCGGCACTGGCCCCGAACAGCACCCACAACGGCCAGATCACCGGCGTGTGCAGCAGCAGCGGAATCGCCAGGCTGGAACACAGCAAGGTGACCGCGCAACCGGTGAACAGCGTGCGCCGCGACATGTGGTCGGCCAACGCACCAATGGGCAGCTGCAGCACCGCGTCACCGACCACCACCGTGCTGACCATGAACAGCGCAAGCTCGGTGCTGAACCCCTGCTGCAGGCAATACACCGGCAACAGGGTGAGGATCATGGCTTCGAAAGAAGCGAACAATGCAATCGCCCAGGCGATCACTGGCAGACGACGGCAGAAGGCGAACAGGTCGCTGAAGGTAACGCTGCACGCCTCGGTGCTAGGCGCACCACCACGCCCCAACAGCAACAAGGGCGCCAGCAGCAACAGGCCGGTCGCGGCCCAGAAACCGAAGTCATCGTCGGAGCCGAGAAAGCCCAGCACCAGCGGCCCGGCCAGTTGGCTCAAGGCATAGCTGCTGCCATACAGCGCTACCAGCCGACCACGCCATTGCTCGACCACCAACTGGTTGATCCAGCTTTCGCCGAGAATGAACACCACGGTCAGCGACATGCCGATCAATAAGCGCAGCGCCAGCCACACCGGGTAGCTCGGCAGCAACGCCAGCAGGCCAATCGACAACGCCCCGCCCCACAGGCACAGGCGCATGGCCGAAGGCACGCCGACCCAACCGGCCAGGCGGCTGGCCAGGCTGGCGCCAATCAGTACGCCGAGCGCCGGCATCGCAGCCATCACGCCGATGGCAAAGCTGCCGTAGCCCCAGGCCTCCAGGCGCAGGGACACCAGCGGCATGCTCACACCAAGCGCCAGCCCGACACTGAGCACCGATGCCAGTACGGCGAAGTAGGTACCCCAACGCATTGCAGCCTCCCAGGCAGAATTCGTGAACAGCAAAAACGACGAAGCCGGGGCAGCGTGAGCCGACCCGGCTATTGTTGGGGCTGCTGTGCAGCCCATCGCCGGCAAGCCGGGCTCCCACAGGTACATCGGAGGCCTTGAGGGCTGCGAAGAGCCTGTGGGAGCTGGCTTGCCGGCGATTGGGCCGCAACGCGGCCCCCTGGTATTACAGCTTGATCCAGGTCGCTTTCAGCTCGGTGTACTTCTCCAGTGCGTGCAGCGACTTGTCACGGCCATTGCCCGACTGCTTGAAGCCACCGAACGGCGCGGTCATGTCGCCGCCGTCGTACTGGTTGACCCAGACGCTGCCAGCGCGCACGGCGCGGGCGGTCTTGTGGGCCTTGGAGATGTCCGAGGTCCAGATACCAGCGGCCAGGCCGTACGGGGTGTCGTTGGCGATGGCGATGGCTTCTTCGGCGGTGTCGAAGGTGATCACCGACAACACTGGGCCGAAGATCTCTTCCTGGGCAATCTTCATGGCATTGGTCACGCCGTCGAAGATGGTTGGCTCAACGTAGGTGCCGCCCGTCTCTTCGAGGATGCGCTTGCCACCGGCCAGCAGCTTGGCGCCGTCCTGGTGCCCGGCGTCGATGTAAGACAGCACGGTGTTCATCTGCTGGGTGTCGACCAGCGCGCCGACGGTGGTCTGCGGGTCCAGTGGGTTGCCGGGTTTCCAGCCTTTGAGGGCCTCGACCACCAAAGGCAGGAATTTGTCCTTGATCGAACGCTCGACCAGCAGGCGCGAACCCGCAGTGCAGACTTCGCCTTGGTTGAAGGCGATGGCGCTGGCAGCGGCTTCGGCAGCGGCCTGCAGGTCCGGCGCGTCGGCGAAGACGATGTTCGGGCTCTTGCCGCCGGCTTCCAGCCAAATGCGTTTCATGTTCGATTCGCCGGCGTAGATCATCAGCTGCTTGGCGATCTTGGTCGAACCGGTGAACACCAGGGTGTCGACGTCCATGTGTAGGGCCAGGGCCTTGCCCACGGTGTGGCCGTAACCCGGCAACACGTTCAGCACACCGGCCGGGATGCCCGCTTCGATGGCCAGCTGGGCAATGCGGATGGCGGTCAGCGGGGATTTTTCGGAAGGCTTGAGCACCACCGAGTTACCGGTGGCCAAGGCCGGGCCGAGTTTCCAGCAGGCCATCAGCAGCGGGAAGTTCCACGGTACGATGGCACCGACCACACCCACTGGCTCGCGGGTAACCAGGCCCAGCTGGTCGTGCGGGGTTGGCGCGACTTCGTCGTAGACCTTGTCGATGGCTTCGGCATTCCAGTGCAGGGCTTGGGCCGCGCCAGGGATGTCGATGCTGGAGGAGTCGCCGATCGGCTTGCCCATGTCCAGGGTTTCGAGCAGCGCCAGCTCTTCAACGTTCTTGCGCAGCAGTTCGGCGAAGCGAATCAGCTTGGCCTTGCGCTTGGCCGGGGCCAGGCGCGACCAGACGCCGGAGTCGAAGGTGGCGCGGGCGTTTTCCACGGCGCGGTTGGCGTCGGCCAGGTCGCAGCTGGCGACCTTGGCCAGGAAGCGTCCGTCGACCGGGCTCAGGCAGTCGAACGTTTCACCGGATGCGGCGTCGGTGTATTCGCCGTTGATGAAGGCACGGCCTTCGATCTTCAGTTGCTGGGCACGTTGTTCCCAGTCCGCACGGGTCAGGGTGGTCATACGAAACTCCTCCTCTTGTTTAGGTGCAACGCCGCACTGAGGACTCACAGGCGTTGTCAGAATTCTGGCCGGGCGACAAGCGCACACTGGCAAGCGATACCCTAAACCAGGCCGTGTAAACTATCAATATATTTGACACGAAAGGCCTAAATGCCTACTGATGTGCATTTTATTAAACAACAACAGGAGCCGCACCATGAGCATCGCCAGCATCATCGACTTCGCCCAGGTCCTCACCGAGGCCGAACGCTACCGCCCAGCGGCGGAAAAAATCCTCAAGGGCGAGCCGGATCAGGCGGTCTACAACCACTACTCCAGCCCTTGCGGCCAATTTGCTGCAGGCGTCTGGGAAGGCGAAGTGGGGCAATGGACCGTGAGCTACACCGAGCACGAGTATTGCGAGATCGTCCAAGGCGTTTCGGTGCTGCGCGACCAGGATGGCGGCGCCAAGACCCTGCGGGCCGGTGATCGGTTCGTCATCCCGGCGGGGTTCAAGGGCACTTGGGAGGTGCTGGAGCCGTGCCGCAAGATCTATGTGATGTTCGAGCAGAAATAATTATATAGCGCATGCTTTACGCAGCAGTGAAAGAGGATGGCCCTGCCCGCTTCGGGCCATTCTCTTTCATAGGAAGTCATCATGAACAACGAACAAGCCCTGCAAGCCCTGGCACACCTGATCGGCATCCCATACGAGCCCTCGGTAAAAGCCACCATTTCTGAGATCACTGGCCGCGCTCGGGTCGTGGGGCCAAACGAAATGACCACCAAGGAATACGACATCAATCGCATTCACATCAACGCCGACGCCAACAGCCTGATCCAGGGCTTCACTTTCGGCTGATCTGTTGCGCAAGCATAAAAAAACCCGCGTCCTTTCGGATGCGGGTTTTTTTCAGGTCGCCGATCAATTACTTGATCTTGGCTTCCTTGTACACCACGTGCTTGCGAACAACCGGATCATATTTCTTGATCTCGATTTTGTCCGGAGTGGTGCGCTTGTTCTTGTCGGTGGTGTAGAAGTGGCCGGTACCGGCACTCGAAACCAGACGGATCAATTCACGCATGATGTTCTCCCTTAAACCTTGGCGCCAGCTTTACGGATGTCAACCAGAACGGCGTCGATGCCGCGCTTGTCGATGATACGCATGCCCTTGGCGGAAACGCGCAGACGCACGAAACGCTTCTCGGATTCAACCCAGAAACGGTGGTGCTGCAGGTTCGGCAGGAAACGACGACGGGTTTTGTTGTTTGCGTGGGAAATGTTGTTCCCGGTTACTGGACCCTTACCAGTAACTTGACAGACTCTCGACATGACTCAGCCCTCTAAAACCACATGCCCAACCCGGCATGGGTTGGCCGCTTAATCTCTCAGTCTTTGGCGCCAGGCGCCGTGATTCTGGAGGTCTTATCGACCGGATCCGCTGATGCGACAGGCCGAGCCCCTAGAAAAGAGCGCTGCTTTATACCAGAAAGACTGCGTTGCAACAACAGATGATGAGCATCTAGCTGAGACAAATGGTGCGCGAGCAGCATAGCGACTGGCTCGCCGCGCTGTCGACCACTCGTCGCCAACCGGCAGAAAAAGAGGGTGGTCATTTGCTGATCCGCGCACTAGGGTAGGACGTTTCCAGACTGCACTGGCAGATGGGCCACTGACAGCCAAGGAGTCACGATGCGTGCCGCCGCCTTTTCCTTATTGATTACCTCCCTGTTTGCCGCCGGCATCGCCCAGGCAGCCCCGCTGAGTGTCTGCAGCGAAGCCAGCCCCGAAGGTTTCGACGTGGTCCAGTATAACTCGCTGACCACCACCAATGCCTCGGCAGACGTGCTGATGAACCGCCTGGTGGAGTTCGACGCAACCCAAGGCAAGGTCGTACCCAGCCTGGCGCAAAGCTGGACGGTTTCGGCTGACGGCCTGACCTACGACTTCAAGCTGCGCGATGGCGTCAAATTCCACACCACGCCGTACTTCAAGCCAACCCGTGAACTGAACGCCGACGACGTGCTGTTCAGCTTCCAGCGCATGCTCTACCCCGCCCACGCCTGGCACAAGACTGCGCCGGGTGGCTACCCGCACGCGCAGTCGTTGCAACTGAGCAGCCTGATCAAGTCGATCGATGCGACGGAGCCGAACAGCGTGCGCTTCACCCTGAGCCACGCCGACGCCACCTTCCTGGCCACCCTGAGCATGGGCTTCGCTTCGATCTACTCCGCCGAATACGCCGACAAGCTGCTCAAGGCCGGTACGCCGGAGAAACTCAACAGCCAGCCGATCGGCACCGGCCCGTTCGTCTTCCAGCGCTTCCAGAAGGATGCCGTGGTGCGCTACCGCGCCAACCCTGACTACTTCGACGGCAAACCTGCCGTCGACCCGCTGATCTTCGCGATCACCACCGATGCCAACGTGCGCTTGCAAAAGCTCAAGCGCGGCGAATGCCAGGTAGCCCTGTCGCCCAAGCCCTTGGACATCGCCGAAGCGGGCAAGGACGGTAACCTCAAGGTCGCGACCACGCCTGCCTTCATGACTGCCTTCGTCGCCATCAACAGCGAACACCCGCCGCTGGACAAGCCCGAAGTACGCCAGGCCATCAACCTGGCCTTCGACAAGCAGGCCTACCTCAAGGCCGTTTTTGAAGACACTGCCACCGCCGCCAATGGCCCCTACCCACCCAACACCTGGAGCTACGCCAAGGACCTGCCCGGCTACCCGCAGGACCTGAACAAAGCCAAGGCTCTGTTGACCAAGGCCGGCTTTGCCGATGGTTTCAGCACCACTATCTGGACCCGCCCGTCGGGCAGCCTGCTCAACCCCAACCCGAGCCTGGGCGCGCAGATGCTGCAGGCAGACCTGGGCAAGATCGGCATCAAGGCCGAGATCCGCGTGATCGAATGGGGCGAGCTGATACGCCGGGCCAAAGCGGGCGAGCATGACCTGCTGTTCATGGGCTGGGCCGGTGACAACGGCGACCCGGACAACTTCCTCAGCCCGCAGTTTTCCTGCGCAGCGGTCAAGTCGGGCACCAACTTCGCGCGGTTTTGCGACAACCGCCTCGATCAGCTGATCAGTGCCGGCCGTACCACCAACGACCAGAGCGTGCGCAGTCGGCTTTACCAGCAGGCGCAGACCTTGATTCAGCAGCAGGCTTTGTGGGTGCCGCTGGCGCACCCGACGGCAGCGACGCTGTTGCGTGACGGGGTCGAGGGGTATCAGGTGAGCCCGTTCGGGCGCCTGGATTTCAGCAAGGTTTCGGTAAACCGCTGAGTCCGAGGGCGCCTGCACGGGCCCTTTCGCGGGGCAAGCCCGCTCCCACAAGAACTTCACTCCCCGCCGGGAAGGCGGAGGACCTGTGGGAGCGGGCTTGCCCCGCGAATGGACACCGTTAAGCAACGATCCACCCCTGCTCCACCATCGACAATGGCTCCCCATCACCGACAATGATGTGATCGAGTACCCGCACATCGATCAGCGCCAACGCGCGCTTCAACGATAGCGTCATGTGCACATCTTCCTGGCTCGGCTCGCTGTTCCCCGAAGGGTGGTTGTGACAAAGAATCAACGCAGCCGCATTGTGCAGCAACGCCCGGCGCACTACTTCGCGCGGGTAGATGCTGGCCCTGTCAATCGTCCCCCTGA
>Ga0213821_1001591_pt1 | contig 10192 bp, 10 predicted proteins | sample MC6MC0909MG_FD_179894 | JGI IMG/M metagenome (GOLD analysis project Ga0213821, IMG submission 179894) | Enriched soil aggregate microbial communities from Iowa State University, Ames, United States - MC6-MC0909-MG | ecosystem: Environmental > Terrestrial > Soil > Unclassified | place: USA: Iowa...
CGGCTTGCCGTACGCTTTCGCTATCAGCGTATTTTTGCGCAGCTCAATGGCATCGGTTTTTTCCACCAGCGAGCAGGCCAGCGGCGCAATCACCATGGTGCCTTCGCTATCCGTCTCAGCATGCGCCGCATCGGCCCAGCCCAATACATTGCGGGCATACTCAATCAGCGCATGCTGGAATCCGCCGCAGGTGCCAAGGAACGGAATGCCGTTTTCACGGGCGTAGCGCGCGGCGATAAAAGCGGCCTCGGTATTTTTATAGGGGCTGGCGGGAACCAGCCAGATGGCATCGTAGCCCACCAGATCTTCAGGGCTTGTCAGCTCCGTGGTGGCAAGCCAGTCGTAATCGGCTGTGAGGTCAAGGACTGCGGCGGCGTCGTCAATGGCCAGCGGGATCGCCTGATGCGCAATAACATTGGGATTGTAATCGCCAACCAGCGCAATGCGCAGCGTCGTTTTAACCGGGAGGTGTTCCATGAAAGGTTCCTTATGCCAGAGTATTATCAGATAACATAAGGAACCTCAGACTACCGATCTTCTGCAATTATCACAATACCTTAAATTGGGAGGGTGAAATCATGATTCAATGCAAACGCGTGTACGAACAGGCAGTTCCGGACGACGGCTATCGGGTGCTGGTGGACAAGCTGTGGCCGCGCGGGGTCAAGAAAACGGACCTCGCGTATGATGAATGGTGCAAAGCGCTCACGCCCTCGAATGAATTACGCAAGGCCTTTCATAGCGAAACCATTGATTTCGCCGCCTTCAGTAAGGCCTATCGGGAAGAGCTGGCGCAGCACGCTGACGAGGGAAGGCGTCTGGCGACGCTAGCGAACAGGCAGACCGTCACCCTGCTCTTTGCTGCCAAAGACACGAAGCAAAATCACGCCCTGGTATTAGCCGACTGGCTGCGCCACCTGTGATCAGCCGATCGCCAGCTCATCGACAATTTGCGGCGCTTCATCGGGGGTGAGCGGCATCAGATGTTCGGCGCGGACAAACGCAAAGCCGTGCTGATTGTCAAAGGCGTAAACATCACCCGTCACCAGCCAAAGCGCGCGATCCGCAGTTGCGGGGAGTTGCGTCATCACACCGTTGACCGGGTTAACGAAACGCAGGCCGGGCTGGCACAGGCCAAACAGCTCAACAGATTTACCAATATTGCGACGGCCTGACGCCGTGCGGGCACCCACGATCATCGCCATGCTGCCCGGTTTAAGCTGGAACATACTTCTCTCACGATAACGGTAGCCAGGGACTGGCTAAGAATAATCCTAAAGAGAAGTGTATCGCAGGCAATATACGTCTGTCACCTGGTGGGTTGCGGATGATCGCGACGGTAGAGCGTCCATTCATCAATCACTTCGCCCCCCGGTAGTTTGCACTCCGTGCGTACGCCCTGCGGGCTTTGAACCGGGATCTGTTCCCCGCCCTTCTCCAGACAGTATACGGAGGCCGGGTTCGCCATACCGATAGCGTGCGGCGGTTTCGGTGCATCGGGTGGGGTCGTTTTAGCAGTGCAGGCAGCCAGGGGAAGCGCCAGCGCCAAAAGCAGATATCTCATCTCATTGATCCTTGTCACATCATTACAGTCTAAGGGTAACGGGTCATCGCCGCTTTCTCCATGATTTCTCCATTTTAACTGCACTTTTCAACACTATAGTGAGGCGTGTTCTCGATATGACCAGAGAACATCATTCCGTAATCAAGATGTCTTTGCCCCGGTCTCAACAACGGGGCCTTTTTTCTCTCCTGCTGCCCTCTCCCTGCATATATTAAATTTTCTATATTCATGTTTTACTATGCCTGAAGTCTAAAAACTCAGCATAACATGCAGATGCAGACGTCTTCTGCCTGGGAGTCATTCTACGTCATGTCGGATATTATCCTTGCCCGTGTTTCAGAAACCCTCGCCACTGAACAATCCCTTGAAGGTCTCGTTCGCCAGTTGCTGGAGATGCTGGAGATCGTGACTGACATGGAGTCGACTTACCTCACCAAGGTAGATATCGAAGCCCGACTGCAGCATATCCTTTACGCCCGCAACAGCAAGCAGATGACAATCCCGGAGGGACTGAGCGTTCCGTGGGATGAAACCTTGTGCAAGCGCGCGCTGGATAGCGACACCGTATTCAGCAACGACGTTCCCGAACGCTGGCCGGAGTGCGAGGCGGCGAAAGCGCTCGGTATCACGACCTACATGAGTATTCCAGTCCATCTTGCGGATGGTTCGCTCTACGGAACGCTCTGCGCCACCAGCACGGCCAGAAAGCCGCTTAGCGAGCGCGGTGAACAGGTGCTGAAGCTATTCGCCGGGCTGATTGCCCAGTCCATTCAGAAAGAGTCGCTGGTGACCCAGCTTCGCGAAGCCAATGCGGCCCTTATCGCGCACTCTTACACGGATGCCCTTACCGGTTTACCCAACCGTCGCGCCATTTTTGAAGACCTGACCACGCTGTTTTCGCTGGCGCGACATCTTAAACGTAACACCGTCATCGCGTTCATCGATCTGGATGATTTTAAGCTGATTAACGATCGCTACGGCCACGAGGCTGGCGACCAGTTCCTGATTGAAGTGGGCAAGCGTCTGACGGAAGAAAAAAAGCAGGACGATATCATTGGCCGGCTGGGCGGCGATGAGTTTCTGGTGGCGTCGTTGAGCACATCCCACGATGAAGGGGATACCACAGAGATAACCCTGCTCAAAACGCGTCTCAGCGCCTGTATTGCCGGTGAATACTGGCTGGGTAGCGTCAACCTCATTTATCCCGGAGCCAGCCTCGGCGTTATTGAAGTGGACCCTCGGGTAACCGATCCGGACAGCGCATTACGCGACGCGGATGTCGCGATGTATCAGGATAAGAAAGGAAAAAGCAAAACACGCTTTCTCACTATGGATTAACCCCGTACACTCTACGCCGTTATAGAAACCGAAACAGGTGATGGTATGAGAATAGGGATCCTCTTCCCGGTCGTTATTTTTATAACGGCGGTGATTTTTTTAGCGTGGTTTTTTGTCGGTGGTTACGCGGCGCCGGGGGCATAAATGAGAAAAACGACCCTCATTATGCTGATCGTTGCCCTCGCGGCGTTTGCCGGCACGCAGCTTGGCTGGTGGTAAACCCGCCACGTAAAAAAGGCCGCCATCTGGCAGCCTTTTTTAACGCGTTAAGGTTCAGCTTTTGATTTTTCTGTAGATAAACAGAACAACCAGCGCACCGATCACCGCGACGGCGAAGCTGCCGAAGTTAAAGCCATCGACTTTGCCAAAACCGAACAGCGTACTGATCCAGCCGCCCACTACCGCGCCGATAATACCCAGTATTACGGTGACGATAAATCCACCGCCATCTTTGCCCGGCATGATCCACTTCGCCAGAATACCCGCAATAAGCCCAAAGATAATCCAGGATAAAATTCCCATAACTTTCCTCTCTGTATGGTTTTTGTCATTAAATCAACGACACAAAAAAGAATAGCACAGGATTTCAGAAAGGAAATTTGTGATAGGCATCACAATGCGAGAGTGCGCAATTATTCATCAACAAAAAGAGCGCGCCACATAAACTGTGGGGTTGCATCTTTTGTTGAGAAAGATTATCTTTCTCAACACTGAATAGTTGAGCGAAACACTCAGGTATTCAGTACGACATTGCTCACATTGCTTCCAGTATTTCTTGCCCACTTTTAAGTGGGCTTTTTTTTCTGTTTATACCCCAACAAACGCGTACCGGTTACGTCCTGCGCGTTTTGCCTGGTAGAGCGCCTGGTCAGCGGCAATAATGATATTCTGCTGGCTGCCCGCGATGTCGACCGCTCGTGCAGTAGAAATTCCGACGCTTACCGTCACCCGCCCGAAGGGGCTAAAAGCATGCGCGATTTGCAGAGAAAACACGTTGCGTATAATCGTCTGCGCCAGTCGAAGCGACTCCTGAATATCCGTATCCGGCAATATCAGCGCAAACTCCTCTCCGCCGTATCGAGCCACAATCTGATTATCGCGGGTAAGGCTCTTCCTGAGACTGTTTCCCAGCAGCGTCAGACACCGATCCCCTTCCGGATGGCCGTAGTTATCGTTGTATTTTTTGAAGAAGTCCACGTCCACAATCAGTATCGAAATCGGTGCATCATGCGCGGCACAAAGCGCGATTTCAGAAAGGATCTTTTCATCAAAAATGCGGCGGTTGTAAAGTCCGGTTAGCGCATCCTCAGAAGCGATAATCTTCAGCGCCTTGTTATCTCTGGTTTTTCTGGATAAGTCGGAATACAGGAAGTATGACGCGACGATGAGTACCGCAGTGAAAACGAAAATGAGTACCGCCAGCTGAATGGCCTGCTTGCGCCACGGAGCGAGGGCCTCATCAATACTGACGGCCACGGTGGTGACCAGCCCGTAGCGTCTGTTTTTCTCATAGGCATAAATGCGTTCGATTTTATCAAACCGCGAAATGGAACTGGCTATCCCGGTATTTTGTACCTTGAGGTATTTCCTGAAGAGCGGTGAATCAGAAACGATCGTGCCGATATAGGTATTTTTAAAAGGATAACGGACCAGCAGCACGCCTGACTCGGTTGTTAAGCCGATAACGCCCGAGTGACCAATATTAATCTGCCCGTAGAGCGCGAGAAAATTCTCAATACCCAGCGTCACCACCACAACACCATTAAATGCCCCGGTGTGGGTTTCAAGGCGCCGACTAATGGTGATGACCCATTTACCATTGGTTCTGCTGACTACGGGCTCGCCAATAAAAATCTGCTGATTTTTATTTTCCTTGTGATACATAAAAAATGACCGGTCCGATCCTTTGCGTGGACCCGTAAACGTTTCGTGCAACGCGGTAAAGATATCGCCCCTGGCATCGTAAACAACCACATTATTAATCTGGGAAAGAAGATTGTCCTGATTATTTATCATCCACTGAATATGGGTCGCCTGTTGCGGCGTCATGCCATAAATTTCGATTATGTCGGAAACGGTAGTAATTAACATTTCACTCTGGCGCATGATCCCCTCGGTATAAACATCAAGGGTATGGCTCAGGTTAGCGACGCTGGTATTAATTTGCTGGATTGACTGCTGCCTCGACGTGGCAATTTGGACGGCAAGCGACAGCGAGATGATCAATGAGACAATGATGACGGTAATGGTTGTTGTGTAAAAAGTATTTTTCACATGCACGAGCTTTTCCACCTTATCACGCCTGACATCCCTGGCTGACAACTCTTGTCACTGTAACAAAGCTCAGGATAAGAGGAAAATGAATTGCACTTAAGCGTACAACAGAAGCTCGTCTTAATTTCGTTTTACAGACTGACCGTCTCCCGGGGCTTAGATAAAATGACTTTAATAAAATCGATATACGAGACGGGCTTACCAAAATAATACCCCTGCAACAGCGTAATCTCATTACGATTGAGATACTCCAGCTGCGCTTTCGTTTCTACGCCTTCAGCCACAATGCGCAATGAGAGTTTTTTCGCCAGGTCAATGACGCAGTCCAGCAGGATCGTTGAGTCCTTTTCATCTGAAACCCGGTTCACAAAGCTTTTATCAATTTTAATATAATCAATGGCAAGCGCATTAAGGCATGAAAGACCTGAATAGCCTGTACCAAAATCATCCAGCGCAATGACAAAACCGGCGTTATGCAGCTTGTTAAGGTTTTCCACCAGGTGCGGATTATCGATCAGCGGTTCGCGCTCGGTCACCTCAAGAACCAGTTTGACTTCTTTACCCTGAAATCCCTTTCCGAAGACGCGACAGTCACCGATGAAGGAAGGCGCATTAATGTGTCTGGCGCTGATGTTCACCCCGATATGAAACCCGTCCGGTAGCTTAGGCAAAAGCGGCTTAAGCTGTGTCACGACCTTCGCCATCAGCCCTTTGGTTAGCGGAATAATCAAACCGCTACGTTCGGCAATCGGAATAAAAACATCCGGTGGGATAAAGCCTGACTTTGGATGCTTCCATCTTGCAAGGACTTCAACGCCATACAGCCCGCCGGTATCGCCGTTCACGATAGGCTGGTAATACGGCACGATCTCCCCCTGCAAAATGGCCTTACGCAAATCATCTTCAAATGAGGTGCTTTTCCCCTTGTAACGGCGGATCAAAATGCCCACCGCCACCGATAGCGCAAGAATAAGCAGTATCAGGCTCCATCCCTGCTGCAGGAGCCGCGTCAGGCTAAAAAAGGCAGGAGGTTGCCAGGCCAGGCTAAAGGGGAATTGCGTTGACGCCGTAATCGCTCCCGCCCAGGAGGCGGCTTTCCAGCCGGTAACATCACCGTTGCGCCCAAGCATGCTTTCGCCGACAACCAGCCCCAGATCCACGCTGTTTGATGCGCTCGCGATAACGTCCCGCAAATGTGCATCACTCACGCTGACGATGACGCGCCCTGCCGCGACGGGCATCTGGAAAATAAGCACCGGAATGCCGTTCACCAGCCGATTGCCGGGTAATAGCATCAGTTTTTCGGCAGGTAGCGTCTCGGGATGAATAATCAACACGCCATTCCCGGGAAGGGAAGTACAGATGATTTTACCCTGCTGCTGGATCATGATGGCGCGCAGATGCGGTTTTAGCGCGGCCTCTGTTCCCAGCAACAGCTGTCCGCTACGGGTACACCCTTCGGCCGCAACGCGCTTCGCCGTGTTGGCCGCACTGACTGCTTCAGCCAGAATGTTTTCTATTTTTTGGGTGCTTGCCGTGGCGGTATGACTATTATTAAGCTTCGCCATCTGCCATAGCTGCCAGTTAATAATCAGAATGCCGCTCAGAAAAAGAAACAAGGCACTGAGAATAGGGATCATCACGTTGCGCACAATGTTTTCCTTAATAGAAAAAGCAAGCATGGATGTTCCGGGAGAAAAGCCTGTGCAAACCCGGTATTGCCTATAACAATGAAAATAGCTTAGCTGAGAATTGTCTTAAAAAACTGATGCTTTCGTATGAGTTCACCTGCCCAAATTTACTCACATGGCGTGACTATCAGGCTTGTGCCTTGCCCTGGCTGTGTTAAGATTTGTGAAATCAGGGAGCGGACAGGATAACCGGGAAATGAAAAAGCTCATTGCCGTTGCGATCGTTTCAACGCTTCTGGTCATTCTGTCTCTTTATGCGGTCAATGCTGTTATCGTGGGGCAGCAGAAGAGCAAGCAGCGTGAGATAACCCATACCCTATTACGTTATTCAGAAGACCTGTCCCAAAGCGTGGCGATGGTCCTTAAAAGCATCACTACGCAGGGATGTGATAAAACCAGCCTTGATAGCTACAGGCAAATAACGCTGAATAACTATTATTTCGACGATATCGGTTTTATCGACAAGGGAAAAATAGTCTGTACTGCCTTTTGGGGTAAACTTGCAGCGCCCGTTGCGCTTCCTGCGGAACTGCATAAAACGCCGAGAGGCTTTCTCCTGGCGCAGTTTTCCAGAAAAGATTTTTTCACGGGCAATGCGGCAATTTATAATAATATTATTATCTTCACCACCCGCTATGCTTACGATAAATTCACCCCGGTTACGGCAAGCTATTCTCTGAGTACCACGACCAAAGACTTCGGCAGAGTCTTTTTTTCAACCGTCCCTGAGTTAACGCAGCAGAGCTGGCTGCATTCGAGGTTGTTTACCCTGACCCAGACGCAGTGCAGCGCCCTCTGGGACCTGTGCGTCATCGTGAAGCATCACGACGCTGGGCTTGCCTCGTTACCCCCGTTTATCTTTTTGTTTCTCGCCGTCATTCTCTATTTTATCTGGGTCGCGATAACCTTATTTATCTTCCGCATCTATGAAGACCGTTTCTCTCTGGAACGCACGCTGATCAAGGCCGTCATCACCAATACTATCAGCGTTAACTACCAGCCCATTATCCGCATTCACGATCAAAAAATCGTGGGCGTCGAAGTTCTGTCGAGATGGCGCGATCAAAAGCACGGGGACGTCTCTCCGGAGCTGTTTATTCCATTAGTTAAGAAGATCGGTCTGTATAAAAAATATTACAGTAATATTATCGAGAAATCCCTTTCAGAGATTGCCCCACTGGCGATTAAACATCAGCTGATGGTCTCCATTAACGTTGGTCGGAAGGAAATTGAAGATGGGCAGTTCATTAATATTTTGCGCCGTGAGTGTTTAGCCAATCACCTTCCCCTTTCCCTGATGAAGGTCGAACTTTCCGAGAAAGCCGTTTCCACGGCAGATATCCTCGAGGGGTTTTGTCAGGAGCTCAAATCGCTCGGCGTTAAAATATCAATAGATGATTTTGGCGTGCAAAATTCAAACCTCGCCCGCCTGTCGCTGCTTGAATATGATGAGATCAAAATCGATAAGTCGCTGGTGGACGGCATCAGCGAGCATTATAAGCAAAACATCTTTGCTATCTTCAGCGATGCCCTCGCGAGATTAAATAAGACCCTTGTTTTCGAGGGCGTGGAAAATGAAATTCAATATCGCTTTATTGCGAGCAGATATCCCGATGCGCTGATTCAGGGATGGTATTTTTCAAAAGCACTCACCTGCAGCGAGCTGGCGAAGCGACTCACCGGGGTCGCACCTTAAACAGAAGCCTTGCGCGTCCATTTTTTTCCAGTCGGGCATTTCCATTTTTTACGCAAAAACATATAGTCGTCACAATCAGACGGTAGATTACCCTGAAGCACACTCCTATTTTGGTTAAAAACGTGAAATTATCCTTACTATTACCAGTGGTACTCTTTTGTCTGACCGTTATTTTCGCGCTGTTTATCGACGCCCCCGCTTCACATATTCTGCGGAAAAAATGCATGTGGTCCGATAGCGTGATGCTGAGCTGTATTGCTAAGCATCAGCATAACGGTTTTTAAAGCAGACTATTCATTTCCCCACTGATTGAGGAAATTCGCTATATCATCAATGCGGCCCGCACGGATCCCGGCCTCAGCGGCCATCTCCTGCTGAGCCTCCTCGCTGATCTCCTCATTATTCGATAAACGGGTGAGCAGCAGCTGGAAATAATGCGCCAGCGCGTCGCGCTCTGACTCAGCGACCGGGTCTGCGGCTTCCGTCGCATACTCATCGGCAATGTCATAATATTTCAGTGGGATATCGTTGTTCATAACTGTCTCGTCGCTAACCTGTAAAGGTAAAGCCATCAGTATATCGGACGCCTTACCTCAACCAAAGCATTGCTTCAGATGAGTAACGCAAGCAGCGCTGCGAGCGCGGGCGCGGCCTGTACATACAAAATTTTACGGCTGGCGGTGGCTGCGCCAAAGAGCCCGGCGATCAATACGCAGGCCAGGAAGAAGATGGCCACCTGAATACCCTTTTCGCCGAGCCAGAGGCTCCAGAGCAGACCGGCCGCCAGAAAACCGTTATACAGCCCCTGGTTTGCGGCCAGCACGCGGGTGTCTCGCGCAAACTCGGGACGCAGATTAAAGGCCTTGTGCCCTGTTTTGGTATTCCACAGGAACATTTCCAGCACAAGAATGTAGAGATGGATGAGTGCAACGACAGCGATAAGGACAGTGGCTAACATCGTGTTGTCTCCCGCAGGCAGAGGCAAAAAAAACGGGAACCCTCAGGCCCCCGCTCTTGTTTAACCCAGAATCTGGATTACATGTTCGCGATAATCGCGTCGCCAAACTCTGAGCATTTCAGCAGCTTAGCGCCTTCCATCAGACGTTCGAAATCGTAAGTTACGGTTTTCGCGTTGATCGCGCCTTCCATACCTTTAACGATCAGGTCTGCGGCTTCGAACCATTCCATATGGCGCAGCATCATCTCTGCGGACAGGATGATAGAGCCTGGGTTCACTTTGTCCTGACCTGCGTATTTTGGTGCAGTACCGTGGGTCGCTTCGAACAGGGCGCACTCGTCACCGATGTTCGCGCCTGGGGCGATACCGATACCGCCAACCTGCGCTGCCAGGGCGTCAGAGATGTAGTCACCGTTCAGGTTCATACAGGCGATTACGTCGTATTCAGCAGGACGCAGCAGGATCTGCTGCAGGAACGCATCGGCGATCACATCTTTAATGATGATCTCTTTGCCGGTGTTCGGGTTCTTGATCTTCTGCCATGGGCCGCCGTCGATCAGCTCACCGCCGAACTCTTCGGTCGCCAACTGGTAGCCCCAGTCTTTGAACGCGCCTTCGGTGAACTTCATGATGTTGCCTTTGTGAACCAGGGTCACAGAGTCACGGTCGTT
>Ga0213821_1001607_pt1 | contig 10124 bp, 4 predicted proteins | sample MC6MC0909MG_FD_179894 | JGI IMG/M metagenome (GOLD analysis project Ga0213821, IMG submission 179894) | Enriched soil aggregate microbial communities from Iowa State University, Ames, United States - MC6-MC0909-MG | ecosystem: Environmental > Terrestrial > Soil > Unclassified | place: USA: Iowa...
TCTGAATACTTCTTTACCGTCTTCAATTAAGTCTTCATCTTCAACAATTGAATCATTAGTATATTCTTTTTCTATTTCAAAATCTGATAACTCCGCTAATTGTTCAACAGTAAAGTTTTTTTCTCTTGCTAATTTTCCTTGTAAATCATGTAAATCATTTTCATATTCAGAAAGTTGATAATTTAAATCTCTAATAACAGCTTCTTGATTCGATATCTCTAGCCTTTTAGCTTCTAATCTTTGGATAATATCTTGGTGTTTAGGGGTTGCGGATTGAAAGTTAGCATTTGATAAATCTAGTTCATCTTCAATAATGACTTTTTGTGTGTTCAAGGTATTTAGTTTCTGTTCCTCGGTTTGGATAATTGAATTTTGTGTAGTGACCATAGTAGTTAAATTGGTAAACTTCTCCGATAGGGTTTCAACCAGTGCTTGATAGTCTTCTAACGCCACACACAAACTATCCGTTAAATATTTTGAATGACTAACAACAAGTCCATTTTCACGTTTGAAAGGGTAGAGGTAGTACCTATAATCCTCTAGATATGATTGACCTGTAGGATTTAATCTATGTATTGATAAACCATCTTGACCATACACTTTTAAACGTGTGATTGTATCCATTGTGTTGGTCGCTAAATTAAAGGATTCTAAATACTTACCATCTCGTATGTAGAATCCTTTATCCTTACCAATATTTTCGGGTTTATAGAAATTGATTTCGTATTTTATCGAATCCCATACAATTAGAGCATTCCAAAGTTTTGCTAGGTCATAAATTATTTCTAATATATTATTTGAAGCTACCTCATAACTTCGATAAATTTCCTCGAAATAGCTGTCAACATAACCTAATTTCCATTTGGTATTTACAGAAGATAAAATTTCAGTAGTAATTTGGGACAAAGTTTTACTGACAGCTTCAAATTGTCTTATGTTTTTATCACTTAATTGAACACCTAGAGATAATGCAGTATAACTTATATATTCATCATCGCTATATGACTTACTTGATTCATTCATTAAAAAGTACTCAGTGATCTTCCCATATTTCAATTTGAAAAGGTATCTATTCTTTATTTTACTAATATTTGTATTATCTACAGGAACACCATCTTCTACTAGGACAGTGGGTATCTTAAATGAAAGTTCATTTAGTACTGAAATTTTGGTACTGTAATTGATATCATATGCCTCACTCATTCTGGCAATAGTTTTCTTATCAGGACTACATAAAAATATTCTTGCATCAAATGGTTTTAAATTGTAATCTATTTCACCTAATTTCAATAATATTCACCTCACTCCTGTAAAAAAACATATTGATGTCTAACATCCATATCGAAATCTCCTTTTCCTTTTAGGAGATTATGGCCAACCACTAACTCTAGGTACTCATCATTATGATCATCGTATCGATAAACACCTAGATGCTGCCTGTCAGAAACAATATCTTCTTTATCACAATCAATAAACACTTCTTCATTATCTATAAGGTTCTCTACAACTAATTTTTGATCGGTCATAATGTTGGTGATTTCTATAGTACCTTTTCCATTCTTTTTCTTAATCCAAAGTTTAGGTTTAATAGTGAAATCGCCTAAGTTTTCTAAGGATTCACAAGGGTCTAATGTGATAGAGAAAGATTGTACATATGGCTTTTCATTATCTTTTGGAGCATTTAGAACAATCTTATATCTAAAAATTAAACCATCTAAATCATATCCATCTAACAAATTGATATCACTGAAATTTATTGTTTTCCACTTGGTCCAATTCATGTAGTCGTAAGAGAGGGAATAAAAAAACTCTACTTGTTGATGGTGTATGTTTATGATATTAGCAAGAATGGTTGTTAAATATTTCGAAGAAACGTTTGTAATTTCATAATACTTAGATATATAAGAGCCTGTTGAATTAATTAAAGAACCCCATTTCATTCTAAAAACTCCTATTCTATTTTTCCAAATGGTCTAAACTCACAATTTGTGCCGACCTTTTTCCAAATGATATTTTTTGCCTTCCTCCATACGACAGAATTATCAATAAATGTCGTATCGTTTTGAACTGAGGACCACTCAGGTTCAGTAGGGGAGGAGTAGCCTGCTGTCTCACAAATATAATAATATAACTTGCTTCCGTTAGTAGGGAATACTAAATCGCCTACCTCATAATTGAACTCGTTACGCCAGCTTTTTCCTGTTACTTCTGGGAATTCTTGATTGATGGAAGTGATGAAAGTAGGAGGGGTGGTTGAACTTTTACCATCGACCACACATTCATAAAGGCCACCATTATCTACAGGAGGCTTTATTAAATTGCCTATACTGTAACTTTTGTTAGGTATCCATTTCTTAGCTTGTATACCTTCTCTCGTGACAACCCATCCGATAAATGAACCAGAAGCAGGTTCCTTATTCCACAAAATATGACCAATTGGATAGTATTTATTATCACTTAGATCTTCAATAGATAGAGCAGAATCTTTTAAGTATTTTTCTAATTTGCTGAAATTTTTGCCATATTCAACAATGGTATCTTTTATATCATCATCTTCAAAAGAGGATTCAGTGGTAATATTTAATTTAAGCCCATTTGTTGTTTCCATGTTTAAAATTCACTCCATTTTTTAATGTTCGCATATAGCGCTCCCCAAGAATTATCAATTTTATCAATCGTCAAACCATTAGAAGTAACCTTCGTATTCAAAAAACTTCCTTGTTGAAAGCTATTTATGTCATCGATAATTTGATAGCCCATATTAGAATCTCTAAATTCCATATTGTTAAATATAAATTCATGAGAATAGGTGTAGGGAGAATTACATCTAATACTTAATTCAACATAACCTTGCTTTAAACCATTATGTAATAAGGCAGAATTGCCTTCTACAAGGGCGTATAAAACTCTATTTGGATTATTGTCAAAAATTAAAGGTTTATAATATGGCTGGAATAACCAGCGAGCAATTTTTCTTATATCGTGGTCATCGAGCCAATCTTCGAGATAAAAGGATAAGTTAAAGGAGAGTGGTTCATGTTCAACTCTTTGAAAATATGGTTTTTCATTATTAGCAATTTTTTTCTCAATAATTCTCCTTCTAGGGAGAAAGTTCTCTTCAAATAAACCTCCTCTTGACGAAGCAATTTGAATTCCCATATCTTTGGATGAAATGTTGTCATACATAAAATGAATAGATTCCAACATTACTTTCTCATTCCTTTCCTACGCAATAAATCATCATCAATCATTTTACTAAATCGATTTAAGTCGTTTTTGTCACCGTTCATGTTATCGATGTGGAAGTTTATCTTGATGTCACCATAAGTATCTCCATTACTAAGAGGAGATTTTTTGTTAAATGGTGCAGATTTCAATAGGAGAGGGGATAGGTTATTCATGATACTATCCATTATATTGATTGAATTAAACAAACTTCGTGTATCAGCTTTATTCAACATAATTTCTTGAGGATGAGCAATAATAGCCTTTCCTCCTTTACCGTCTATTCCAATTCCCGTCCAATTCATGAAACCCCCAGAGTCAAGTGAGGCAATTTTTTTCTTCATTAATTCACGAGTTGTAAGATTATCAATCATATCTAATCTGGAATTAAAGAATGTTTTTAACTGTTGTATTTGTTCAGAAGAGTACTTATTTTTTATAGAATCAAATGTTACGTTTTCGGATATTTTGGAATCACTATTTCTGCCTTCTAAAGCAAGATTATCAGCTTTGTTTTTTAGCGCAATTTTAGTATTTGCATTTAAAGATGGTTCAGGTACAAGTTTCTCGTAAATAAATTTGCCTAACATAACTTTCATATCCGCATCAGATAGTTTACTTCCATTTTCTTTAGTATTTCCTGAATTCTCATTGAAAAACTGCTCAAAAAAGCTGTTATATTTCCCGCCAAGCAAATTTTTATTACTATTAAAATACTCATATAATGAGTTCATTTCTGCAGGTGTAAGAACCTTTGTTGACTCATTAAAATTAGCACCATTTTCAGTAAATCGGGAATCAGCCTTATCGCGACCCTTTGCTGCAAATTTTTTTGCTATTTCACTAACGGCACTCTGATCCTGTCCTGAAACGTTTGGCAAAACTCGGTCATATAAGAACTTACCTAATAGAACTTGTAAGTCCGCATTAGATAAATTACCTTTAGATGTTTGAGGATTGGATAAATTCGATTCAAATGAACCATTATCTTTTGATTTTTGACTGTTATTAAATTTGTTTATTAAATCTAGAGCCTCTTCTAGTTCGAAAATAACATTGTCTCGGATAGAAAAACCTACAGCTTTCATAGTATCGTCTAATGCACCGCTAATTTCTGGTAGTGAGGCTTTTAATTTATCTCGATACTGATTGAAGTCTGCTTCTACATTATTTAAATGACCAGCGATAATATCTTCTCTCATTTTAGCGAATTCGCGTTCATTATTTAGTAAATTGTTATAATATGACTCCCAATATTCTTTTTCAAGATTAATTTTATTGACTAAATTTTCATGCTCTGACTCTTGTAGCTCTATCTTTTCATTTATTTCTTCTTCTTTTGATTCTAAAGCATCATTTAACGATTCTTTACGTAAATCAATTTCTCGGTTATGGCGCTTTTCCGCAATTGTTTTATCAATTTCATCTAACTGTTCTTGTAGACTTTTCCTCTTTGCCTTCGCTTCATAAGAATTATCTAAAGCTAAAATATTTAGCTTACTCTGTACATCATTCCGTTCACTTTCTAAATCGGAAATCTCCATATCATAGCTTCTTTGAGCTTCTTCTCGGTCAATGAGCCTTAGCTTATCTTCAACACTTTTTCTAAATAAGTCCATTTCTTCTTGCAGATTTTTCATGATTGTTTCATGTTTTTTATTTTCGCGCTCAATCTCTTCATCAAGTTGCTTGATTTGTTCATCTCGAAGTTCTTGATGATAATCTTTATATGCACTAATAGCTTTATCTGCAATTTTTTCTAGTTGTGCTTTTTTTGCATCGTCCTTTTGCTTTGTATAGTCTTTAATAGCTAGCGTGGCATTTAAATAGCCATTATACTCTTCATTTATTAATTTTGTGATTTCTTTAATACGTTCAGCAGTGATATCACGCTGTTTTAATTCTTCTAGCAAATTATCTCTAGTTTCTAAATGCTGTTGCGCAATTCTTTCCTGGGCATTAATGATGATGTTTGTATATTTCTCATAATCTGCAGAACCTTCATCAAACATTTTACGAATCAATTCAGCTCGATTTATTTCGGATTCTATATTATTTATTTTCTCATCCGATTGGGTTTTGATATTGATTAAAATATCATAGTCACTATCTTGAATATCAACCTGTAACTCTTTCATACCGATCGTTAACTCTTCAATGCGTTTTTTCGCAGATTGTAAACCATCGCCATACGCTTTATTTCCATTTACTAGGCTTTTTAATTGAGTTAGTTCATAAAGATTGGCATTCTGCTTTTCCTTCATCGCATTATTAATATTTACAAGTGATTTTACATACCTAGCAGAGGAAGAATCTAATTCTCCAAGTTTTGCTTTTTCATAGGCGATAACATTATCCTGAATTTGACGTTGTTCTTCATACTTTGACATGTAGGATTCAACTTTTTTTGAGCCTACATCCCAAATGGCAAAATCTATCTCACTATTGACATTGTTCAGTTCATGAAGACGTTGCGTATACTCATCAATGACCTTTTTTGAAGCAGTACCACTCTTAATAACGCCTTCCAGATAAGCAATTTCATTTTGGTTAATTTTCTTTTTATCATTTAAAGCAGCTGTTTGTCTGTCTAATTCTTTACGATAGGATTCTGATGTGACAGTGAGTTTCCTTAATCTGTTCTCACTAGTTTCTAATAAGTTATCAATCGTTGTCTTTTTGTTTTCAAAAGAGGAAAGGTAGCTATCTATAATGCCACGCTCAAGATCTTCTACTAAATCCTTTTGGTTTAAAATTTGTTGCTGTAAACTCACTAATTCAGATTTTGTTTGATCAATAGCTTGTTGTGTCGTGTCAACGGCAAAGGATGTAAAAGATGTGGCTCCATTTTTGGCAGCGGTATAGTAACTTGTTGGATCTAAGCGTTGTCCGTTAGCATTTTTGACTTCGTAATGTAAATGTGGACCAGTCACTCTACCAGAAGCACCAATATTACCTATTTGTGTTCCTATCTCAACATAATCACCAATTTTAGCGACAGCTTTATCTAGATGGGCATAAAGATGTTTGAAATTGTTTGCATCTTGCACGATAACAATATTTCCGTATGAACCATCTTCGCCATTTTTAACAGCATCACCACTTGCTATTATTTTGCCTGCAACATTCGCATCTAAGCGAGTTCCTTTAGAACCTGAAATATCCATGCCGAGATGAAAATCAGGTTTTCCTGAAATCGGGTCATTACGGCCACCATATGCACTAGTGATTTTGCCAGACCAACCGTGTAGATTAGTAGTTGTAGAAGAAGTGGTGGACTTGCTTGTTATATTACCTGTTTGCTGAATTTTCCCTGAGGCAATCTGATTTTTTAAAGAAGCCTCTTGCTGTTGCATCACACTAAGTTTTTGTTTTTCAAACTGAATTTGAGTTTCTAATGCTCTTCGATACTCACTAGAATGTTCTGGTAGTTTAGACAGTAATCTTTGTTGCTTTTCAATTCCGAGATTTAACTCTTCTAGTTTTTGTTTGTATTTATCGGTTATGTATACTGTATTTTTTGTTGCTGATATATTTTGATTAGTAGTTTTTGTGGTCTTACCTAAAGAAGTGTCAAAGCTATCAATAGTACTAATATTGGTGTCTAATGATTTCTGTAATTCATTTAATTCAGAGGTGTAATCATTAATTTGAGTTTGAGTTTGACCTAATAATGTACCGGAGCGATAGGCACCGTAACCGTAAGTATAACTATTAGGATCTTCGTTCTTCATAGTATTAACTTGCTTATTATAAACTTCTTGTAATTTTGCTTGAAGTATATTTAAAGCTTGAATATTTTTCTTTATATTTTCAATAGTGGCTTTTGTGAAACTTGCCTCATCGACAACATTCTGTTGTTGAATGCTTAATTTTCCTTGTCTTGCAAGTTGATAAGCTTTTAATAATGTTTCATTTGCATGATTTTCTGCTTGAATCGCTTTAATTTTTTCTGCACTTAATGATATTGCTTTACCATCTTGATCAATAAGAGAAGGGTAAAGGGTGTTTAAATTATTCATCACTAGATCACGAGAATTTAATACATCAACAAGCCGTTGTTCCTCGGCAGTTAAACTACTTTTTTGACTAAGATTACGAATCTCTTCTTCGGTATGATCTTTTAATTGATTAGTTAACATCTCGTATTCCAATAATAGGTCAGAGGTATCATTTACTCTTTTTTGAGAGACTCCTGCTAGCCTTTCGTGGGTAGTCGTAAGATTTTCAACTTCATCTTTGTAACCTTCTACTTTTGCTTTTGCTTCGGCAAAAGTTAAATTGTTAACCTTCATTTCAACAGATAAATCTTTTTGTTTTTGAGTAGTATCTTCGTAATGTTTCTTTAAAGATCCCATAATGCTACTTACTTCTTTTTCACTTAAACCAAGCTTCGATAAATCAGTAGAAATATTGTTCATCTTATCTTTAGTTTTATTTGCCATGGATTCAAAAGTTTCAGAAGTAGCATTCTCCATATTTTGGAACGAACCCACTATTTCATTGATAACGGAATTGGCTTTTTCATTTGAAAATAATGATGTTAAAGAATTCTGTAAATTATCTAGGTCGTTTATATCAGCGGAAGCAATTAACTGCGCAGTAAAACCTTCTGCATTGTTTTTAACACTATCCGTCAATCTATTATTCTCGTTGATAACATCAGCCATATTAGTAATATAATCATTCTTTTGTGCTAATATTTCTCGTTTTAATTCTGCATCAGATTTGATAATAATATCTATTTGGCCTTTTGCGATAGTACTTAATTCTTTATAATAATTTGCTAGAGTTGTGTTACCATCTTTTTCAGCTTTTGATTGTAAATTATCTAATTCTTTAATTTTCTTTTCAAAATCTTCAGCAGATTTAAAGAGAGGCTTAAAATTATCATCATAGAATTTAACATCCCCTACAATGAAGGAACTGTTAGCTTGATGGCTAAGAATTCTTGCTGCTGAATCTATGTTTGAATTGTGTGAGTCCTCAAGGTCAGAGATTGACTTTTTCCGAGTATCAATATCATCATTTCGCTTATCTTGGGCTGCTATATTCGCGATTTCTGCTTGAATAATCTGCTGTTCTTTAAGGAGTCCAATTTTCACTCTCAAAGCATCAGCTGAACCAATAATCTTATTCCCGAATTCGTCCTCTTGAGCGACAATGTTAGGTAGAATCTCACCGAGTCTATTAGAAATTTCTTGATATTCGATCATGACAGAAGGGTCTGTATTTCCTAATGCCATAGCATTTTCTAGTTGAGAATATTTTTCCAGCTGACGATCAATTTCACTGACATTCGAAGTATAAGATTTCAATATGTCTTGTTCTTCCGTTTTTAACTCTTCAATCTTTTGTTTAGTTTTTTCTCTTTCTTTCATTATTGTATCTATTACAAAGCCACCGACACTTAAGCCGACTCCAACTAAATTAAAACCAACTAATGCTCTACCAGTTATTGCTGTGCCTAAATAATCTTCACTAAGTGTTTTAAGGGTTGAGGCTAGGTTAATGCCATTCATAAAGGAAGAGGCAAGTGTTGTAGAACTTTGAGCTGCTTCTGCTGTATTTTTCCCAAATGTTACTATACTTTGACTCATCTTTTCAATTTGATTTGAAATATCAGTTATGCCAGCGATGTTTAAACCATCACCAAGCTGGATGTTGGACAGTTGGGTATTTAAATCGGTAATTTGTGATGCTAATTGTTCGAAATCAGTAGTATTTGCATAAGCTTTTTGGAGTTCATAGATATTATATAAATTAGATTCTAAAGCCTGTAAATTTTGCTGGGCAACTTGTATTCCATAGAGTTTAAATTGACTTGTAGAGATTGTTTCCATCTCTACTTTCAATTGTGACACTATATTTTGTAGAGATTGAAGATCACCAGTCGGAATTTTGGCAAACTGTTTAGAAATTTCTTTCACATTTATATTTACATCATCAAACATTTCATTAAGAGTATCTATAGTTTTTAAAGAATCAGTAATTTCCTGTTTAAAATCTTTGAAAATGGAAAGGGGGGCGGATGATTCAGTTCCCACATTTTGCAGTTTTAAATGAAATGCTTCTAATTGCTGTTCTAAAGCTTTTATTTGTTTTCCATACTCATTAAATAATTGAGTATTTGACCCTTTAACGTCTAAATTGATCGTTAGATTGGGGATGTTTTTCAACTTTTTTAAGTATGTAGAAATATTTTGTTTCGAGATCTTGTCGTTGATTTTGAGAGCGACTAGAAACTCTGTTGGTTTTTTTTGTTCACCACCCGTAGTCAATCAATTTTCCCTCCTCATTAAATCAAATGAAAAAAATCAGCCACTATATTATTTAAGATGGTAGCTGTATTTAATTTGTTTTTTTAAAAGTCAATAATTACCCTCCCAATAGGTAGGGGAGTAGTTCAAAATTCTAATTGTCTTTAACATGATGTATTGAAATCATGTTTGTCTTTTTAGACTGAGCTCTTCATCTAGTGCTAAATATTTAAAACTTAAGTTTAGTCGCTTTTTAATTTCATCTAAAACATTAGAAATTTCTTGGATTGAGAACATTTTCAATAAGAACATCTCATACCATCCGATATCAACTAGTTCATTCATAGTAGCAAAATGAAGTTCAACAGATTTATCTTTTAATTCAGCCTGTAAGTCAGTGAAATGTTTAATAATTAAAAATAGAATATAATTATTTAATTCATCATCATTGTTAAAAAAATTTAGCTTATGCTGTTCTACATAGGATAGCGTATTGGATAAATCCTTGATTAGAATAGTTATTTTACGCTTACTAAATTTAGGATAGTAATAAATAAATTTTCCTTGATCTTTATCAATGAAAAATTTTTGCTTTTTATTTAATTCTTCAGCATTTTTTTGAATATCTGTTAATGTTAA
>Ga0213821_1001610_pt1 | contig 10101 bp, 7 predicted proteins | sample MC6MC0909MG_FD_179894 | JGI IMG/M metagenome (GOLD analysis project Ga0213821, IMG submission 179894) | Enriched soil aggregate microbial communities from Iowa State University, Ames, United States - MC6-MC0909-MG | ecosystem: Environmental > Terrestrial > Soil > Unclassified | place: USA: Iowa...
GTCCATCGCTGACCGCCCAGGCCTGGCCCCCGGGATGATTGGCGGCATGCTCGCGACCCTGCTCGGCGCTGGCTTCATCGGCGGCATCGTCGCCGGTTTCCTGGCCGGCTATAGCGCCAAGGCGATCAGCCGTTGGGTACGCCTGCCCAGCAGCCTGGATGCGCTCAAGCCGATCTTGATCATCCCGCTGTTGGCCAGCCTGTTCACAGGCCTGGTGATGATCTACGTGGTCGGCCAGCCGGTGGCCGCCATGCTCGCTGCCCTGACCCAGTTCCTCGACACCATGGGTACGACCAACGCGATTTTGCTCGGGTTACTACTCGGCGGGATGATGTGCGTGGACTTGGGCGGGCCGATCAACAAGGCCGCGTATGCCTTCTCGGTCGGCTTGCTGTCGACCCACAGCTACGCGCCGATGGCGGCGACCATGGCCGCTGGCATGGTGCCGCCGATTGGCTTGGGCCTGGCCAGCTTGATCGCCCGCAGCAAGTTCGCCCAGAGTGAGCGCGAGGCGGGCAAGGCGGCGTTGGCGCTGGGGCTGTGCTTCATTTCCGAAGGGGCGATTCCGTTTGCCGCCAAAGACCCGCTGCGGGTGATTCCGGCAAGTATTGCCGGCGGTGCGCTGACCGGGGCGTTGTCGATGTATTTCGGCTGCAAGCTGATGGCCCCGCATGGTGGGCTGTTTGTGTTGTTGATCCCCAATGCGATCAACCACGCGCTGTTGTACCTGCTGGCGATTGTCGCTGGCAGTGTCCTGACGGCGGTGGTGTATGCGCTGATCAAGCGCAGTGAGCAGGTTGAATTGGCTGTGGCGCCGGTCAAGGGATGATCGGCTGACGGTTCCGGCCTTTTCGCGGGCAAGCCCGCTCCCACAGGGTTCGATGTGATCCGAGCACTTGCAGTGTGCAGGAGCTGGTGGGTAAGCAATGCTGTGTGATCATTTCGGCCTTTTCGCGGGCAAGCCCGCTCCCACAGGGTTCGATGTGATCCGAGCACTTGCAGTGTGCAGGAGCTGGTGGGTAAGCAATGCTGTGTGATCATTTCGGCCTTTTCGCGGGTAAGCCCGCTCCCACAGGGTTCGATGTGATCCGAGCATTTGCAGTGTGCAGGAGCTGGTGGGTAAGCAATGCTGCGTGATCATTTCGGCCTTTTCGCGGGCAAGCCCGCTCCCACAGGGTTCGATGTGATCCGAGCATTTGCAGTGTGCAGGAGCCGGTGGGTCATACGTGTGATCAATTCGGCCTCAGCGCGAGCGCCGCGAACCCTGTGGGAGCGGGCTTGCCCGCGAAGAGGCCGGGCCAGGCCACAACAAATTCAGCGGTTAGCGCCGCTGCTTGTGCCGCAACGGCACCAGCAGCTCACCCAGGCCGTTATGATCGATCTCATGCATCAGCGCCAATAGCGAGCCCAATTCCCCTGGCGGAAAACCCTTGCGCGCAAACCAGCCCAGGTAGTCGCCGGGCAGGTCGGCGAGCAGTCGGCCCTGGTACTTGCCAAAGGGCATGCTCCGGGTGACCAGCAGTTGCAGCGATTCAGGTTTCATCGTCACGCCCGTCGATAACAAAGCGCCGACCATACTGCAATCTGCACGAACGCCCAAGCGCCGATCATGCAGAAAGCCGATTGCATGCCTTCCTATCTACTTTATAACGCACTGATTTTATTAGATTTATTTAAAAATTCAGGCTTGGCACGAAGGCTGCTCTGTATCTAGGGACTTCCATCTGCCAAGGAGTTTGAGTCATGAGCAATCCAAACAAAGACGTGATCGACGTTCTTAACGACCTGATCGAATACAGCAAGGATGGCGAGAAGGGCTTCAAGACCTCCGCTGAAGACGTCAAGAACCCCGAGCTGAAGTCATTCTTCGTCCAGCGCGCCAGTGAGTGCGCCAGCGCTGCCGCCGAATTGCAGAGCGAAGTGCGTCGCCTGGGTGGCGATCCGGAAACCTCGACCAGCATCAGCGGTGATCTGCACCGTGGCTGGGTCAACCTCAAGTCGCTGGTGACCGGTAAGGATGAGGAAGCGGTGCTCAATGAGGTGGAGCGCGGCGAAGACCATGCGCTCAAAGCCTACAAGGAAGCCCGTGAGAAGCTGGTCAAGCATGGCCGCAGCGTCAGCGATCCGACCTATAGCCTGGTGGAGAAACAGCTGCAGGGTGTGCAGCGTAACCACGACCAGGTAAAGGCACTGCGTAACGCCGCGCGCGCTCGCTCTTAATCGAGCGGCCCTGCTACCCGGTTACGGCCGCCGGCCTTGGCTCGGTACAGGGCTTCGTCCGCCGCACCCAGCAGCCTTGCCAGGTCTTGCTGGGTGCCGGGGATGTACAGGCCGATGCCGATACTGACGGTTATTGGCAGGCTATCCTCGCCAAATAGCGGCAGCGCTTGAACGTCAGCGCGAATCCGCTCAGCCAGCATCAGTGCGCCGGCCAGCTCGGTCTCCGGCAGCACCACCTGAAATTCCTCTCCCCCATAGCGCGCTGCCAGGTCTGCCGGGCGGCGGATAGCGTGTTCGATGGTCTTGGCCACTTCGCGCAAGGCATGATCGCCACCGGCATGGCCGTGACGCTGGTTGAACGCCTTGAAGTGATCGATATCGACCATCAGGATCGCCAGTGGCCGGCGGTTACGCTGCGCCCGTGCCCATTCCAGACGCAACACCTGATCCAGACGGCGGCGGTTGGCCAAGCCGGTGAGGCTGTCGGTCGCGGCCAGGGTGGCCAGGCTTCGCTCGGCATCATGCCGGCGACGGAGCTCGCGGCCCAGCAGCAGGGTCAGCCAGAGAATGCCTATGCACAGCACGCCGGTGGCCACGCTGACCACGATTGCCGTGCGCCGCCACGATTCGAAGACTTCATCGGAGGCGTGCGCGACCAGCACGATCAGTGGCAGGTCGGCAACCCTGGCGAAGGTGTACATGCGTTGCTTGTCAGACAAGGCTGACCTGGCGCTGAAGCTACCGCTGCGCTCATTGAGAATACGTTGGAAGTTGGCCCGCTTGCTGTAATCGGCGCCGATCATAGGATCTTGCGGCCGGGATGGCTGGCGAGCCAATAACTGCCCCTGGGTGTTGAACAGGTTGATGCTGCTGTCCTTGCCAATGTCCAGACGTTGGAACAGCTCGTTGAAGTAGGACAGGCGCAACGCGCCTGCAGCCAGTCCGAGAAATTCACCCTGCGGGCCATTGATCCGGCGACTGAAGCTGATACACCAGTCCAGGTCGCCCAGCTTCGCCTTGAAAGGCGGGCCGACCAGCAGGCCCAAATTGGCGTCGTTCAAATGCGCCTTGAACACCCCGGTATCGGCGAAATTGGCCTTGCGTGGCAGCATGCTGGTGGAGTCACCGACCACATTGCCTTGGGCGTCGAGCCACAGTACATCGCCGCGGCGACGATCGACGAAGGCTTCATTGAACAGCAGGCGTTGACGTAGTTGGCCGGGGACTTGTGGCAGTTCCTTGCGCCCGACTGCCCAGATCAGCCCTTGTAGCGACTGATCGTAGAGCTCGACATTGCGCAGGATATCGCTCTCGATCAGCTGGACGATGTTGCTCGATGCGCGAATCGCCGATTGCTCGACGCTGTCTCGCTCGCGCGCCAGCAGATAGCTGACGATGGCCACAATGGCGAGCACGGCGAGGCAACTGCCCAGATTGAGGATCAGTTCGGGGTGGGTCTTGTACAGGGCGGCGCGCGGTGATCGGGTGGGCAACGTCATACTCGCAACTGCATAAGCCCCTCATGTCCTTGAGGGTAGGGCCATTAAGCGGCGGCGGTAGTTTAGGCAAGTGGATATTGTCGGACAAGATTTTATCTGGCTGTCCGACGGAATGAGGGGCAACTTCTCTTCGTCGCGGGAAAGCCCACGCCCACGCTACCCCTTGAATGGCTGGCGTGAGAGCGGGCTTGCCGCGCGATTACAGGATCAGAATACGTTCAACGGATAATCGACGATCAGCCGAATCTCGTCATTGTCCTGCTCGGACGCATAGGCCTGGTTGGCCCGATGGCTGGCATAGCGCAGCAGCACCGAGAGGTCCTTCAGGTTGCCTTCCTGGAACACATACTTCACGTCCAGGTCACGTTCCCAGTGGGTGGCATGCTTGCCGGCCGGGTTGTAGTAGTCGTAGTAGGTGCGGTTCTGGTCAGCCTTGGTCAGGTCGGCCTCACCGCGCGAATACGACAGCGACGAGCTCAGGCCAGCAATGCCAATACCGGCGAAGTCATAGTCGTACTGCAGCTTCCACGAACGCTCGTTCGGCGCATTGAAGTCCGAGTACATCCGTGAGTTGTCCAGGTACACGCTGTCGCCCAGGTTGATGTAGTCGAACGGGGTGTCGCCATTGACCCGCTGATAGGCGGCCGTGATGCTGTGGTAACCGGCATTGACCGTGAAGTGCAGGCTGAAGGTGTTGTTGTCGATGTCGCCCAGCAGCGCCTGGCCGGTGTCCTGGGTGTGATAGAAGTGCACACCGGGGTTGAGGCTGACCAGGTCATTGACCACGTAGGTGTAGTCGAAGTCGACGTAGTACTGGTTCCAGATGTCCTTCAGCTCGGCGGCATACAGGTTGGTGGTGATGTTCTCGCTGCCGCTCCACGATGCACCTGCCCAACTCAGGTGATCGCTGTCGCGGTTGTCTTGCAGAGCACCGTAGTAGGTGTCGATACGCCGATGGCCGCTCTGGTTGTACGGCTTGGTGAAGCTCACCTGGCCGCCTTCGAGCAGCAGGCCGTCGACACTGGTGTTGGTCAGGCTTACGCCGCGGAAGGTCTGCGGCAGCATGCGCGTCTCACCGCCGGCAATCACTGGGTTGGTGAGGAACAGGTCACCGGCCTTGAGCTCGGTGTCGAATGCCTTGAGCTTGACCGCCGCCCCTGCGGTGGAAAACGAGTGCGGCGCGGCGCCCAGTTCGTCTTCGTTCTTGAAGTGCGACGGCAGAATGCTGGTGCCAACATGGCCGCCACCGCCATCGAGTTTCAAGCCCAGCATGGCGTGGGCATCGAGGCCGAAGCCTACAGTGCCGGGGGTGTAACCGGACTCGAAGCGGGCGACGAAGCCCTGGCCCCATTCGCGGTTGTCACGCACGCCAGTATTGAGGTTATTGCGATTGAAGTAGGCGTTGCGAAAGTGCAGGTTCAGCGACGAGCCTTCGATAAAGCCTTCAGCCTTGGCTTGTTCGTCGGCCTGTGCCATGAGTGGCATCGTTGCGGTGAATGCAATGAACAGCGGGGTAAAACGGAACGCGGAAGTCACCGGTAAGAGCTCCTTTGGTCTGACGGTGGGCAGTTTTTATTGTCGCAATTGCAAGTCTTCTTATTGATATACGTAACAGTCAGGCTGAATTATTCGACACATAAAAAAAGCCGCTGATTGGCAGCGGCTTTAAGAGGCTAACATATTGGCGCGCTGGGCGGCCATGCACTAGCCCAGGGAAAAAGGAGCGTTGTGGCAGGATTGATCAGCTATCGGCATTGTCGTCGTTGACGACTTTGGAAGCGGTCTGCTGAGCGTCTTTCGCAGCGTCTTGCTGTTGCGCGGCGTAGCTCTGGCGAGCTTCTTGATGAACGGCGGCAAGTTCTGCGTTTCGGGCGACGAAGGCCGGCGATTCTTCAGCCATGGCCAGGGGCGACAACAACAGGGAAGACAGAACGAATACGCTGGCAACACCCATACTGTTGGACATTTGGAGCAACCTTCTTGCGGGGCAAGTGATAATTAAGACAGGGGCTAAGTTAGTCCCAATACCGCCGCGGAAACAGCGCAAAGATGGATAAGCACTATTGCGCAAAAGGTAAGGATATGTCGCGAACTCCTCAGTTCTGCGGCGCAAACCCGCGGACTTGAGCGCTCGGCAGGCGAATGCCAAAGGTGTTGGCGCCGCCTTCGCTGCGCACGAAAACACTCCCGCCATGCATCACGGCGATGGCCTTGACGATTGCCAGGCCCAAGCCATGATTGCCACTGCCGGTATTGGTGCGGGCAGCATCGACCCGGTAGAAGCGTTCGAACAACAGCGCCAGGTGCTCGTCGGCAATGGCGGGGCCCGGGTTGCTCACAGCGATGCTGACATGCTCCGGCCCCGCCTCGATGTGCACTGCGATGATTTGCTGGGGCGCGGTGTGCTGCACGGCATTGTTGAGCAGGTTGATCAGTGCCCGGCGCAGTTGGGCTTTCTCGATCGGCGCCAGCGCATCGCCGCTGACACTGACCTTCACCTGGGCGTCTTCGAGGATGTAGTCCAGGTAGTCGAGGGTGGTGGCGACTTCTTCGGCCAGTGACGCCTGGGTCAGCGAGGTGGCCTTGCTGCCCTGGTCGGCGCTGGCCAAAAACAGCATGTCGTTGATGATGCTGCGCAGCCGTTCGAGCTCTTCAAGGTTCGATTGCAGAACCTCGAAGTAGTGTTCGGCGCTGCGTCCGCGGGTCAGCGCCACCTGGGTCTGGCCGATCAGGTTGGTCAGCGGCGAGCGCAGTTCGTGGGCGACATCGGCGTTAAATGCTTCCAGGCGCGAGTAGGCCAGGCTGACCCGGTCCAGCGCTGCGTTGAAGGCGCCAGCGAACTGCGCCAGCTCAGGTGCCAGATCATGGGTTTGCAGGCGTCCGTCCAGGCGCGGTGGGGCCAAGGCTTGCGCTTCATTGGACAGCGCCAGTAACGGCCGCAGGCCGATCCGCGCCACCCAGTAGCCGAGCACCGCAGCCAGCAGCACGCCAAGCACGGCCAACCCGACGATGGCCACCAGCAGGCTGTGTTGGGCCTGCCAGAAGGTTTCGGTATCGATGCCGATCATGAAGCGCAGGGCTGGCCGCTCACCCAGGGCCGGCAGTTCGCTGACCAGCACTTTGTACGGATAGGGGCTGTCGGCCAGGCGCAGATCGCGCATGCCCTGCGCGCCTTCTGCGAAGGCGCGGACCTGCTCGGTCGGTTTGCCATACTCGTAGGCCGGATCGCTGCTCACCACCCAGAAGCGAATGCGCCGGTCTTCTTCGCTCAGCAGGTTGAGCTTGTTGTGAATCTTCACCCAATGCTCGCGGGTGCCGAAGCGATTGAGGGTCGACTCCAGCACGCTGAAGCGCGCATCCAGCTCGGCCGCCGGGAGCATGTCCAGGCTGCGGTCGACCTGACGATACAGGGCAGTGCCGATCAGCAGGAACACGCCCATCGCCACCAGCAGAAACAGCGCCGCCAGGCGCAGGGCGATGGAGTTAGCCGGCACGGTTTTCCAGGACATAGCCCATGCCTCGAATGGTATGCAGCAGCTTGTTGTCGAACGGCCCGTCGAGCTTGGCCCGTAGGCGTTTGATGGCCACCTCGACGACATTCGCGTCGCTGTCGAAATTGATGTCCCAGACCAGCTCGGCGATGGCGGTCTTGGAAAGGATTTCGCCCTGGCGGCGGGCCAGCACGCTGAGCAGCGAGAACTCCTTGGCGGTCAGCTCCAGACGTTGCCCAGCGCGGCTGGCCTTGCGACTGATCAGGTCGATCCACAAGTCGCCGACCTGCACCTGCAAAGGCTCATGGTTGCTGCTGCGGCGCGTCAGTGCTTGCAGGCGCGCGACCAGCTCAAGGAACGAAAACGGCTTGCCCAGGTAGTCGTCGGCGCCTTCGCGCAGGCCGTGGATGCGGTCTTCGACGCGCTCGCGGGCGGTCAGCATGATCACCGGCGTCTGCTTGCGTGCACGCAATGCGCGCAGCACGCCGTAGCCATCCAGGCCGGGCAGCATGACGTCGAGGACGATCACCGCGTAGTCGCCTTCCAGGGCAAGGTGCAGGCCGTCGATGCCGTCACGGGCCAGGTCGACGGTAAAGCCCTGTTCGCTCAAGCCGCGATGCAGGTAGTCGGCGGTTTTCTCTTCGTCTTCGATGATCAGTACACGCATGCTCTTGTCTCAACTGGCGTTCGGCGCGGCTGCGGTGGCGGCCTGGCGGCGATGGAACAGACGCTCCAGGGCCAAGTATATGACCGGGGTGGTGAACAGCGTCAGCGCCTGGCTCACCACCAGCCCACCGACTACCGCAATGCCTAGCGGCTGGCGCAGCTCAGCGCCAGTGCCAAAGCCGAACATCAGCGGGACTGCGCCGAGCAAGGCGGCCAGGGTGGTCATGATGATCGGCCGAAAGCGCGTCAAGCACGCTTGATGGATCGCCTGCTCCGGAGTAAGGCCCTGCTTGCGCTGCGCCTCCAGGGCGAAGTCGATCAACAGGATGCCGTTCTTCTTGACGATGCCGATCAGCAGCACCACGCCGATCAAGCCCATGATGCTGAAGTCCTGACCCATCGCCCACAGCAGGATCAACGCCCCCAGGCCGGCCGAGGGCAGGGTGGAGATGATGGTCAGCGGGTGGACGAAGCTCTCGTAGAGCACGCCGAGAATGATGTACACCGCCACCAGCGCAGCGAGGATCAGCCACGGCTGGCTCGACAGCGAACTCTGGAAGGCCTGGGCGGCGCCCTGGAAGTTGCCGGCAATCGAGTCGGGCATGCCCAGTTCGCGCTGGGTCTGGTCGAGGATGCGCACCGCATCGCCCAGGGCTACCCCGGGCGCCAGGTTGAACGACAGGTTGGCGGCCGGGAACAGGCCGTCATGGGCGATCGACAGTGGCCCGGTGCTTGGCGCGGCGACGTGCGCGAGGGCCGACAGTGGCACCATTTGGTTGGTCAGCGGTGAGCGCAGGTAGAAGTAATTGAGGCTCTCGGCCTTGCCACGCTGGCGGGCGTCCAGTTCGAGAATCACTTTGTACTGGTTGGTCTCGGTCTGGAACTCACTGATCTGCCGCTGGCCGAAGGCGTCATACAACGCCTGGTCGACATCGGTGGTGGTCAGGCCGAAGCGCGCTGCGGCCTGGCGGTCGATCTCGATGCGGGTGACGCTGGCGCCCAACTGCAGGTCGTTGGACAGGTCGCGAAACGCCGGGATCTCGCGCAGGCGCTCGGTCAAGCGCTGGGTCCAGAGGTTCAGGGCGACGCCGTCATTGCTCTTGAGCACGTACTGGTACTGGGTGCGCGAGGGCCCGGAGCTGAGGTTGATATCCTGCCCGGCACGCATGTACAGCACCACCCCGGGGACTTTCGCCAGTTGCGGGCGCAGCCGGTCGATCAGCTCGCTGGCCGACACATCGCGCTCGCCGCGGGGCTTGAGGGCGATCCAAAAGCGGCCATTGGCGATGGTCTGGTTGTTGCCGGTGACCCCCACCGCGTGGGAGAAGGCGCGCACCGCAGGGTCAGCCTCGATGATCCTGGCCAGCGCCTGATGCTTTTCGATCATCGCCGGATAAGAGACGTCGGCCGCTGCCTCGCTGGTGCCGAGGATGAAACCGGTGTCTTGCAGCGGGAAGAAGCCTTTGGGGATGGCCACGTAGCCGACCACCGCCAGCGCCAGGGTCAGGCCGAACACGCCGAGGGTCAGGCGTTGATGGGCGAGGGCGCGGTTCAGGCCTTTTTCGTACCAGCGCACCAGGCGCTCGCCGAAGCCGTCGTGATGCTCCTTGGGTGGCCGGCGCATGAACAGCGCGCACAGGGTCGGCGCCAGGGTCAGCGATACCACCACCGAAATCAGGATGGTCGAGGTCGCGGTGAGGGCGAACTCCTTGAACAGCCGTCCAACCACGCCGCCCATGAACAACAGAGGGATGAATGCGGCGATCAGCGAGAAGCTGATCGATATCACGGTAAAGCCGATCTCGCCGGCGCCTTTTATTGCCGCGGTGCGGCTGTCGTCGCCAGCCTCCAGGTGGCGGTGGATGTTCTCTACCACCACGATCGCATCGTCGACCACGAAGCCTACCGAGATGACGATGGCCACCAGGGTCAGGTTGTTCAAGCTGAAACCAAAGATATACATCAGCGCGCAGCTGGCGATCAGCGACACGCCAAGCACACTCGACACCACCAAGGTCGCCGACCACTGGCGCAGGAACAACGCCATCACGCCGATCACCAGGATCACCGCGATCATCAAGGTCAGTTCCACCTCATGCAGCGAGGCGCGGATGGTCTGGGTGCGGTCTTGCAGCACCGACACCTCGACCGAGGCCGGGAGCATTTCCTGCAGACGGGGTAGCGCCTCCAGCACCCGGTCGACGGTATCGACGATGTTCGCCCCA
>Ga0213821_1001613_pt1 | contig 10076 bp, 8 predicted proteins | sample MC6MC0909MG_FD_179894 | JGI IMG/M metagenome (GOLD analysis project Ga0213821, IMG submission 179894) | Enriched soil aggregate microbial communities from Iowa State University, Ames, United States - MC6-MC0909-MG | ecosystem: Environmental > Terrestrial > Soil > Unclassified | place: USA: Iowa...
CGTCACGCCCCGCACGATCCGCTTCTACGAAGACCAGGGGATCGTCAGCCCGGCGCGCGAGGGCCGCAACCGCATCTTCGGACCGCGCGACCGCACGCGCCTGAAACTGGCGTTGCGCGGCAAACGGCTGGGCCTGCAACTGTCCGAGATCCTGACGCTCATCGACATGTACGACGGCCCCGGCGACACCGACGTGCAGTTGCGCCAATACCTGTCCGTGCTGGAACAGCATCGCGTCACGCTCGAGCAGCAGCGCCGCGACATCGACGACACCCTGCAGGAAATCAGCGAACAGGAACGCCAGTGCCGCGTCTTGCTGGCGCAGAAGCCGTAGTCCGCATGGCTGTTTTTCAAACCATCGGGCTATTCGTCCTGACCGCGCTTGCCGAAATCATCGGCTGCTATCTGCCTTATCTGTGGCTGCGCAAGGGCCATTCCATCTGGCTGCTGGCGCCCGCCGCGCTGAGCCTCGCGCTGTTCGCCTGGCTGCTGACGCTGCACCCCACGGCGTCTGGCCGGGTCTATGCGGCGTATGGCGGCGTCTACATCGGCATGGCGCTGCTATGGCTGTGGGCGGTGGACGGCGTGCGGCCCAGCGCGAGCGACTGGATCGGCGTAGGCCTGTGCATCGCTGGCATGCTGGTGATCATGTTCGGGCCGCGCGGGACCTGAACCGGCCGGCTGGACGGGCAAAGAAAGAGCGCGCGTTCCCGTAAAGGACCGCGCGCTTTGCATTGATGCCCATCTTTTGACGCCGGCTGCCTGTCGGCGAATCCCGCAGCAGATTGACCCCGCCGCGCGGAAACGCCACAACAAACCCGCCGATCACTCCGCCTTGATGTTCCCTTCCTTGATAAGGCGGCCGTTGTTCGTGAACTCGGCCTGCACCTGCTTTGCAAACGCCTCGCCCGACGCCGTACCCGGCTGCAGGAACGACTTGGCCAAGAGCTCCTGAAACTCGGCGCTGGCCACCGCCTTGGTCAACGCAGCCTGCAACGGCTGCGACACCGTGGGCGGCAAATTGGCCGGCGCGAAGATGCCGAAATTCGAGTAGTACTGCGCCTGCGGCAGCTTCAGTTCGGCCATCGTCGGCACATCGGGCCACGCGGCCAGGCGCTGCGGCGCCATCACCGCCAGCGGCTTGAGCGCGCCGTTGGCCACGTGCGGCAGCACGACGTCGCTGTTGACCACCAGCAGTTCCACCACGCCGCCCAGGCCGTCGGTCAGCGCCTGGCTGTTGCCGCGATACGGCACGTGCAGCATCTTGGTGCCGGTCTGCGCGGTGACCGCCGCCATGCCGATATGCGCGACCGTGCCCTGGCCCGGCGTGCCGTAGCGCACGCCTTCGGGATGCGACTTGGCGTATTCCACCAGGCCCGCAAAATCCTTCACCGGCAACGCCTTGGTCGCCACGATGGCGACCGGCGCCACGGCCACACTGGCCACCGGCGTCAGGTCCTTCATCGGGTCGTAATTGGTCTTGGCCAGATGCGGAAAGATCGTCAGCGGGCTGGTCGAGGCCAGCAGCAATGTGGTGCCGTCCGGCTGCGCGCGCGCCACATAGTCCGTGCCCACTGACGCGCCCGCGCCCGGCTTGTTCTCGACAATGACAGTGATGTTCGCTTCCTTGCGCAGCGCGTCGCCCAACCGGCGTGCTATTGCATCGGCGCTGCCGCCGGCCGTATACGGCACGACCACGGTAACGGGCTTGGCCGGCCAGTTCTGCGCCATCGCGCCGCTAGCCATGATTGCCAGGGCCGCCCCCGCGGCCTTGATCAGCAATGTCTTCTTTTTCATATCGTCCTGGTGATGTTGCGTAGCACTGCGTTGGTGAAACGGACTGCGGTAAAGCACATCAGGCAAGGTAGCGTTGCGCCAGGCGAACCCAGTACGACGCCCCCGCCGGAATCAAGGAATCATTGAAGTCATAGCTGGCGTTGTGCAGCATGCACGGACCCAGGCCGTGGCCCGCCATGCGATGCTCGCCGTCGCCATTGCCCAGGAACACGTAGCAGCCCGGCTTTTCCTGCAGCAGGAAGGCAAAGTCTTCGGATGCCATGGCCGGTTCGATGGTGAGTGCGCGGTCCTCGCCCACGACCTCGCGCATCACGCCCATGCAGAATTCCGTCTCGGCCACGGTGTTGACCAGCGCGGGGTAGCGGCGCTCGAAGTACACCTCGGCCTCGCAGCCGTGCGCCGCGGCGATGCTGGGCGCAATCTCCTGCATGCGCCGCTCGATCAGGTCCACCACGTCGGTGCTGTACGCGCGCACCGACCCGCCCAGCCACGCCGTGTTGGGAATCACGTTGATGACGCTGCCGCCTGCCTGCACCTGCGTGATCGACAGCACCGCCGCATCCAGCGGACGCTTGCTGCGCGTCAGGATCGTCTGCAGCGACTGGCCGATGGCAAAGAGCGCCGGCACCGGGTCATTGCAGTCCTGCGGCGCGGCGGCGTGGCCGCCTTTGCCCTTGACGGTGATCTTGAAGCCGTTGGCCGCCGCCATCATGGGACCGGCACAGACGCCGAACGCGCCAGCCGGCAGGCCCGGCCAGTTGTGCATGCCAAAGACCGCCTCGCACGGAAAGCGCGTGAACAGGCCATCCTGGATCATCGCGCGGCCGCCCGCGCCGCCTTCCTCGGCCGGCTGAAAGCACAGGTAGACGGTGCCGTCGAAACCGCCCGCCGTCTGCAAATGCTGCGCCGCAGCCAGCAGCATCGCGGTGTGACCGTCGTGGCCGCAGCCGTGCATCTTGCCGTCATGGCGCGAGCGGTGTTCGAACTGGTTTTCTTCCTGCATGGGCAGCGCGTCCATGTCGGCGCGCAGCATGATGGCCCGGTCCGACGTCCCCCGCTTGATCACGCCCACCACGCCCGTCTTGGCGATGCCCGTATGCGTTTCGATGCCCCAGCCGCGCAGCGTGTCGGCCACCACCTTGGCCGTGCGGTGCTCTTCGTAGCAAAGCTCCGGGTGCATGTGAATGTCGCGTCGCAACGCCACGATGTCGTCCAGATTGGAAAGTTCGAGCACAGCTGACTCCGTCGGATATTTCAGGATTAAAGGGTCATATCAAGTATTGCCCATCGTCCATGCCACGGCGGTGCACAACGCGCTAGGGATAACCCTCATCCAATTTACGTTTACGTAAACGTAATATTTGCACTGCATCATTGCGCAGCGCCGGACGATCGGCGCATCATGGATCCACCCCGCGACGGCGGCCAAGACACGCACGCGCAGGTCCATGAATGTAAGCACCTACTATCACGGAGACACTGATGAATCTTCCCGGCCTGAACTTCGACCTGGGCGAAGACCTGGACATGCTGCGCGACGCCGTACGCAATTTCGCGCAGGCCGAGATCGCGCCGCGCGCCGCGGAAGTCGATCGCAGCGACCAATTTCCCATGGACCTGTGGCGCAAGTTCGGTGACCTCGGCGTGCTGGGCATGACCGCCGACGAGGAATACGGCGGCGCCAACATGGGCTATCTGGCCCACATGGTCGTCATGGAGGAAATCTCCCGCGCCAGCGCCTCCATCGGCCTGTCGTACGGCGCGCACTCAAACCTGTGCGTGAACCAGATCAACCGCAACGGCTCGGCGGCCCAGAAGGCCAAGTACCTGCCCAAGCTGATCTCCGGCGAACACGTCGGCGCGCTGGCCATGAGCGAACCGGGCGCGGGCTCCGACGTCGTCAGCATGAAGCTGCGCGCCGACAAGAAGGGCGACCGCTACGTGCTGAACGGCACCAAGATGTGGATCACCAACGGCCCGGACGCCGACACCCTCGTCGTCTACGCCAAGACCGACCCCGAAGCCCACCAGCGCGGCATCACCGCCTTCCTGGTGGAAAAGGGTTTCAAGGGCTTTTCCGTGGCGCAGAAGCTGGACAAGCTGGGCATGCGCGGCAGTCACACCGGCGAACTGGTGTTCCAGGACTGCGAGATCCCCGAGGAAAACGTGCTGGGCCAGGTCAACGGCGGCGTGAAGGTGCTGATGAGCGGCCTGGACTACGAACGCGCCGTGCTGTCCGGCGGTCCGCTGGGCATCATGCAGGCCGTGATGGACGTGGTGGTGCCCTACATCCACGACCGCAAGCAATTCGGCCAGGCCATCGGTGAATTCCAGCTCATCCAGGGCAAGGTCGCCGACCTGTACACCACACTGCAGGCCAGCCGCGCCTTCTGCTACCAAGTCGGCAAGAACCTGGACAAACTGGGGTCCGACCACGTGCGCCAGGTGCGCAAGGACTGCGCCGCGCTCATCCTGTACACCGCCGAAAAGGCCACGTGGATGGCGGGCGAGGGCGTGCAGATCCTGGGCGGCAACGGCTACATCAACGAATACCCGGTCGGCCGCCTGTGGCGCGACGCCAAGCTGTATGAAATTGGCGCCGGCACCAGCGAAATCCGCCGCATGCTGATCGGCCGCGAACTCTTCAACGAAACCGCCTGATCGCCTTATCCACAGCCTGCGCCATGATCCGCACGTCCGACATCCAGCACATCGAGCAGGCCCCCGCCCCGGGGCCGTCTCCGCTGGAGGTCGCGCGCCTGATCCTGGCCGGCTTTGACCGGCACTACGCGCTGTTTCGCTACAGCGCGCAGCGCGCCAAGGCCCTGTTCGAATCCGGCGACTGGCACGGCATCCAGCATCTGTCGCGCGAACGCATCGAGTACTACGACATGCGCGTGCGCGAATGCGCCACGCAACTGGAAGGCGTGCTGCGCGGGCGGCCCGAGGGCGCGGTCGGCAGCACGAGCAACGGCGCAGAGCACGCCGCCAAAAACGGCAACGGCGCCGCCGCCCCGTCCCTGACCGACGCGCAGACGGCGTACTGGCAGCAGATCAAGCAGGAGTTCGTCGGCCTCTTGGGCGAACACCGCCAGCCCGAATGCGCCGAGACCTTCTTCAACTCGGTCTCGTGCCGCCTGCTGCACCGCGATTACTTCCACAACGATTTCCTGTTCGTACGTCCGGCAGTCGCCACCGACTATCTGGACAGCAGCGTGCCGTCCTACCGCGTGTACTACCCGGCGACCGACGGCCTGGAAAAAAGCCTGATCCGCATGGTGGCCGACTTTGGCCTGGCGCTGCCTTTTGAAGACCTGCCGCGCGACACGCGATTGCTGGCGCGCGCCGCGGTGTCGAAGCTTCGCGCTGTCCTGCCGCGCCACGTCGGCCGGCGCATCGCCACCGACTGCCAGCTTCATGCGCTGGGGTCGCTGTTCTTTCGCAACAAAGGCGCGTACATCGTTGGCCGCCTGATCAACCAGACCACCGTCTATCCCTTTGCCATCGCGCTGACACGCAATCCGGCCGGGCAGGTGACGCTGGACGCGCTGCTGCTGGGCGCGGACGACCTGAGCACGCTCTTCAGCTTTACCCGCGCGTATTTCCTGGTGGACATGGAAACGCCCGCGGCCGTGGTGAATTTTCTGTCGAGCCTGTTGCCGCGCAAGCCCAAGGCCGAGCTCTACACCATGATCGGCCTGCAAAAGCAGGGCAAGACGCTGTTCTACCGCGACTTCCTGCATCACCTCGCCCACTCGCGCGACGCCTTCGACATCGCCCCCGGCATCAAGGGCATGGTGATGTGCGTGTTCACGCTGCCATCCTATCCGTACGTGTTCAAGCTCATCAAGGACCGCATCGACAAGGACGGCATGGATCACGCCACCGTGCGGCGCAAGTACCAGATGGTCAAGCTGCACGACCGCGTGGGCCGCATGGCCGACACCTGGGAATATTCACAGGTCGCCCTGCCGCGCGCCCGGTTCGCCCCCGCGCTGCTGGACGAACTGCGGCGCCTCGTGCCCAGCCTTTTCGAAGAAACCGGCGACACCGTCGTCATCCGCCACGTCTACATCGAACGCCGGATGACGCCGCTGAACCTGTATCTGCAACAGGCGCCGGACGCGCTGCTGGACCACGCGGTGCGCGAATACGGGGACGCCATCCGCCAGCTGGCTGCGGCCAACATCTTCCCCGGCGACATGCTTTACAAGAATTTCGGCGTCACGCGCCTGGGCCGCGTCGTCTTTTATGACTACGACGAAATCCAGCGCATGACCGAGATGAACTTCCGGCGCATTCCGCCGGCCCCGAATGAAGAAGCGGAGATGGCGTCCGAACCCTGGTACGCCATCGGCCCGAACGACGTCTTCCCTGAGGAATTCGGCCGCTTCCTGCTGGGCGATGCGCGCGTGCGCGGCGCCTTCATGCGTCACCATGCCGACCTCTTGGAACCGGACTGGTGGCAGGCCCGCCGCGCCCACGTGGCGCAAGGCAGGATTGAAGAATTTTTCCCTTACGATAAGGACAGACGCCTGCGCGCAGACCGCCCTTCAAACGGCAACGCGGTGTTGTAACCCAATCGCTGTCCCGACCCTCACAGGAGCAAGTCATGTCAGATCCCATCGTCATCGTTTCCGTCGCCCGCACGCCCATGGGCGGCATGCTGGGCAACCTGTCCGGCCTGGCCGCGCACGAGCTGGGCTCGGTCGCCATCAAGGCCGCCGTCGAACGCGCGGGCATCAAGCCCGAGCAGGTCGACGAAGTCATCATGGGCAACGTGCTGCAAGCCGGCCAGGGCCAGGCGCCCGCCCGCCAGGCCGCGCTGGGCGCCGGCCTGCCGCTGGGCGTGGCGTGCACCACCATCCACAAGGTGTGCGGCTCGGGCCTGAAGGCCGCGATGTTCGGCCACGACCTGCTGGCTTCGGGCAGCGCCGAGATCGTCGTCGCCGGCGGCCAGGAAAGCATGAGCAACGCGCCCTACCTGCTGCTCAAGGGCCGCCAGGGCTACCGCTACGGTCACAACACCGTGTACGACCACATGGCGCTGGACGGCCTGGAAGACGCCTACGACAAGGGCAAGGCCATGGGCGTCTTCGCCGAAGACTGCGCCTCCAAGTACTCGTTCACGCGCGAACAGCAGGACGCGTTCTCGCTGGAATCGCTGCGCCGCGCGCGTGCCGCATCGGAAGACGGCAGCTTCAAGTGGGAAATCGCCCCCGTCACCGTGGCCGGCCGCAAGGGCGACACCGTGATCGACACCGACGAAGCGCCCACCAAGGCCATGCCGGAAAAGATCCCGACCCTCAAGCCCGCGTTCAAGAAAGACGGCACCGTCACCGCCGCGAACTCGTCGTCGATCTCCGACGGCGCCGCCGCCATGGTGCTGATGCGCGCGTCCACCGCCGAAAAGCTCGGCGTCAAACCGCTGGCCCGCATCGTCGCGCACTCGCAGCACTCGCAGGAACCCAACTGGTTCACCACCGCCCCCGTCGGCGCGCTGAAGAACCTGTTCAACAAGACCGGCTGGAAGGCCGAGGACGTGGACCTGTACGAGATCAACGAAGCCTTCGCGGTGGTCGCCATGGCCGCCATGACCGACTTCAAGCTCTCGCCTGAAAAGGTCAACATCCACGGCGGCGCCACCGCGCTGGGCCACCCGATCGGCGCCTCCGGCGCACGCTTGGTGGCCACCCTGATCGGCGCCCTGCGCAAGACCGGCGGCAAGCGCGGCGTGGCCACGTTGTGCATCGGCGGCGGCGAAGCCGTCGCGATGGCCATCGAAATGGTCTAAGCGGTTGCCTGCTTGAGACACGGGCTTCGGCCTGTGTCTCAAGCAGGATTTCGCTGCGCCTTTCTGGCATTGCAACCACCGCGACGGGTCGGTCGCGGGCCATGCAGGAAAGGCGCAACGAAATCCTGAATTCATTAGCGACAAGAATGCCCGGCCCACCGGGCAGCGAGACAACCCGCTCACACCGAGCGCCTTCAAATTCCAATTAAGCAGGACGGGTGGTACCCCATGCCCATCATCGAATCCCGCATCAATCCGCGGTCGCAGGACTACATCGACAACGCCAGCGCCATGCAGGCGCAACTGGACGATCTGAACCAGCAACTGGCGCAGACGGCCTTGGGCGGCAGCGAATCCGCCCGCGCTAAGCACACCGCGCGCGGCAAACTCCTGCCGCGCGACCGCGTCGAAAACCTGATCGATCCGGGCACCCCGTTCCTGGAACTGTCGCCCATGGCGGCGCACGGCATGTATGACGGCGACGCGCCCGGCGCGGGCGTCATCACCGGCATCGGCCGCGTGTCCGGCACCGAGTGCGTCATCGTCTGCAACGACGCCACGGTCAAGGGCGGCACCTACTATCCGATGACGGTCAAGAAGCACCTGCGCGCGCAGGAGATCGCCGCGCAGAACAACCTGCCGTGCGTGTATTTGGTGGACTCGGGCGGCGCGAACCTGCCGCAGCAGGACGAGGTCTTTCCCGATCGCGAACACTTCGGCCGCATCTTCTACAACCAGGCGCAGATGTCGGCGCAAGGCATCGCGCAAATCGCGGTGGTAATGGGCTCTTGCACCGCCGGCGGCGCGTACGTGCCCGCCATGAGCGACGAATCCATCATCGTCCGCAACCAAGGCACCATCTTTCTGGGCGGCCCGCCGCTGGTCAAGGCGGCCACCGGTGAAGAAGTCAGCGCCGAAGACCTGGGCGGCGGCGACGTGCACACACGCCTGTCCGGCGTGGTCGACCACCTGGCCGCCAACGACATGCACGCGCTGCAACTGGCGCGCAATGCGGTTGCGCGCCTGAACCGCAAGAAGCCGCAGCCGCTGGCCACGATCCCCGTGCGCGAACCGCGCTTCGATCCCAGCGAACTGAACGGCATCATTCCCGCCGACACCCGCAAGCCCTACGACGTGCGCGAAGTCATCGCGCGCATCGTCGACGGCTCCGAGTTCGACGAGTTCAAAGCGCGCTTCGGCCCCACGCTGGTCACCGGCTTTGCGCACATCCACGGCATGCCCGTCGGCATCGTCGCCAACAACGGCATCCTGTTCTCCGAGTCCGCGCAGAAGGGCGCGCACTTCATCGAACTGTGCGCGCAGCGCAAGATTCCGCTGGTCTTCCTGCAGAACATCACCGGCTTCATGGTTGGCCGCAAATACGAAAATGAAGGCATCGCGCGTCACGGCGCCAAGATGGTGACGGCCGTGGCCACCGCCAACGTGCCGAAGTTCACCGTCCTGATCGGCGGCTCGTTCGGCGCCGGCAACTACGGCATGTGCGGCCGCGCGTATTCACCGCGCATGCTCTTCATGTGGCCCAACGCCCGCATCTCGGTCATGGGCGGCGAGCAGGCTGCCAGCGTGCTGGCGACTGTGAAGCGCGACGGCATCGAGGCGCGCGGCGGGCAATGGTCGGCCGATGAAGAGACGGCGTTCAAGGCCCCGATCCGCGAACAGTACGAGCGCGAAGGCCATCCGTATTACGCCACCGCGCGGTTGTGGGATGACGGCATCATCGCCCCCGCCGACACGCGGCGCGTGCTGGGGTTGGCGTTGTCCGCGGCGTTGAACGCACCCATCGAAGACACCAAGTTCGGTGTCTTCCGGATGTAGGTCGCACGCATAGGCCGAACCCCACTTCTACGCGCTTCGCGCCCTTTCCGAACACTCCAGCTTGGATAACGCAATGTTCGATACTGTGCTGATTGCCAACCGCGGCGAAATCGCCTGCCGCGTCGCCGCCACCGCCCGCCGCATGGGCCTGCGCACCGTCGCCGTCTACTCCGACGCGGACGCCAACTCGCGCCACGTCGCCGCGTGCGACCAGGCCGTGTACATCGGCGGCTCCGAGCCGCGCGCCAGCTACCTGCGCGCCGACGCCATCCTGCAGGCCGCGCGCGACACCGGCGCCGGCGCCATCCACCCCGGCTACGGCTTTCTGTCCGAGAACGAAGCCTTCGCCCAGGCCGCGCAAGATGCCGGCATCGCCTTCGTCGGCCCGCCCGCATCCGCCATCGCCGCGATGGGCAGCAAGTCCGCCGCCAAGACCCTCATGGAAAAAGCCGGCGTGCCGCTCGTGCCCGGCTATCACGGCGACAACCAGGACCCGCAGTTCCTCAAAACGCAGGCCGACGCCATCGGCTATCCCGTGCTCATCAAGGCCAGCGCGGGCGGCGGCGGCAAGGGCATGCGCATCGTCGAATCCTCCGGCGCGTTCCTCGACGCACTGGCCTCGTGCCAGCGCGAAGCCGCCTCCAGCTTC
>Ga0213821_1001639_pt1 | contig 9956 bp, 7 predicted proteins | sample MC6MC0909MG_FD_179894 | JGI IMG/M metagenome (GOLD analysis project Ga0213821, IMG submission 179894) | Enriched soil aggregate microbial communities from Iowa State University, Ames, United States - MC6-MC0909-MG | ecosystem: Environmental > Terrestrial > Soil > Unclassified | place: USA: Iowa...
GGCAACTGACGCGACGCTTCGGCGGGCAGTTCCAGGTGGTCTACCAGAAGGACCGGCGCCCTGACGGGAATGACCAGGATTGGTTGTCGGTAGGGGTGCGCCCGGTGTACGCGTTCAGCGACCATTTCAAGCTGATCACTGAGCTTGGCCGCGACCAGATCGATGCCCCTGGGGGCACGCGCAAGTTGACCAAGTTCACCATCGCACCCACATGGTCACCAGCAGGGCCGGGCTTCTGGCAACGACCGGAGATACGCCTTTACTACACCCATGCGCGCTGGAACCGGGCAGCACAGCGCGCCGCCAATGAGATTGCGGCAGGTTCGGCGTTGTCTGAAAACGGAGCCTTCGGCAGTGCGCTGCATGGCAGTAACTTCGGGGTGCAGGTGGAGTATTGGTGGAAGTGATGCGGTAGTGGGGCGGGTGCGGGGTGGCCTGCACCCGCCCCATCGTGATCCAGTCTGCCTCTCGATGGCGGGCAGACTGAACCTCTTGTTTTACCAATGCACGTTGGTCGTGCGCAGCCACTGGTGAATTGACTCACGCTTGGGCTGCCACCCCAGCAACTCCCGCGCATTCACCGCCCGTACGCGGCTGTTCGAGCCAATCGCAAAGCGTGCCCAGTCACCTAGCTCGGCAATCGCCTCGTCTGCCGGCCAGCTTTCGATACGCCCTTCGTAACCCAGTGCGTGGCTGATGGAGGTCGCGATCTCGATGAACGAAGCCTCGCCATTTTCGGCAAAGAACAACGAGGCCGAAGGTGCCTTTTCCAATGCCAGTCGATACAACTCGGCGAGGTCCTCGATGTGTACGTTGGACCACCGGTGTACCCCTGCGCCCAGGTAAGCGCCGGCGCCGAACTGACGCGACTTGGCCAGCAGCTTGGGCAACTGGTCGCTGGCGGTCGGCAGGCCCAGTGCGTCGCCGTAGATCATGGTAGGGCAGAACACAATGGCCCGGATGCCCTGTTCCACGCCGGCATTGCGCACCCGTTGGTTGATCGCTACGCGGTCGCGACGAATGTCCATCGGCTCGAACGGCGTCTCGTCGGTGAAGATCGCCTCCCGTTCGTACGCGCCGCGCGCGTCGTCGCCGACCACGCTGGAGCCAGAGGTGTGGATGAACGGCTTACCGCTGCCGCGCAGGGCGTTGATGAAGGTCTCGACGCTGGCCCGGTGGTCGGAGTCGGCGGTGTGCACCACGGCATCGGCGGCCTGGGCCTGCTGGGTGAGGATGTAACTGTCATCCAGGGTGCCAAGCACCGGAGTGATCCCCAAGGCTTGTAGGGCATCACGTTTGGCAGGGTCGCGGATCAGGCCGGTAACCTCGTGCCCGGCGTCCGCCAGGTACTTGGCCACCGAGCCACCGATGTAGCCCGAAGCGCCGGTAATGAAGATTTTCATCGTGGACCTTTCTTGTTGGTGAGTGGAGGGATGCAATCTGGTTTACCGCCTACGGTAAGAACTTGCCGAAGGCGCCACCAGCCGCTGATCACGCACAACTCTTGTGACGCCGATTCGTATCAACGTTTGCTGAATAGTGTTTCCACGGGAAGTGAATACGGTTGCCGCGCCGATTCGTAATAGATTCCTTGCAAGAACAACTACAAAAGGATCTGCATCATGGATTACCAACTGGCCGGCAAGAACGTCCTGATCACCGGCGGCGCCACGGGTATCGGCAGGGCTATTGCCCAGTGCTTTCTGGATGAAGGTGCCAACGTGGTGGTCAGTGGGTTGACTGACGCAATGGTCGCCGAAGCTTGCGAAGCCCTCGGTCCGCGCAGCAGCGGACTCGCTGGCGATCTGACCCAGCCGGGGGTCGCGCAGTGTCTGGTCGAGCATGCGCGGCGCAATGGCCCCATCGACTACCTGATCAATTGCGTGGGCATCTTCGAGGTACGCGACTTCTTCGAGACCGACGATGCGCAGTGGTTTCACTATTTCGACGTGAACGTCATGAGCGCAGTGCGCATGACTCGCCTGGTGCTGGCCGACATGCTGGCAGCGGGAGAGGGATCGGTGGTGTTCATCAGCAGTGAGTCGGGCGTCAAGCCCCAGCCGTGGATGGTCCACTACGGTGCCATGAAGTCCTGCCTGCTAGGCATATCCCGGGCCTTGGCCGAACTGACCAAGGGGAGTGCGGTGCGAGTCAACAGCATCCTGCCAGGGCCCACCAGTACTGAGGCGGTACGTCGTTATCATGCCGAGATCGCCGAGGAGAAAGGCATCAGCCCGCAGCAGGTGGTGGCCGACTACTTCGACCAGACCGAACCTACCTCACTTATCCGCCGCATGATCGAGCCGGAGGAGGTGGCCCGCAGTGTGGTGCACCTGGCAGCGTCCCCGGCGCTCAATGGTATGGCCATGCGCGTGGAAGGCGGGACTATTCGCAGCATACTTTGACTGCGGTTGCGGTCTGGTGCGTCATGGCTGTTCTCAGCTTCCTGGTGCTTGCTCTTGCTCCAGCCGGCATACAACACCTCGCTGGAGCAGAGCGAATCAGGCACCGTCGATCAGCAGGTCGCCGTGGTCACCTTGCGGCGCCACAGCAACCAGGCCAGCGGCAGGTTCACCAGCAATGCCGCAGCTACACCTACCCAGGGTGTCAGCGCCAGCTGGCCGTTTTCCACCAGCACGCTACCGGCCCGTTCTCCCAGGGTGATGCCAAGGTTGAATGCAGAGATATTCAACCCGGAGGCAAAGTCCACGGCCTTGGGCGTATGCAACCGGGCAGTGGACAACATGCCGGTCTGAAACGCTGGCGTCATGCCGAAAGCGACGATGCCCCAGACAAACAGGGTAACCACCATCAGCGCTTTGTACTGCAGCGACAGCGCCACGGCTACCAGCGTCAGGGCCAATGCGCCAAACAGCAGACGCAGGGTGCGTTCCCAGCCCAGGCTATCGGACAACCGGCCACCGAGCAGGTTGCCGATCATGGTTGCTACGCCGAATACCAGTAGCAGCACGCTGGCGCTGGAGGTCGAAAACCCGGTGATGTCTGTCAGGATTGGCGTGATGAAGGTAAACGCCGAGAAGCTGGCGCCGAAGCCCAGGATCGTCACCGACATCATTGCCCAGATCGCCGGGCTGCGTAGCGCAGCTAACTGGCCCAAGGCATTGCCCGTCTTGTCGGCGGGCTGCCGGGGCAGCCAGAGCGCGGTGGCCAGCAGCGCCAGCAGGGCAAGCAACGCCACGGCATAGAACGGCAGGCGCCAGCCAAGGGCGTTGCCCAGGTAGCTGCCCAGCGGCACACCGATGACCATCGCCAGGGTAAGGCCTGCAAACATCACCGCAATCGCCTTGCTGGCCTGGCCTTCGCGTGCCAGGCTCGCGGCCACTGTAGCGCCGATAGCGAAGAAGCTGCCATGCGCCAGCGCAGTGATGATCCGACCCACCAACAATATCGGGTAGTTCGGCGCCAAGGCTGACACCAGGTTCCCCAGCAGGAATACGCCGATCAACATCATCAGCACGGTTTTTTTCGGGAAACGGCCCAGGCCGATGACGATGAACGGCGTACCGATGGCCAAGGCCAGGGCATATAGCCCTACCAGGCTGCCGGCACTAGCGAGGGAGATGGAAAAGGCGGTAGAGATCGACGGCAGAATACCGACGATGATGAACTCGGCAACACCGATTGCGAAAGCGGTGATAGCCAGAGTGAGGATGCCGGGATGCAGCCCGGTGCTGGATCTGCTCATGTTCAGTACTCCGGATTTGGGGATCGCAAGACGAAAGGGTGCCTTCGCCGGAGTTCTGGTTTTTGTGCGGGCGGGGGAGGCGGCCGGGCTGGAGGTTATGATTGTGGCCCGGTGAGACGCCTGGGGCTGCGTCTACGGCCACTACTTTGCGGGATATGGCGCGAGGTGAGTATCCAGTGGCCAGGCACATCATTTGTGATCTTGCTTCATATGCGAGAGATCAAGTCACGTGTGATGGCATGCGTGCATGTCCGGGAAAAACAAAACCCCCTGAGGTGCGAGCCTCAGGGGGTTTGTGTACTGCAGGCCAACGCTTAGACGTTGTATCCCCACCGTTTACTAATCATCTATGGACATTCTTTTAAGTGCTTGATTTGTATGGTGTTAATTTCAAAATAAAATGTCAATAGGTTTCTAGCGTTTTCATCATTCCTTTTTAAAAAATGTCCATACGTTTGTTACGGCGTACATAAGCGTGTACCTAAAGGATCCTCCCGGCCAGAGGTGAATACCCGTAGGACTCTGGATTTCCCAGTTTGGTTTGCAGCCATGCTAGCCGGATTGAACTATCCCTCAACTATTTCGACTTGCCAGTCCTTGCTGTGTCAAAAGGCCTTTAGGCTATAAGATAAGTCCTCAGTCAGCCTGACGCCCCCCAAAAATGCACACACTATTTCACGTAGATACAGCGGACATAAAAGCCCTTAACGACGAGCAAGCGCGCGCACTGATCGCAAGACTGTGTCGGGCCGAGATTCGCAAGCACGGTGGCTCAGAGTCGGCCGTCACCTGGGGTGGCGATCAAAGAGCAAAAGATGGAGGGGTGGACGTCAGGGTAGAGATAAATCCGCCACTGGATATATCTGGCTATCTACCCAATGACAACACAGCCTTTCAGGTAAAGGCCGAGGTGTTCCCCCCTAGCAAGATACCTGGGGAAATGGCGCCCAAGGGAGTGCTAAGGCAAGCAATACGCGACCTCGCCACGATCGAAGGAAGTTATGTCATCGCCGCGACGCGAGACGACACCTCCGAATCCGCTCTCGATCTGCGACTCAATGCGATGCGATCTTGCTTGTCGGCCAACGGCCTCTGCTCCTCGCCGCATATTGCCTTCTATGACGCGAGAAAGATTGCAGACTGGGTCGAGCAACACCCAGCGATCGTCGCCTGGGTAAAACACCAGTTGGGCAAACCACTGGTGGGTTGGCGCCCATACTCGGGATGGGCCTACCAAGAGACGACCGTCGACTCCGAATATCTGATCGATGATCGAGTCAATGTGTTCACGCCTGACGCAGAGAAGGGCATTAATGTTTCGGCCGCCATTGATCGCCTGCGTATCGACCTGTCGAAGGGGGCAAGCGTACGCATTGTCGGCTTATCTGGCGTCGGTAAAACGAGACTGGTACAGGCGCTCTTCGATCCGCGCGTGAGGGCACATCAGGCTGCGCTTAGTGCTGACGACGTGCTGTACACGGACCTTTCAGATGGACCTTCACCTCAACCATCAGCGATGCTCGAAGCGCTAATTGAAGACGGTAGTCAGTGTGTTCTCGTCGTGGACAACTGCGGAGCTGACACTCATCAGAGGCTCACCGAGCTGCTGAAAAAGTCTGGCAGCAAGATAGGCTTGGTTACTGTTGAGTACGACGTTCGGGACGACTTACCAGACGCCACGAAGTGCTACCGTCTCGAAGGCTCCTCCGATGACGTAATCAAGCAGCTTCTTCAGCGGCGTTATCCAGTCCTATCGTTCAGTGATGTCGATACCATCACCGCATTCTCCGACGGTAACGCTCGCGTCGCGTTTGCGTTGGCAGCGACTGTTACGACGACTGGTGAGCTGGCGCGGTTGCGAGACTCCGACTTGTTCAAGCGCCTGTTTCATCAGAAGAACGCCGAGAATGAAGATCTCCTCAGCTGCGCTGAAGCGGCCAGTATTTTGTACTCGTTCGACGGCGAGGACGATGGCCCTGGCTCAGAACTCAACAAAATTGCCGCTGTTGCTGACGTTTCATTGATCACCCTAAAGCGAAAAGTGGTTGATTTACAGCGAAGAGGTCTCGTACAGGAGCGCGGCAAATGGCGTGCTGTTTTGCCACACGCGATTGCTAATCGACTTGCAGCCCAGGCACTAGAAGCGATACCCAAATCGCAGATCGTGAATGCCTTTGTCGATAACGCGACCGACCGTGTTGCCCGGTCGTTCTCTCGGCGACTTGGTTACCTACATGAAAGCGCAAAAGCCGCCGAGCTCGTACGGGACTGGCTCTCGCCATCCGGGCGCTTGGGCGATCTAACGGCTCTCAATGACATTGGCCATGAGATCTTTCACAACATTGCGCCTGTATCTCCAAAGATTGCTCTAGCGGCAATTGGACGGGCTGCCAATATCCCTAGCTTTCTTTCGGATGAAAACAGGCAACGTGCTCAGTATGCGCAGACGTTGAAAGCCATCGCGTTCGAAGACGAAGACTTCGATATCGCCGCCGATATTCTTGTCCGATTCGCCTTGGCGGAGCCCCAGGAAACTGGGGGGCACGAATCCACTGAAGGAATTCTAACGTCTCTGTTTTTCTGCGTGCTATCCGGAACGAATGCCCCACCCACTCAAAGGGCAAAATTCGTCAGAGAACTACTTGAATCGGGGGACTCCAAACGAGAGCAGTTGGGGCTTTTAGCGCTCGAAGCGGCGCTTGAGACAGGATATTTTTCCTCCGTGAGCAGATTCGATTTTGGAGCCCGAAAGCGCAGCGAGGGATGGGCTCCTGCATCCAGCTCAGATGTTAATGCGTGGTACATGCCATTCATTCGCATAGCACTAGACATTGGTAAGCAGACGTCCGAGCTTTCTGAAAGTTGCAGATCTATTTTGGGACGCCGCTTAAGAGGGCTTTGGGTTGACACGAATCTGAGGCCAGAAGTGTGTGCAGCAATAGAAGAACTGGCTTCAGTCCTGAGCTGGCCTCAGGGTTGGTTTGGGATCAAAAACATTCTCCGCTTTGACTCGGGTCAACTCGATGAGCCGGTTCAAAACGAGCTGCGCGAACTGGAGAAACTTCTCAAGCCGAAGTCTATACCCGACATGATTCGAGCTCGATTTCTAGAATCGAATCAATTCGACCTAGATCTTGATGACGATGATACAGATCAGATCGCTGAAACGACTGGGGAGCGCATCCGCAGATCAAACCAGGTCGTGGAGGAGCTCGGGGAGGCTGCTGCCACCACTGAGGGCCTTCTCTTGGAGTTACTCCCGCAATTGCTCTCAACTAAGTCAGGAGCCAGTGCATTTCCTTTTGGGGTTGGGGTTGGTAAACACATTGCGGACCCGAGCTGGATTTTGGATGCGGCGAAAGAACATATCGCCACTGCCTTGCCCGGAACGATTGGTTTCTCGTTCCTCCGCGGCTTGCTTAGCGGCTGGCATCACGCATCTCCAGCTTCAGCCCAGCAGTTTCTCGACAGCGCGGTGAGTGATGCAATTTGGGTCAAATGGATCATGGACCTGCATTGCAGCATACCGATGAACCAAGCGGCTTACGCTCGAATCCACCAATCAATCAACGCTGGAAGTACTCCTGCCTGGCAATACTCATATCTCGGGATGGGCAGGCAGACCGACTCATTCTCTGTTGCAGAGATTGGCGAGCTGCTTTCTGCGATAGCACTGCTGCCAGATGGTGGTGTCGTGTGTCTCGACGTCCTTGCCATGGTCGTCCACTGCGCGTCAGATCGCGATGAGGGGTATAAAGATTCACTGGCGGCAACCTGCCTCAATCTTCTGGGCACGGTAGAATGGGGAAAGGTTTTTGGAGATCGTGCCAACAGTGGATACCGCCTTAAGAGCATATTGGAATTTTCCTTGAAGCGATTAACTTCTTCCGACGCAGCGCAGGAGGTGCTGGACAGTCTAGTTGCCTTTGCGCGCACGAGAGAATGTAGGTACTTCGACAGGGGCGTCATCAAAGACGCCATCTCACCGTTCCTCAGGCACATGCCGCGACGAGCGCTCGACGCGATCTATGTTCCCGGAGAAGAGGCTTACTACCGTCAGGTGTTGCCGGTAATTGGGCGCCCATACACTGATCGCAAAGAGACAGCCCTCAGCGTAGTCCCAGTGGACATTTTGATCGATTGGTGTAATGCCTCGCCGTCTGATCGTTACGTGTTTGCGGCGCGGAGCTGCAAGCTATTCGATACCCGAAGTCGAGCAAGTGAAGAGCATACCAATATCGACTCTGCGAACGATTCTGAGTTGGTTATTTCGGATGTCGCGCTGGCTGTGCTCGCTAATGCTCCTGATAAGAAGGCTGTAATCGAAGCCTATTTGAAACGATTTACGCCTTCAGGCTGGTCCGGGTCTTTGGCTGCAATCCTGAAGAAACGGATTCCGCTTCTCGATGCTTTGAGTCTCGATAACGAAGAACAGCTGAAGCCAGTATTGGCGACAGCTAGAGCGAGCCTCGAACGAAGAATCGCAGCGGAAGAGCTTCGAGAGGACGTAGAGGAGCGCGAGCGTACTGAGAGCTTCGAATAGGCTAGGCCCACGACTCCATTGGCCGGTAACTGCCCGTCCTAACCGGCAGCTATGGGTCGGTTAGCGCCTCTGGATCGGGCTGATATTCTTGTCCTCCCTCAAATGTAGGACAAGCCATGAACGCTATTAAAACCAGCAGCCATCAGCCTTGGAACAAAGGAAAATTGGTCGGGCAAAAATCTGCGCTCCGACTGAAAGATATCTGGGCCATTCGGGTAAGGCTTCAGATCGCGGAGGAAACTCGTGATTCCCGCGTTGCAACAGGTGATGCAGGTGATCGCCGAATTGCCGCCGCGCTGCCGCGAAGTCTTCATCCTGTGCCGTATCGATGGGCTAGATCACCAGCAGGTTGCCGAGCGCTTAGGCATTTCCAAAAGCACCGTGGTTTCCCAGATGGTCAAGGCTAGGTATCGCACCGTGCTTTCAAGTTTTGTATGGCCGAGTAGGAGCTGAACTGCTCTCAGGTTCCTTGTCCTGTGATAGATCAGCGATGCCTTTGTACGCCTCATCGTGTGGGTGCCGTACATAGCTGGATCTGTAATCGCTCTTATGGGAGTCCTCCCGCGGCAGCCGCTTCGGCTTCAAGCAGCACTCCATCGGTATCTGCGGCTATGAAGCGAGGGGGGTTAACCACGGGATTCAGCTGGATACAAGCCCTGACCACCGGTCACCAAACAGGGCGATTGCCAAGCCTCCGAGCATCACGATTGCCCCGGCCAACTTGAAACCAGACACCGGCCTCTCGACTGCCCCGAGCAGTCCGAAGTGATCGATAACTATGGACGAAATGATCTGCCCGGCGATGGCGAGGCCAAGCAGCGCTGAAAGGCCAATTTTTGGCGCGAGTATTACGTAGCTAAGCAACGCGCCGGCACCTAGCAGGCCACCCAGAAGGCTCCACAAGGGCTGGGCAGGAATAGCCGCGATTGAGGCCACTATCCCGCCACGCATCAACGAAAAGATGCCCAGGCATAGCGCACCGGCAGAAAAAGAAAACAGTGCCGCCGCTACGGAATCTCCACCCACCCCTTTAGCGAGTTGGCCATTCAGCGTGGTCTGCAGGGTGATCCCAAGCCCCGCGCAGATAGCCAGTACGTAGTAGGCTGCATTCATTTAACGCCTCCTTACTTGGCTGACTCAAGCGGCAAGAATGCTTCGGCAAACATATCCGGCTGATAGCCAGCAGCAGCAAACAGATGCTCACGGGACTCGTCGATCGCCGCACGCAGCCTTTCGCTATTCACACCCAGAACCTTTCCGCCCTGCTTGACGATACGCCCGCCGATCATGACAGTGTCGACATTGCTGCGCTCTGCCGCATGTACCACGGTGCCGAAGGCATTGCCTGACGGATAAAGGTTGATGTCCTGCGCGTTGATAAGGATCAGGTCCGCCTGTTTGCCGGGAACTAGGCTGCCGATTTTGTCCTGCAAGCCAGCGCAGGTGGCGCCGTCGACAGTCGCGGCTTTGAGCAGGCCATGGGCGGGCAGGGTCACCACCGGATGATGGTCTTCGCTGCAGCAGCGCTGCTGATGCATGCCCATGACGCGCTGCAGATAAAACGCTACCCGCATCTCCATGAACATGTCGCCGCTGTAGGAAGTTTCGTTATCGACGCTCAACCCAGGGCTGATGCCATGACGCTGAGCCGCCTGCATGGCGAACATTCCATCTTCAATGCCGTAGTGGGCATCTGAACGCGGGCAT
>Ga0213821_1001643_pt1 | contig 9920 bp, 6 predicted proteins | sample MC6MC0909MG_FD_179894 | JGI IMG/M metagenome (GOLD analysis project Ga0213821, IMG submission 179894) | Enriched soil aggregate microbial communities from Iowa State University, Ames, United States - MC6-MC0909-MG | ecosystem: Environmental > Terrestrial > Soil > Unclassified | place: USA: Iowa...
TTGTTGAATAGATTTCTTTAAAGGCAGGAAAAGTAGGTGAACCAAAGTGGGGAAATATCAATTGGATACTAAAGGTAAGATGGCTGTGGCAAAGTATCATGAAAAAAATAAGCCGACCAAGTTTGATAAAAAGCAGCAACTTGAGAAAATACGAGCGGAGTATTTGAAAAAGAAGCAGGAACAAACAGAACAATAATTTGAATGAAAACATAGGAAGACAAAAATCTCCCTATGTTTTTCTTTGATATTAACGGTAGAATTCTTCAAATTGCAGATTTGGTGACAGAAAACTTGTCATCAGTTATTCATTCCTCATTATCCGATTTTGACATTTTTTGTCCCACCCTAGCGCTTTTTATTTGTTGCCATAGGGAAGACATCTTCATTGGAAAAACACTTGCTCCATGGAAAAGTGATGACATTTGAAGGAAATCATTATTTATATCATACTAAGGCAAAAGAAATCATTAAAAGCTTTAGAGAATTTTTGAATGAAGTAAAATGAGTTAGCCCACCTCAATCGCAAAAGTGAGAACGAGTCAACTAGAGTGAAACAACCTCAACCAGTAATAAAATATAGCTTGAATTTACTTATTGTAGACTTGGTGTGTTCGGACTATAGATAAATTCAGTGAATTTTTTACAAAATACCCTCCTTTTTTACTAAGCTCCTATTATGATATAAAATCCTCTTATTCAGAAAATATAATTATTGTAATTTAGTATAAATATTATTATTTTGAAAGTAAAAGAGTGTTATATGAGAAAAAATTATTATTACTTATGGTTGTTTTAACTATTTCGATTAATAATCTTTACTTTGCATCGAATGTTTATGCAGCTGAAGTGATTTTTAATGATGTGGATCAAAAGCATTGGGCAGGCAAGGAAATCCAATACTTATCTCAACAAAATATTATTCAGGGGAATCCAGATGGTAGTTTTGCTCCTGATGATAAATTAACACGTTTACAAATTGTGTTAATGGTTACGAGAGCGAAGGGATATAGTGTGATCGATCGACCAGATCCACAGTTGATTGATGTAAAAAATGAAGATGCTCATTTTGATAACATTTCGACCGTGATGGCTGAAGGAGTTTTTGATGATGTTGTAAGGGGGCAAGAATTTAAATTGTAAGTATCACATCGTCTTTGTACTAAGTATAGAAGGTAGATTTTTTAGAGTTAATTTAAAGCAGTTATAGATAGAATTCTTCGCCAATTATAGGAGGTGTAGAAATTCTTGAAACAAATGCATATCCCAATCGTTTTCATATTGGGTAAGTATCTCGCCCAAATTAAGTGTTTCATCTTTTTTAGCTATTTGAAAAAGTAAAGTAGTTTAATAATATTTAATCGACATTCGAACCTCATATAAACGGCTACTTGCTCGCCTTTAGCGGTTAGTGAGAAAATGGAGTGCAGTTGGCGGACCTTTCAGAATGTTGTTAGACATGGGCCAGTACAGCAACGTTTTATGAGCGAGCAGAGTAAACCCAAGTTAAATAAAGATTTTTGCCTGAGTTTTCGGGCGATTTTGTATTTTGGCATGCAATTTTGGAGTCAAAATAAGGCTATTTAATTAAATTACTAGTACTTATAATAAAATTAAATTTAGAGGTGCACTTATGGTGAAAATAATCAAAAGGGTATAATTTTATTATTATTTATAATTTTGAATTTGGGTGATCTAATTATAGGGCGTTATATTACTGAAGATCATTAATTAGACAATCGTCTAGTTCAAAATTAACATTGGGTGCTAAAACACTAGCATCAACATTCTTTAATTAGTCCGCCAATGATTCTGATTAAATTTAGGGAATGGCCTTCAAAGAGATGTATTAGCAAGAAATGGACTCTTGTAAAAAAATAGAATAGATTAGCATATTATTCCGAGGCTGCCTACAACCAACAAAACATATGGAAAGCTGCTACTATTTAACTGGAAGCAAAGTAAAGGAGAGTTTTTATGATGCATGAGGCATTTATCCAAGTGTATTTTTTGAAAAAAGATGAAATAATTGAAAAGGTAGAACAACAAGAGCAATTAATGGTTGCGACTATAGTCAAAAAGACTGCGCGTACATTTCGTAAAGTCGCGCATTTAAAGTTGACAATGCATACAGAATTTACTTCCCCTCTTCCTAAAAAATTAGCATCCTATAAATTCACACCAAATGCGAAGCGAATGTTAGATGAATCGAATGACACGATTCAACAGTGGCTACAACAGGGATGGATTGTGCGCGAAATTCGCTATCATACAGATGGTATAAGCGTCAAGGAGGATTATTACCGCATTGGCCCAGCGTACATAGAAGAGCAACAAAAATCCGAGCAGCAACAGTTCACAAAACAACAGCAACAGATGCAGACGTTACAGCAAAAGGCTGAGAAACTAGAGTTACCAGAGATATTTCAACAAGCGATTGAATGGAATGCGCTGCCTATACAGTGGACAATGAAAAAGAGGATGAAATATATCGAGTTTTGTTTAGCGTTCTATGCATTATCCTTGCAAAAGGAGCTATTTGATTTTAAGGAAATCGGCGCGACCTTACATGATAAGATTGGGGGCTCAAAGGTATTTGACCAACAGCGCGAGGTTTTTTTAGCACAGCTAGAGCAAAGTGGAATTGACCCGACGCTTTACGGGCTAGTGAGCATCGGAAAAATTGTGCCAATTTATTTTACTGGTAATGTGCAAAATAGCATGGCAACGTATGTGATTGGTGCGGTGCATGCGACGACCGATAATGCGGTCTTACTATCCCCTTTTACAACGACAAATACAACGTTATGGCTTGTTGAAAACCGAGCTATTTTAACGCGTATGGCTGTAGAGACAGAATTTTTAAGGCAAACGAATTCCTGCATCGTTTGTTTAGATGGTCAAATTCGTTCTGCACATAAGCAATTGATAGAGCAATTACTGCAATCAGCTATTAAACAAACGATTATTTGGACAGATACTGATAGCGAGGGGATCACGATTGCTAAGTATGCCGCCTCATTAGTGAAGGGCACGGTAAAAATAGTTGGGCGTGATTATAAACTGTATTATTCAATTGAAAGCTATATAAATCAGGTGCAAGAGGCGCATGAACAGGAGCAGCAATTAGGAGGGGTGGAGCAATGGATAAAATGGATATAAAAGCACCGATTTCGATTTTTACAAGCGATTACCAAACGGCGGAATTTATGAAATCAATGCGTGATTTAGCATCATTAGCAGGTGTCTTAAAGGAATTAAGCACAGAAAAAATGTACGATTCCCCAATCGAGATTATTCGTTTTTTAAATGTTATTCAGTTAATTAACGAAGCTTCTCTCGGTATTAAAGATGCCATTGATAATGAGGAAGTATTATACTACCGATATCAGTCTACGTATGTGCAAGATAATGATCCGCCCACATTAGCGCACATTACAAGAATGCTTACAATTTTAGAACGCAATAATTGGATAATCAAGCAGAGCCGTCAAATTAAAATGCGTGACCGTGGTAAAAATTTAATGGACGGGTTAATTCGCATGGGGAACGATGCACTTGCCTATTATTTGCAGGATGATATTGGTCGCTCGCTATTTCAAGCAAGACGTGATGCTGAAATAAGTGCTGCCTACGATGATCATGGAATTTCTGGAGGCAATAAAATCGCATCGATGATTTACAACGTTGAGGAGGCGATTAAGCAATTAGAGGAACGCCAGCTTGAACTCCTTGCTGATCGCAATGCCTTACCGCAGTTGGAGAAAATTAATCAACTAATGCTTGAGCTTGAAACAAAATTAAATGAGCGCTTACAACAGTTCGGCACTGTCGAGGAAAGTACGAAAATGAGCGATTTAATGCGCCGCGGAACGGCAGCAATTTCAAAAGGGACTTCTCTTAGCTTAAGCTTGCTAACAAAATATATTCGCTTTGTCAATATGCAGCTCACACCTACCGCTAACACCATTTCACCTGAAAAAGTGCGCCAGTTTATTTTGGCGATGCATTCACCAGAAGCTAATCCGAATATCCCGACAGCCCATGATATTTTAAGTTTTATGGAACAAAATCAATATGAAGAAGAGGCGATGGATGGCCTGTGGGTTCCTGTGAAATTTGCTGCACCAATTGGTCCGCATGATATTACAGATGCCAAACATTATTTGCAAACGTATGAACCGAAGCTAGAAAAGCCGATTTCTCATCAGCTTGAGCCTGAATATGAAGAGGCCGAAATGGATGTTCGTCCAATAAAAGAAGCCCTGGAGGAGGTTTCATGGAAAATGACCCAATCACTGATTGATACTGAGCAAATTGAAAATTATTTAAGCGAGTATGGTGAAACAGAATTGGAAGAGCTCATTGTGGAATCAAGCTCAAATAGATGGCATGATGCAATTCTTTCTTTATTAGCTGTCTCCGCATTAACTAGTAACAATAAGGTTGAACAGCAGCCTATCGAACAAACGAAAGATTATGACAAACAATGGGAGTGGATAGACGATGACGACAAACGATTTACCGTTCGACAATACCCTCATGATGATGAATAGTTTAAAGGGTTATCTAACTACCGAAGAAGAATTAGCATTTATGCAGTTATTATTTTCTTCATCTGCATCGATCAAAGGGGCAAATTACGGCTTAGCAAAGAAGGATTTAGAAAAGCTGCTTGGCATTAAAAGTGGAGATGATGATGCTTTCCATTCATTCATCAATCGTTTAAATGCTGCGTTAAGTCGCTATTTCCGTATTATTTATGATGATCGTCGAGACCGAGTGATTGTCATGATGCATGTAACCGCAAAACATGCGAAATCAACATTAAGCAGTGAGGCGCTCGCCATTATGCTGTATTTGTTTTATCACCAAGAAGTACTTGGCCATGAATTTACACTGCTGCATCAAATTCTAGTTGATTTTGGCCATGAATCATTGAATGCCAACCGCAAGTTGAAAAATAATATCGATCAACTGAAAAAAATTGGCGCGGTTACAGACTACGAATCCGTTTCTGAAGAGGCCTATATGTTAACCGCCATAGGTGTACATATGTTTTCAGAGTCATTTTTACGACGTACAACGGAATTTGCCCAGGAAACACAGCTTAGTAAAGAAGAAGTAATGAAGTTTTTCAATCGTTATAACCTACATATCGAGGAGGAAAACGAATGATCCCGTATCAATTGAAAATTCATGGCGTTCGCGACTACTCACCGCGAAGCATTCATTTTGGGGAAGCAGACGAGCATATTTTAATTACTGGTCCTAATGGTGTAGGGAAATCGACATTAACATTTTGCCTTGGTGCCGTGCTACATTCTTCGAAGGTAGAATTAGAGGGACTTCGTTCAACAAATTTAAAAGTAAATGACCCTTGGTATGCACGTATAACGCTCGTATTTCTAAATGAAGGCCCAACAAAAATTGATGGTCCAAAATTAATCGCCTTTCAGCTGACGGTCAATCAAGATACGAAAAATAGCCCGATTCAGCGTGAGTATGAGGTGTTAAATGGGCAAGATACGGAGAATTTAACATCCCATGCACGCTATACATCTGGTGGGACAGCGGGACGTACATTCAAGGCATATCGCGAGGATTTACGTGTACGCTATAAAATAGAACCAGATGCTTATTATTTAATTTGGTATCAGCAAGAAGTCAATCAATTTGCGGCGATGTACCCGGAAGAGCGTTTCCGCAAATTTAGTGACATGTTTGAGATTTCTGATATGCAAAAGGAATGGGAAGCTTCATTAGAAAAAATTAAAGAAGTTCGTACGGAAATTGAATATTTAAAGGGTATTCAAAAAGGTGCGGAGCTAAGTGTGAATGCAGCTCAAACCGAGCTCAATAAATATTTAGATAACAAAAGGCGTATTTTCACATCTGGTCAAAAATACTATACATTGCTCCATCATATCATTACGTTTTATAGCACCTCAATGGAAAGGATGGCTGAGCAAAAGGCTAAATATCAAGTGGAAAAGGAAAAACTAACGATTACTCAGCAACAATTAAAGAGTAATATTGATAGGCTAGAGCAACAAAAATCACAATTATCGGAGAATGTTGCGACATTGTCACAGCAATTAATCATCATTACTGTTAACTTACAGCAGCAAGAAAATGAAGACACACAGCAACAAGCATTGCAGCAGCAGTTAGAGCAGCAGCTCGAAGAAATCGATGAAAAGCGAAAGCAATTACGTTTTGATGCCGAAACGACACAACGTAAGCTAGAAGAAACCAATGAACAATTAGCTAAAATTACAAACCAAATAGGTGAACTCAGTAATCTGCAAAGCCAATTACGCCAGCAACAGCGCGAGCTCGAACAAGAAAAAGTCCATATAGAAATTACTTCATCAGAGCTAAAAGAAAAAATGACAAATGCAGAAAAGCACAAAGCAATTTATGGAAGCAGTGCGCAAATCGAGCAGCAAATTAACACTCTATCACGGCAAAATGAACAAGGTTTTGAACAGATACAGCGTCTTTCAATGGATTTAAAAATGTTGGAACAGAAAGTGACACTGTATGAACAAAAAAAGGTTGTATCCAAACGCCAGCAGCAGGGACTACTTCATTTAAAGCAGCAGCAACTAGAGGCGTACACATTACGTGAGTTGATCGAGCTTATGCCATCTGCTCCATTGGCGTTAGAAAAGCAACTAGAGGCGATTAAATATACCATTTTTTATGTCGGAAAAAATTATAAGCCAGTCAATGATTTGTACTATGTATCACTTCAACAGCTTGTGCCGACTGAAAGTATCTCGAAGCTACCAGAGTATGGCTTACAAATTCGTGATGATTTACCAGAACAGCAGCAAAATTATGCGAATAAGGCGCTATGGTGGGTGAAGCAGTTTTTCTTAGAGAGCCCTAAAATCGAGCAAGGTCTATTATATGATACGCGCGGTATTCGCGGGTCGCAAGAGGCAGCACAATATATTTTAAGTGATGGAGCGATTGAAAAGCTGTTACAGGAAGTACAACAGAAATATACAAAAACAATGAACGAGAAGCAACATTTAGAAAAACAGTACGAAGAAAATCAACAACAGTTGAAACAGCTACAAGGCCATCTTCATACGATGCAATTAGCCGAAAGTACTTTATTAAAGCAAGCGGATTATGCATCTTATAGGCAGCAGCTTGAGCTTGTTGAAGAAAAATTGTCAGCTCTTTATGATGAGCAAACCGCACTTGAAATCCAACTAGATAAGCTGAAAAGCGAGCAAATTGATGCACAGTATCATCAGAATATTTATAAGCAACAATGGCAAATTCATGAGGAGCTCGGTGCCTTTGCAGAGCAGCAAATGCAGCTACAACGGATTGAGCAGGCAAGAAAAGAGTTGCAGCAAAATATTCGAAAACTTACTAAGGAACAAGAGACGAAAGAGCAGGAAATTCATCAGCAAAAACGTAAGCAATCGCAACTTGGTGAACAGCAACAACTATTCGAGAGCGAGTTAAAAATTGTCGAAAGTCAACTAACAGGTTATGATTTATCGATTCAAAAGGCTAAGGACAAGCTAGAGTTGGATGAAACGATGAAAAATCGCTGTGAGCTTGATATGATTGAGCTTGAGCAGGTGCTGCCACAAGAAGCACAGCAACTAGACGAACAGCTCACGACGAACTTATCACTGACAATGCTACAGGCTGAAATTGAACAGGCAAAAGCAGAGCTACGTAATGCTCGATTAGAAAAAATAAACGAAAATGCCCAGCAAAATTATGATCAACAAAAGGCTGATTTCGATAAGAAAAATGCTGATCTAGCGCAATCGGAGCAATTACTTGAAAGCAATACGATTCGTGCAAAAGAGCTAGAGGACCGCTTAGAAACCACGATTACGATGCACCTGATCAAAATCAATACGCTTTTTCAAAAGTACATGGATTTATTTCAGTTTGAAGGACAAGTGGAAAAGGAACGTATTGAGGAAAAGTCAGGTCGTGTCAATTTCCGACTGTATATTAAAGCGCGTAAAATTGGGCATCAAGGTGCGCTTGAAGATGTGAGTATGAAGGCTCGTAGTGGAAAGGTGGGGCTAGGTGTATCTGGTGGGGAGGAATCACTAAGTTCACTTCTTTTCGCACTTGCGCTACTACAAAACTTAACTACCTCACCAGGCTATATCGTGCTCGACGAGTTTGATAGCGCATTAGATGATGAACGGAAAAATAAGGTGTTTAATCTTTATGCTGAGGAGCTGCAACGTAAGCTAATTATTGTATCACCAAAGGGACATGATGAAATGTATTACAACTGCTTCTCAAAAGTATTCATTGTGGAGCATGATGCAACAATCCCGAAAAGTACGATTCGCGGGATTCAGACCAAGAAGATGTGAATGTCATCACTATAATGGTATAAGGGTGTGCTAAAAGTCGAGAAACTTTCAGTACACCCTGTTGTATTTAATTGAACAGACGACAATGAAGGAGTAATATACTCCCGTATTTTTCTATCCATCATTTAAAAATATAGTATAGTTATTGTAAAAACAGAAATGATCGAGGGGACTGGAATAGATGAATTTACTAGAAGTTGGAGTAAAAATAAAGCAGATGCGGAAGAAAAATAAAATGTCTCAGGATGATTTAGCTTCGCAGATTAATTTAACGAAAAGTCATATTTCCAAAATAGAAAATGGCAAAGCGACACCGAGTCTGGTGACCTTGTCAAAGATTGCGGAAATATTTGATGTGCCAATGGCTTGGTTTGTTATTCAGGATCAATTTGATGGCATTTCGATTGTTTCGAAAAAAGAACGCCATGAGACGGTTGAGACGAATGAACTTGGCTATCAATATGAGCTGTTAGCGAATAAGAGCTATATGAGCAATATCAATCCTTCTATTGTTACTGTACATAATGGGGCGGAAAATTTAGCGCCTTATACTCACGATAATGATGAATTTATTTATGTCATTTCGGGTAGTATCGTCTTGAAATACGATCATAAATTTTACAATTTAGAAGAAGGGGACTCAGCGTATTTTTCTGGGAAAAAGGAGCATATCTTTATTAACAATTCTATAGAGAATTCAAAGGTATTAACGATTTATGTTGAGGATTAAATCTTTCTTTTAAACGTAAATATTATCGAAAATACAAATTTCTTGTTTACAATACTATTCAGACAATTTACAATTGGTGTAATGTTATTCAACTAAGTTGAATTATATTACACTTTTTTAATTTTGGGGGTATGGGGATGACTTCACGTATTAAAGGATTTTATTTACTTTCAGTAGAAGAACGCATTAAGTTAATCGCTGAAAAATCAAATTTAACCAACGAGGAAGTTGAAGCTTTAAAAAGTGGAATTTCATTAGAGCTTGCTGATGCAATGGTTGAAAATGTTATTGGACATATTTCAGTGCCTCTAGGGGTAGCGGCCAACTTTAAGGTGAATGGCAAAGAGGTATTTATTCCGATGGCTACCGAAGAGCCGTCTGTCATTGCTGCGGCTAGTAATGCGGCCCGTGCAGCATATGAGTTAGGTGGTATTTTTACTTCCAGCTCGGGAACAGTTATGCGAGGACAGATTCAGGTATTAAATATTGAGGACCCTCATTCAGCAAGGGCGAAAATTTTTGAACATAAAAATGAGATCATCGAGCATTGTAATGAAAAAGATCCAACGTTAGTCAAGTTAGGCGGCGGAGTGAAGGATATCGAGGTACACTTAATCGACACAGCAAAAGAAACAATGGTTGTCGTCCATTTAATCGTAGATACGAAGGATGCAATGGGGGCAAACGCTGTTAATACGATGGCGGAATCTGTGTCACCATTAATCGAACGTATTACAAATGGACGAGTTGTGCTACGGATTATTTCAAATTTAGCAGATAAGCGTATTGTTCGTGCGCGTGGAGAATTCTCGACAGAA
>Ga0213821_1001647_pt1 | contig 9900 bp, 7 predicted proteins | sample MC6MC0909MG_FD_179894 | JGI IMG/M metagenome (GOLD analysis project Ga0213821, IMG submission 179894) | Enriched soil aggregate microbial communities from Iowa State University, Ames, United States - MC6-MC0909-MG | ecosystem: Environmental > Terrestrial > Soil > Unclassified | place: USA: Iowa...
CCAGAAACCACGGTCAAGGAAAGCAAGGACCGGGTACGCAGTGCCATCGTCAACTCCGGGCTGAACTATCCACAGCGGCGCATAACCCAGAACCTGGCCCCCGCCGACTTGCCCAAGGACGGCGGGCACGGATTAGGTAGGGGTATGGACAGCGCACAGTAGACAGTTCGTCCATGGACGTTTCAGGCTTGTGAGCTACGCTTTCGCTTCTGCTCATTAGACAAGACTCTGTTCGGCTACTGACCGTCACGACAGGGAATGCAATCATGGCGCGACTTGAGTCAATCAACCTCACACCTCATCGCTCAATAGTTGCGGAGGGCCAGGTACGCTGGGAGGCAGTAGCACACGGTCGTTCAATCAAGGGACTGCCTCAACTGTTTTGGGCAAACGGAAGCCCGTGGCGTGAGGCAAACCTCTGGCTCATGGAGAGCGCCTGCAACCGCGATGTTGATTTGAAAACGGTGCAAGCGAAAGCAACGTGCTTGCACGCTTACGCAAACTGGCTGGAGGCATCAGGTAACGCTTGGTGGAATTTTCCTGCTAGAAAGGAAAATCGTTGTTTAGTGCGCTATCGCGGTGCACTAGTGGAGGCTAGAGAACATTCGGAATTGGCCCCATCAACTGTAACTCAACGAATGCGAGTAGTAGTTGGCTTTTACCGTTGGCTACGAGTCACAGGGCTGCTTTCTACAGACTGGCCAATGTGGCTTGAACGAACTGTAGGTATACACCTCACCAATTCATTCGGCCTAGAACGAACTCTTCTGGTTACTACCACTGATCTATCGATTCCTAATCGCTCACGACCAGGTGAGCGCTTAGAAGACGGCCTATTGCCTTTATCGGCAGCAGATAGAGATCGAATTCTTAAGTTAGCCCACGAGCTGGCATCTGAAGAGCTTTTTCTTTTTTAACATCAGGCTTTTTTACTGGAATGCGACTTCAAACATTAGCGGATCTAAAAGTAAAAACGCTGATTAATGCCGTACCAGATCCAGCTGATGAAAATCTTTATCGACTAGCAGTAGGACCAGGCGCTAGTCCTCCGGTAGCGACTAAGTTTGGTGTTTCAGGGCATATATGGATTACAAAAGATTTGCTTGAAGAGCTACTACGCTATTCGCACAGCTCGCGCCGACTTAAAAGAGAGATCAAGGCAACTTCAGAATGCAAAGATCTGGTGTTCTTGACACGGTTTGGCAACCCTTACGCGCAGCGCGGCTCGGATAAATCCGTAGCACTAAATGTAGAGATGCATAACTTCAAGAAACTCGCGCTAGCTCATGGAGCCCAAACAATGCGTGACTTTCGCTTTCATCAGACACGCTGTACCTTCGCTACTGAGCTGGCTAAAATTTCTTTAGCCTCCGGCGGAGGAATTCATGCCGTAGCCATAATCAAAGAGGCACTTTTACACAAGCATGAATCCACCTCACTCAAATACATAAAATTTGTCGAAAAAACACCAATAAAGCAGACACTAGCGAACACTTTTACTAAACAATTTCTCGGGATAATATCTAACCGGCAGTCTGCAAATGCCTAAAATATCTTTACCAGATCTCACGTTCCAAGGCGTTGAATACGGTCCTAGGGAAACGCCCCTGAACTTGACTCCACTCCTCTATCGAGGAGGCGCCGGTACTGATATACGCAAATTTGCCAGCGCTGTTAATAAAGGAATTTTAGGTTTACCATTACTTGATCGCCTGCCGCTACTAATCAAAGTTCACGATACTATTCAAGGCATCCTTTCAAGTGGAGGCAGCCGTTTCACTGCAAAAACCAGCATACATGCTATGCGCCAGTTTTTTGCTTGGGCTGATAACTTAGGTTATTCCCCAGCACTCAGTTCCGCTGAAGAAATATTCATCGAATGGACTGAGCATTTATTATCCCGACAACGCAGCAAACGAGATCTAAAAACAGCCACAATTGCGAGCAAAGCGACGACTGTGAGTTCATTGCTTGATCAAGCTTTAGAGCTCAAAGTTGGACTATATCGCAGGACCCGCATACCTAAAAGATATAACAAAAAAAAAGTGTTAGGCACCCAAGCTGACAAAGTAAAGCTAAGTGACTCGTTCACGTTCGGAAATGCTCTGCTCGATATTTCCAATGCCCTGACTAGCGAAAAAATCCGTGGATCGCTCCCAGTTGAGATTCGCTTCAGGACCGGACAGGTTCTGGAGGAGTGGTCTGGGCTAACACCGGCGAGAAAGGTCAAGTACCTTAATCCCGGCTATGGAAGTGCCAACGGGAGAAAGAGGGTCAAGGAGGCGCGTGATCGATGGGAATCAGATAGCTCCTGGAACACACGATACCCATTGTTGAATCTTAGAATCCAATCCGAGATGCTAATCTTTATATCGCAAACAGGGATGAATCTAGCACAAGCCAACAAACTCAAGTTTAGCAAATGCACATTCCAAAGCTACCTTGACGGATATCAAGTTCGTCGCATCTATAAAGGGCGCAGGCAGGGCGAAATAGCATTTGAAATTTTCAGTGAGTATCGATCAGTTTTTGAGAATTATCTGAAATGGCGCAGCGAGATGTTTCCTGGTGACGAAGATGGCTTGTTGTTCCCAGACTCATCGCCTCAGCAGCGCTCCCTGGACAGAGCTCCAAACTTCTATGCCATTAAAAAAAGATGCAAGGAATTAGGCATCCGATATATCTCACCAAGAGAACTACGAAAGACAAGAATTAATTGGCTGACAAGAAAATCCCGCGATCCTATGTTAACCGCAGAGATGGCGCAACATACGCAGGAAACGCTTCTTCGGATCTATGATCAACCCCATCATCAAAGTGCTATATCGGAGATAAGCAGATTTCACTCCCTAGCTGATCCAGCGTATGAACCCCCGGGGCCTGGAGCATGTGTAACCCCAACTCCTGCTCCTGAAGCAGACTCGCCTCCAAAGGCGCCACCTCCCAACTGCCTAAACCCTGCAGGTTGCTTATTTTGCGATAACCATCGTGATATTGATGATGCGGATCACATCTGGTCGCTAGCGAGTTACCGGCATTATAAATCTTTAGAGCTGATGTTGAGCCGTCCCTCATTCAACGGCAAATACGATAATCCGGCTTTTTCAACTATAGAGCGGATCACCGAGAAGCTAAAGAGCTTCGAAATAAGTAGCGAAGTACGCGCCCTCTGGGTAAGCGAGGCTATAAATCGTGTCGAAGAGGGGGACTATCACCCAAAGTGGGATGGTTTCATCCGATTGATTGAGGTCCGCGCATGAGTGCTAAGATAGCTAGCTGGGGGATCGCCATCGACTCTCCTTTAGTGCTGCCTACATCTGAAAATTATAGGCTTCCTAGCTGGCCACCTCCAAGTAACTTCCCTGTTGTCATTGACTCAACCGGTTCTGTAGTTAGCCGCTACGGGGACACCACGTGGAACCTCACTCCTTGGTCTAAGCAGTCACTCAGAATCCATTTCGGAGATAATACGCTACGTAAGGATGATCCAGTTACAACACCTGTCAACGCCAACCTAGCACGACAAGTTGCGGCCTGGTGGTTGTGGGGACCGCATGCTGTCCGCAGTGCCGCATCCCTCAAAGCACGATTCGTGTCTTTATTCCCCGTTTTCATACTATGCTCGGAGGAAGGCATTGCGGCTTCAGAACTGTGGAAATTCCCTAGAGTAGCCGATAAATTAACAACTGTTATTTCTCCGTCGAATGCCGCTGAGGCGTTGTCACATTTACATGCATTGTTCGAACAACGTGACCAGCTTGGTTTCACAATTCTTGATCGTGAGGGACTCAGACGTTTTGAAGCTTCGATGCCTGAACATCAGGCAAAACAAACCCCGTATATTCCACCGCGAATATGGGCATACCAAGTAAAGCGACTTCGCATGTTCCTGGATGACTTTCAGGAGCACCGGGAAAACATTGAATCGTGTTACCGATTCTGCCTTGATAAATATGCCAGATATTACGGCTCATTAGGCGCAGCTTGCCAGCGCTCGCAAATCGCCGGTAAAAACCATCCTTCCCCATTCCACCCACGAAGTCGGGATGCTATAGCCCAAGAATTTGAGTACGAGGGTAGATTTTCAAGCGTTGCACAACGGTTTGGCATTAGTCGATTGTTACACAAATGGGTGTTGCATCCCCACCAATCCCTTGATAGCGCTGGACGCAGCATAGCAGCACTTTCCAGCTATCTCACAATGGTAGGAAAAGTAGGGACAGCTTATATTCTAAACTTTTCAATGATGCGCATCGAAGAGGCGTGGGCACTCCGAACAAACTGCTTAGAGGTTGAAAAAGACGAGAACTTCGGAAACATATATTTATTGCGGGGCGTTACAACCAAGACAGTGGAGGATGACGATGCCCGTTGGATTACATCTCCATTCACAGAGATTGCAGTTAACGCGATGAGCTGTGTAGCTCGGCTGAGAATGATATGTGCAGAAGCTAATCGGAATGTTCCTACTAGTTCTGAAGACGCTGAGTTCCCGTATCTTGTCGTACGTCCTTATGAGCCCTGGGCTAATGCGAAAAATACAGACGAACCTCTATTTGTTAGACCAGCATACCCTAGTTACCAATCAATAGTTCAATTGTACCCAAACCTTTTCGACCCAGAAGAGCTCCGCATCACCAAATCAGATTTACAAGTCGCCCGGCTTGTTACAGTAACTTTAGACGAAAACTCTTATGCCGAAGGAAAAATCTGGCCATTGGCATGGCATCAGTTACGCCGAACTGGAGCGGTAAATATGCTGGCTTCGGGACTCGTTTCAGATGCTTCCATTCAATATCAACTGAAACACGCCACGAGAGCCATGTCGCTCTATTATGGCCAAGGGTACTCACGAACTCGGCTGAATGATGACTCCCGCGCTCATTATATTCGCACTATGTATGAGATCCTCGGCAAGGAAATTGCTCAATTATTCTCAGACCGCTTCATCAGCCCATATGGAGAGACCCGTAAGTCTGAAATGTTACGAGTTGTTGATCCTAACGATGCCAAAAAGCTTAGTAAGGCCGCGGAAGCAGGTCAGGTATCATGGCGCCAGACGTTACTCGGAGGCTGTACCAAGCGAGGCCCATGCGAATTTGGGGGTGTAGACAATATAATCCGTTGTGGTGGTGGGGACAAACACGGCCCTTGCGCGGATGCGTTATATGACCGCAACAAAGAAAACAATATTAGACAGCTATCCCGCGAGATCGACTCGCGTCTACTCGATGCGCCACTAGACTCTCCATATCGCGAGTCTTTATATGCTCAGAAACGTGCAGCGGAGAATGCAATTTATGTCATCTCTATCAGTTAATCCGCGCGGTGCGGGAAGAGCAGAGAAAGCGTTTCGTGAAGCGTTCGAAAGATTGAAACTGGGGAAACCAGAAAGACTACCTGTTGGCACATCACTATCGCAAAACAATGTGGCTAGGGAAGCAGGCAGTGACCCGTCTGCTCTTAAAAAATCGCGATACCCTAGCCTGATAAATGAAATCCAACTTTGGATAAACGAGCATAATACCACGCCCCCAACATCAGCCCGCAAAAAAGCTTTGGCACTGCGTAAGAGGAACAGATCTCTGAAGGAAATCATAAACGACCTAAAATTGCAGCGCGATATCGCTGCCTCATTACTAGTTGAAGCAGACGCCAAAATTCTTGAGTTAACTATGGAGAACATCCGTTTACAAGCGATGCTCCACAGCACCAATGTCAATCCAATCCGACGCTAAAACTTAAAACAGGAAATATGCCGCGGCCTCCACTCTAGTTGCCGCTAGGTTTCCTTCCGACTGAAGAAACTACTCGCAGCCATACCTAAAACGCTGAGCGCGATAGTGAACATTAGGCCTATAAACCATTTATTTTGGTCATACATTCGATCAATTTCTGCTTTAGTTTGCATCAATTCGGATTTAATGGATTTCTCAGCATTAGTTAGATCTTTTCTGAGCATTGGTACAGCTAAGGCTTTTGTGGGATCTTCAGTTATTGCTGCCTCAAGGGCATTAAGTTTAATGCTAGCGGCATTCAATTTAGCACCCAACAGTTCAGCTTCAGTTTGCCAGCCATGATCACCAGGTGCACTAGAGATAGCTTTCACACTAGTCAATAATCCATTGACTTCAGCACGTAGTGATCCAACCTCCGACTCTAGCCTACTATTCTCAGCTTCCAATCCAATTATTTTTTCTGTCAAATCGCCGTTGCTTAATACCTTTTTGTCATTCGATATCAAACCGAAGAGCATAGAAATAGTGGCGACTGCAGCAATTGATGAAGCCATACCTGCAACCGTGGCCGACCAGTTTTTCGCTTTGCTTTTATTTGCTTCATTTGCGGATGTTCGATCTTTTTCTTGGTTTACATCAACTTGCTTCAGGGAGTCAAACGAGGGCAAGTCTACCACTTGTGAGGCACTACCCTCTCTTAAGTTTACAAGGAACAGGGATTCCGTGCTGCCAGTTAAAGAATATACAAAAACCTGAACCTTTTTAGACAGCAGCTTTGAATACGCTATCGCCTGATCAATTGCTCCCTGTAAATTGCTTACACTGCGCTTTATCTCAAAAATAGCCAGCAATTGATTTGTATTTGGATCTTGAATAGCAACATCAATTTTTGGCTTGGCGCCATTACTTGCTGCCTGGGCGACTTCTAAGAGTATTGATGATTTTGGATACCCTAGGTCAAGAAGTCGATCAATAAGTCTTTGCCTAACCTCACCTTCATTGAGCTCCATTATACCTCCTAACAACCAAGTGTATTATTATATAACCAAGTGCTGGCAATGAGGACTCACTGCATAATTAGCTGCAATTGCGCAGGGTTAGTCTAGGCGACGCTCCAGCGTCGCCTAGCTCTTAACCCAATTTCGATCAAGGTGACTTCAACGGGTCGCAATGTAGTTCGTAGTGTAAAACTCTTCAAAATCCACAGGCCTTAGTTTCAGCTGAAGAAGCTGACTTCTAATCCGCGCCTCATCACTTATCAAGCCCTGTGAGCACACAGACTTAATAAATTCTCGAACATTTTTCTTCAAGCGTTCGAGCTTATCAAGATCCATTATTCTCATGGTTGATTTTGGCGATGCTGCGTGCTCAAATTTTCTTGAGAGATGGACCATCATTGGGAAATACGAAACAGTATTACCATACTTGTTCTCAAACCACTCGCCTGATCCGTTTAGCTGATTGCAATCATGCTTGTTTATGGTTTCGGTTATTGCACCATTTTTGCACTCGATCACAATGTACTGACTTGGACCTGTTCTCCACAAAACATCCGGGCCTTTCCCGGACTCCGTCTCTGGCCGCTGAGAGCTAAATCCGATAAATCTCGCCAGCTGTGCAAAAGCCAACTCAAATCGCGGAGCTGTATCTGGCTCAAACTTCAGCTCCTCTAATATACCGTCCAGCTCGATGATAGGAATATTGGGATTCGCGAAGCTTTGCAAATAGTTTTTGCATTCTCTCGCCTGCTCCAGAAGTTCACCCTCCAACTTATGGTAACCGATTCCATCAATAGGTTTTAAGGTTCTGGGGTTGTCATTGGCAGCAGAGAGCACAAGCTTTTGCGCTTCAACTTGATCGTACAGATTTATATATTCTGCCGCTCTTAATTTCAAATATGATCTCATTACCTTGTTAGGTGACTCGACAGCGCTAACAATGTTTCTTCCGATATCTTTTGAATTATTAGAGACCGCTTGATCATACGCATTTCGAAGTGCGATAGTGACTGCATCAATATTACTTGCTGGGGTGGCTGTTAGGCTAGTTAATGCGCCTTTGCTTGCAGAAACCCAATTTGGATCTTGATTCAAGCAATACTGTAAGGTCTCCCATATAGCGTTGAGATCAGCCTTAGCAATCTGACTCGCTACTTTCTCAGAGAGATCTAACTGAGCTTTGGTACCGACTGAAAATTTTTGCACACCTGAACTGGCATAGAGCTTGCGAGTGAGGGTCTTACCCATTAATAGAACAGCGCAATAATCATCATTTGATCTAACACCCCGCCCCATTCCCTGCTCAACTCGCTGAGTTATTTGCGTAGCTGTACGATCCGTTCCTAACAAAATACCTTCTTCAACTTTGTCGATCATACGCCTGACGTCTGGAAGTCCGTCTATGACCAGTAACCTGCAAGCATCATTGGGCAAATCGATACCATCATAGCGGTTGACCAACACTGTCAGTCCCGCCTTAGTACTTTTAAGCGACTTGATACCCGTATGAATATTATTTTTCTTTAAAACTGAATCTGCAACATCTCTCCAGTAGTTGGCGCGGTGATCTGACGGAACAATGATAACCACGTTCATAAATTTCTTGGCGTGCGCACAAAGTTGCTTTATATCATCATCTGACAGCTCTGGATTTATCACTTGCGGCATTAATATCAATCGATCGCCAACATCACCATATGTGTCAGGGCATATTGCTTGATATGCTTGAGGATCTGTTATGCCGAAGTGACTCGCCAGAACACTATCATCTGCCAAAGTCGCGGTCATGAATATCTTACGCTTTGCGTACTCGATGCTGGGTATTGAATTGATCGGTATGCAGTGAGGGGAAATCTCTATCTTCGAACTGCTCACAACACAGCGTGATAGCTTCAAATTTTCTTTTACTAACGGCCATTTGAATTTTAGGTATTCTTCGTTCTTTTCGGAAATTAGTAGCCTGCTTATCTCACTAATATTGCTCTGCCATGCCCAGAACGGCGCAAGCATCTGAATGGATGGATCCAGACTCTCCAATTCCAAGACCCTTGGCTCACTCTGTTGCAGCAACGAGTTTCGCAGGACTTTATAAATACCTTTGTACGATTCACTGGTATTTGGCAATGTGATGGTATACTGATCCTCTATTGTTTCCAAGCATGCATGGGCATCATCGACAACAAGCGATCCAATATTGATCTTTATACCTTGATCACCGGCGCCGAATGCAGACATTCCATTCACTAGAGTGTGAATATTGGTTACCAGTATTTCTTTGCCTTGAAGAAAGCCATGCGAGTTATAATCAGTTGTTGCTGACAGCCCTAACGATTTTGCTTCTTGAACAACCTGTTCAACAAGATAATTGTCAGGAACTATATATACCGCCGGTCCTTTCCCTTCATTCAAGCAGCTTTTCAATAATAGCAGCCCGACAACTGTTTTACCGCTACCAGTGTTCATCTTGATAACGAGGTTGCTCTCGTTTTTTCTACTGTACCACTGCTCCCAAACTTTCGATTGGACATCTCGCGGATACTGGTATTTCCCCTTCTCCTTTCCAGGCAATGAATTGAATATATCTCGAGGCTGTAATGCAGTATCGCTGTTCTGGCCAGTCTGCAGTTTTGAAAAATCGATCATAGGACGCTTTCCCTGTCTATTGCGATTACTTCAGGTTGGATCAAAGGGGTGCCCGATATAGCGATATCACCTCGCCATTTCTCCAGCGCTGATACGCCAATGCGTGAAAAAATGCAACCCCTATGATGTGCGTGGTTTTTCTCTCAGAATGCCGCTTCGATGTCACCCTACCTCGAAGCAAACCACTTGGTGGAAAACTGGCTGCCGGCTACATGAGTTAGGGCATCGCTGGATTTCTGCTCGGTTGGCGTTTCATCCTGCTAGTCATGGACATTTCAATGCTCGGTGTCCATATCCAGCGCCCTAGGTAGTGGACATCATGCCGATAGCGAAGCACGCAGCAAATTCGTGGCTCCAGCAAGAGTGTCCATGGTTAGCATGTAACCCGTATGTAGGCGCTACGACCTGGCCATTGCCCTGGGCATCCTGGCCGCCGACGGCCAGGTGCCAGCGGCCAGCCTTGCAGAGGTCGAGTGCCTGGGCGAACTGGCGTTGTCGGGCAAATTGCGGGCAGTGCAAGG